>Ga0114918_10003194_pt1 | contig 14534 bp, 18 predicted proteins | sample LantaG_FD_87015 | JGI IMG/M metagenome (GOLD analysis project Ga0114918, IMG submission 87015) | Deep subsurface microbial communities from Baltic Sea to uncover new lineages of life (NeLLi) - Landsort_02402 metaG | ecosystem: Environmental > Aquatic > Marine > Oceanic > Sediment | place...
AGCGTTGTATGCTTGTAATACGCTTGAAGCTAACAATATACGTTGCTTTCTTTTCTCTTCACGTTCACGTTGTGCGTTGGCTTCTGCAATTATTTTGTTTTGCTCTGCTAAACTTTCTTTGGCAGAAATATTACCACTTTCAGCAAGTCCACGAAATAAATCAGCTTTCTTTTTTTCAGCGTCAATTTCTTCGTTTATTTTAGCAATACGCTCGTCTGCTCTCTTAACAAATAATTGTGTAGTTGCATCAATAGATGATTTTATAATGTCAAACTTTTCAGCTTCTGTTTTTATTAATGCGTTTATTTCTTTTTGAGCCTTTAAGTCAATCACTTGTTGCTCTGCTAAAGATTTACCCAACTTGTCTAATTCAGCTTGTGCTAAAATTTTCTTTTTTCTTAACTCGTTTAGTTCTGTTTCACTTAAAATTCCCTCTCCTAAAAGTACGTTGTATTCAGCTTCTAAATTATTACGTGTTAAACGCTCTTCGTTAGCATCTGTAATATTAGGAAAGTTGATTCTACCAATATCAACTAACTTTACTCCATTAATCTCTTTTTTTCTGCGAAAAATTGAAGTTAAAAATTCAAGTTGGTCTTTTAAACCATTATTAGTTGCAGTAATATTATTATTTATAGCATTTGTGTTATCAGCTATGTTTACTGTGTAATCGTGTACTGCATCACTCGCATCAACAGATATTTGAGTAAAGGCAGTAACTATTGTTCTTTGCTCTTTTATTATATCATTATTCTTTTGTATTTGTATAAGTTCTTCTTTTCGTAAACTTGTATTTTCAGCTAATTGATTGGCATCTCTAACCCCTCTTTTTGCGTTTTCTTCCCATATTCTATTGCGTTCTTTATTTGCATCATTTAACGCTTTACTTTCTGCTCTTACTGTTACTGTTCTATTTATTGCTGCCTTTAAAATTTTATCTGCTCCAGCTTGTTTGTCTAATTGTAATGACTGTAATTTTTCGTCCATTACCTCTTGTAACAATTCTTTATTAGCAACTAATAATTCTAATCTTTTACGTTCTGCCTTTATTATATCATCGTGTTCTTTCTCGTATTTTTGTGCATCTAATGTTGATTTTTTAGTAGCTTCATTAAATAAATCTTGTTGGCGTCTTGCTTCTGCTGCACCACTTGCTATATCGTAAAAAGCAGTAGCTAATTCAACTAATAAAGTAATAGCTATACCAAAGCCAATACTCTTAATTGCAGTACCTAATTTTTTGGCACTTGTTGTAGCAGTTTTTGCGCTTGTACCTATTGATTTAAACCCAGCAACTAACCCTTTTAAACCTCCTATGCTTTGGCTAAAGTTAATAGCTTTCATTGCTATTTTAAAGGTAATTAAAGCCTTAACAACTCGCCCTAAAGTAGATAATATAGACTCAAAATTATCAGCTAAAAATTTAATACCCTTTCGTAGTTTTTCACCAACACCACCAGCTTCATCCATCTTTAAAATGAACCCTTCAAATGCTGATTGAAGTAATTTTAAAGAGCCACCTAAAGTGTTTCTTTGAGTTTCTGCCATTTGTTTAGCAGACTCATCACTATCTAATAGTTTTTCAGTTAAATTAGCTACATCTCCAGCAGTTTCAGAAAGGATAACCCCAGTAGTTGCTCCACGTTTACCAAACAACTTTAAAGCAGTTTTGTTTTTGTCAGTAGATGCGTTAATTTCTGCCATTGCATCCTCAAAAGTCATCCCACTTTTAGAAAGTTCTAAGAACACATTTCTAAGACTTGTACCAGCAGTTGAAGCATCCAAACCTCTATCAGTTAAAGTACCTAACAATGCAGTAGTTTGCTCGATATTAAGACCAGCAGTCTTTGCAACTGGAGCTACTACCCTCATTGCAACTGCGAACTTCTCCATATCTAAAGAACTACTACTAAAAGCCTTTGCCATTACATCAACAACTCTTTGAGTTTCGCTTGAATCTAAACCAAATGCTCTAAGTGTTGACCCAGTAACTTCTGCTGAACGTGCTAAATCAGTCCCAGTGGCTTCGGCAAGTAACAAAGTGGCTTCTGTTACATTCTCAATTTCTTTTTGTGTAAAGCCTAATTTTGCATATTCCTTTTGAAGTTCAGAAACCTGAGATGCAGTAAATGTAGTTGTTGCACCTAACTCTTTAGATTGTTCTGTAAGTTTTGACATTTGGTCGGTGCTAACACCTAACACAGATGCTAAGTCTGCTTGTGCTTGACCAAAGTCTTTTACAATGTTAAAAGACTTTCTAAGAATAGCAAACACACCAAATGCTAAACCTAATTGACCCAACGCACCTCTAAGTTTACCTATTGCAGAACCATAGTTACCTATATTTATTTTCTGCTTACCTAAAGCTGAAGCATTCTTTTGTATTACCTTATTATTTTTATCTAATTGTTTGTTAATTTCTTTTAAACGATTTGCCCCCTCTCTTGTTGTGATATTTAAATTACCACGTTCTTTTACTAATTTTTTACTTTCTTCTCTAAGCCTATTTAAACTACCTATCTGAGTTTTTTCAAGTGCAACCTCTTCTTTAAGTAGCCTGTTTCGTGCGCTCGTTTGTTGTTTTAAACGCTCCTGCTCCTTTAATAGTTGTTTGTTTATAGTTAGCTTGTTTTTAGCTAATTGATTCGCTATTTCAGTCTGTTTGTTTAATTCGTTTTGACCTTTTACAGTAGTTGGCGAACCCCCAGTTTTTGGTATGTTAGATTTTACTTGTTTGCTTAATGTTACAACTGCTTCTAATGCCTTTTTAAGCAAGTCTACCGATGCTTTAGCTTCCTTTGCACCATCAGTTAAGTTATCTAATGCACCCTTAGCTACTAAGTCGTTTTTCTCAATTCTTTTAATTGCCATTATTTAGTCTTTTGTTGTTTTTTAATTTGGTCACTTTCTTTTTTCATCTCTCCCAGCATTGTATAAAGTTCTAAAACAGTCGTTTCACGCTCTCTAACGCTACTTCCTATCCATTTGGTAATATGTATCAAAGCAGTAGTTAAATCGCCCTCAGACTTCTTATTTAGTATCTCTTCAAGTTCTACGCTTAATCTTCTAATACGATTTAAAAGAAAACTGTCATCTTCAATAACAAAATCACATTGAAGTAGTGCTATTTCTTTACGAAGTTCTAAAACACGTTCAAAATCTTTACCTAAACCAAAACGAGCATAGTACGAATCCATTACTATTTCCCACGCTAAAATGTCATTGGCTTTATTACCAGCTTTGTTTTTACGTGTAAAAGTTAAATCCCCCTCTTGACATTTGCGCCAATTGTAAACGCTTATTTCGTCTATGTTAGTTAGATAGTCTTTCATTTATTTCTTTTATGTATTTGCGTTTCAACATTTGAATTAATACCATTGTATTTTCTTCAGTCAATCCTAAAATATCTAACCCATAAGTAGTGGTTAACGGAACGTCGTAAAGGCTCGTGTCATCAACTGCTATAAACATCCCGAAATTATCCACCTTAACTCTAAATGATTGGTAAAAATGTCCAGTATCTTTAAGTGTTATATGCCCAGCTCGTTTACCAAACACCTCAACTGATGTTTGTGAGTAGTCAGGTAAAGAAGTCCCATCTGAACGCATACCCTCGTTAAATAGTTGGTCTTCTGTATTTAGTCGTATTATTTCAAATTGAACTTCTCTATCAATCACTTCAAACCAAATTACACTCTCATTTAGAGTAGATATTTTATTAAGATATGTAGTTAAATCTTCAAACATAAACAAAAAAACTCCCTAACAATTAAGCAAGGGAGTCCAAAAAATAGAAATTATGAGTAGGTGCAAAAAAACACTTATTGCAAAGATAGTCAATTTTATTGAATAAAAAAAGCCACCTATCAGTTAAGTAGGTGGCTAATTTCCGTTAGGATTTTGTTTAATTTTCTGCCTTATTTTTAGGCTTTGATTGAACTTTTACCCTTTTACGCTTTGGCTTAGACTCCTTAACCTCGTAGTTTGGCACACTTTTATTGTGTACAATTTTCCAAAGGTTACGTAAAGTGTTGTGGTTTACATTACCTTTAAATTGAGCAATAAAACCCTCTTCACTATACGACTTAATTAAGTCTTTGTTCCACTTTACCCCAGCGTGTTCAATAGTACTCATCTTAAAGAGCAGTTATTGTTTTAAGGGCAACATCATAACCAGCTTTAGCAATTTCAACTTGAATTACATCATCAAAAGTTTGTGCTGGTATAGCTATGTTATAGTTTCCACTTCCAGCCGTTGGCTCAGTTACTGTTACTACAAGTACAGTAGAAGTAGTTGTGTTTGTTACTGTGAAATCAGCAGTTACAAGTCCAGTTACATTACCAGCATTGTTTGCAGTTCCGAAAGCATCAGATACTAAGTCAGTAATTAATACATCAGAAGCAGAAGCAAGTGTCTGAGTGGCAGTAATGTTACCAGTCAAAGTAGTAGCTTTATAGCCTAACTCCTCAGCAGTAATTGCATAAGAGTTACCTAAAGCTACGTCTTGGTCTAAATCCCACATTACGTTCAATTTCTCAACAGTAGAATCCGTTGCAAATTCTTTGAATGTGTCATAAGAATCAGAGTTAGCTTTGTAACCTCTTAGCTTAGTACCCTCTAATTCCCCCCAAAGGTTTCCATCAACAGAAACATAAAAGAAGTCAAAGTCAGAACACCCTAATCTCTCAGCTTGTTTCAACAAAGGTGCTACTGCATCTTTAGCATAAGTTTTAAATGCTAAAGTGTAAACCCCACCTTGACCAAAAATCTTGTAAGAGCGACCACTTGGTGCATCTTCTGTAACTGAGTCGCTACGTTCCCACGTTGGCTCTTCAATTCTTGGGAATGGATAAAGTCTGCTTTCTGCATCAACAGTAGCAAGTAACAACGCTTGAATATCTGCACCAATAGTAGCAGAAGTAACGTCTATTTCATTTCTTGTGATGCCATCAGCCTTATATCTTGGAAAGATAATAGGGAAAGCCATTGTTCTCATCTCAATTACGCAGTTTGGTCTTCCCATTGATGGGAAAGTTGGCGCATCACACGAGCAAATTCCAGTTGCCATATTTATTTATTTTAAAAAGTTTAACATTTACAAATATCAGTATCAAATAAATCTAAATCTACATTTACCTCTATACCGCTTAAATCTTCGTTTATTATCGTTTTACTACTCCCCTTGTTGCTTATAACTACACCAAATCTACTACGTGGATTGCTTCTAACAGTCGTTGTGCTTCTAAATGAGTAACTACTATTAATAACCTCTTTAAAAGCATCTCTAAGGTTACTCATAGGCACTATTACGTTAGTGTTATGTTGGTCATTTTGCCACCCCTGATTATATGCCCAATCCATAAAGAATAACCTTGCACTAAATGAGCAGTCTAAAACACTATCAATTTCCCCATCTTCTTCATCATAAGGCTCTAATAACCAAATGAAAGGGGTTTTGTTTAGTGTCTGCTGGTCTACTTGTGCATACTCGTTATTTACTGAACTTGGACTACCTTGTAAAAAAGTAATAGGAGGGCAAGTAACAACTAACCCAACGAATGACTCAGAATGTCCAAAAGGCTCAATCTCTATCCAGTCATTATCTTTAAAGGCAGTTATTTTAAAACTCATTCCCTCGCTATCCGTAATAATTTTACCGATAGTTAAGTGCAAAGTTTTACACAATTCTAAGCGTAAACCATCAACTCGCAAAACAGTTATGTTAAGGTTAATTAATGATATTACGCCTTTCAATATGTTAACTAGATTTGCCATTTAAAAATTGTGGTTATAGTCTAAATTAACCCCCTCATACTCCTTATAGTTAGTAGGGTCAACCACCAACATATAGTTCTGTATTACCTTGTAAGTTTCTACGGATTCGTTATATCTTCGATTCAAATCGTACCAAACACCACTTACATTGTCTGCGTTCTCAGGCAAACTCTTTGTAAGACCAGTAGTAGTGGCTCTGTTAACTAAATCACGTAAATACAAGTAATATACAAAGCCTTTAAGCATCTCTTTCATACCATCTGAAATAGTTAAAACGTCATTCGTTTGGTCATTGAAAGGGTCAAAGATTTTAATAAAACGTGCTGACTGTGGCACATTATTTACCAAGTCAGCAATAAACAAGTCGTATAACTCAACGCCTAACAATTGCACTAAAAATGAGCGTTGAGCATCATCTATGTACGTTTGTAAGTCAGTTGTTTGCATCGGATTGATAGGTATAATAAACTTACCATTTGCAAAATCAGTTACTTGAATTATTGACATTTGTTTTTATTTTAAATTAGCTGGGTATAGGCTTTCTACACCCAGCTTTATTGTATTAATTATGCCGTTTCTAAGGCAGCTTTATTAGTAGCGAAAACACCAGTAACAAATGCAGTTCGGTTGTTATTCTTAACAACTACTGCACCTCTCCACTCAGCTAATACTGTAACTAAGTTTTTAGTGAAATCATCAGAATCACGACCAACTTCAATAGATACATCTCCTCTATCGTATACAGTAGCCATTGGAAATGCACCAATAAGGTACTCTCCAGCATGTACTAAAGTAGAACCGATAATTGGAATACCATCTAAAGATAATGCCCCAGCAATCATTGCTAAACGCTCAACATAACGCTTATCAGTAGAAGAAACCTTAACCATTTTCAAAGCAGTAATATCACTTGGATTCATAAAGATATGGCTTGGTGCTTCTTGTTCAGCTAAAGCAATTTGATTAGCAGCCACAGTAAGTACATCTACTTCATTTGCGTTATCAATATCACCAGCGAAAGTACCAGCAGCAAATGCAGTAGCAACAGTCTTAATTCCGTTAAGATTAGAACCAGTAGCATCACCCCCGTAAACTTGTGCCTCAACATCTTTAAGCAACTCACGCATCAACTCGTTATTAATCTCAGAAGCCATAAAGTCAATATCTCCAATCATTTCCTCAGAAATTTTGATAAAAGCAGTACGCTTTTTAACATTCTCAGAAGCAACAACTAAATCGAAATCAATTTGGTTTTTCAATGCACCCTCAGCAGTACCACCAGCACCACCTTCTTTGTTAGCTTGGTAAACCCAAGAGATAACATTAGAAGTAGCAGTACCACGAGATACAACGTCTAATAAACGAATTTGTCGACTTGCAATAGTGTTAAGACCCTCTAAGCGTTGCTCAACTGGTACATTCCCACCTGATACGTTAGAAGAAATAAGCATTGTGTCAACTGCTTTGAAAGTAACACCCTCAGAACTACGAGAATTTTTCATAGCTTCTAACATCTCTTTGTTAGACTCTAATGATTTACGTACATTCATTGTAGGTAATTCAGCTTTCTCAGCTTCAGTTAATTTTTTGATAGCCACACCTTGTGCAGATAACGCTTTGTTCAATTGTGCTAATTGCTCAGATTGAATGTTAAGTAATGATTTGTTAGCTTCAGAAATTTCTTTTTCTGTTACTTCTGTTCGGTCTGTTAGTGCTTTAAAAGCTACTGCGTTAGACTCGTTAATTTCGTTGAAAATCTCAGCTTTTTTTTCTGCTGACATTGCATCGAAAGTTTCTTTTGTAATACCTTTCTCAGAAAGGTAAGTTTTTAATGTAAACATATTTTTAAATTAAATATGGGTTAAAATAAACATTAGACTCTTTGTCTATGTCGTTTTGAGTATCTTTCGATGGCTCGTTTTTATGAGTGTCTTCCAACGGCTCAATATCTTTAGCTTCAATTGTAGGGGTTAACTCATTGCTCCCCTCTAAAACTGCGCTTATCTCAATTAGTTTTGCTTCTTTTACTGCCCAAAAATAACCACTTTCAATGGCTTTTTCTTTGTTGCCTATTTGATTAATATACTCGTTCCAAACCTTATACTCTTCAACCTCTTCAGTATCGTTAACTGCTAAGTCTATTTTAACGTAATACATACCTACTGAGTGCTGGTCAACATCACCCTCTTTGTATTGCATAAACATCATTGGGTTATAATCCTTTAAAATGTTTGTGTCCATAGCAACAACAGTTGTAGTACCTAACTTATTAACCCCTAAATCTGTCCATAGAACGTCTTTCTCGTAAACCTTAGTGGCTTTACCTATCTGCGCTCCTCTTTGTTGTATATGGTCGTGTAAATGCCAAATTTTAGATTGTCTTTCGTCTATTGATTTTTTGAATGTGTTTTTTACGTGAACGTCATTATGTGAGTCTAACCAATTGTAAGTATTACCGATAATTGTACGTTTTAAGATAGTATCAGTATCTCCATCTTTAGAAGTGCTTAACGCTTTACCTATTGGCTCAACCTGATTGTTAATTAACATTGAAGCATCACAACTTTTAAACTGCGCCTTTTTAAACTCGATATGCTCGGCTTTATTCTTAATTAAGTCCTTTATAAAATCGTTCATTTGGTTATGATTTGGTTATCAGAAATCTGCTTAGTCTTAATTTCTTTTAGCTTCTTAATCTGCTTCGGGGTTAGTTTCTTTTCCATCTAAATCAATTATTAAATCAGTATTACCTATTGCTTCTAAGTTGCCCAACGCTCTTAACTCATCAATAGACATAGCCTTAATAAACTCTTTAGCTACATTGTTAGGCATTGAATTAATAGCGTGTAACACATTATTAGTGCTTCCTTTTAACTCCTCAATGCTGGTAATGTCTATTGTAATCATCTCATCACTACCTAACTGCTCATTTAAGAACATTGTAGTTGATTTAAGAACCTTTTTAGCTAAAGGAATGTAAACGTCTATTGAAGCGGTTTTACGTGCTTCTGATACGTTGTTATATGTGCTTTTTTCGTTGTCGTTAAATAATACGCTTGGCATACCATAAGCTGAACAAAGAAGCCTTAAAGAACTTGTTATCCCATCTAATAGCTTTAAGTCAGTTGGTGACATACCAGTTTGAATGTAATTCAAATCTGTGTTGCTTATCTTAATCTTATTAAACTTATCAGCACCTCCTATCTCGCTATCAAATTGATTTTGTAAAATGTCCCTATCTTTTTTAAGCATTGGGGTATCTGACTTGTTGGTTAAGATGCCGATAATACCTCTATTCTTAAATATAGATGCTTCTGCTTTAAATTTCTCATTTGAAGACTGAACAACTACCCATAATGCTTGTAAAGGGGACATACCTAAATAAACATCTGAGTCATTCAGGTTAACTGAGTTGTTTGTTTTTATATGGTTTATTTCCTCTAAAGGAATGTTGTGGTCTTTCCCATAAGCATCTCTATAAATGTAATGCAGTAACGTACCATTTCGATTAACTGCTAATGTCATTTGACTACTTGGGATAACTACTATTTCAGCACCAGCACCAACACCTTTAATACACCATTGATAGCAATTACCAGTAGCTAATAAATTAACATAGCAATCTACAAGAAAGTCTATACTTGTTTGCTTATTGTTAGGGTTGTTTAATAGGTTTAAAACCTCTCCAGTATTATCTAAACGCTTACCATCATCATCTACACTAATCAAATCAATAGCACTTGTTGTACTTGCTATTTTATTAATTATCATATATACTAAAGGGTTACACCTATACGCTTCTAAGAATTTAGATTGGTTTGTAGTGCCACCAAATAACCCCCCAAAATAGTTGTTTAAAACTTGGAATGTGCTATTATTTTGGTAAGTAGGGTTACCACTTATGTAAGATTTTCCAGTAAAAATAGACTTGAATGCTTCGAGTCGTGTAGACATACGTTGTGAATTTCTACAAAGATACGAAATTTAACGATTAGTTTTTAATCATTGATTGATTAGTTTTTAATCAAACTTTTACAAATAAGTGTAAATAACGTACCTAATAGCATCTAAGGCATCATCCCATTGTTTTACTGGTACGTCTAAAATAGTGTCAGTTTTGCTATCTACTTTCCACTTATAGTTGTTTAGTTCCTTCTGAATGTTAACGCTATCTTCGTGTACTATTAGGTTGTACTTTTGCATTTTCCTTATACCATTCAACACAGACCCAGCAGGTTTTTTAACATTGAATGCTGGTATCTCATCAGCTTGTAACGTGCTTGTACTCTTTTGCTCTGCGCTATCACATATAACATAATTTTCTTGACCTATTATTTCAAAGTCTTCTTTAATGCGTGGGGTTAATTGTAGGCTTAAATCTTTAATACCTGACTCGTAAACAACTTCTTTTAGATAAAGATTGTTACCATTAGCCTTAACCCTTATACACGCTAAGGGGTGGTTTATACCCCAATCCACACCATAAAAAACGTGGTCGTAATCTTGAATCTCATCTTTGTAAGTTGACCAGTCAGGGTAGATTATTTCTTTACCTTTAAACACTAACCCCTTACCATAGATAGACCACATACGTTCATCAGCAGTACCACTCGCTATATTTATAGCAGTAGGTGCGTATCCCTCAATCTCTTTGACAATGCTTTTAGGTAAAAATGGGTTGTCCTGAAACGTGCTTCTATACGTCTTTACATCTTCACGCTCTTCTAATTTATACACCCAGCTTTGAGGTGCTGAGGGGTTACAATCTAAGATAAAACCCTCTTCACACCTTTGGTTTAATTGTCTAAACGTATGTATGTAGGTGCTTACTGCTTCGTTTATGTAAAATAAGTCATTCCGTAACCCATACACCCTCATAGGGTCATCTAATAAGCCTATAAACGTAATACTGTTGCCGTTAAGCGTGGCAGTTATATCACTTTTATTAATCTTTACATTTGGTGCTAAAGCTGGAAAACCAAAACCATAGCAAAGATTAGTAAAGTCTTTTAATGTTGTACGCTTTAAGTTTACTAAGGTATCTCTGCAAATAACAATATCTTTACCAGTATTTTTAAGACAATACACTATAATCCATTGAATAGCTGAGATAGTTTTGCTTGACCTTGTGCCACCGATTAAAACAACACCCCTATTATTATATATGTTTTCTTCTATAAATTTAAAATTACTTGTTACTTCAATGTCTAAAGTATCCATTATTTAATACCAACGTAATTAATATTGATTGCCTTAACTTCATTTTCAACTTTTAACTCTTGTTTTGGCTTGCCATCTATTTGTTCCATAATCATCTGTATTGCTTTTAAACTATCATTGCCCTTTTTACTCATTGCCCAACTTGATAGCTTCATAGCTAATTGCATTTGCGTTGGCAGCTTCAAAGTTACACTTCCGTCTTCATTTACCATAGCAACTTGCGATGCAGGAAAAGTTATATTTCCCTCACTCTGCAGCAAGTCTTTTATCTGCGCTTTTATGAATATTGTCCTTCCTTTTTTATTTATGTTTTGTGGGTTTTTATCAAAACCAGATGCATTTCTTTTGTCACCAAAATTATCTATCATTAGAGTTGTTTTAGAGTTGCTATTTATTAATATTTTGAAATGCTTTCAACGGATAAAACACTAAAGAGTTTCTATATCCACCTTCTGCTGTCGGTTTTATTGGTGTTACTCCGTGCATATTTTTCCAGGCAGGATAAACTAACATAGAATTGTTCACGCTATCTATTGTTGCGTTATAATCTGGTATGTGTAAATTGCCTCCATTAGCGTTAAATCTTTTTGTGATAATTACGTTAACTGTGCCAATTATATTACCAGCATCCCTATGGAAATTAGCAGGTATATTGTAATTTGATATTGAGCTTGTCCACATATTGCCAAACTGCCATTTCTTTGGTACTTGCTCTTCAAATATTTGTTTTTGTTTTTCCCATACATTCGGTGTAATTTTTTTTATGATTTGTTCGCTTTCGTTTGCGAGTAACAGCATAGCCTTTATAAAAGTTTTAGCTGTTTTGACCTGGTGTACGCTGCTAATTGCAGGATATGGTCTTTTCATATGTGGTTTGGGGGGAATGCTTCCAATAATTGTGCTGTATTGTAGCACCTCTTTTTCATTGTTCTTGTCAGTAAATCCACTTGACCTTTTCATGGTGCTTTTGGGCACATTTTTACTCCTTAGTTCTGCATCTGCTATGTCAGCTAATTTACCAGCTTTCTCACTATATTTGGATATATCCTTTATGTAAAAACCTATAGCGACATCATTTTCATAGAATATGCAATCCTCTAATATGTTAGGCTCGAAATATGGGCATTCTTGCCCTATCTTTACTTGGTGTTCTATCTTTTTTAAATTAATTTTTTTCATAACAGTATACATTTGTTGCTTTTACTATAAATCTTTTTGGGACAATATCATCTGGGAGTTCATAAAACCTTTTGTCAAGTATTTTTACAGTATAAATATTATCTAATTTGTCAATACAGCTTCTGAATCTGTTTAAACTCCCATCTACATCAAAACTCCATTCAAATACCATTTTTTTGAATATTCTTTTTGTGTTTTCAAGTATCGGCATTTCTGCACCCTCAATATCTATTTTAACACAAACTCCATCTTCAATAACTTCATCAAAATTGACACAATCTACTTTTAATCCTTTTCCATTCCAATTTTTATACATAGAATTTCTCCAGACATTACCATTATTGCCTACATACAAATTGGCTTTTTTCCTTTCATTATGCACTAACCCTGCACAAACTACATTGGCTTTATAATTATTTAATTCAAGGTTTTTCCGTATCATTTTGCAATTATTTGGGTCTGGCTCATATACCGTAACTTCTGCACCTAAAGAACAAGCTAATAAAGTGAAAGCACCAACATTTCCACCACAATCTACCCATTTTTCTCCAGGATTTATAGTCATACCCTTTTTTCGGTACACATTTGCACCTATTACTTCTTCAAAAGTTTTTAAATCGCTGGTGTTATCCCTATAATAGAATTTTATACCATTAATCTGACCTAAATTCATAATTTATCTTTTTCTGACTTTAAAAAATCTAAAATCATCTTCCCTACATATGCATCTTGGCTTCTCCAAAATTTTACAAGTTCATACGCTTCTTCATAATGGTCTGGCTCAAATTCTATCTGTATAGCTTTTCTCACCCCATCAGACATATCATTTAAATCATCCTCTACATCTTCCTCATCTAATATGCTATAATCTAAATCCGTAGGTACACTTACACCCCAATCCTCTATAACATTTTCTTCTAATTCACTTGAAAGTATCTCATAATCTATTTCTATATTCACTTTTGCGGTTTGGTTATCTGCTAAAGCCATTTCTCTGCCCTCTGGACTATCCAGGTCTATGTCTGTTCTTTTAACAGCTATTAATTTTGTACCGTCGCTTTCGACTATTTCTACCTCATCCATTCCCAATTCTGTGAAATTTTCAGTAGTTTTATTTCCTGCTATTATTCTATTGTTTTTATCTATTAGTATTGAACGACCAGCACCGAACTTTTTTAGGGATTTTTCCATAAGCATTTTACCATACTCTGTTCCCTTGTTAAAGTTTTTGTCATCATATTTTAAATCTGTAATTTTATTCTTCTTTGCCATTATCTTTTCTTTTTAATCGTTTTTTCTTTCGCCCAGCCGTTCTTATAGCTTTCTGCTCTTATTTCTTGCATCGCTAAATAAAGCATATTTTTTGCATCTTCAATGGTTAGAATGTCGTTTTTAAAGTCAGCTAACACACTTTTAATATCTTGACAGTTTTCTATCCTTCTATCTTTGCGCTTCATTAGTTCTGCATACTTCATTTTTTTATTTTAAAGTAGTGAGTAAATAGTATAGCTTAATCCTACTATGGTAAACCTAATTAATATCGGTGTTAGTTCTTTGGCAGTCATTACTCTGCTCTCTAAAGGCTTTATTTCTAAGTGTGGTAAGAAAGCTATAATAAACCTATCTAAGTAGCTTATGGTTAATTGTAGTATCATTAGAAGCGTTCCAAAAGCTATCTGTGAAATGTATTTTAATTTTTTCATTTTTATTATTTTTTGGTAAGATAGTAATTATTTTTCATTTATTTTAATTGGTCTTTCTATCCTATACTCTAAACTTTCCCTATTTATGGTTAGTTCAGAGCCTTGTGATGTGTTTATATAGAGTAAACCATCTGTTGAGTCTAAACACTTTGAGTCATAAACAAAATGCTTTACAAATAATTCATTTTTCACCTTATACTCAATTACAAACAATATATCTTCATCCATATTTAAAAGTAAAAAAGCCACCTACTAATTAAAGCAGATGGCTAATGGTTAGGTATTAAAATGGTAAACCTGATCCATCGTCTGCAACAGGTGCAGCTTGTTCTACCTTATCACATCTCCAATGGCTTAAGGAATTGTATACTCTTCCGTTATACTCATTACCTCGTATTGAGAACTCAACTTCAACTTCATCCCCAATTTTATTATACTCAATAAAATTATCAACGTGTTCTGCGTACTCTTCCTTGTTATACATATTGAACGAATAAGGTGTTACATATCCGTTCTTTTCATCTGATTGGATAACTACATAATCTAATACTACTGCTCCGTTATCTAATGTTTTCTTCTCTCCTATCTTCGTGATAGTTCCTTTTACTTTGTAATTCATTTGTTTACTTTTTATCGGTTATTTTGCTAATATAAGC
>Ga0114918_10003196_pt1 | contig 14533 bp, 20 predicted proteins | sample LantaG_FD_87015 | JGI IMG/M metagenome (GOLD analysis project Ga0114918, IMG submission 87015) | Deep subsurface microbial communities from Baltic Sea to uncover new lineages of life (NeLLi) - Landsort_02402 metaG | ecosystem: Environmental > Aquatic > Marine > Oceanic > Sediment | place...
CGCAGAGACCGTATTATCATCTACCCAGCCAGTAGGAAAGGTATCTGTCCCAGCCGACCAGTCAAGAAAATGCCCGTTTTCTATCAGATTAACAAATCCCTGCGTATTTAATAATGCGGATGTAGATAATTTTACTCCTTCTACTGTCCCATCTTTTAATTTAGAACCGTCAATATCAGCAGAAGCGTTAATCTGTTCATCAATAATATCATTAACCGCATTTGCCAATGCTGTATCATTTGCATATGCCTCTGTTCCTTTTGCGGTTGTGTGTGCCGTAAAAGTATAGTCTAAACTTGCTTTAGCCATTTTCCCCCCTATTCATCAAAATATTCTGGAGTAAATTTAACTCCTACATAATGAACCTTTATATCAGCCCAATCCTTGTTGTATAACTCTACTGCTATTTGTTTCCCGACCAACCTTTGTTCTAAACTTTTGTTGTAAAGTTGGATTTCGCTACCACCTCCCCACTCAAATTCATCCCAATTTACATCATCCCAAGCCGCACTAATAATACTTAAATGCTGTCTATCCTCAACTATGCGTTTGCCAAAATCTGTATCTAATGCTGTTCTTAAAGTAGTATTCTCTGAAGGCTCTGCCCGACAAAAGTATTTCCAGAATTGGTTAATTATATTAGCCCCCGCAGGAGCAAAGTATTTACTTTTATATGTCATCGTAATATCACCATCGCTGTCATCTGTTAAATCATAATCCCCATAATCCTCTCTTACTACATAGCCCGTAGCCGTTAATCCGCTATAAAGTTCCCTGCTACTTCCTTTTCCTCTAAACTCGCAGAAACACCTTACGCCATAATCAAAGACTGACCATCCGCCATTGATTAAATCAAAGACCAAAGTCCTGTTTGGAGCACTTCCACTTCCATAAGGATAAGAAAGATAATATTTATTGTTATGGACTTCCCCCACCGAAGTATCCGCATTTGTTCTATTTAATTTATATGTGTAAGAAGCACTGGTAAAGATTGGGTCAATGTCATTTTCGGTTAATGAGAAAGAGCCATATCCGTCAAAAGCATAAACGCCATCGGCAGAAAGATATATTAAAACAGGCTTTCCTTTTATCATCGCATTACAGATACTATGCCTTGCTATACAACCTTTGGTTGTTAAAGGGTCTCCCATCTGCCAGCCTGTCCTGTCTCCATCGGTCATAAATAATCTTACCGAATTTTGCTTAAATAAGACCAGATAACCAGATAAAACTCCAAATCCTGTTAAAAAGTCTCCCGTTGTTGAGCCAACGCTCCATTTCCAGTTGGTCGTGTCCCAACTCTCCATATTTCCCAAAGCAGAGCAGTAAAGATAAGAAGAATTGGGAGTATAGGCAAAGGCTCTATTTCTATGAATAATCACCGCCGCCATTGTAGCAGGTGGAGAACCGCCCATTGCCGATACCGAAGCCCCATCATAAGTCATTGGAGCATTTACTCCATTACAAATAAGGCAGATATTGCTTACATCATAGGTAGCAAAGTCAAATCTGCTATTTACGGTTAAGGTTTGACTTAAAGTTCCCCAAGCAGTTCCACTCCATAAGTAAAGGTCAGTATTACAACCAGCAAGGAAGTAGGATAGGTTGGGACTCTTATAGAACTTATAAAGCCCGTAAATGCCCTTTCCTGCCACTATCTCTGCTGAATTGAGATATTGCCTCCCATTTCTCTTGACTACCGCCCCTGTTTCGTCGCTATGGCAATTTAACCTCTCCGTTGCCTGATTATCCTTTACCAAGAAATCGGCACTCTTGATATTCAACCCACCAGAGAAATCCTTTAATTCCAAAATCTGGTCTTGCGTATCTAATGTATCAATCTCGTTTCCGTTCATTTTTATCCCTTAAATATGCCACTTAAAATAATCCTCATCTATTCTTAAATGCGGTCTAAAGTCAGGATTCTGCTTTATCTCCTGCTTCATTAAAGCAATACCGCCATAATAAGGACTATCTTCTCTTGTGCTTCCTTTATATTCAGTCCTATATTCCCTCGCCTGCGTAAACTTTCCCCTTTTCTGCTTTGCCTTCCATAGAGCATAGGTGACGATTAGTTCGTGATAAGGCTCTAACCCAGCATTAAGGCTAAAAGGTTCATTGGCATCGTCTTCCAAAACATTCGGTTTGGAGATATAGACCATCTTAAACCCATCACCAGTAGAAACAGCGGTGTCAGGTATAGGATTAAAGCCTAATTTCTGCCCTTCATCTGGGTCGGCATACCAGAAATATCTTGTCGGGTCGCCTGTGTTATCATCATCTCGCCAGCCCTCTCCAACATTTTTGTCTAACCAATCTGTAGTAGTTGCTTCTAATCTGACCCAATCCCTGTTCCCGTCATCATCAACACTTTTCTGCCAGACAATTCCTTCCTCTGGGTCAACCATTAAATAATTAGTCGCTCCCATCTCGGCTTTTGTATAACCTCTCTGGTCGGCAACTATACTCCATAAAGCATAAGACTTTAGGCAGAGAGTTTTTCTGACCATATCCAGACAGGCATTATTAAACCAGCGGACTTTTTCCGTATTCGTCACCGCTCCAGATGGAAACTCCGCATCAAATAAGTTTTTTAATTCTATCAATTCCATTTTATTCCTTTTTCTTTAGATACTCCATAAATTCTTCTACTGTTTTATTGTTCTTCTTATAATTACAACGCTCACAAGCAACACACAGATTTTCGTAATTATTAGTTCCACTACGAGATAAAGGAGTTTTATGCTCTAAATTATCTTTACCAATCTCAATAGGTTTCTTACAGTATTCACAAGTTAAAGTTCCATACTTTTTAATGTTATCTTCATAAATTAACTGAATAGTTTTAATGGTTAATTCGCCAGCATTCCTAAAATTGTATTTATATCGCTTTGCATATAATTTCTTATATTCTTTAGTATGAGAAAGCCCTGTTAGAAAATTACGTCTTTTATTTAATCCTAACTTATGTCTTTTCTCTAATGATTCCTTCAATATTTTCTCTTTATGTTTCTGATAATATCCTCTCATACCTTTAATACATTTTTCTCTATGAGATTGATACCATTCTATTGCTCTTCGTTTTATTTCCCCTATATTTTGCTTATAGTATTTTTTTCTCCTCTCTTTATACTGGGGTTCTCCTTTATGTTGAGAGTAATATTCTCTCATATACTTGTTATAATCCTCTCTATCGCTCTGTCTCATTTAATCACACGTAGATAAGGAGTATTCCCCCATCTAATTCGCTTACATAAAGCCCCTGTGTGTGTAGATTTCTTGGGAATACCATCTCTAAACCATCATTAGAATTCTCCGCTCTCTTGGCACAGATAACATTCCCGCTTTCCTTATCAAGTATTTTCATATTGTCATCTGTGGCAATATCCTTGTCCGAAGCGTCATCGCTTACCCATAAAATCGCCTGAATATTTACAGGGTGGGTAAAGATAGAGCCCGTTGAGTCAATCCATACTGGATTACAACTAACAATGTTTGCCATAATTTACCTCCTCCTTAATCGTTCTACATTTGCCGCATTTGGGTTGTCGGATTCTAACCTCCGCATAATCCCTTTCCACTCGGCAATTTTCCCTTTATTTTCCTTGTTCCAATTCATATGCTTGGCAATCATCCCAGGTGGACACATCTTCATCTCGCTATCCGTAGGCATTCCTACCTTAATGCTTTCTGCTAATTCCTGTGCTCGCCTATGTTCTTTATCCTTCTCCGTGCCACTACCAAATCTTTCCGGGCTTCTTGTCTCTATAACCTTTTTATCCCTATCAATGCTCTTCTTTACCTCTGCGGCATCAATCCTTCCTTCCTTCTTATATGTAGGATTTTGAGCAGCCCTTAAAAGAGCCTCATTATCCTTGATTTTTTCTTCAAGGTGTTTGCGAGCCGCAACCGTTAAATTCTTCCTATTCAGTTGAATCTTCGCCATCCTTACCTTTGCCTCTGGACTACCTTTCTCCTCCATAATCCTCCCTTTTTACTGAACCGTATCTAAAAGTTTCTTTACCTCTCCGAGAGTTTTGGTTGCTTTGAGTTGTCCGATGAGTTGTTGAACCTGCCTATCTCTTTGAGTAATCTGCTGGTTTATCTGGTTAAATCGTTGCTGTTGCTGTCTTACTAATAGTCGGTTAGTAGCATAAAGCCCTACATTTGCCAATGTAAGCATAATCACCAGAGAACAGAGAATAATTATAAATACTCCTCTTTCACCCATCATCCTCCTCTTTAAGGGGCTTGTTTTTTGATTGGCACAAGCCCCAAAAGCCTTAACCCTTTATTAGATTAACTTGTTGGAGAATTTGATAACAAGATGTAATATGGTGTATCCCCAACCAATATTCTTAAAGTTGCATCACAAGTAGGAGTTGTGTTTGTATCAAAGATGTTTCCAGGGTCATCAGAAAGACCTTTAATAATCCAAATATAACCACTATCTTCCCAACTGGCTGTAGCGGTGTCGTCGCCTGATACCTGCATCCATTGCATCGCTACTGGTGATGTAACTGTCCCGCTTGTCTGTGTAACAAGTTCTATCTCGTGAACTCCATAACTTCCTGTAGATAATGCGGCACCAGGTAATAGCATCTCAGTGCACAGTGCTGAACCCAATCCTGATACTGAACCTGCAGTGGCAATTACTGTATAAGCCTTCAAGGCATTAGCCCATCCACCTAAAGCGGCATTCGCATTAAGTTGGAAAAGAGCCCTTCCACCTGTAGCAGCAGGACCAGTCATAGTAGATGTATACACGAAAGGTGCTACTGCTCCCGTAGAGTCACTTGTAGCGTTGATTGCTAATACTTCCCCAGTCCCTAATGTATTTGTTATATTAGCCGATGTTGTAACATCCCCAGTTGCTCCTAAAGTTGTAAAAGCACCAGCAGCAGGAGTTGAGCCTCCAATCGCAGAACTATCAATAGTTGAACCAGCCAGAGTAAGAATCGCAGGAACATCAGCGTCAACTAAAGCCCTGAAACTCGGGTCTGCACCAGCCGCACCACAAAGTATCTCATTAGCACCGCCGACTGTTAGAATTGTAACCGCAGTCGTTCCAGAACCAACAAAGACACAATGGTCGGTTAAAGCAGATACGCCAGTTCCACCAGCGGCTACAGTTAAGTCGCCAGTTGACGAATCAAAAGCCGCAAGAGCCACAGGGTCAGTTGTGCCATCACCAACGACTATTGAGCCATCGGCTAATACAGCCAACGCTGTAATTGCTCCTGTGCCTGAACCAAGAAGTATTCCTCCATCAGTAAAGGTGCCCGCTCCTGTTCCGCCATCAGCAACTACTAAATCCGTGATACCTGTAATTGTTCCAGCCGTTATATCCGCTTGGTCTAAATAAGCAACTCCGTCAATGTATAGGTCTTTGAACTCATAACCAGTCATACCCAAATCATAGGAGTCGTCTTTGCCTGGTATAAGGTCATTGCTACTATCTGCCCTTAAAATACTGACATTGTTAGTCGTATCCCAGCCAAAAGTGGCAGTATCCCCCTGTTCGGCAAGAAGATAGCCTCCCACCATAAGAGTAAGGGCAAATATAGCACCTATAAAACCGTAAAATATCTTTTGTAATTTGTTCATTTTATTCACCTCCTTTATTTTTTGGGTCTGGTGGGGCGAGGATTCCCCCGCCCCGATTATTGCATAGGATTCCCTACTCAATCCAGCCTAACTCAACTTACTAATTGACCGTAAATCCAACGCCAGTCAGTCCAGCCATAAGAATATCTCGTGTATGCAGAAAACTTCTTGATAAAGGTGTCAAAATCCTTATCCTGACCGAACTCTAAAGGAATACGGTTGTGCCACATTAAAAACATCTTCATCAGACGGCTATCACACATCCACCAGTTGTTGCTATCAGACAAGAAGTCAAGTATTACCAATTTATACTTTCCCTCAAGGAAGTTTCTGTTGTTTAGTTCAACATCTACTTTTCCCCTTGTATTGATAATCTCCCAAGCCGTTTCCTCTAAATTACGAGGAATAATGAGAGTATCTGGCTGAACAAGCATTTTCTCGCCCCTGTCATCTCTGAAATCCGCCATTAAAAGCCTTGTGGCTTCAACAGCGGTAGCAGAGAGAGCCGTTACCCCTTCATTATTCTGTGTAGAAACTCCAGGAGCATTTGAAGGATGAGCGTCATCACAAAGAGGTTTCGCATCAAGGTCAGAAGGAGCAGTCGTGAACGCTTCGTTGAATATACTTGCTCCGTGCTTCTCTTTAGTCCTGGCGGCAGCCATTCCCATAGCCTGAGGTCTCCGATTCATAATGTTGTAGAGGTCATCGTCCCATAAAGCCCTTTGAATCTTAAACCCTTTAGCCCATTCGGTATGAGTAAAAGTAATGTCATATCCTTGATAGAGGTCGTCATAAGCAATAGTTCCGCTGGTTGTGAAATCCTCAAAGTCGCCGAATCCGCCAACTGAACTATACTTCTCGTTGTATTTCTTGGACTTTACGACATTAAAAACTACATCTACCATACTGGGAACAGCCTTGTATTCATCAGTGAAGATTTTTCTAAATCCCGGTTCAAGCAAATCGCCAAAATTACTTTCTGTTGCAAGCATTTATATCACCTCCTTTCTTTTTTATTTTTCCTTCGCCAGAGGAGAAGGATTTTTTATTCAACCCAAATACTTCCAGGGAAGAAACAAATTGCTGCGTAGAAATGAACATTATGGCTGTCCAAATCTGTTAAATCTGCGTGGTCTCCTGCTCTTAAAGGTGTCATATCTGGAATTCCATCATACCCAATGTAGTTATCTAAAATCGTTACTGGAAGACCATCAGTCCCAGATGTGCCACCGCCACTATCCAAATCGTTGCTGTCTATCTTCCTTCCGCTATCTCCCAAAACAATCATATAAGGACCTTTGGGATAAATCAGATGGAATCTGGAAGTAGTAGTAATGGCAGTTGTGCAGGCGTCATCAAGAGTTACCGTGCAAGTAGTTGAAGAAACCGCAGAACTCTTAATTAAATTCAATTCCCCTGCCCCTGGGTCAACGATACGATAGACATAACCACCACCCAAGTTCGGATGTCCTAAACCGCTTGTGCAACTAAAGGTTAAACTTGGTGCGCTATAACCCGCTGGGGTAATCCCCGTTCCCGTTATATCATATTCCACATAATAAACGGCGAAAGGATTTCTGATGACCTCAATAGTCTCTACGGTGTGCAATTGTAAAGTCCCGGTTGTGACCTTTGCCTCGTTGCACATACCAACAAAGTTGACATTTACAGCAGTCGCAGGCTTAACCAAACTTATATCTGTTCCGTCAGTAGAGCCAGCAGCTACACCGGCGCCAACATAGTAAGTTCCAGCAACACACTCCATCTTCTCAACTATCGTAGGTGCTCCCGAATAATCTTTTGCTAATCTCATATTCTATCACCTCCCTTCTTTTAATAATTTTTACTTCCGCACTGAGGGCAACCTGCGCTGACAGTGGGGTCTCCATCGCTAATACTTATTCCATCACCCTCTCCTCTGGCACATTTATCCGTATCAACGACAAAACCACACTGTCGGCAATAAACAAAGTTGCTCTCTTCACCAAACACCTTGCCCCGTCTTGCTGACGGCGTTGGGTGTATGTTTTTGAAATTCCCCATTTTATTCTATTGGTCTATTTACCTTATTTTTAGCGTATTCTTCAGGAGATAAGCCCTGTTTCTCGGCAGTTGCCCTTTCTTCGGCAGACAATTTAACCTTCAGACCCTTATTTTGACCTTCCCCGATGATAATCTCGGTGCTTCCTATAACCTTTCGTTCTTCTTCTATCTCTTTCCTCGTTTTGTCGGCTATAGTCTTATCGTGGTCTCCCAGCCCTTCGGTAAATATCTTTCCATAGGCAAGCCCTACGGGGTCATCGGCATAGAAAAGAGAGGGATTTTTCTTTAAGATGTCCCATATCTCCTTTCTTTTTGCCTTGACTGCCTCTCCCTTGCTATTTATCTGCTCATTGACCAACCTTGTCCCTTCCTGTATAGCCCTTGTCCTGCTTCCAAATGCCTGCTCTTTCCGCATATACTTATGGTAGGCTGTTGGGTCTTCTATAATCAACTGTTCAAGTTCTTCCTCCGTCTTTGGCTTAAAGGCTTCAGGAGATAGTCTCTCTGCTTTCTCTCTCTCTTTTCTTTCTGCTTCATCTGTCTTATCCTGTAAATCTTTTTCTCTTTGGGTAAGAGTTTCCTCTTTATCTTTATATCCCCGCCATTTCTTTACTTCGGACAAAGGGACTTTCTCCCCATCTATCTCTAAAGTAGGTTCTTCTCCAACCTCTTCAGGGATAGGATTACCTTCGGTGTCAAGGATTGGATTTCCTTCCCCATCCACTTTCCACTCTTGCTCTGCCATTTTTCTACCCTCCTTATTCTGGTATCAGCCTAATTGCCGATTTACCAAATATTGCTGGTATGTGAGGGTTCTATTTCTTACCTCGTCTTACAAAATCCATAATACTGCCCTTCGGCTTAATAATTGAAGAAGGTCTGGGCATATTTAATGCCTTAACCATATCTTTAGCCTTCTCCAGCATATACAACGCTATTATTTCATTTTTAATAACTCCTCTAATCGCTATATTCCCAGTTTTAGGATTAAACTTAATCCCAATCTCAACTTCTTCTGGGACTTTCCCCTCTTCCTCTTTTTTCTCCTCACTCATTTTCTTTTAATCCTTTCTTTGCCGTTAAAAAGTCTTTGGGAATTTCTAAAATCAATTCATCTTCCCTTATTCTTGCCTGTATTCCCTTTAAGTCTTCTTCCTTACAGGTCGTTAATCCCTTCAGGTAGCCCCTATATCGCTTCTTTATCTCCTCAACGATAAGTTGCCATCCAGATGAATTGACTAACGCCTCTATTTTGTCAGCCTCATCCTCTATCTTTGCCTTTCTTAATTCTTCTTCTTTCTCCATTTATCTTGGAATTATCGGAAAATTCTCCCCCATAGACGGTTGAGGCGGTGTTTTAGGCAACATCTTTTTTATCATCTTTGCCATCGCCTCATTCTCTTTCTTCGCTCTTTCCTGCACCTTCATCATCTGTTCAGGAGTCGTCGGATAATACTCGTCCAATTTCTCCCCTATCGTCTTTTTGCCCAAAGTAGTAAATAAATCTTGGGTAAGTTCCTTCATCAATGCGGGTTGCTGCTGTATAAAGGGAAGTTTCATCGCTATATCAAAGAACATTAACGCCTTCCTTTCCTCTAATTCTTGGCTGATAACCGTCTTTGCCTGTGGGATATAGTCAAAATTCCCCGCTATATGCTCTCTACTAACCTTTCCTGTAAAGGGAACTTCCCCTTCCTCGCCCATAACCATTTTTTGAAATTCCACCTCACTTGGCATATATTGCTGTAAAAGTGCCGTGCCTTGCTGTAAAACCTCTACATATCCCATAAGAAAATTCTTCAGGATAAGGTCAAACCATTTATTACTTTCGCCAATCAAAGCCATCACCTCACTTGCGGTTGTCTGTCCCTTTCGGGTTGAACTCCGCCTACCAGAAGTAAAATCGGTCACCTTCGTCACCCTCTCAAAATACATTCGGCAGACAGTAAGTAGATTAAAGGAACTCGGATGAAGGTCGCCCAATTCAAAAGCCTGGATATCGTTCATATCATCAACTTCAATATTTGCTCCCGGGTGAAGTTTCACCTCTATATGTTTCCCCTTCAGGCTCTTTGTCATCTTGCTATTCACCAGAGAGCCGTTATCTATCATCTGATTAAAGACCGTATTTTCCGTGTTATGAATATGGGTCAGCATTTCACATAATCCCAGACCATAGATACTCCCCTTTTTAGGAATAAAGACAGGCATAACAAATGGTCTCTTATTATGAAAATATGGAAAGAGCGTTGACCTTAAAAGTATTTCCTCCTCTTTCAAAATAGTAAAGACAACATTTTCCTCTAATCCATCGCCATCGGCATCAAATCTTCCCCAATATTCATATAATTCAAATTGCTTATTCGCATCAGCCTTTTTCTCTTTTATCTTATCAAGGAGCACATCAACATTTATAAATATTCCTTCCTTCTCCTTCCGCTTAATCTCATCAAGAGAAAGGCGGTAAATCCTACAATTAAAACGGCTATCGGGATATTGAAGGCTTTTGCTACTCTTTGGAACAATAAAGTCCTCCAGTTCAATCTTCTCTACCTTTGGACCGATATAACCACTCTGCGTTTTCTCCTCTATCTTCCCATTTCGGGTCTCTTTCCCTTCCTTATTCTTCTCTTTCCCCCACTCTCTTACCCTGTTTTTCTCATTTGCCCACTTCTCTATTACCACGCCACTGCCAAATTTCACTATATCCAGAATCCATAATGAAGACACTGGCACTAAAGGCATCTCTTGAGACAGATAATCCCAATAACTTTCAACCGCAGAGGCTTTCTCCATATCTTCGCTACCTCTCCCTTTAATCCGCACATAGGGACGAATAGGAAAGACCGTGTTGACTATTCTTGACCAAGTATCATTAACCGCTTCCATCGTCATAGAGGAGTTTACATTAGAGCAGTTTTTCCAAGGGAAGTTTTTAACGCCTAAATCTCCCAAATATTGCTCCGTTTCCCACTTTTTCCAGTTGCTCTCCTCCTCTGACCGTTCAGAAAGAGCATTATTTATATCCTTGATTGCCTGATTAACCGCATCCTTCTGCTCGTCTTCAGAAAGTTTTATAGCCAGCCCATCACTCTCAATCTTTGCCATTATTTTTCCTTGTTAAAACTTAAATCCCGCTCTTTAGATACCAAATTAAAGCCAGAATCGTGAAAATGTAGCCCTTGCCTCTCCAATTCTTTCTTTATTACATCATCAAGCGCCCTATTTATATCGCCTTCCTCATCAATCCTATATTTAATCTCTATCTTCTCCATTTTAGCCCTTATTCTACTGCCGTCTTTTTATAGGGTGATGTAGGCAAACCCATTTTATCTATCTCCATAGTATAAGAAGTCCTTGTCCCCTTCTTATCACTTTCTTGGGATATTCTCCGCAATTTCCCTTGAATAGTAATGTTAAGTTTCTTACCTATTTCACCCTTTTTAAGCCCTTTAAGTTGCTTATCATTAAAATAAAACTCTGGCTTATAGGGTGCTTCTTCTACCACTTCAGGTCTTTTCTTCCCCTTAATCTTCCTTAATTTATTTTTCATTAGCCTATAATTGCCTTTCCTGATGAACTTCGTTTGTAAGGAACTCCAATCGGGCCCCTGCCTTTTCCTCTGCCAAGCCCCCTACCTTTACCCTTACTCCTTATCTTCTGCCCGCTTAATCCCGCCTTGTATCCTGCGGGTGTCCCTGCTTTCGCCTTACTCTTTTTAGTTTTCTTCTTCATCCCATATTCCCCCTTAAACATTCCCGCACATCTTCCAACTACCGCCTTATGGCTTAATTCTGGGTGCTCCTTTGCGACAGTAGGAATACATCTGCTTAAATAATCCTTCATCTCTTCGCCTTTCTTAACCGTTGGCACCAGTCCTCCTTTTAATATCCCGTATGTTTATTCCTATACTCTGGTTCTTCTACCCGCCTTCGCCTCTCTATGTATTCCCTGTGGCTCAACTTCACGGTAGGCAGATACTTTAATATAGTCCAGAGCCCGTAGATAATCGCATCTGCCCTATCTGGAGACCTACCCAACCTCTTTTTAATCTCCTCCTTGTTCTCTATCTTGATTTTGCCACTGCTGGTGAAGGAATATCGGATAGAAGATAATTGTCCTATCAGGACATCATCATCGGGGAGACAAACCTTTCTATCTTTGATAAGGTCGGCTACTCTCCACCAAATTTGAGCCCGTAGGTTGAGAAACTTCGCCAGACTATTCGGCTCATCTATCGGCTTTTCTCGGCTATCTATAGGACAAACTACTTGATAATGGCTATCCTGTATCATCTCCCGTAGCATATCCACCACCCCTGCCCCCTCTCCTATCACATCAGAGGCAATCAAATAGGCGTCATACTGGTTTTTAAGAGCCAGCAGTTTCCCTGCGGTCTCGGTAGTGCTTCTATGGGAGTAAAAATCGGTAAATATGACCTTATTCCCTTCAAAGACATAGATAACCGTCTCATCATCACCTTCTCGGGCTACATCACAGGAGACAATCTTGGCTATGTCGTTCATAGGGAGTTTCAGGTTGACGCAGGCTTTTACATCTGCGGAGGTCAAGACAAGGTCTATCCCCTCTATCTCGTCCCAATTTCCGTAGAGATATGCTTGTAATAGTTCAGGTCTATGCCTAAATGCGTCCTTTAGTCTTTCAATATATTCTGTGGAGAGATAAGGATTGTCGGTAGGTAATGCTGGGATAAACTTTTTCCCGTCGCCGGGAGCAGAGATAAACTCATCTTTTAGCCAGCATATCTTTGGATTCGCCGTCAGAAGTAGTTTAGAAGCCACATCCTTGCCTAATATCGGTCTTCCTAATGATCCCCTAATCATAGATATATCATCTCGGCTCACTTCCTCTGCCTGGTCAATGCCAGCAAAGGCATATTTCGCAGAATTGAACTTTTGGACTGCTTCTGTATCATCAAACCCGCCATACTGAATTTTAGCCCTGCCTTCTATCACGATTTCCTTCTCTTGAGAACGAATGATATAGTTCTGTTCCGGTATAAACTCTTTCCAGACCTCCAAAGTCGTGTCTGTAAAGTCAACGCCTCTCTTCCTACCCAGAAAGCCAACAGGCACCGGGTATTTCCTGCTTTCAAGTTTCAAATCCTTAATCAACTGCTTCGCCTTTAAGTATGCCCAGAGACAAAGGAAGACAGACTTACCTCCGCCTTTTGCCCCTCCATAGAGCAATTCTCGCACATCTGGCTTCTCTAAAGTCTCAAGTGCCTCTGTCTGCTTCACCGATAAATCAATCTTTACCTTCTCCGCCATTTTTGCGTCGTATAATGTAATATTATGTCAACTAACCCGAAGCCTGTTTATTTATAAGGTTCTTCAGCCTACCAACTTTCAACTTTCCTAACTCGCAGAAAAACCAGCCCAAATCTCCAATAATTCAAACAGTTGACCTTCCCCAAGTATTCCATACGCACTTTTCTCGCTTTCCCTAAATTCAGGCAATTTTGGCTACTCTATGACATAGATAGCCGTATATTCTTCTGCTCATTTCTTCTTCTCCCCGCCATAATGCTTCACTATTTGAACCTCTACTGGTTGCCCGCCCTCTCCTGTCATCTCCAATCGCTTCTTCTCGGAGAAATGCTGAGGCTCGGTAATGGAGAGTAAATACTTTGACGGTCTCCAGTCCTTTTCAATCGCCCAATCCCCTATATTCTCAAGGTGTTTCTTAATAAATGCTTCTCGTGCGCAGGTAAAGGCTTCGACTATATCTAAATTACCTCTTTTCTTATTCGCATACTTATTAGCCGATAAACTATCCTGCTTTAGTCCTAATACTTCCTCTATCTTCCTTTGAGGATAGCCTAATGAGGCATATTCCTTTATCTTTTCTAATATCTCTGGTGTGAATACTGTTCTTGTCTTCTTCTTTCGTTTTACTATCTTCTTTCCCATATTCTATTCTCTTATGTTTGTTCTTCTTTTCTTATACCCTTCATATACTATAGGGAAATATCTGCCTTTTTTTTGACACATTTCAGGCTTGCCCTTATCTTTTTTATCCCTCTATAGTAATTCCTATCCTTTATCCCTATCCGTAGTCCCTTATAAACCGCTTCCTTTTGCTTATCCGATACATTGCCCTTCCTGATATAGTAGTAGAGTTTCTGACGGGCATTTAATAGCCTTCTTTCTTTATCTATGGCAACTCTAAAGTCATCTACGGGGATTTCTATTTCTTCGGTGGATATTTCTGAAAAGAATATCTGGTAGTAGGTCTGTTCAAAGAGGCAGTCTGGGCAAAACTTTATGCTGTCTAATGGGATATGCTTACGCCTCTGGAGATAATACTTTCTATGACATCTACGGCATCTTCTTTCTATTACATTTCTCTTATCCATATAAAAAGGCGGTTCAAGGCAAAGTTTCCTTTATCTCAAACCGCCAGCGTTAGGCTCGTCTTAAAGACGGCTCACTTGGTGGCTATTTCAGAGTAATTAAGTCAGTATTTTATTGTTTATATCTCAAATTAACTTTTCCATAATACTTTCATCGGGATTTCACCAAATTTTGATTCAAGATAATGAATTGCATTACAAGGTCTGCAAAGCATTTCCAAATCATCTACTTTTCTTTTATCGTGAATAATCTCCCCAATAAAACGACTATATCCTTTTTCCTGTATTTCTTTTCCACCACCACCCTTTTTATGATTAACTTCTAAAAATCTTATGTCATTACAACCACATCTTGCACACTTTGGATTTATAGAACCATATATTTTGAAGAAAATTTTCTTTTTCAATAATATTTGTTGATTATTTTTTCTTTTTTCTTCATTTTCTTTATTGGCACGCCATTTGGCACGGTATTCTTTAATTTCTCTTATCCTTTTTTCTGAACTA
>Ga0114918_10003197_pt1 | contig 14531 bp, 10 predicted proteins | sample LantaG_FD_87015 | JGI IMG/M metagenome (GOLD analysis project Ga0114918, IMG submission 87015) | Deep subsurface microbial communities from Baltic Sea to uncover new lineages of life (NeLLi) - Landsort_02402 metaG | ecosystem: Environmental > Aquatic > Marine > Oceanic > Sediment | place...
ATGAGCTGCTGCTCGGGCGGGAGCGGTTCAACGAGATATTCGCCGAGATCACCCGCGACCCGCGGACCTCGGCCGTGCGGTGGATGAAGTGGCACGGCAATGAGTCGGTATCGGCGCCCGCGTTGCACGTGGTGAACCCAGCCATCCCTGGGCAACTGTCGAGCATTATCGCCAGGATGATGGCCAAGGATGCCGATCATCGCTACGCGGGCATGGAGGCGTTGGGCGTGGCCATCAAGAAGGGCCTGGTCGGTGTTCCGCTTTCGGACGAGGTGAAGGTTTCGCCGGTGGCCAGGCCCGATCTGACCAGCGAATCGCAGATCGGCCCGCTCGAGCCGGAAAACGCCCAGCCCACGCTCGAGGAGCTCGAGGGATCGCCCACCACGGCGCTGCCCAAACGCACCATAACCAAGCGGCAGCGAGTCACCATCGCCGTCGCCGCCGGGGCCGCTATCGTGCTGATGGGCGTGGGGCTCGGCGTCTACATGCACATCCAGAGGTCGTCAGCCGCCAGGAAGGCTGCCGACGTGTTCGCCCAGGGAGAAGAGGCCTACAATGCCGGCAACTTTAGCGTCGCAGCCGAGTTGTTCGAACGCGTCAGGGACCAGTTCCCGCAGACGAAGGAGGGCGCCAAGTGCACCGTCTGGGCGCCGCTGGCGCGGGCGCGCGAGGCGCTGAAGAACAAGGACGCTGAGGTCGGCTTCAAGATGGAGCAGCAGGCCGAGGACAAGCTGGACGAGCTGGCCCGTCGCTACAGCTCGGAGGCGGCGTCATGGGTGCAGAAGCGCCGAGACGACATCCGCGCCGTGAGGGAAGAGCGGCAACAGCAGCAGAGCTTCCGCGACTTCTTCGACATCGTGCAGCGCCTCGCCGACGCCGACAGGCTCACCGACGCACTGACGGAACTCGAGAGACGAGTGCCGCCGGGGCTGAACGACCAGCAGGCGGCGCAGGTGCGGCAGTTCACGCAGGAACTGAATCGCCGCATCGTGGTCGCCGAGCAGGACAGGCTGACGCCGCTGGTGCTGGACGCCGCCAGATACTACAGAACGGCTGAGGCCGACGGGCTCCTCATCGAGATAGAGCGACTTGCCGCGTCGGATCGCGCCAAGAAGTACGTTCCCAGCGAGACCCTCAAGCAGTGGACCGACTGGGTGCTCACCTACCGGGGGATAGTCACCGAGATATCGCAGGTGAACTCGCTGGAAGATCAGCTAGGCAAGGCCGCCAGCGCCCAGGACCGCATCGCCGAGCTTCAGATAACGCGCGCCCTGCTGGCTGCGCGCAGGGCCCTGGCCGAGAGGTTCCCTCCGGACAAGAACGCCGAGCGGATAGCGGCCCTGGAGGCCGACGAGCGGCGGCTGGCCGATAGCGAGGTGGAGTACGTCTACCAGCAGGGGACCGCGCTGCTGGGTGAGGGCTTCTCTCACCTCGCCGCGGGACGGACTACCGAGGCCAGGACCAGCTTCGACCAGGCCATGGCGAAGTTCGCCCAGTGTCAGGATCATACCGACAACGATCATCCCCCCTCCAGGACCGCCATTGGTCGGCTGTCGGCCGCGGGCGACTGGCTGGCGCGGCTGGACGCTGCCAACGGGCTGTTCGTGCGGGGCCAATGGGCCGACGCACGCAGCGCCTACTCCGTTCTCCTGGATCAGCACGATTACGCCTGGGTCCAGGCCAAGGTCACCGCGTGCAGCTTCAACATCCTTGTCGGCGAGGCCAAGGTCCTCATGGCTGGAGGGCGGTTCGACGAGGCGCTGGACAAGTTCGACGAGGCCAGCCTGCTCGACCCGTCTCGCTACGATACGGACATCGCCGCAAACGTCAGCACTATCGAGCGCCTCAAGGTGCGGTCAGCCAAGATCGCCGAGGGCCTGGACCTGATGGCAACGAAGAAGTGGTCCGACGCCAGAGACGCCCTACAAGAGGCACGTGTTTCGTCGGCCACCGATGCGGAAATCGCCGAGGTCGACGAGCTTCTCAAGGACGTGGAATACGGCAAGTACATCGACATGGGCCGACGGGCCGAGCGCCATGAGCAGTACAAGGGCGCACAGACCCTCTACCTCCAGGCGCGCGAAATCAGGCAGACCGAGGAAGTGGACGAACTGCTGAGCGAAGTCGCGCGGAAAATCGCCGAGCAGGAGGAAGGCTGACCGCTGACACCCAAAGGCGCCGACCATGACCGAAAGAGCCGACATGACGACTCCTCGACGCGGCGCGGGGCCGGTGCGCTTCCACCGGGCGGCGCCCGGCAGGCCCACGCGCGGGCGGCGTCGCAGCGGGCAGATACTCGTGATGGCGCTGCTGGCGATCGGGTTGATGGTCGGGGTGATATTCTATGTCTACAACACAGGCTGGCACGTCAACAGGCGCCTGACCATGCAGAACGTCGCCGACTCCGTGGCTATCAGCGGCGCCGACTGGACCGCCCGCAGCATGAACGTGATAGCCATGAACAACTGCGCCCAGAGCCGGATGCTCGCGCTCGTGCCGGTGCTCGATTCCCTCCCGCTGGCGACGGAGATGGCCCTGGCTGAAGTCACCGCATGGGAGGCCGGCCTCGCCCTTCAGATCGGCGGCGTGCCTTCAACAAAGGACGACTATCTGCGGAGCGGCCTTGAGAGTCTTCAGCAGCGCATGGCCGACCAGCGGGACATACTGGCGGGACTCAACGAGGTGTTCACCGCCTCGCTGGACATGCGGACCGTCACGCACTGGGCCGTCGAAGACGAAGGCGGCCCGCGTCCGCACGGCTCGCTATGGCGGACGGCGATGGCGCTGGAGGAGTTCTCCTACGTGACGTGGCAGTCTTCCGACGTGCTCGCCCAGGCAAACGCCGTGCGGTTCGGCGAGGCCAACGGCGCGGACGTGGCCCTGCTGCTGCCGCTGACGCCGCAGGTGCCCGCCCGCGTCGGCGAGTACCTGGACTTCCGCCCCGTAATCGACGGCAACGTTTCAGTGTATTACGACAACGCGTCGATGCGCGTCACCGGAGGGGAGGGCGGCGGAATCCCCGATTTTGCCTACCCGCATCGCCTGGGGCCGTGGGGCATGCTCTACAAATGGCGGTGGGCCCGGTCCGAGGGCGAGCCCGGCGTTTTCGTGCCGGATCCGGTTCAGCCTGACTACGACCCCGGCCCTCCCGTGCTTGTCCGGGGCGGCGGCGACGGCGCGCCGGGCGGGCGGACGAGAGGCAGCTCCGTGTCCATGCCGAGCACCCCTTCGCGGACCGTCCGAGGGCACTGGGAGGGGGGATGGTCGCAGGTAGTCGGCTGGACCACCTACGGGCCTTACTATTGGGTGCGGGAGGAGGCAACACGTGCAGGCGCTTACGTGCCCGATACCTGGTACGGCAGCTACATCCGCGCCCTGTCGGACGCCAAGCGCAGCTACATGTGGGCTACCCCGGCCGAGCTCAAGACGATTTACTATCCCGAGTGGATACACACGGACAGCTATCCAGCCGCCAAGGCGATGGCCGAGGGCGACGAAGAGCCGCCCGGATCGGAGCCGCCGGCATCGCCAGACGATGGGTCCAAAGAGATAAACAGGACACTGTACTACCGCGTTGAGGTCTACTCATCGATTCCCCCGACCTCCGGCAACTACCTGACGCCCGGTACCTTCGAATCCAACGCCGACAACCCCAAGGCCATCTGGATGGCTGGCTGGCAGGACGCGGGTACGTGGGGCGGCTACGAGCAGGTCGGCAACTACGTCTGGCGATATCGCAACAGCGAAGGCGATCTTGAGGTCACCCATTGGCCCGAGATCGGCATAACCTACAGCGAGTCGCCCGACGGCGAGCCCGTGTTTCGCCCGGTATACGTAGAGATCCACTACATCTGGGGCGGCGTCGACATCGGCGAGGACGTGGAGGTCCGCAACCCGTTCAACTGGGAGGAGGGCGAGCAGCTTCCCAGGCCGCTATTATTCGACCCCGGACCCAACGGCGAGCTGGAGTATGGTCACCAGCGCAAAGGTGGGAGAACGGCGATAGGCTACGGTTTCCTCGGCATAGTGCGGGAAAAAGCGAAGGCGGAGGTCTGGCCCCGCCGCTTCAGCGACATCACCGGGCCCGACGAAGACGCGCCCGTAGACGACATATTCACCATCGCCCAGGTGAAGCTCTTCAACAACCGCAGTTGGGACCTGTGGACCCAGGACTGGCAGGTGCAGTTGACGCCGCTGTCAAGGTGGGACCAGTGGCTGTGGGAGCTCGAAGTCGCCCAGTGGGAGATCGCCCAGGTCGGCCAGCTTGTCGAAGAGCAGGAACTCATCGAGATCGACGAATACCTCAGGAGTATCGACGAAGACATGACCTGGCGTTTCTTCAAGCACTGACGGTGCAGCCATGATACGACGAATGTTACAATCGAATACACTTACCCGGCGGAACAGGGGGGCGGCCATGATAGAGTTTGTCATGGTCATTCCCCTGATAGCGCAGGTGATAGCCGCGACGTTCTTCTTCGCCTGGGGCCTGCGCAACCGCATGGGCGTGGAGATGTCCGTTCGCTTCATGTCGTGGGCGTACGTGCGGAAAGTGCCCCTGCCTGAACGGTACGGCATAACGTGGCATGACGTTATCATGGACCACCTGCTCATGAGCCGCACCATTGGGCACATATACTACAAACAGTTCAACAAGCGCAAGGAGACCTACCAGACGCCGCAGGACCTGTCGGACTATGTGGCTGACTACAGTCCCCAGGCCGCCCCGGTTGCCGACAAGTTGGTCACCGAGAGTTGGCCGCTGGCCAGCGGGTTCGGCATAAGCCAAGCCACCTTCCCCACTCCCTCGGGGGTCTGGGAGAAGCTCGCCGGCAACTACAACGGGTGGTACATTCGCGATGGCGTGGAATGGCGGTGCGGCGAGGCTGCCAACGAAGAGGAACTGACCGATGAGTTCCAGAGAAAGCTGGACGAGGCGCTGATGGCCGTGCCCGACGTGAGCATGGACATAGCGAAGGTATTCCAAGGCCTCTACCTGTCTACCTGGACGCGGGGGAGCTGATGACCGACCAGGCCGACCAACCCGTCGCGCCGTCAAGTCGGCCAGGCCGCGGCGCTCACCCGCTAATTCTGTTGGCCCTGCTTGTCGTGGCGATCTTCGCTGCCTGGCAAGTTCACGAAGCCTTTTTCGATGGGCATTCCACCGCGCCACCACGGCGGGCGGGGGCCCGCTCGGATCGGCCGAGTGATTCGCCGGAAGGGCTGTCGGTCGCCGATCTGCTGGCCGACCCGTTCGCCGGGGAAGGCACCGAAAAGCTGAACGACGATCCGGGTGGCATCGCGCCGCCGGCGGGGGCGGCTGTGCGCCTGGCGCAGCGCGTCGTCCGCGGGAACGTTCTGACCGAACGGGCGTCCTATGACGTGCCCGGGGAGGTGGCAGAAACGCTGGCGCACTACATCGAAGCGCTGGCCCGGCGCGGGCTGGGCGTATTGAACGTCCACGAAGACCGCCCCGACGCGAAGTTCATCGAGTTCTCCGGCGCCGACGGATTGACGGCAGTTCTGTACTTGTGGAAGCTCGACGGGGATGACAGAATGGTGCGGGTCATACTGGTAGTCGACCGGCCTGAAAGCCGCGGCCGAGGACAACCGCTGATAGGAGCCGATGATGGCTGAAGAAACACAGAGCATTCAGAACAAGGGGCTGCTGCTGGTCGCCATTATCCTGGGGCTGGTCGTGGCGGTGGTCTACAACCTTCACATCGCCCAGGTCAAGCGGGCCCAAAGCGGCAAGATGGTGCGACTGCTGCAGTACCGCCGAGCCATGGAAGCCGGCGACGTCGTCAAGGCGGATGACGTCGCAAGCCAGGAGGTGAGCGTCCAGAACGCCAAGGCCTTCGGCAACATCGTCACCGAACGACAAAAGGACATCGTCATCGGGCAGACGCTCAATCAGTCCGTCCGCGCCAAGCAGTGGGTGGCGATGGAGCATACGACCATGGGTCTGTCGCTTACGGCGGATCAGGCGGTGACCCCCGGCAAGGTCTCCGTGCCGATAGAGATCGATGCGAGAATGTCGCCTGGGGTCATGCTCTCGGCCGGCGGACGGGTGAACCTGGTCGGGCGGTTTGCGATCGGCAACGGCCCGGAGCAGACCTACATGATAATGGAGAACGTCCGGGTGTACTCGGTGGGCGGGGGGGCGCCCGACACGGGCGGGATGATGTCCGGCCCGGAACGAGCCGCCAAGGCCTACCGGACCATCCAGATAGAAATAGACCCCCGCGAGCACCTTCGGCTGCTCAACGTGCTGGCCAACATAAGGGGGGCTGTCTCCGTGCAGGTGCTCAACCGCAACGATCCCCCGCCGGAGACCGGCGGCGTCGTGGACGACAGCCTCAAGTCGCTGGCCGACCCGCAGCCGGCCGGCGGGACGAGCCGAGGGCGCCGATAGCCGGGCGCAATCCGCCACATACCACGAGGACACAGTGGAAATCTGGGTCTACAACCAATACACGGATCAGCGAGAAGTCGTCAAGGTCGACGGCGAAGAGGTAACGATCGGCCGGGACGAGTCCAGCGACGTGACACTTGCCTCGCCTTTCGTTTCGCGGCGTCACGCTCGCATACTCGCCCAGGGGAGCGGGTTCGCCATCGAGTCGCTGGGGATGAACGGCGTGACGGTCGCCAACCGGCTCGTGCCGTACAAGGAACAGGCCCGGCTGGATTACGGTGACGAGATTCGCCTGGGCGAGTTCAGCCTGTACATGATGGAGCCTTCCCTGCGGCGCGTGGGCAAGAGCGCCCGCATCGCCACGCCGCGGAAGCGCGTGATAGACCTCGAACAGGTAATCCACAGCGACCTGCTGGACCGGCTGAACCTGCGCGTCACGGGCCAGGGCGGCACGGCCGACGAGCAACACGTCATGCTCATCAAGCGACACCTGAAGGACATAATCGGGCAGCACGCCGACGAGGTCGACGCCGAAATGGCCGAGCACCTCGTCCGGGAGTTCCTCTGGCGGACGGTCGTTACGGAGGTTGCCCGTCGGGCGACGGGCAAGCTGATGTACAGCTACGGTTTCGAAGAAACCGACATCCTCAACCCGCGCTACGAAGAGGCCATCGGGCGCACCATTGACGAGGTGATAGGGGCCTGTCCGCTCCGCCTCGTGCCGCACACGCTCAAGGAAGACATGGCCATGCTGGAGGCCGACTGGCCCGGGCGAATGGAGAAGCTCGCCCCGCGTATCACCCCGCAGCTTCGCGATTACGTTGTCTACCGCATGCTGTCGAAGGAAATCGAAGACGTCGTGCTCGGCTACGGTCCCTTGCAGGACCTGCTGGAGATGCCCAACGTCAGCGAGATTATGGTGGTCGGGCGGGACAAGATCTACATCGAAAAGGACGGCCTGCTACAGAACTCCGGCAGGAGCTTCTTCTCCGACGAGATCGTCCAGAGCATCATCGAGCGGATCATCACGCCGATAGGCCGGCGGATAGACCGCTCCACGCCGCTTGTCGACGCCCGCCTGCCGGACGGGTCTCGCGTCAACGCCGTTATTACGCCGCTGAGTCTGTCAGGCCCGCTGCTGACGATCCGCAAATTCGCGCGGATACCGTTTACGATAGACGACCTCATCGAGCGCGACACGCTCACCGAGGGGGCCGCCAGCTTCCTGCGGGCCTGCGTGATAGGGCGAAAGAACCTGCTCATCTCCGGCGGCACGGGAAGCGGCAAGACCACGACGCTGAACGTGCTGAGCAACTTCATTCCGGCTGAGGAACGGATCGTCACGATCGAGGATTCCGCGGAGCTTCAACTGCCCCAGGAGCACCTGGCGCGTCTGGAGACCCGCCCGGCCAATATCGAGGGGCGCGGGGCCTACACGATCCGCGATTTGGTCCGCAACGCCCTGCGCATGAGGCCCGACCGGCTGATCATCGGCGAGGTCCGCGGGCCCGAGGCCATCGACATGCTTCAGGCGATGAACACGGGCCACGACGGCTCGCTGTCGACGATTCACGCCAACAGTCCGGCCGACACCACGACCCGCCTGGAGACGATGGTGCTGATGGCCGTCGAAATGCCCGTGCGGGCGATTCGCGAGCAGATCATCGCGGCGATTGATCTGGTCGTTCAGATCGCCCGCATGCCGAACGGGCGACGCGCTATTACGCACATCACCGAGGTGTGCGGCATAGACCCCGACACCGAGCAGATCATCACCGAGGACATCTTCGTGCACCGCGTGCGCGGCGGGGAGGACCAACAGCCCCATCTCTTCCACAGCGGGTACATTCCGCGGTTCACCGAGGAGCTCATCGACAAGAATCTGCTGAGCGTGGAGGTGTTCACGACATGATGCTTGCGGCGGCTGACATTAACGTGTTGTGGGTTGTGTCGACACTGGTGATCTTGGTCGGCACGGCCGTGGCGGTGTTCGTCGGCGGCCGGCCTCTGATGGCCGTAATGAAACGCCAGCAGCAGCAATACGACACGGTCCTGCGCCGCCAACTGCTGATGAACATCTCCCCTCGCGCGGCGATGGTGATGACGGTCTTCTTCGTCGTCGCGATGGCGGGGATAGGGTTCGCCGTCAACCAGGGGCTGGTGGGCGTGCTGGCTGGCGGGACGGTCGGCATACTGACGCCCTCGTTCGTGCTGCGGTCCCTGCGCCGGCGCCGCCTGAAGAAGCTCGAAGAGCAACTCGTATCCGGAATACAGACGCTGGCGTCGGGCGTGCGGGCGGGGCTGAACCTCGTTCAGTCGATGGGCATTGTCGCCCGCGACGGGCCCGTGCCGCTCCGCCAGGAGTTCGCTCACCTGCTTCAGGAGTACGAGTTCGGCCTGGGGCTGGAAGACGCCATGAACAATGCCGTCGACAGAATCGGCTCGAGCGATTTCCGCCTGCTGTTCAGCGCGCTTCAAACCCACCGCGAGCGCGGCGGCGACCTCGGTGAGACCCTGGACCGGATCGCCGAGAGCATTCGGGAAATCCAGCGTCTGGAGAAGCGCGTCATTGCCCTCACCGCCCAGGGCCGGGCCACCGCCCGAGCCCTCGGCGTCATGCCCCTGGTGGTGCTGGCGATTCTCTACTTCCTGGTCAGTCCCGAGGGCGTGCGGGAACTGTTCTACACGGACCTGGGCAAAGTGCTGCTGATGTGCATGGCGGCGCTGAACGTCATCGGCTTTCTGTGGATCAAGAAGATAGTGACCCTGGACATATGACCCGACGGAGCGAACGGCTGGCATGATCTCAGAGCACGCAAACCTGGCAATCGTTGCGATGTCGTCCGGCGCGGCCTTGCAGTTGGTGCTGACGGTATTGCTGTTGGTGTGGGTGCCTCTGCTGATCCTGGTGGTTTTCAGCCAGCCGGGGGAGATCACGCTTTCCCCGCAGCGTGAGGCCGCCCTGCTGACAGGCCACAGCGACCGCCGGACGGTGTTCGAAAAGCCGGTGCTTCGCCCGATCATGTGGCTGCTGCTGGTGATAAGCACGCGCCTCGCTTTCCCGGGGCTGAAGAACTGGTTGCGAAAGAAACTGATCGCAGCCGGCAGCCCGGAGTTCTACACGTCAGAGGAATACCTGGCGGTCAGCATGTTGACCGGCGTGGTGACGGCCGGCTGCGCGGTGCTCATCGGCATGTTTGTGACCGAAGGGCGGATAAGCTTCTTCGCCATGTTCATCGGCTTCGTGACGGGGCTGGGGCTGACGCTCTACCAGTTGCAGAACAAGGCCTCCAGGCGCCTGCGGCGGATATCAAAACGCGTGCCCTACTCGCTGGACCTTATCTCTCTGGCGATGGGCGCCGGGGCGACGTTCACCGAGGCCGTCCAGACCGTCGTCCGCGAGGAGAGCGATGACCCGTTCAACGAGGAGCTCCGGGCGCTGCTTGCGGAAATGGAACTCGGCACGACCCGCAGGCGGTCGCTTGAGAACATGATAAGCCGCGTGCCGATCGAGCAGTTGCGCAGCATAGTGGCGAGCGTCATTCAGGCTGAAGAACTCGGCACGCCGCTGGCGGACGTGCTGCACTCGCAGGCCAACCTGCTGCGCTTGCAGCGCACGGTCAACGCCGAGAACGCCGCGGCGGCGGCCTCCGTGCGAATCCTGATCCCCAGCCTGCTGATTCTCATCGCCGTCGTGCTGGCGGTCTTCGCGCCGATGATCGTCCGAGGAGTGGGCGGAGGGCTGTTCTAATGCCCCAGCCCCGGCCGGAACTGATCGTCGTGGCGGGGATAGCCCAAGGTCAGCGCGCCGTCCTGATGGACAACGTCGCCTTCCTCGGCAGGTCCGGCGAGTGCGACATGCAGATCAACGAGCCGACCATCTCCCGCAAGCAGGTCAAGTTCAAGCTCGCCCCGGGCGGCTGGGTCCTGGAGAACATCTCATCGGCGTCCATCCGCATCAACGGCAAGAAGTACAAGACCGGCCAGATGGTGTTCGTGGAGACCGGCGACGTGCTCAGCCTTGGCGCCAACACCCGGGTTTTGTTCGTCTCGCCGGACGCAGACCCCGAAGAAGCCCTCGCCCAGTACCGCCAGGCTAACCCCGTTGACCAGCCGCCTGCCGAGCTGCTTCCGCCGGCGGGGGGCGACCAGGCGCAGGCCTTGCAGGACGCCGACGCCGCTCCCACGAAGCCCATTCCGCCTCCTCCGCCGACGGCGCCGTTAGTAGCCGAGCCCGAGACCGCCAAGGCCGACGCCCGCGAGTTGCACGAGCCCGAGGAGCCAGAACTGCCCCTCACCGCCGAGGACCTGCTTGACGCGGAGCGAAAAGCAAAGCTCAAGAAGTACGGCATAATGTTCGGAAGCTATGTTGTCGTGCTCATCGTCGGCGTGGTGGCGATCTCGATGATGTTGGACGGGGGAGAGGACAAAGAACCGGTCGGGCTGCCCCCGTATCTGAGCAAGGCCGAAATCGAGAAATCGCTCAAGAAGCGGATAGAATCTTTGGGCAACTTTCCGGCGAGGGCGCAGGAACACCTGGACCAGGCAAGAAGGCTGTACGTTGAAAGAAGGCGCAAGGGCAACGGGTATCTGTGCGTTCAGCACTACAAGCTCTATCTTGCCTACGGTGGGCTTGCCGGCACCGGAACGTTCGGCGTCGAGGACGAAATACGCTATGATGAGGCGATGGCCGAGCTCATTGAGGACGTATTGACGACCTACGACGGCGCCTACAAGCGGCGGGAAAGCGGCTGGTGGGCCGAGGCCAAGATAGCCTTCCAGGAAGTCCAGTTGCTCGTGCCGGCCACACGGTCCCCCCACCCGGACCTCGACAATGAGGTATTCAGCAACGCGCGGAAGAACATCCAGTACATAAACTCGCAACTCAACAAGCAGCGTCGCTAAGGTCAATCGCGTGCTATCGGCCTCGTAAGAAGGCGTCGTGGGCGGCAGTGAATACCACCGGCTCGCGCGGGACGGCCGCCGGATCGAAGGCATCCAGCAGTTCGTCCATGTCGGCTTGCCGCAACTTGCCGTCCCACATGCCGGACATCGCCCCGACCAGCCCCAACGCGCGCTGGCGGGTTGCGCCGCGGCTGCGGTAGTACGACAGCCTGCTGTCGCCGTGGCGCTTGGCCAGCCGCAAGCCGTCCGGCCCGACCACCAGCGGCAGGTGCCAGTAATCCGGCTCGGGAGATAGCCCCAGCACCCGCCGCAATACGATTTGCCGAGCGCCCGATTCCAGCAGATCGTCCCCGCGGACGACGGCGTCGACGCCCGCGGCTGCGTCGTCAACGACGACGGCAAGGTGGTACGCGGCCTGCCGGCTGTTCTTGACGATCACGAAGTCCCCGCCGTCGCGGGCGAGGTTGAACGTCCGCTCACCGCAGAAACGGTCAGCGACGGTGATCGGCTCGTCGCTGACGCGCAGCCGCCACGCCACAGGACGGCCCGTCTGCTCGGCGGCGTGCTCTGCTGAGGCGAACCGCCCGCGACACGTGCCGGGGTACGCCTTGGCGCCGTCGTCGGCGTGCGGCGCTGAGGCAGCCAGCTCGACGTCCTTGCGGCTGCACGTGCAGGGGTAGGCCGATCCCGCCTCGATAAGGCGGCCCAGCGCCGCCGCGTAGATCTCCGCCCGCTCGGACTGCACGACCGCGGGCGCTTCCCACTGAAGCCCCAGCCAGGCGAGCGTTTCGAGCATTCCCTCGGTCGCGCCGGGCTTGACGCGAGGCCCGTCCAGGTCCTCCACGCGCATGAGCACTCGCCAGCCGTTGCGGCGGGCCAACAGGTAGTTGACAACGAACGTCCGGGCGTTGCCGATGTGCAGCGCGCCGGTGGGCGATGGGGCCAGGCGTGTCACGTGGGTAGAATCGGCCTCGCCCGTGGCGCCGGCATCTTGCCGGTGCGTCTCAGGGCCATCTTGGCCCTGAATCGTGGGATTTGCACGGCCGTGACGGCCGTGCGACGCATGGGCGGGACGCCCATGCCACGTCTTGGGACCAGTTCTATTCATGGGTCCATGCATCCTCTCGCTACTGCCGGGACGACGGCGCATCGCGGGCATTATACCCTCGCCTCGGCGCCGTCACAAAGCAGCCCGGCTTGACAGCGACGACGGCGTGACTTAGCTTCCTGCGCATGACCGCCCAGCCGCAAGCACTGACGGCCGACAGCTCGCGCATATCGCGCGCTCGCACCGTTGCGGACGTGGCAATCGTCGTGCTCACGATGGCCGCGGTAATCGGCATCCGCGCCGGCGCGCCGTCGAACACTTACGCCTACGCGCAGGTGTGGCAGGTGGGCGTGGCGATCGACGTGGGGGAAAACGGCCACTGGCTTACCCCCCGCGATCAGAAGGGCGCTCCCGCCCGCAAGCCGCAACTACTGCCCTGGCTGACCGGCCCGACGCTCAGGCTGCTGGGCGCGTACAACGACTTCACGTTCCGCCTGCCGTCGCTGGCGGCCGGGTTGCTGACGGCCGCGCTGGTCTACTCGCTCGGCCGGCGGTGGTGCAACCGCCGCGTGGGGCTGCTGGCGGGCTGCCTGTGGGCGACGACGATCCACATGGGCAGGCTCAGCTACATGGCCACCACCGACATGCTGCTGACGCTGTGGATAACCGTCGCGGTGTCGTGCGTAGACCGCGTGCTGTGGCACCGCGCTCGGCCGGAACGACGATGGCTGTGGCTCGTGGGGTTCTACGCGGCGATGGTGCTGGCCGCCCTCTCCAAGGGCTGGGGTGTGGTGAACTGGCCGGTGCTGGCGCTAATGGTCGCGCTGGCGGCGGCGTGCCAGCCGCGGGGCGGGCAGGTCTTCCGGCGGTGGTGGCTGGCGATACGGGCGCTGCACCTGTGGTGGGGAGTGCTGGCGTTCGCTGCTGCGCTCGGCGCGTTGATGGTCGCTATGAACGCCGCGGCCGGCAACGACCTGTCGGAGGTGTTTGGGTTTGAGGTCGTCCAGCGGATAACCGGCGGCGGCGACAGCCCGCCCAGGCCGACGTCCATCCCGCCGATCCTTCAGATGCTCTACTTCACGCTGCCGATGTCGCTGTTGGCGATAGGGGCGCTGCTGCTCGTTCGGCCGGGCAGGTGGCTCCGCGGCCGGAGCGAGATAACGCTGCCGCTGTGCTGGATAGCCGCCGTCGCGCTGCCGTTCTCACTGGCGCACGGGTTCCGGCCGGACTATCTGCTGCCGTGCTACGCGGCGGTAGCAATTCTGGCGGCCTGGGCCGTGGACCGCGTAGCCCAGCTTGGCCGCGCGGGCGGGCGGCTGGCCAGCACGTTGCGCCACGTATTCGCAGCCGCGCCGGTGCTGATAGCCGCCATGCTCGTCGCCGCGCCGCTGCTGTACCTGCTGGGCGATCGCCTGCCGGAGTGGATGCAGCCGGTGCAGCCCTACAGCGTATCAAAGATCGACAGGGCGGTGCTGATGGCGCTGATCCCCGCCGGGGCGATCATGCTGGCCGCAGCCATACTGCTCAGTCTGAAGTGGAAGGTCCGACAACTGGCGCTGCTGGCGTGCGTAGGGATGCTAGGCGTGATCTTCATCGAGGGCAACTTCATCAGCCGGCACGCCCGCACGGGCGACGGCGACAAGATGGCGGCCTTCGCCCGCGACGTGCGCGATGCGATCGGCGAGGATGGCTTCCTCGTGCTGCTGGCCGACAAGCTCACCGTCGAGCTGCACCTCGGGCGGTTCGGCGAGGTGGTCTTGCCCACCGGCGAAGCGGGTTATCTGGAGCGGATGAACGCCTCCGCCGCCCCGTGGCTGGTGACGTGTGATCGCGGGCTGGTGCAGGTCGGTGCGGCGGCCGAATCGTCCGACGGGCCTTACCACATCAAGCTCGACGGCGTGAAGCGATGCTTTGCCGCCAACCCCGGCGACCTCGGCGAGGTGGTGGCGTGCGGCGAGGACGTGTACGAATACAACCGGGGCAGAATGTACCTCATCCGCCTGGGCCGGCCGGTCAGCGTCAGCGGCGAGCCGGTCAACACGGGCTACGTCTCCGGCGACTGGGACGAGGAGGATTAGAGCACTTTACGATTAAGATGCCGTACAGCGCGGCGGGGCTCCTGTCCCGCCGCGTCCCCGGGCTCAGCAAAAGCTGGCGGGACAG
>Ga0114918_10003198_pt1 | contig 14531 bp, 7 predicted proteins | sample LantaG_FD_87015 | JGI IMG/M metagenome (GOLD analysis project Ga0114918, IMG submission 87015) | Deep subsurface microbial communities from Baltic Sea to uncover new lineages of life (NeLLi) - Landsort_02402 metaG | ecosystem: Environmental > Aquatic > Marine > Oceanic > Sediment | place: Baltic...
CATTGGCGACGAGGATCGCCGCTACCTTCTGATGGTTGCCCAGCGCCGCAAAGTGCAGGGGCGTCGAACCATTCTCAGTGGTTGCTGCTGAGTCAAAACCCTCGGCAATGAGGAACTCAACAACATCTACATGACCACCTGCAGCCGCTGCATGGAGGAGGGTAAGGCCCTCCAAGCTGTCCACAGGGGCTTCTTTCTCCAGAAGCTTCTTGACGCCTGGCAGATCGCCAGTGTATGCAGCCAGATGCGGCGTGCTAGAATCTGCTCCGTTTTCCAGCAGCAGATCGGTCACAGCCAACTCCCAACTACCCAAGGCAGCCAATGCAGGCGTCCACCCTTGTTGGTCTCGCGCGTTGACATCGGCACCTCTTGAAATAAGCAATTTGACGTGTGCAATCTTGCCCTCAACCGCAGCTTTGTGGAGATGCGAGGCCTCAATCTGTGCGAACATCTTCTGTAGTAGTCTCTTTTCAAAGATCTTGCCACCAAACACGACAGCAGCGATCTTTTGGGTGTTGGTGATGTCTTGCAGTGGATTAGCTTCAAGCAAGACCAGGTCGGCTATCTTGCCCTGTTCAATAGTCCCCAGCGAATCCAATCTACCTAAAAACTCTGCCGGATTGTATGTTGCAGTCCGCAGGGCTTCCATAGGTGACAGTCCAGCTTGAACCAACAGCGCCAGTTCATCGTGCAAGCCGAATCCGGGGAAGCAATAAGGCATGGCCGTATCTGTTCCGGCTAACAATTTTACACCAGCAAGCCTCATCGCGCCGACAACCTCAAGCCCCTTCTGAAAGCATTTCTTACAGTCAGCCCGACTTTCACCAGTTACCGCAGCTACCATAGTATTGTTCTCAGGATTCCACGTCTCCCTGATAAATAGCGGCATGTATTCAAGTCGTGGATCATTTGTCAAGTTCTCCTCATCCCGACACGACGGTTCGTTCAAGGTGGATAGTGTGGGGCATACCCAGGTGCCATTCTTTACCAAACGAGCGAAGAGTTCTTCCGCCTTTCGTTCGTCATAAGTGATATTAGACCCTAGTCTAAAAAGGCTAGCAGGCCCACCAATTCGCCGAGCTTCCAAGAATTTCCTTATGAATTCTTCTTCTCCGCTTGTTGAGCACGCTATCATAACGCCGAGGCAGTGTTCAAAACTTTGTTGCCCGGCGTCGGAGGCCTCAACTGCACCCACCGAGGAGGGTACATGTCCGGCAAAGGGGATTCCCTGTTTCTTTGCCTCATCGGCAATAGCGAAATACGCATCTCGCAGTATAAACTGGTAGACCTTTACAAAATCTGCGCCCTCATTCTTAACCTTTCTGACAACCAGGCGTCCTTCGTCTTCATTGCTAACCATAATGCTGCCAATACGAAGAGGATTAGGCCCATCAACAATCGGGCTTGCGATGACCATCCGAGGACCTATGAGTTCCCCCGCTGAGATTTCTTTGCGCCACTTATGATGCTTTGGCTCACCCCACATCACACGTATACCTGTAACTCCATTGGCGGTGAAGAGGGCAAGGTAGTTCTTTCCCAACCATGGGTGAGCGTGCATGTCCCAGAGTCCGGGTATGAGAAACTTGCCAGTAGCATCCACTACCTGCGCATTTCGTGGGACTAAAAGTCTGTCGGTTTTACCCAATGCCTCGATACGGTCACCCCTGACCACCACTGTCATATCGGGTTTGGCTGGCGCACCGGTTGCATCGATCACCGTGACGTGCGTGAAGACAAGCGTCTTTTGTTGGTTGTTGTCTCCCTGCTGAGCAAATAATTCTACGGGCAGCAAACAAACCAACAGAAATAGCAATGCGTTCTTCATTCCAACCTCCTTGGTCTAATCTGAGATTTCCCATTTGCATGGTTAACAAACATAATTGTCTCTGTATGCCACCAATAATCTTACGATATACCCCTTGAAATATCAAGAGATTCCACTTTCAAAGCCACTTTGTTGAAAAGTTGCACGAGAACATGATTTTATGTGCCTCGCCCTCCTGCCAATCTCAGCTTTTGTATAGACCTCAAGTGCTCGCACCTTCATAAATCCAAGTTGTTTAACAATTCTTATTATCAGCCATACCCAAGTGGAACAGGCTTCAATCGCCCGATACGTTCAAGGATTTCCTGAAGCAACCTTTTTGATACCATCTCCTATTGGCCGCCTTGGGGCCAAAGGCCTCAAGGTAATCAGTGAGGAGGCGGCAGTCGACGCAGCACAGACTAACAGCGATAAGCGAGGATATTGGAATCATATAGTCAACCGTTTTGTATTCACTTTTTCTCGGAGTCCCTTATGTTCGAACGTTGTTTGCCTAATGCCGGGAACGAATAACCTTCCTACCCCCAACTTAGGACAACCAGACTTCGTAGCTTATCTGAACAGCCCTTCGACTTCACGATGCATTATAATCGACATCGTGAATCTACCTATGTCATGGCCAATCGTTGTAAAAACGTTGCCATACACCTATCTGGAACTTGCCGAATACCAAAGCAGTTCATGCAGATTATTGAGACATAGCAAAATATCCGCTCCGGTTCATTCATTGAATTTGTTGATTATTTCTAACGCCTTTGCAAGAAACTCATCTCTTCCCTCGATTACTCCCTGAATGGTTCTTTGTACAGGCACTGTAGGTAGAATACCAATTAAGTAATGTTGTGAGCCATCACGTTCTACCACTTTCATTCCGGTCCAAGAAACTCTAAAATCCCCGGGGAGCTGAAAGTAATTCGCATTTCCACTGGTTCCTGCCGTTGGCTGGCCTACAATTTCTGCAAGTTTGCCATTCGCAATGACAGCCAGCAAACACTCTGCATAGCTGATAGCGCTGGCGTCGGTTAAGAAAACCACCTTCCCTTCTATTCGTGGTTCTTTGGGCTCCAATGTCAAGTCCCATCTTCTATCGTTATAGGTGACCTTCTGATAGTCAGGATAAATAACCTGAGGAACTGCCCTCCATTGATCATAAGCACCTTTTTCCTGAAGTAGATGATAAATAATCTCATAAGTTCTATCTTCGTATGGATATCCCCGCAAGTCAAATATAACGCCCCTTGCTTCTGCCAACTCGTATATCCTTTCATCGATTTCTTTCCATTCTGCCCTTCTCAGGTCAACGTAATAGATGTCGTCTTCAATTCTGTCTATTTTTGGCCTTGTAGGCTCAGAGATAGCAACTCTAGAGTTTCTTTCTACTTCAATTTCAAGTGTTTGATTGTCTCTCTTAACAACCAACTTTGCCTTTGTGTCTTTATCACCATATCCAAATCGCCCCAAAGCTCCGACTCTTCGCCCTTGTGGCGATCCAGAAATATATTTCTCGTCATCCAATAATGCCTGTTCGGCTTTGGTATCGTCAATCGATACAATAATATCCCCTTTATGGACTTTTGTTGTATCTTTAGAAACAGTCACGATCACTTGATTTTCAATCCAGTCAACACGGAAAGGCAAATACGCCCATTGGCTTTGTACTCTGGTATGGTCAAGCCACCCATGCCCGTCCTCGAGCTTGGCGATAAATCTGCTGAGTGTATAGTAGAAATCTTCTTCATTTTTATCCGTCATAGCCTTTTGAAGTGTATTTGTTAATTCTGAGTCCCAGTCCACATCTACGACATCAAAATACGGATAAAAATGCTGGAATACATTCCAGGCAATGACCACATCAGCCAGACGTACATTTTCATCATTTGCTGTAAGTTCGCTGTCAGGCTCGGTCTCCAGTTTTTCAATCAGCTTAGCAAGCGGGTATTCTTCATCCTTTCCAAGAGTACCGTGTTCGCTGCTGTACAGTGCCAGTGGAATCTGACAAAATAGACCTGCTTCCAATGCCTTGTTCACCACTTCGCCGATTTTGGGTTGTTCTTCAAACAGTTTCTCCGACCTGATTCTGCCTTCACCTTCAATCAGCAAGCATTTCTTACCGCTGTAGGGATTTGCGGTGCCAATCTTGGCCGAATATCCAGGGACGTCATACACATTCCATCCTTCGGGCTTGTTCTCATCCTTCCTCTTCTCGAAACTGTGATTATCTATGTTGATGGGTTCCCACTCATCTTTCTCGGACTCATAGAGCAATTCAAAATCATCCACCCATATTTTCCCTATACGTTTGAGAAAACACCCAAAGGCTATTTCAGTGACGTCATCATCAATCTTACCCACAACTTCATACGATTGCCATCCCGTCGATTTGATGAGGGGACTATAACAGAAAGAGTCGCCCGCTTCACCTCTATAAGGGCGTAAATAGAGTACGCCGTGATTGCCGCCACTTACATTTGATCTGACAAATGCTCTCAACTTAACCTTCTTCCCACGATACTTTGTAGCATCTATAGTCTGATCAACACGTACACTTACTGGAATTCTGTTCTCTCTGTTGAGTCGAATACTCTTGAAGGGAGATCGCCGTTGCCCTGACCCGCCCCCATAGTGTTGCCAGGTCACAACCTTTAGGCCAGTTGTATCATCTGGCACGTGTTTCATTGGGCCTTCAGGTTTTTGACCTGAAGTGTAAATTTGAATTGTGGGGGCTATAGGTAAAAATAGTGCTTCAAGAGTAGTCTTTAGCTCTTCGGTATCTTGCACATCTTTTACCTGTTTTACTCCACAGATGGCAAATGCGTCCCAATCTATTGCACTTGCTTCATCACTCGGATGAAAGTATTTCACATATCCATAGAGCTTGGCAAACGCTCTCAGATTTTGGATTTTTTGACTTTCTCCTGGGTCTATAGTTGCGCCCTTGGCACAAGTAAAGAGCGCGACTAGAAACGCTATGCCTATATAAGAATGGATCCTAATTTTCCGCATTACTGCCTCCTTTTGGAAAATGGCCGAAGTTCGTCCACTGGATGTCCCTTTTCGTTCTCGGACATTATAACGGCACGAGGCTCGAATGCAAGCATGGTGCGATCTTATCAACGCCCTAACAAGTAGTCGGCGTGTCGCATAATCCTCATTTTATCCTGAAATCGGCCACACAGGAAGATCTCAAAGTCAAATACTAAGATCCCTGATGCCACAAAAATTTTCTTTGAGGCATCCACGTTACGACTTGTGAGCCACTGTTACTCACCAATTGGCACCGTTCATTGAATACGTTTGCGATTTTTTGGCTGCTACATAACCATTTAGCATACAAGGGCTTATTAAATTGAGATTTTTTGAAAATAGGCAGATAAAGGGCTTTCGGGTTGTAGCACGGTTGTACAGATTTTGCGAGTTAAAATTAGCTTATTTTGTGGCCCAAAGTCACTCTGTCCTTGCTTCTGTTTTCGTCAGTGTTGTTCGTTACTTTTTGGCTTTTTCTGGTTTGTTCCAGGCTTCATAGAGGTCGATATCTCCCTTATTTTCCACTCAGAGGTTCATTTCTTAAAATGATAATCTGCAAAGTCAAGAAACCGCTCCCAATCATACGGTTCGATGGAGTGGCCGCCCGGGCGTATGTGATACCCGACGTCGCTCCCGATGATCGCCTGGCCAACTAGGGGCAAGGACTCTGACGGTAGTCCCTTCTTGCCTAGAAGGCGATACACCTCGCCGGCATGGTAGGCCGAAAGGTACTCCCCGTGTGGATCGGCCCAAGTATCTTTTACACCGCTGAATACATAGACAGGACGCGGCGCGATGCAGGCCAACAACATATGTTGATCCACTGGCAGATCATCTTCATGGTTCACAAACTTCCAGGCGTTTCGACACAACCAATAAGGAAAACGAGTTACCATCTTCTCCAGCGTTTCTCCCGAACGCCTTCGCCAAAGGGCGGCACCAGCGCAGCCGGACTGGGCCGAGATCACCATTGCAAAACGCTCATCCTGTGCGGCAGTCCAAATGGCCACTTTGCCGCATTTCGAATGGCCCAGGATCGCCACGTGCGTCTGATCGATGTCACCATCCGACTCCAGATAGTCCATCGTCCGCGAGGCGCCCCATGCCATGGCCGAAAGCACGCCCCACTCATTCGCCTTGGGAAAACTCTGTCCCTTCTTGTAGAACAGAGGATGGATGCCATTGATAAACTCCACTTCATTGTGCCCGATGAGGTCCTGCTGATAGACCACGACAAAGGCGTAGCCACGGTCGAAGAATTTGCCCAGGGGCCATCCGTTTCGTAGGTGGCCTTGTTGTAAGGGATGAACATCGAAATCATGTGACTTCGTATTGTTGAAGCTGTGTATCATAAAGGCCGGTATAGGTTTGTCTCCATTATTGGGAACAAAAACAAGTATTAGCATTTCCGCTGTACCTTTATCATTACTAAAACGAATCTGGACGTCTTTGCGTGTAGCCTTCCCTCCCATAAACTCATGATCAGTTTTCTTGACCTCGAACTCTATTTTAACCGGACTCTCTGGCTCCGGGATGCAACCATAAACAAGGTTACTAAATAGCGATAAGATCTGTGGGCGCCGAACATTCCACCATTGCTCAGCGGTAGTGACCGGTTTGCCCTCGGCAGTCACTAAAAGAGGTGGAAGATCGTAGTTAGGGATCTTACTCTCATCATAAATCACGTCGCTGTCGTATTCTTTTGGTTCGCGACCAAACACAAAAGAAGAATAGAGAGAAAACACCGTCAAGTAAAGAATCACCTTCTTCATTTATTATCCCCTTATGCAATATGTTACATGACATAATCTGTTCATCTATAAAGTCCCATTATTCTTCATTACTACTGCCGTTTAATCCAGTTAGCTAATAAGCCCAACCATTGAGACGTACCGTCATCAGGTCTGCCGGGGCCAAATCCATGCCCACCTTTGGCAAAGAAATGCACCTCAACATTTTGTCCCACCGCTGTAAGTGCTTTGGCATACAGCAAAGATTCTTCAATGGGCACAACGTCGTCGTCATAAGCATGCAACAGAAAAGCGGGAGGTGTCAACTTTGTAACATTGTTCACCAATTTGTATCGCTTTTTCTCTTCGTTTGTCATCTTGCGGTGAAACAGGCTCTTCTCCAGCCATTTTTGATTCGCTACACCTAAAGTGGTCACAGGATAAATCAATGCTGAAAAATCCGGATTTTCATTCTGCTTTTCTGAAGTCAAAACGCTAACAGTGGTAGCTAAATGACCACCTGCTGAAAAGCCCATAACCCCGACTTTCGACGAATCAAAGCCGTAATCGCCAGCCATGGATTTCATTAGATCAATCGCCTTGCGCGCATCCGTAATGGGTAGTAGATGAGGTTTCTCAGACGCCTCCTTCAGCGGCAGTCGATATTTCAGTACAGCAGCAACGATACCCTTTGATGACAGATATTCTGCAATGAGTCGACCCTCTGCGACAATGGACTCCAGCTCATAACCACCACCCGGCAAAATGATCATGGCGCGGCCGGAATTGTTACCCTGAGCACGATAGATGGTTAGAGTTGGATTCGTTACATTCTTAGCACATTGAACACCCCCAAGATTCTATAATCGTTTCTTCCAGCGAGTATGACTTGGAATAGGGAGGCTGCTCAGTCCATAGATTAACAACTTCCTGTGCTATCAGTGTGCGATTTATAAAAATGATGAATAAGACAATAACTGATTTCATGTTCGTTCTCCATACTTCACATAAATGAAATTGTTGAGAATAACTTTAATAATACTCACAACAACTTTTCGCATGATTAGTCCTTTATCGATGGCGTTTAGAACTGCTGCACATTTTATTCGATGGTCATACACAAATGTATTTTATATCAAATGGGATTTCATCTATGAAGAGTAAAAATCAAAAACTGAAATCTTTATAACTACGAAAATTTTCTTTTCAGGCATCCACGTTATGATGTATTAACAACTAAAAGTTCGTTGAGTGTAAATGTATGTGACACTGCCTATCAATCCAGTTTTTCTCATTGCGTCAAAAAACATTAAAACTACTTTTAACAAGTACATAAGTTCTAAGAGGTCTACAAAATTACGATCAGGACCAATATTAAGGCCTATTCATGCCGCAACGCTTCTATCGGATCCATGTATGCAGCTTGTCTGGCCGGATAGACTCCGAATAGAATCCCCACACCGAGAGAAATAAACAATGACAAAAGAACTGACCAGGGAGCTATTCGCGGTTCGAGCATGTAGACAATCGGCGGTAACAAGTCCGGCGACATCATCGTAACTCCCGACCGAAATCCTCGAAACAGCGGACCGCACAAAAGGCCGAACAGGACTCCCAAAAGACCACCGCTTGCCGTAAGAACCACCGTCTCAGTGAGAAACTGCTGGATAATGTGCTGGCGTTTTGCGCCGAGCGCCCGGCGTATGCCTATCTCACGGGTACGCTCAGTCACCGTGGCGAGCATGATATTCATAATGCCGATCCCACCAACCATCAGCGAGATGCCGGCGATGACCACCAGCAAGACGTTGAACATGGCCCGGGTTCTTTCCGCCTGACGCAGTAATTCCTTGGGGACGACAACGGCGTAATCCTCCTTCTCGTGGTATTTCTTGAGCAGCGTCTCGATTATCGCCGCTGTTTCGTCGACGTCGTCAATATTATCGACGCTCACGGTGATTTGGCTGAGTTCGACTTGTTCTCCCTGAAACTCGCCGCCAACACGCTTCATCACGAGATCGCCTACGCGATGGCGGAGGGTCTTCAGCGGGATGTAGGCATCCAGGTTGTATTCCCTGGCGTCAAGGCTGCCGCCAATTGCGGCCGAAGCCATACGCGGTCTGGTTTGACCGATCACCACGTAGAATTCGCTTCCCACCCAGATCGTCCGGCCAATCGGGTCCTCATAAGGAAAGAGTCGCTTGGCCGCATCGTGGGCCAGTACAACGACCTTCTTGCCGCGGTCGCGAGGCGTGAGCCATCGCCCCCGCGCTATTTCCAATCGATTCAGCTCCATGTACTCCTCGACGCATCCCACGAGTTTGGCGTCGGCAGTCCGGTTTCCCATGCGCAGTTCGAAGCGAAGTTCACGCATGGGGATGGCGCGGCGAATGCTCGGAATGTTCTCGACGATGCGACGGTAGTCGTCTCTCAGCAAACCATAAATCTTGATACGACTGTTGGCGGCCTGCTCGTCACTCGCTGAACTCGGCTGCTTGGTCCGGATGATGATATTCGTGGCGCCGAGTTCCTTGATCTGTTGCTGTGCCAGGAGACTTACGCCTTCTCCCATCGCAACCAGCCAGATTACAGTACTCGTACCAATGAAGATACCCAATGCAGCCAAGCCGGCGCGCATCTTGTGCATCAACAGATTCTTCATACTCAATCGAGCGGTTCGGAAAAGTGAGTTATTCATTTTATAGTTGATTCCGATTCCATTTGCTTAGACTTTCGCCCTTGCGGTTTAGATATCTGTTTCTTCGATTTATCGGGAGACTTCGACTTTGTACCATCCCCCGGTGCCGCTGATGGTTTAGTTGACTCTTGCGGCTTTTCCTCGTCACGTTGTTCAATTGACAATGCTTGTGCTTCCTTGAGGGCGAGCGGATGGAGAACTACCTTATCTCCTTCCTGTAAACCCGTCTCGACGATAGTGAAAACATCATTGGTGTCTCCGAGTTGCAGAGAGCGCCGTTCTGCCCCCGAAGCAGTCTTGACCCAACAAAAATTCCCTATCGAGGTTTCTACTACTGCTGCGACGGGTATCGTCAAAACATTTTCGTGCTGGGCCAAAATCACTTCGACCTCGGCGCTCATACCGGGCTTTAGTCCTTTCACCGAGGGAAGCTTAACAATTGTCTCATATTTTACCACGTATCCGTTCCACTCACCTGCTGGCCAAGCGACCGAAGCCACAGAGGAAACCTCACCTGTAAGTATCCTGTTCGGTAGTGTGACTCGGGCTGTCAGCCCCGGTTTCATTCGATCGATAAAGGATTCGTGAATACTGAATTTTACCTGCATCCTGGTCAGATCGGGCATCAGCAATATATTTTGCCCCATATACACCGAGGCACCTTCTTCGATCTCGGGTGTACGCTCCCACGGTCTGGCCGTGGGGTAAATCACCAGGCCGCTCGTTTCGGCCTTCACAACGCAGAACTCGATATCCGCCCGCGCGAGTTCGACTTGAGCCACTAAATGTTTGGCCATCTCCTTGTCCGCTTCGTGTTTTGCTTTGCTGGCATTCAAGTTGCCGTTCAGCGTTTCCAATTCCATTGCCTTGGTGAAATTCCTCAGAACCTCGATCTCGGTTTTCTTGACTTCCACGTTCAACTCAGCTTGCGTGATAGCGAATGTCTTCTCCTGGACTTCTAATTCACTGACGTAGCCTCGTGCAGCCATCTTCTCCGCATGGCCAAGCATGTTCTGCGCGGTACGCAGGTTCGACTCGGCAATTGCAAGGTCCTTCTGAAGCCTCATCAGCTCCGAGCGATACTGGCCCTCCAGGTACTCCGGGATGGCGAGTTCCGCTCGCGCCACATCAGCCCTGGATCGTTCGGCTGCGGACCTCGTCATATGAACCCATTTCGTTACTTCATTAAGTCGGTCATCGTAATCCAGCGTTTCCAACCTGACCAGTTCATCTCCAGTCTTAACTTCTGTACCGCTCTCTATGACCCAGATAATGGGAACCGCTTCTGTACGGACTTTACACTTGATTTCTGTATTTTCAGAACTCTCCAGAGTCCCCTTTTCAGTAACTGTGACAATAAGGTCACCACGTTTGATCGTATGAGTTAATCTTGGGCCGATGTCCCTTGACGAACCGACACTAGGAACCAGCGCCGTGGCAGACGCTATCGCTGTAATAACCACGATTATAATAATAACGCGTTTCCAACGTCGGTTTGAATAGGAATCCTGACAATTACCGCGTTTTTTCGTGCGCAGCAGCTGCGGTCGGCGTGACTTCTCCGGAAGTGCTTCAATTGACATAACCGGCCTCCTGGTCCTTCGACTCCCGCAGCGTTGTTTCATCGGTCGGTTTCAGGGCCAATATCTGTGCCTCCTCAATATAGGCAAGCGGATCGAGCACGATCTTTTCCCCTTCTTTTAGACCCGCTTTGACGACAATAAAATTGTCGTTGGTATCGCCGAGCTGTAGTGAACGACGTTCTTTTGCTCCCTCGTCTGTTTTGATCCAACAGAAATCTCCCTGAGTTGTTTCTAATACGCCGGTAACGGGGATCGTCAGTACGTTCTCATGCCGGGCCAGAACAACTTCAACCTCGGCGCTCATACCGGGCTTTAATCCTTCCACCGAGGGGAGTTTAACGATTGTGTCGTATTTCACAACGTTTCCTGTCCACCATCCTGCTGACCTTGTGACCGCGGCCACAGAGATAACCTCGCCGTTGAGCGTCTTGTCAGGCAGTGTAATCCTGGCTGCCATGCTTAGCTTGATGCGTTTGACGATAGACTCGTGGATTCCAACCTTCACCTGCATCTTGGACAGATCGGGCATGAGCAGCAGAGTTTGATCTTTGTGTACGGTCGCACCTTCTTCGATCTCAGGTGCTCTTTTCCACTTTTCAGCTTTAGGATAGATAACCAGGCCGCTTCTTTTAGCCTTAATAACACAGTATTCATGTTCCTCCACAGCGAGAACGCGGCGTGCTTCATCCATTTGGGCCCGCTCCTCATCCGCAGCATTCCTTGCTTTGGCTGCATTTAAGTTGCCTTTAAGTGTTTCCAGTTCCATAGCCTTAGTGAATTGTTTCAGCACATCGATTTGAGTATTCTGGACTTCTACATTCAACTTGGCTCGCGTGACTGCAAACGTAAGATCCTCGACCTCTAATCCACTGACGTAGCCTCGCTTTGCCATAATCTCTGCGTGGGCAAGCATATTCTGCGCGGTAAGCAGGTTTGACTTGGCGATGGTCAAGTCCTTCTCCATCGTCATCAATTGCATACGATATCTACCTTCGAGGTACTCAGGGATGGAGAGTTCCGCTCTTCTTACATCAGCCATAGATCGTTCCGCTGAGGACCTTGACAAATGAGAATACTTCGTACGTTCGGCAATGGCATCTTCGATGGCCAGTGTATCCAGGCGAACCAGTTCATCCCCTGGTTCAACCACGGCCCCACTCTCGACTACCCAGATGATGGTGTTTTCACCGCGCACTCGACATTTGATTTCCGTGTTGATAGCGCTTTCCAGGGTTCCCTGTTCGGTGACCGTAACGACCAGGTCGCCACGCGTGATTGTGTGCGTCAACTCAGGACCAATCTGGCGCGACGAATCAGCCCCTGGGATCAGTGCGGCAGCCGATGCTATCACAGCGACCACAGAGATCGCCAGCAGAGTGCGTTTCGGCCATCGGCCTGAAGTGGAATCCCGATTGCTGCGATGTTGCGGATTCTGTGTTTCCGGAAGCACGTCAGTCGACATGATCGGTCTCCAGATTCACCGCTTCTGGCGCCTTTGCCTCGTCGAGCGGTTTCAGCACCTCATTTTGTACTTCCTCAATGAAGGCAAGCGGATTGAGTATGACCTCTTCGCCTTCCTTCAGGCCCACTTTGACAACAATGAACGAGTCGTCGGTGTCACCAAGTTTCAGCGAACGCCGTTTCGTTCCCTCGGCCGTCTTGACCCAACAGAAGTCTCCTCCTACCGTTTCTACCACCGCGGCGACGGGTATCGTCAGCACGTCCACGTACCGATCCGTGATCACTTGCACCTCTGCGCTCATGCCGGGCTTGAGACCATCCACTGAGGGAAGTGTAATGATCGTGTCATATTTCACCACGTTTCCGTTCCACCAACCGGCCGGCCTTGTGGCCGAGGCCACGGAGGAAACCTTGCCGTCAAGCGTTTTGTCCGGCAGCGTAATCCGGGCAGCCTGCCCCGGCTTGATGCGGTCGACGATGGATTCGTGAATACCGACCTTAACTTGCATCTTAGACAGGTCGGGCATGAGCAGCAGGACCTGATCCTTACGCACATTCACACCTTCAGCGATGTCGGGTGTCTCCTTCCACGCTGCGGCCGAGGGGTAAATCACCAGGCCGCTCCTTTCGGCTTTAATGACGCAGTTTTCGAGTTCCTCCTTCGCGCGATCGAGGCGAGCCTTGTCCATAGCGAGCCCCGCCTCGTCTGCTTGCAGTTTGGATTTGGATGCTTTCAGATTGCCGTTCAGCGTCTCCAACTGCATTTTCTTGGTGTATTTATTCAGAACATCGATCTCGGTTTGTACGACTTTCAGTTCCAGCTCAGCCTGCGTGACTGTGAAGGCATTGCCCTCGACTTCCAATTCAGTTACGTAGCCGCGCTTGAACATCGTCTGTGTATGGTTGAGCATCTTCTTAGCGGTCAGTAGATTCGTCTCGGCAATTTTCAAACTCCTCTCCAATGATTTTAACTGCGTTCTATAACTACCTTCCAGGTACGCAGGGATGGCAATCTCCGCTCTGGCCACCTCGGCTTTGGATTGTTCGAGTGTAGCAGTTGCTGTATAAAAATTCGTCGTTTGCAGGCTGATGGCATCCTCGATTCGCTTGGTATCCAATCTGACCAATTCGTCGCCTGCCTGTACCTCCGTACCCCCTTCGATCACCCAGGTTACAAGGCTCCAACCTCGGACTTTGCATTTGATTTCCGTATTGTTGGAACTTTCCAGGGTTCCCTGTTCGGTGACTGAGACAACCAGGTCTCCGCGCGTTATCGTGTGCGTCAACGTGGGACCGGATTCATGAGGAGACATGGCGCCTGGGATAAACGTGGCCGCAATCGCAATCACGACGACCGCCCCAATCACCAGCAGGCCTCGTTTCGGCCATCGGGCACCTTTAGAATCCTGAGGGTTGCTGCGGGCTTGTGAGTTCTGCTTTTTTTGGGGCAGGTCAGTCGGCATTATCGGCCTCCTTTACGAGTTTCGCATCCCGGGCATCAACCTCGGCCGGACCGTTCGATGTTTCGACTGCTGCCGGGGCTGGTGCATCAGATTCCTGCGGTAAGCGGTCCGCCAACTCAATCCATTCGCCGGAAAGAGCGGGCGGCAAGCTCGATGCGTCACTTTCAGATGCTTTAGCGAGGCTGGAATTCGAAACCCGATGGTCCATCCAGCCGCCGTCCTGGTCGAGCTTCATAATACCAAGTTCGCGATCCAATCGCATGCGCGCTGCGTAGTAGTTGAGCCATACGCCCATGAAGTTGTTCTGTGTGTTGCGCAGGGCAGACAGCGCCGTCAGAAGGTTGGTCGCCGCGGTGGGTCCGAATTGGGCCGGTCGTTGTCCCGGCTGCGGGGGCCGAACAGGAGCATAAAAAGCTGCACGTGTCATATCGACGCGCCGAATCGCGATCGTAACAGCACGCCGTTGAATCTCCAGGTCCATACGAAGCTGCTCAATCTGTCGCAGCAACCCACGCAGTCCCAGGTGGAGCGAGTCATGTGACCGTATGAAGTCGCGACGACTCCGTTGATAGTCAACCAGTGACTGGCGATAGTTGTTCCGTTCCAACAGTCGCGTGAAAGGCGCGTCGAATTCCACTCCCATCCGTAGATTTCCCGCAGAGTCGCAGAAACTGACAGGGTTATTCCCCGTCGTTCGGATATCGCCATTTACGGTAACATTCAGGACCGACTGCAGGGCATCGG
>Ga0114918_10003199_pt1 | contig 14529 bp, 8 predicted proteins | sample LantaG_FD_87015 | JGI IMG/M metagenome (GOLD analysis project Ga0114918, IMG submission 87015) | Deep subsurface microbial communities from Baltic Sea to uncover new lineages of life (NeLLi) - Landsort_02402 metaG | ecosystem: Environmental > Aquatic > Marine > Oceanic > Sediment | place: Baltic...
GCAGCAGTATATTTAAAATCATTAATATAAATTGTTCCACCTGAAATCAATTCTTGAGTTGATGTAATTAATAATCCCAGTGTTATAAAATTTTGTCCTGTATTATCAGGGGTTCTAAAAACGGTTTTTAAATCCATCCAACTTTCATTACCAGTTACAACATAATCAGATAACACATAATCAGGATAATCACTACCTGCTAATGCATATTGTCTTGGTACTGGATAACCAGTTGCACCATAATACATTACTTTATCAATAACAAATTCATATTCCTGACCATCAGGGAATGGATTTAATCCAAGTGCTTGTTGTTCATAAAAATATGCATTTGTTAATGGATACTGATATTCAGTTTCTGTAACAATATCTACATCGACATTATCACTATAAACTAAAATACTAATATTACTATCAGCATCTGAGTTAAATATTCCACCAACATAAACTGATAATTCTGCAACATAATTCCTGTTTGATAAAACCGAAATTGGTTGATTAAACTTTATAAAATATGTGTTTCCAGTACCACCAGTATATTCAACACGCATTACTGTTAGTGGAAGAATTGTATCTGGATCACAAGCATCAGAATATGTAAATGTTGTGGTATCAGCACTTAAAGATAATCCATTCAAATATGTACTTCCTGTAGCGGGTGTATAGCAATCGGTTGGTATTGGGTCTGCTTCGACAGTAAATGTTGAATCTATATATGTTGTATCTTGTCTATTATATATTACATATGATTGATAATCATAATGCCAAGATTCACCTAAACCAAAACTACCACCACCCCAACTAATTGAATATGGTACACCAATTTGTTTTTCTTTATCATTATCAAATCCATGAAAATAGTATTCAGGAAAATCTTTAATTGTCCAAACAGCACGTCCGTTAACATAAAACATTAATTTACCTAATCTTTGTGGTGCACATTCAAGCTCATCGTCTTCAAGAATTTCATCAGGGGTGAAAACTACTGCAATTATTGTCCAACCAGTTGTTGGATTAATTGATCTTGGAGATGCATTTGTTACTACAAGACCGTCATTATTAACGTATTTATATGCTAATTTATTATCTTGTGTTAATTCAAATGCTATTACATTATTTTTTATGTTATCTAATGGTGTTGCTTCACTATATTCAGTGTTATACATGTCCTCTGGATAAGCAAATGCGTCTTTTAATACGTTATGTGGTTGAAGTGCATTAAGATAATTTTCAAAACTAGTTATTACACCCGTAGTTGTTGTTCCAGTTAATGTTTCACCACTAAAATATGGATTATATTTATCTTCAGCACGAGCACCCATCATATAAAATATTCCTTGTGAGTCTGGGTTAAGATATAATATTGTTTCAATTGTTACACCATTACCAAATCTTGCTGGTAATAATTCATAATTATAATCTTCTAGTTTGAAAAAACCTTGTAAATATCCACCATTTAAATTAAAATAATTACCACTACTACCAGTTGTTACTGCTGTTATTGGTAAGTATTCCGTAGTTATTGTCATGCCACTGGTTTCAGCAGTTGTGGGGTTAGTGATGTTATTAAATCCAACTCTAAACATTGAAAATAAATTATCTTGTGGTGTTAGTGTGATACCACTCCACATAACATCAGTTCTGCCGTTATCAAAACCAGTTAAACCAAAGTCAATCAAATCAATGTTATCGGTAACAGCACCAGACCATTTAGTTAGACTAATTGATGTCAAACCAGTATTTAAGTCCCAAGAATTCAAGTCTGTGAGGTCAATGTGTATTGCCAAGTTACTTGTTATTATATCATTTAAACATTCTAAATTCATTTTGTGTTGGAATTTATAATAAATACTAATGCCAATTGAATATAGTTGAGTATTTATTAAAAATAATGATATTCACCTAATATTATGGTTAAAAGCACAAAACAAAGACTATTTGAAATGATGGAAAGGGTTGGTGGATTACCGCAATTATCACTCCCGAAAGAAAATTTGTCTGAAGTTGATTGGTCTAATGATTTTAAAGATGTTAAACCCGTATCTTGTTGGGATGTTGACGAGTTAAAGAATTATTTAAACAATATTCTTGATAATTATAATTTACCACCACAAAAAAGAAAAAAACCAGATTTAATTATTCATAACAAAGTTATAAAAAAAGATGATGAGGGTAATGTTGATGTTCAAGATTTTATAGATAAGATTACAGCAGAACCAAATGAAATCATAACAGGGGGAAACACAAAAATGTTAAAATCGGCAACTGATGATTTTTACACAATAACTATTGGTTTGCCAGCATTTAGAGGTTTAATTTATGATATTGAAGCCAATGATTTTAAGGTAATTAGTACGTGTCCCGGGGCAGGTACATGTATTAAACCCTGTTATGCAAGAAAAGGGAATTTCGTTCTTTTACCAAATGTTTTTTTAAAACAGACAAGAATTTTGAATTTATTGATGAATGACCCAGAAAAATTTAAGAATAAATTAAAAAACGAAATTATTAAGATTTATAAAAAAGGAAAGGATAGGGAAATGCGTTTTAGATGGAATGATTCTGGTGATTTCTTTTCTAAAAAATATTTCGATATTGGGTTGGAGATTATGCGAGAATTAAAAAACGATAATTTTGCTGTCAAACCATATGCACATACAAAAGTTGCTGATATTTATAATCAAAATCGTCTTCCAGCAGATTTCTCGAATCAATCACTTGCAAACGAAAGACCAGATTTTGTTATTAGTTTTTCAACAGACGCTAAACGAAGTGAATTAAGTAAAGTAAATTTACAGGGTGCAAAAACATCGGAAATTATGTTTAATGATTTTGAGGATTTATTTAAAAAAGAAAAAAATGGTAGAACGTTTGTTGTTGGTGGTGATGGAAAATTAGTATTTAATAATAGTAATGGTATGGATATTCTGAAACAAAGAGTATCTGATAAATTTGGTGTTCCTAATGATGGTACATTATTGTCACACGATGAAATGATGAATACACCCGAAGCAAATAAACCAACATATAACGTAATTGTTCAATCAAAAGGTGAAACGGATATATCAACACAAAGACCTGATGTGAAGAGAACATTTTTCTTGGTGCATTAACAAAAATCTAATAGTATTTATAAAATATAACAATTAACTTGATTTATTAGTATTTATATAAAAATTAAATTATGAAAAAAGATAGTAAACAAAGACTTTTCGAAGTTATGGGTAGGTTAGATAAGACATTCAAACCTAATTTAAATGAAAATTTCGAAGAAAATAATGATGAAATTCCAGCAGAAATCGGTGGTGAAGAAGGTGGTGATATGGGTGCTGAAATGAGCATGGACGAACCAAAAGAATTATCTCCTGAAGAAAAATTAGCTGAACTAACTGCAAAGGTAGATGAAATGCACGCATTACTTCATGGTGGTGGTGAAGAAGGTGGTGAAGAACTTGAAATGGGTGGTGGTGAAGTTGAAGTTGGTGGTGAAGAAGGTGGTGAACTTGAAATGAGTGATGTTGAAAATCTTCAAGAATGGAATTTCGATAAGAAAAAAGGTGGTGATAAGGAAGATAGTAAAAAAGATGACGATAAGGATGATGATGACAAGGAAGAAAAAGATGAGGTTGATGAAACTGAAGAAAAAAAAGCTAAAATTCCTGTAGCATCAATTGCTAAAGTTGGTAAATAATTGAAAATTTTCTTAGTAACGGCACATGAAAGAGGTGAAAAAGAATCCCCGTTTCTGGGCAGGGAAATATTGGCGTAAACATAACATTTCAGATGAACTGAAAGAGGTTATTGAACCTGATTATGTTGATGTGTCATCAATTCAAATGCATGACACATTAAATCCGCTTATATGGGATTCTGATAAAAATATCAAACCTGATGTCAAAAAAGCATTATTAATTAACGCAAAAAGATTTATTGAATTTTGTGATGCTGAAAACCTTAAATTTAATGATATTATTTTAACTGGAAGTATGGCTAACTATAATTATAATGAAAATTCTGATTTAGATGTTCATGTTGTTCTTGATTTTAATCAAATTTCTGAAAATAAGGACTTTGTTGGTGATTTCTTTAAATTAAAAAAAGCATTGTGGAGTGAAACATTACCAATTCATGTTAAAGGTCATGATGTTGAAATGTATTTCCAAGATGGTGCTGAACCTCATCATTCATCAGGAACATATTCACTGGTGAAAAATGATTGGGTTAGGAAACCAACTAAGAAGATTATAAATATTGATAGTGCAAATGTTCAATTAAAGGCTGCTAATATAATGAATAGTATTGATGATTTGGAAACTAACAAAAATAAAGATGATTTTTTAAAGAAACACGAGCAACTCAAAAATAAAATAAAAAAATTAAGACAATCAGGACTTGATAAAAGTGGTGAGTTTTCATCAGAAAATCTTGCGTTTAAGGTTTTAAGAAATACAGGATATTTAGGGAAAATGGTTGAAATGAAAAATGAATATCTTACCAAAGAATTAAGTCTCGATGAATTTATAAATTAATTATGGCAACATATATAATAAAAAAATCACAATTGAATGAATATGTTGAAAAGAAAAAAGCTGAAAAGATTTTCTATGACATAATGGAAAGTTTACATAAAAATAGTAAATTTTTAAATGAAAACGTTTCACGTCAAAAAGTTAATCAATCAGTTATTAATAATTATATACGTAAAAACTTAATAACACCCAGAGTTCATGAAATGTTAGTAAAAAATAATATTATTAATCAAAAAAATGAAATTATATAACAATTTTACCTTTTTATGGTTAATTAAGTATTTATAAAAAAATATAGATAAATAATTTGCAAATAAAATATATTCAAATGAAGAAACATACATCACAAGAAGCATTTTATGAAAGAATGAGAAATCTTTCTAATATAAAATCAACTTCAGTAAACGAATCAAAAAATCGCTCATTAGGTACTTTAATTGATTTTGAAAGAGCAGCTAATGGTGTTGCATATGGTATTATTAAAGAACAACACAAATATTACATCAAAAAAGGTGGATTAAATGAAAACCAAACTGTTGCAGATTTCGCTTACATTGGTGGTGTTCAAAACATTACAGATTACCAATATGGTAAATTAGCTGAAGCTAGAAAAATCAGAAACTTTTTACTTAAAACTGTTAATGAAGGTATTGAAACTAAAGTAAACCCAAATGGTAGTAAAACTATGCCAACTAAGGGAATGTTAATTGAAGATAAGGCTAGTCAAGAAATTGATATGGCTGCAAGCAAAGTTGATGATTTGGATGCTGCGACAGATGCTGCTGCTATGCCACCAGCAGAAGACCCATTAAATACTGATGGTGAAGCTGAAATGGATGCTGGAATTGAAGCAATGGATGGTGAAGGTGGAGAAGACCCTTTAGCTGGTGATATGCCACCAGAAGGAGATTTAGGTGGAGATGCTATGATGGGTGGTGGAGAAGACCCTTTAGCTGGTGACGATATGGGTGATGAAGAAGACCCTCTTGCTGGAATGGGTGATGAAGAAGGTGGTGGAGAAGAAGCTGCCGTTGAAGACCCACAAAGTGAAGCAACGAGAGAAATTGAAAAAATGCTTGGTAAGTTAACCAATGATTTAAGAAAAACTGATTTAACTGAACCTCAAGTTAAATCATATGTTAATAGTTTTCTTTCAGCTTTTAAAGATGATTTTCCTGATATCGATATCGAAGACAGAAAAGCAATGGCAGAGAAAATTACTAAAGTTGTTCCACCTGAAGATATTGAAGATTTGGGTCAAAATGTTGAAGATACTGATGGTGATGGTATTCCTGATTCAGAAGAAATGGGTGCTGAACCTGAACTTGAAGAAGCTGGTTGTAGTGAGTGTGGTAGTTTTGCACAATATGCTGAATCACGTGGTTATGATGTAAATACCATTAAAGAGTGTGGAGAAGAAGAAATGAGTAGTTTAGTTAGTGGTTATGCAAATGCACATAGTGAAGGTGAAAATGATGGTGACCATAAAAGTGTTGCATTATTCATTAAATTAATGCCAAAAGTGTTAGATATTTTAAAAAGTGAATATGGACATGAAGATTATGCTGATGAGTTAGAACCAGAAGTAAATTCGATGGATGAATCAACTGCTGAAGACCTTGATGCACAAATTAATGAATTATTTGGTGGTCTTGGACACTTGGCAAAAAAGGCTGGACAGGGTATTAAGAAAGGTGCTCAAGCAATGGGACAAAATATTAAGCAAGGTGCTCAAAATATGGGGCAAGCTGTTGCTGATAAAACACAACAAGTTGGACAAGCTGTTGGACAGGCAGCTACAAACGTTAAACAAAGTTATCATGCTGGTGAAAAAAATGCTGCACTTGATAAACTTGAAAAAGTTGCTGCTAATTTAGGTAAACAAATTGCACAAGTAAATAGTCAAGCACAAAAAGCTGGTCAAGAACCAATTAACGTTAATAGTATTTTAACAACAATTAAAAATCAAGTTGGAGGTTCTTCAGGTGCTGCTGATTTAAGTAAATTCAGAACCAATGAAGAAGGAATTCCTATTGACCATACTGAAGTTCAACCAATGATGGAAGATGATAATATTGAAGAAGATGTTACGGTTAAAGTTGCTGAGAAAAAAGGTAAACCACTTAGTCCGAAAAACGTTCCGACAAAAGAAATGAAAGAAGGTGAAGAAGAAAAGGTTGACGATGTTGAAACTGGTGAGGATGATGTTTTGGATTTAACAAAACATGAAGAACCTGAAATGCCAATGATTTCTGGTGTTGATTCTATGGGGGGTGGTGTTGTTAAACCTGAAGGTGCTGAAACAACAACTGTTGAAGTAACTAAAGACAGTGTTAATGTTACTATGAATGAAGCAATTGATGTAATGAATGAAATGCTTGGTGAGATTTCAACTGGTTTAGCACAGAAAGCATATAAATTGGCAACAAATAAAGCAAATCAACATTACAATAATGGTGAAGATTTACACGGAGATGTTCGTGATAGACAAGCATCTAATATTAATAATTATGTTAACCCAGAAATAAAAAAAGAATTAGATGCTTTAGGAATTAAAGCACATTCCCTTAGTTCTGGTGATGACGGTTTGAATTTACAAATTCCAACATCTAATGGTGATGTATTAATTGCGATAGATAGTGATGGTTATAGTGTTACTAGTGGTGATGTTAGTAATATTAACTCACAAATTCAACGAAGATTACTTAGAGTCATTGAAATGATAAAAAAAGATTTGGTTCAACCTCAAGACCCTAATGAACTTGAAGAAAGTCAAATGAATGAAACTGAACTTAAACTCAGAAAATATATTCGTAATAGACTTCAAGAACATGCTGGACTAAGAAAACCTAGTTTGAATGAGAATAAAAAATCTAAAACATTATTGAAATTAGATAAAATGATTGATAAACAATTCAATTTATACGAAACAGTTGTAAAAAATAAGATTGATAAGAAAATGAAAAAATAATCCACCACTGGGTGAGATTTTAAAATCGGTTATTTTTAAAAGAACCTGAATTATTTCAGGTTCTTTTTATTTTAAGTCATTTAGTATTTATATTAAAATTATATTATGGAATACGATGATAAGTTATTGAAATTAATTTATATTTTAAAAATTGGTTATAATTCTAAAGATGAAGGATTATATGAATTTATTTTTTCAATTGACCACACAAATATTGATGTTGAAGGTTGGTGTTGGGATTTATCGCCAGCTTGTGATAATGCTGAACCACCAACAGAAGAATATATTAATGCAATTTTTAATTTAAAAACAAGTTCATTTGACCTTTTTTGTTTACATGAATCAGTTGATAGAGAATATATGCATGGTGTTTATACAATACATGCATTAGCTTATGAAACTGAAAAAGAAAATAATGATGGTTATAGTGATTATGAACAAATGTTTAATAATGAAGAAAACGATGACCCATTATTAGTTTTTCATTATGGTATGACTTTGGAGAGGGTGAAGGATTTATTATCAACAAAAAAAATAATATTAAAAAATAAAGAATTTATCGAAACATCATCAATTAAATTCGAATAATACGTCCATCTTACCTATTGGAAGAAAGGAATCGAGGCACGGTATATATATCGTGCCTTGCTGTTTTAGTTTTATACGTATTTATATGTAAATATTTTTGATAATGAGTGATGAATTAGAATTAAATTTAGAAAATAACCTAGATAAAAACGATATAAATCTAAATCTTAGTAAAGATAATGATGAACAAAATTTAGAGAATTTTCCTGAACACGTACCGTTAATTCCATATAATACTCAAAAAGAAAAAGAAAAAGAAGAGGCGAGAGAACAGGCAAAAAAACTTAGAAAAGCTGTTGGAAATACAGAACCAATTATTGCCACTAAATCAGGTATTGTAAAAAAAGCAAGTGAATTAACATTTCAAGAACAGGAAGATGAAATTGTTCGTTGTGCTGCAAACCCAATTTATTTTATTGAAACATATTTAACAATTTTTGACCAGACACAAGGTACTGCTGGTATGATTGTCCCATTTAAATTATTTGATTTTCAAAAAGATTTAATTAACGCATATCAAGACCATCGTTTTGTTATAGCCAATAAATATCGTCAGGCTGGTATATCAACAACTACTTGTGCTTATATTGCTTGGTATGTCATGTTTAATCGAAACAGGGCAGTTGCAATTGTTGCAGATAAATTAGAAACAGCCACAGGTGAGTTGATGAGTGATGTTGTTGAATTTATTGATGGTTGTCCCAAATGGCTTAAACCAAAAACTGGTAAAGAATCTGAAGAAGGATTAAAAGATACACAAAAATTAAAAATTTACGACAATAAATCAAAACTTGGTGCTTTTGCTTCTAAAACTTTACGTGGAATGACACCAATATTATTGTTTTGGGATGAAACTGCGTGGGCAGAAAAGGGTGATAAATTCTGGACAGCAGCACTTCCATCGTTAGTAACTGGTGGACGTGCAATTATGGTTAGTACCCCTTCTGGTCTTGATGCTGTATTTTACAAAACTTTCCAAGGTGCGAGAGAAATTGATGAAGACGGAAAATCAAAAAATAATTTTCATGCTGTTGAACTTTGGTGGTATAATGATCCTAGATATAATAAAAACTTATATTGGGTTAAAAATAAAGGGAAAAAGGATGAAATTAGAATCGAAGATAATGGTAGGTCAAAAAAACAACGAAGTCAATTAGTTGATGATGGGTTTGAAGCAAATAATGTGTGGTTTGAAGACCAAGTTAAGAATGCTAATGGTGATATGCGTAAAATTGCTCAAGAGCTTTTGTGTGTTTATGGTGAAGCATTACTAACAATTAGAAATAAAAAAACTGGTGAAATCGAAAAAATTAGTATTGAAAATTTATATAAAAAATTAAAAGAACAAAACAATTCTTCTGAGTATTTATATAAAAGTAGGTATATGAATAAAACGAAATTATTAAATAAGGTATTATCAATTAACATTGAAAAGTATAGAATAAAAGGTGGATTATCAATGTTTAATAAAGATTTTCCAAATTTGATTAATGGGGTTAATGAATATACCAAAGACATGCAAATATGTTCAATGAATAAAACATTATATGCAAAATTATTGTTCATAAAAAAATATTATTGTAATATTAATAAGATTACAATAAATGATAAAATAATGGTTTTTGATAGAACCATAGGAGATTTTATTGAAAAATCAAATAACTCAGCAAAAAAACATTGGGATTATATAAGTCAAACAATAAAAAACACCAATAATTTTTATACTAAAAAAGAAACAATTGAACTATTAAAAAATGATTATAAAAATTATTTAGGAAAATCAGGTAATAGAAAATTAATTTCCAAAGACATTAATTTATATTGTAGTGTTTATCATCACACAAAACATATGGATAACCTAAATAGAAATTTAAATAAATTTTCATATAGATTATTAATTTTAATTAATAACGTTAATATTTATTGTGAAAAACATAATAAATTAAAACATTGGAAATTCAATGCTGATAATGAATTTATTATCGGATGTGCACAATGTGAGCCTAAATACCCCTCAAAAAATTGGTTTAAATTAAAATTTGGTGATGATTGGCATGAGCATTATGAATTTAGAAAAAATAAGGTTAAACTAAATAAAGCAAATAGTTTAGAATGGCATATTAATAAATATGGTGATGTTGGAGTTGAAAAATATAGAAAATATGTTTTAAAAAAAATGAAGACATTAACTGAATTAAAAGCTAATCGATATAGTAAAATTTCCCAAGAATTATTTTGGGAGTTGTATGATTTAATGTTAAATAAAGAAGATACATATTTTCATGATTTAAATAAGGAATATGTAATCAAAATACCAAAAAAATATAATCATGAAAATGTAATCATGATGTTAGATTTTAAACATAAAAATAAAATTATTGAATATAATGGAAATTATTGGCATAATAAAGAAAAAGATGATATTAGATATTCAATTTTAAAAGAAATGGGATATCAAATATTAATCATCACATCTGACGATTATAATCGAAATAAAAAATCTAAAAAAATTATTAATAAATGTCTTAATTTTTTAACATGCTAATAAATACAGATTTTGAAATATTAAATTCGTCAGGTAAATTCGTTGATTTTGCAGGTATTAGTAAATCAAATAAAGATATTGGGTATAAGATTACCCTTGAAAATAATGATACTATTATTGTTAGTGAAGACCATGTGTTTATTGCTGGTAATATTAATGTATTTGTTAAATCAATAGTTCCAAATGTGTCATATTTAACTACAATTGATGGCGATTTTTTTGTTAAATCAATTGAAATTGTAGATGGTTGTGATTATTATGATGTTGTTGATACTGAAAATGCTGAATATTTTGCAAATAATATATTAAATCATAATTGTTCATTTCTTGGTTCTGGTGATAACTTTATTGCAGAAGAATATTTAAAAAGAATTCAAGAAAATGAAATATTACCACCAATACGCCAAGAATATCATGACAAAAATATGTGGATTTGGGAAGACCCTATTGTTGGTGAAGACTATATTATGGCACTGGATGCATCGCCCGGGCATGGCGAAGACCACTCAACAATTAACATGTTAAAAACTGTCGAAATTATTGAGGAAAAGGTTATTACAAAAAATGGTAAAACAAAAAAAGTTAAAATAAAAAGACATAAAGTCGAACAAGTTGCTGAATATTATGGTAAGATAACCCCACAACTTCTTGCTGAAATAGCATATCAATATGGTAAAGCATATAATGATGCATATTGTGTTGTTGATGTTACTGGTGGTCATGGTGTACATACTGTTGAAAAAATGTTAGAGATTGGATATGAAAATATTCATTATGCTGAAGTTGCTCATAAACCAACCAGAGATAGATTACAAGGTTATATTAAAAAGGGTCAAAAAGTAATGTCAGATGGTGCTGTATCGGTAGTGGATTTAATCCCCGGATTCTTCATCGGAAACAACCGACCATCAGTAGTACTTGAATTACAAAGAGCAATTCATTTGGAGGATGTAATTATTAGGTCGATGAGATTGTTGGATGAGTTGAAAACGTTTGTAACCGTCCCCGGGAATCGTGTAGCAGATCATAAACGTACATTCCATGATGATAGTATTATGGGACTTGCAATTGGTTTATTTGTGCTTAATTTCGATATGGCGAAGTTTAAACAAAATAAGGGTGTTACTGAAAAAATGCTCAAATCAATACTCACGATAAATGATATGAAAGACATTGGTGAAAAGAAAAATTTAAATAAACGACCAATGTTTACAGCAGATAGTGCAAACCCCTTAAACCCATATGGTGCTAATGATTGGTTATTTCAAGGAATTAAAGATAAAAACAAAAGATAAGATGTATTTATATTTAACTGACTTTTGAAAAAGTTCTGAGTATTTATAAAAAAATATAAAAAATTATAATAATGGCTGGCGAAGAAAAGAAAACAATATACCAACAACTCAATAATATGTTAAATCTTGATGGATTTGGTAATGAAGATTCATCGGGCACTGCACCTGTTAAATCACCACAAAAATCTAAGGTTATTATAAAAGGTAATACACCTGAAGAAATTCATAGGAAAGGTTTAGAATTAGAACAAAAACGTGAACTTCAAAGTAAGTTTTTTCGTACAACCGATAGAGGTTTTCAAAAAGCATTACAATATGAGGCAGCGAGACTTCCAGCATATATCGATTATGAGGGTATGGAATATTATCCAATTATATCGTCAGCACTTGATTTATTCATGGAAGAATGTACTACTGTTGGTTTAAATGGAAAAATGTTAAATATTTATTCAAGTAAAGAAAGAATAAAAATTTTATTAGAAGAATTTTTCTTTGATACAGTAAACGTTAATGTTAACCTACCATTTTGGACAAGAAATTTAGTGAAATATGGTGATAATTTTGTTTTACTTTATGGTGAAAGAAAAAAAGGAATTACATTTGTTAAACAATTAGTTAATTACGAAATTGAGAGATTTGAAAGAATTCAAAACGGTAAACCATTAGTTAAATTTAAAGAACGAATGACTGGTGATGAATTTAACGTTTTTGAAATTGCTCACTTTAGACTTCTTGGTGATGACAAATACTTACCATATGGTTCATCGATTTTAAATAAAGTTCGTAGAGTATTTCGTCAGTTGGTTATGGCTGAAGATGCAATGCTTACATATCGTATTATTCGTGCTGGTGAAAAGAAAGTATTTAAAATTGATGTTGGAAATATCGATGAAGATGATATTGAAGAATACATCTATAAGGTTGCAACAACATTTAAGAAAACTGCACAAGTTCAACCAAATGATGGTCAAATCGATTATAGATTTAATATTTTAGGTAATGATGAAGATTATTTCTTACCTGTAAGAAATGCAAACACACAAACAGGTATTGAGACATTACCGGGTGCATGTTTAGCACTAGACACTAAAATCGAATTGCTTGATGGTCGAAGTTTAGAATTACAAGAAATTATTGATGAACACAAATTAGGTAAAGAATTATGGTCATATTCAATTAATCCAACATCTGGTCAAATCGTCCCGGGTAAAATTACATGGGCAGGTATCACAAGAAAAAACACTGAAATACTAAAAATAACCTTAGATAATGGTGAATCAATCACTTGTACTCCTGACCATAAATTTCCAACAAAATTTAATGGAAATAAAGAAGCTAAAGATTTAGTTGAAGGGGAGTCGATGTGGGCATTTAATAAAAAAGAAGATTATATATCAAGAAAAAAATATGCGAAGCCATATGAAATGATTTATGACCATTCAATTAATGATTGGGTGTTCACACACAGGATGGTTGCTAATTTCATGAAGGAAAATGGTTTTGTAAATGAAATGATTTACCTAGATGAAAATAAACATAATGAAAAACGTTCAATCCACCATAAAGATTTTAATCGTTATAATAATACACCAGATAATCTTCATTTTATGAATAGTCGTGACCACTATAAATTTCATCATGATGAATTATGGTCAACACCTGAAAAGAAAAGGGAAACATCAAGAAAAATAAAATTAGGTTCAATTAAATATATTAGTTCATTATCCAAAGAAGAATTGATTTCTCGTGGAAAACAATCTAAACATAATTCAATAATTTCAAGAGATAAGGCTAACGAAACCTTTAATAATAACCCAAATAAAAATGAGATTATTAAATTAAGAGGTAAATCAATATCACAAACAAAATCAGGTGAAAAATATAAACAAAAACAGTCTGAAATAATTAAAAAACAATGGGAGGATGGTAATTTACGTGAAATTAATAAAGAAAAACAAACAATAAAATATTCAGAAAAACTACTTGATTTGTTGGTAGATTATTATCAGGAGACAAAAAGAATTGATTTAATTCTTGAAGAGAAAATTAATGTTGAAAATTCTGAATGGTTAAATGAATTTAATCAATTAAATCCGAATAATAAACAGTTAAATAAAATGACTGAAATTACTCGAAATAATATTGATAAGATGTTAAAACATTTTGACTATTCTAATTGGAGAGATTTTAAATCTAAAGTTCCTTGTTATAATCATAAAATAACCTCAATTGAGTGGTTGAAAGAAAAACAAGATACTGGTACTATTACAATTGATGGTCAAGAACAACTACATAATTATCACACATTTGCGTTATCATGTGGGATTTTCACAAGAAATAGCAATCTCGATCAAATTCATGATATTGAGTATCTTAGGGACAATTTATTTATTGGTCTTGGTGTTCCAAAGCCATTTTTAAGTTTTCAAGATGCTGCTGGTGGCGGTAAAAACTTAGCACAATATGATATAAGGTTTTCTAAAAAAATTAATCGTATTCAACAAGCACTTGTTCAGGAATTAAATAAGATGGCTATGGTTCATCTTTATTTATTAGGTTACACTGGTGAAGATTTGAGTAGTTTTCAAATTACACTAACAA
>Ga0114918_10003200_pt1 | contig 14527 bp, 25 predicted proteins | sample LantaG_FD_87015 | JGI IMG/M metagenome (GOLD analysis project Ga0114918, IMG submission 87015) | Deep subsurface microbial communities from Baltic Sea to uncover new lineages of life (NeLLi) - Landsort_02402 metaG | ecosystem: Environmental > Aquatic > Marine > Oceanic > Sediment | place...
CCTATTACCTTTGTATTTGTTGATGATGATACAACAGGAATGATGGAATTCCAAAATTCTTCCATTATATGTGGTGCAATGTGAGCCATTTCATCAATAAATAAACAATTAATTGATAAACCACGAGCGGCACTTGATGATGTTGTGGAAATTCGTATTTTGGAATCATTGGAGAATTTAACCTCTGTTTTAGCCCATTCTTCAACACCAGGTTTTAGCCAGTTTGGTAGTTGTTCATATGCCAATTTAATACGTGATAAGATTTCTTTTGCGGTATCTTCTTTATTAGCTACAATAAGCATTGTTTTATCAGCTTGAAAGCATACATACCATAATGCATATATTGTAATTAGGGTCGTTTTACCACACTGTCTTGGTGATATAACGATTGTGTGGCGGTTGTTTACAAATGACTTTAAAACTCTCCTCTGTGGCCTATACAAACTTATAGGGATTTTTCCCTCATCTAGGCTTACAATATAAAAATGCTTGGCGAACTAGAACACGTCATTAGCGCATTTCGCCATTTCCTTAATCATCGCAGGAGTATATTCCTGCTTTATATTTCCACTTGGCAATTGTTTATCGCCTAAATAGTATTGCTTATCGTCACGTCCCATAATAACTCCTAATCTATCAATCCCAATAATCGAGCATTACGAATTGATTCCGATCCCATTGATACTGGAATCTTTTTAATTCCCATATCTCGTAAAACGGCGAATCTATGCCGACCATTATTGAATCCAACAACACCATCTTTGCGAACATATGACTGCGATGCGAATATAGGAACTGGACCATAACCATCACCGTTCTTCAAAAATTCCTTGAATCTATCATATCTACCAGCTATTGCCGATCCGGTTCCACCAGGACCCACATAGAAATCTGGGTCTGTTTTCCACATCGAATCAAATTTATCAACGTCGAGTATAACCATTCTCTGATTATGCTTCACAGCGGGGTCGATAACAATCTCTGGGAGATCTAGCTTCTCTATTAAATATTGCTTAAATGTTATCATATAAAGATATTTATACAAAATCTCAAGCAAAACCATAAATAATTGAAAGAACGTATCTTTGTATAGATATTATTACTTGAATTTATCAGAATAATGATAAATACATATAGGAAGAAGGAGAACTATTATGGACAGAGATAGAGACATGATGAGAAGTTTGTATGACACGATGATTAACGAAGCCGCAACACCATTAGCCGTGAAGGGTTCTGGCGCAGCGGTCAAGACGGGGGACCTTGAGGGTCCAACGACTGAAGTTCAGAAAAAGACTGGTGCAGAGAACGCCAAGGATGTAAAGGCACCCGAAGAGGCCGGGGAGAAACTAAGCCCTGTAAACAAAGATAAAGGAACTACTGTGACTGCTAAGAAAAAAGAAGTAACTGCTATTAAGGATTCCGTTGAACCACGCAAGTCGTTCATGGATTTGTTCGACCAGGTTATGGTTCGTGAAGAGGATGGCGATTTGGAAAGCATTCCCGCCGAGGAAGATGATTTTCCCGAGCCCGAAGGTGAAGTCGAGCCAGAGATGGGCGATGAAGGCGAGATGGATGAGGGTGAGATCTATTCGCAGTTGGCAGATCTGTTTGGCAAACTTGCATCTATGAAGGGTGCTGGCATGGGTGGAATGGAAGACGAAATGGGTGGCGATGAGATGGGTGATGAGATGGGTGGAGACGAGATGGGCGATATGCCTGCCCCGAGCGTTGAAAGCGTTCGTCGTCGTGGAACCCCGATTCGTGAAATGAAGTCTGAGCCAGAGCCTAAGCCATTCTCTGGTAATTCAACCGAGCGTCAGTTACCCACGAAATTGGCAGCTAAGGGTGTAGTAAAGGGTCCGACGAAGACTGCTGCGGTCAAGGGGAACGATAAAAAGAGGACTGGTGAGCTTGAAGACGCAGGCGATGGCCTGAAGCATGACAAGAGCAAGTATGCTGTACAGGGCGATGGTCCTATCCATAAGGCAAAAAACGCCTCGTTCTTAGAGTCCTAAGATCCAAATAACTCCATATTCCTGAATATAAGGGCATCAACTTCGGTTGGTGCCTTTGTATTTTGTACAAATATGGTAAATAATTACATGAACCAATATAACAAATACATTTTCGATATTCTTAACGAATCGGTACTGGATATCCCAAGGAATTCTCTAGATGCTACAGTGTTTCAATTTAAAGATGGTGATTATCCAATAATGAATCCCATGATAAAGACACAGATCCTACACGACATTGAGACAATAGCGGGAATGGTACATATAGAAAAGTTCTTTGTTGTTGGTAGCATACTGACAAAAAATTATACGCCCCATTCTGACATCGACGTAAATGTGCAAATTCGTGTTCCAAAAGACCGAATGATTTCTCCGATTTTCGACTTGGTAAAGAAACTCAATGGTAGTATGGCAGCAGGGACTACACATCCTATAAACTATTATATAATGGAAGAGGAATATGATCTAGACAAAACAGAAGCGGCATATGATGTTGCCAATGAAGTCTGGATCAAGGAACCGAAAAGTTCTAGCTTTGATGCCAATAGCTACATGAATAAATTCCAGAACACCGTAGAAGGAATTGATTTTACGGCGAACGAATTGCGTAGGCATATCATTGATCTGGAAGAACTTAAGTCGCTGGACAAGGATCAGGTCAAGAATCTTCAAAGTCGAGTGGAAGAGAAAATGGCTGACATAGAAGATAGTGTCGATAAGATTATTGACACATACAAGAATGTAAAATCCATGCGCAAGAATGCCTTTGAGAAGGATATGTCCCCGGCTGAAATTAGATCATATGGTTCGAAGAATAAACTTCCCGAAAATGTTATTTACAAAATGCTTGAAAGATATTACTATTTTGATTTCATAAAGCAGATTCAGAGTGTGATCGAGGATAATGATATATCCGACAAGGATATCAAGAAGATCAAGAAGGCTGGACAGGAGTTTTGGAAGTAATGAAATTTGATGAACTTTGCAATATAATACTAACCGAAGATGTAGAAGAAGATGCGTTTCTAGATGCATTGGATGGGGCACCAAAGAAAGAATTAGTTGTAAAACTAGTTAACGATCTCATTACAACTAAAGGAGTTTATCAAAAATTTGGTGATACTGGTAAGAAGTATTATCTAAATAAGATAGAGAAACTATCACGACACTTGTTAACTATGTCTAAAAACGAAATACTGAAATATTACATAAAGAAGGAATTAGAAAATAATAATCTTGATATCGAAGATATAGAACTTATGGTATTTGGTGTTATTAAAGATGCGGATAGAGCTGAAGAAAAGCGGAAACGAAAATCGGGATACTACTAAATGAAATTCGATGATGTCATAAATGAAGTATTGAATGAGAAGTTCGGTACACCTACAACAAAAGCTAGAAGGCGGCAGGTGATTGCTGGACAATTGACTTCTCATAATCCCAATACATGGAAAGATCCATTAAAGAGACATTCAATGAAGGGTGATCGTCCAATAGATCGAAAGAAACCCGGCTGGGTTCCTAGAACGCACCAAGTTGAGTTGGCTATTCCTATGGCCCAGAGAATCCTTGATATAGCCAAAGACGCTGACCAGGGTATGTGGAAGATCAGCAAGGCACAGGCTATTGCTCTTGCAACCAAGTATAGAATGCATTTACCAACAGAAAAGACTCCAGCAAAACGTCTTGGATCAACTGGCATTGTAATGTGGAGAAAAACGAAGGGGGTAGAAAAGCCACAGATGTTTTTGGTTAAGCACGAAAAACTTATGCGATCTTCATTAAAGGTCAGGAAGAAATCCAAGAGGATTCATTCTGGAAAACCAGCGGCAAAAGATATCTTCAAGGGATCATTCAAGAGTATGTACAAAGCTAAGAAACCAAAGAAGCCTGTTGGACCAACATTCAATCCAGGTATGGTTGGAACCTAATAAGGAGCGTTATGTCATTACTAAGAGGTGTACAGTGTAAAACTCCACCACCACAGAACTTCAACAATAACAGATATCTCAACAAGGCAAATAATGCCAACGAGAGAACACTGTTTGAAAGTTACTGGGATGAGCTTATTAATAGGTGGAATACAAACGTAGAATATTATCCATATAACTATAGTCTTCAGAATCAAGATTACCTATATGGTGAACATACAACAGCTAACTTCGAGACGCCAGTGAACATAGTAATGTTTGCGGATATTGCCAGTGAGGCTGTGTTATTATCCAAATTTGGAATCCAGACAGATGCTGATGTTACATTGATTGTAACAATGTCAGATTTTGCTAGAATATTCGGAAGGGATCGAGAACCTAAATCAGGTGATGTTATAAGACTTACTGAATTAGGATGGGATGTTAATGAGGTTCCTGGTTATGGGTCAGAAACGTCTTCTCTATCAGATAATATCTTCAGGGAAATTTGCATGTTCAAGGGGAATGATCCTGCAACCATTGTATATCCATCGACTGCTGATTCTGATGGATTGCCAATTTCAGGATCTGATGTTTGGGTTAGGTGTCCACAGCTATTCGAGATAACAGATCGAGCGCATCAAGACTTCTCTATGAGGACGAATGCCCTCTTAGGTCATTTCGTGTGGGTGATCAAAGCCAAACGTTTTGACTATTCATACCAGCCAGGAATTGATCCCGAATGCCGTATGGGAGATGTTGGAGAAGAAACTCAGACGGGATTACTTTCTGGTTATGGTCAAGATCAAAGTGTCCCTAAGGTTTATCCCGGAAACGTTGAACAGGACGTAAGAGAAAATATCTGGGACTATGAAAATGGTCCAACTGCAAGGCCAGATAACATATATGGGGATTATTAATGCAAACCTTTAAACAATACCTAAGCAATAAAACTTTATGTACAGAGGCTCTTTCTAACCAGCTCATGTACTTGCAGAGGTATTTGAATATGCCACGAGATGATAGGGATATTAATCGAGCACACGCAAATACCTGGAATATATTGGAATTTCTTGGTGAAATAGACTATGAGTTACCAGCCGAATTAGAAGGTCAAGAAGATTATGATATAGTAGACTGGCTGGATAATAACGACAAGCCAACATTAATAAAATACGGTGAAAGTTTATTGAATAATAGACAGTATCTAGACAGCTCTGAGCAAGAGTTATATGACGCCGTTGATGATCGTGGGTTTGTACGCAATGAATGGCTTGTACATTTCAGTGATGATGCGTATACAATATGGAGACAACAGAAATTTTCCTATGGTACTCCATACGAGGACTATCAAAGATTGGCATTAACCACACATTTTACCAGTGAGGCTAAAAAATATGGTGGATTCAATTTTGCATATGAACTTTATGATGTAAAGAATTATGCATTTGGTAACCATGGTGGCAGACCCAAATACGGTAGCGAGGCTATACTATTTCGTGGCGATGGAATAAAAATATACCATTATGGTGATGATGAACCACAGGTTATTTTTGACGGTAAGTCCACCAATCCACCATTGATTTATATTAAATATTTAGATGATGGATGGCAGATTGATAGTAATGTAACAAACGGAAAGCTTATACGCTTTGATGATATTGAAAAAATCGGGGAATGGGTTCACTGGAACTACGCCCAATATAGAAAACACCTGGAGCCAACAAAATGAACGAAAGCTATGAAAATATTGAATTCAAGGATATAAAGAATCCCGTAACATTTACCGACTATATGAAACGCAAGAGGAGTCTGGCAAACGAATTAACCAAGGAACAACCATATGCTATATTGCTTGTTGGTAAGACGGGTCCAATCCACCAGATATTAGTAAGGCAAGATGGTGGTGCGTACGTAATAAAGTATGAGGGTAATAAATTCAGTGGTGGTGCAACGTACACAATTACAACCGGAAGATTAAGCCGGAATCCACAACCTATTGAAAAGATAGTAAACAAGATCGTGGATGCTAATTTCTCCGGTTATACAATCAAGTCACCACAAGTTCTTATGGACTTAGTTCATGGTGATATAGATCAGGAAGAACTTCCGGAGGTTTAAGCCTTATAGGTGTAGGTGGTCTTCCCGCGCTTTTTTTCAACCTTTACAGCGGTAGTCATAGGACTACCACTTATTGAATCAAAGTTGGTCCAGAACTTCGTATAATCAAAATCCGTTCGCCAATCATCACCCTTACCAGCATTATTATCCATATTACTTTCCTGACATCTTCTTGATCAAGGTTTCAGCATATTCCGTTGAATCAAATTTTACTTTCACATTCCCACCATTCGATTGAAATATATACTCAACACCATCTGATAATGGGGCGATGTGATATATTCTATATGTATGACCAAGAATGAATTCCATCTTCGGTCTCTCTTTTACTGTAAATGTATATCCAGGAACTAATGTCATGATAACTCCTTTTCTTGCATTTTTATTGATGTACCTTCTGTTAACTCTCTATATACCAAAGCACTTGTATGTTTTACATACTGATCTAGTGGAAGTTTCTTTATATGCATGAAATCAACATTTTTACCATTATCTTCAGCGGTGTCTGATATTATATTAACAGCCTCAAATAATGAAATCCACCGTGATAGCTGATGAGCATCCATATCGTCTGTCTTAATCATTTGATTTAGTCTCCCGATTGATTCGTTTCGTTATCGTTGTGGAGATATACGTGTTTATGAACCCATGAATATATGCAGACAACTCTTCGATTTGCATCTTGTCATCAACACTTTGCACACTTTTAGCCAATAACTTAAGGGATAATTCCACCGCCTTGAAATTTTCCTGTATAGATTCAGGAGATTGACCATGTGAAAGTAATTCATTGCTTATAGATTCCTTGATAAATCTACCAATACGTGAAAGAAATTCATCAAGAGTGTATGTGTCATTTCCAAATGTGGATGTGAAACTACCAGCATTATATTTTTGCAATCCCGTTTGTGTTTTTCGCTGCCAATAATCCCTAGCGGCCTTGTCAAAATCCTCTTTATACGGTGTTTTGAATGCGTCAGGTTCTTTTAATACTGTAGCTGTAATAGCCTTGTTTGCAACTTCAACATAGTTTGGTGAATTATAATCCCCAGAATACGGATCGAGAGGCGTCGTTTTTGATAACTTATAGTCCTCTTCAAGTTTTTTTTGTATTGCCATGTCATCAAACTGCATATTAATTATCATCCCCTTCTGATACGTCTAGATTTCGGAATATTTCAGCAAGTTCTGCTTTAGGCATTATAGGATCGGTTGTACGTGCAGCGGCACACGAGATCATAACAGCATTCTTTTCCTTGCAGGTCGAACAGATAAACCTATTATCATGACCAACTAATATCGGAACCATATTATTTGAATGACAATATGCACAGGATATTTCAATGTTCTGAACTGCATCAGCCAATTCATCAGCGGCTTTAAGTCTTCTTTGTTCAGCACGATTCTTTGTATTGACAAAGTAGTTCCAACAACCACCTAGAAACAATTGAATTGCGAATATAACTGCAAAAGCAGACCAATAACTTGCCCATGACAATCCAAACAACAAGAACGGGGCTGCGGCAATAAAGGAAATCACTGCTGTTGCTACCAGAGAGATTAAACCAACTATAAACTTTCCCATTTATTCTTCCTTTCCATCGACTGTGCTCGTACTGTATTTTTCTCGAATATTTTCATGAAAGAATTTTCCGATGGATTCGGCACAAAGCATATCCATAAGCATACTTGACGCAACGTTTGAGTATTTATAATGGCCACCACCAACGAATGATAGATATAACTCACCCCTGGGATTTGGGTTGGTTGGTTTACTAGTAGTTTCCCATTCAATTTTGTCAATTAGGGAACTTCCTGATATAGATACTTCTACACGATCAACGTGTTTGAATGGATTCGACATAACACCTCGCTTTGATAATATAATAACACTTACTTATAATTAGGTCAACAATCAACCAAGATTAATTGAATCAATCCATTTTGCTGCTCTGGAAATATTTCCCAAACTGGATTTTATAGATTGTTGTGCATCTTTTATCATTTTCTTATGCTCTGTTGTAAGAGTAACATCATTTTTCCTCATCGACATTTCAAGCATACTCTGAGCGTTTTTTAATGCCTCGCCAGATGTTGCAATAAAATCCAGAACAGTATTAAGGGGATACGGCTTGTTGGTACTGGATTTGGCAAACTCATCCTCCATTTTCCCAATATCACGCATATCAATAGATCCCGTATGGGCATCAGTTGTATATTTGGAAAATGGTGGCATACCACGAGGACCACCAGCATAACCAGCAGGAGTCATTGTATTAGGCATACTGTTTGCATTCAGGGCCTCGGATACGTAGCACGGCTTCTTCTGCTTGCGTACAGGCTTTGGAATTGGTCTTGATACTTTCTTCTTTTCAGTTACAAGTACCTGCTTTAATACATCCTCAAATGAATTGCTTATACTCATGAATATCCTATTATTTTACCTGTGCTGGTGTCGTCTTTTCATCAAGACGAACCATTCGGGTGCATCTTGGGCAGATCCACCGACATTCAGTATAGACACTACCATCACGTTTCTTTGTTGCACTTTCCCGACCCGTGAAAGGTCCGTATCCACATGCCGTGCAATTGATATGCGCATTCTTTACAAATACTCCCATGTTACTACTCTCCTTTAGTTACGTATGCCTTAATCGCCTCGTATACAGCCCTCGATAGCTTTACCGCTAATTCCTTCGAGTCTATTTCCAATCCACCCTCTTCTGTTTCCTTGATGTGTATTGTTTCGGAGTTTCCGAACTCGCCTGTATTATCGGTTGGTTGGATTTCTTTCATTACCTTACAAATACCGCCACCTTGACCGCCACCTTGACCGCCACCTTGACCGCCACCTTGACCGCCACCTTGACCGCCACCTTGACCGCCACCTTGACAACCAGGCTTTGGGCTTGCAATTGCGGAAGCCCCTAATAGGGAACTCATTAGCTTTGCAACATTCATTTCAAATATAGAATTCTGATTCATAATACATGCCTTTGAAATATTTACTATATATTCCCAATTTTGTAGCCAAAAGTCATCACAATTAGATAAATCACCGACCAAATTTTCCTAAAATACTATACAAATACGGAATATCAAAACAAGTTTCCCATTCATGGAACTTAGTTAATATTTTCTGGAAGTTGTACGTTTCACAAAGACCCTTGAAGATTTCAAGTTCTGGCTTAATATTATCCAGTTCTTGTAATTGCCATTCATAAAAATTAACTTCGATTATATCTTTGTTATATGCACAGCTTAAGTCCATTAAACTTAAGTTCTTTTCAATTATCTGGAGTTTTTCTTCGTCTACAGAATGTACATCTTCACACCATAACTTTGCAAGTTTCTTTGCATTAACAGGGCCGTAACCATAAACCCCCCTAATATTATCCGATGTATCCCCGAGGATAGCCTTGTATGGTAGAAAGTGCTCTATCGGCATTCCTACTATATCCTGAAAATTACTCTTATCTATTGTAATTTTCTTCTTTGGACTAAACACAGAAGTCTTATTGGTTATAAGTTGAAGCATGTCTTGATCTGTTGTTATGATAACGCAATTATCTTCTAGTGTATGACTTAACCACGCAATTATATCATCAGCTTCTAAAAGCCAGGGGTATAAATTCTTACAACCCAACAATTCAGTCATCTTTGCAATTTCAGGTTGGGCTTCGTATACAACAACTGATTCGCTCTTGTCTCTCTGTCCTTTATACTCACCAGAAGTATCAGTCTTCCGAAAACTTTCGCCCCCACCCATCTTCTTATCCCATGCGATATAAATATTCCTACAGTTGTACATTTTTGCATAAGACTTTAGAGTTACAAGAAATGACTGTATATTGTTATTAACACTATCTTTTCTCTGTGCCTTATTAGCATAATGTGTACGCCATAGAAGACTGGAACCATCAATTAGTAGATTCATCAGGTTTAATCTCCTCTTTACGTTTGACACGTTCGGCGTATTCACTACAGCACAATTCGTAAAGTTCTCTTGGAATTTTCCTAAATGTTGTAACCCGTTCCAGAATCCCTAATTTGATTCCATTAATAACATCCTTCTCTGGAATATCAATAGCGTCCATACCGCCATCCATGTTCTTATCGCCAATGGCAATAGCGGCATAATGTCCAGACTTTGGATATTCTTTTGGGTTGATAAATAGGACACAAACACCCAACATAGTACCGTTTGTTACTGCGTATAACACACGCTCTTGGGGTTTATCAGACTTCATGTGGATACACCACATAAACCAATTAGTCAGCAATTTAATTATTTTCATGTGAATATAATACCAGATATTGGTAATAGATACAACAGAAATCAATAATCCCTGGCTTGTTTCTTACCCTCACGCCGCTGGTTCTTTTTATTTCGCTTGGGATCTGGCATTGCACCAGCCTTGCGATTCATCAGCGTGGATATTCCAGCACCCATACGGGGAAGCATTGGCTTGTCGTTTTGGGGCTTGACGGCTTCATCAAAATATTGTTCAAATGTCTTCATGTAATTATTTACTATAATAACGCTGTAAACACCTCTTCTTCGGTCATATTCTGTACAAATACATCGCCCTGAAGTTGTGTACCCTCAATGACGAAATTTTCACTGAATTCATCATCTTCCCTTTGATACCATGATTTAAATGGAATTCCATCCTTGTATTGCACAAGAACTTTTAATTCTATTGTTTCGGGTTTGAATCCATAAACACTTGATTGCACAAATGTTCTGGAATAGAGCTTAAATCCATTGTACTGATATTCATCCAGATTCATATCAAACCTTATCAACGAATAATACTTCTGCTAATTGCTTACTAGTAAGTTTGCCAATCAATACCAGGTTTGGGTCAGTAGCATTAATCTTTCCAGTACCACTATCACCCCAGCCAGAACCATTAAGATTATAGTATAGGATATTTCCCTTGGAATCTGTGATATATTGCATTGATGTAGTGGTCATACCATAATCGGCGGTTTCTTCGGATTCATAAATATACTCATAGTGTCTGTATGTTTTCATAATCTAATATACTTCCAGGCTTAATATTTGTCAACAAAAGGTAAATAATTGAAAGGATTCTTATGTCTAGAATAAACCAATCGATAACAAACAAGGCTCGGGCAGATAAATTCCTGCTCGTTTTCAGTCTTCCACCAGTACTTAAGGATTTAAATACACCTATTCTAAGTCCAAGGGCTCAAACATTTATACAAGAAGATTCACTTCAGTTCTCTATATGGGGTGTTGTAGTTCCACAAACCACTGTTCCAGCTCAAACTGTCAGATGGGGTGGGCAGCCATATAATGTAACAAGCCAATCCCGTCCGGATTATAATCCGATTTCTGTAAACTTTACAATTGATAACCAGTTTAATAACTACTGGGTTCTCTGGAAATGGCTTGATGTGATGAACAAGATCAAGCAGAGTGGAATGAATGAACACTTTGCATATGATAATGTAACCCAGAACGCCAGTCTATTGTCGCCGAAATATACAGACTACCAGACAACAATGACGGTTTATGCCCTTGATGAGTATAACTACAGGGTTGCACAATTCAATTATCTTAATGCGTTTATTACAGGATTGGGTGAGATCAGGTATAATTATCGTGATGAAACTGAACTGGAATCAGACCTGACTTTTGTGTTCAATCAGATGGATATTGTACTTCTGGAAGAGAATGAGCCTGCCGGGTTGTAGGTGTAAATCCCGATTTTACATCAAACATACGGAAAATAAGTAAATAATTAAGAAAGAGGAACACCATATATGGGTTCATCTAAATTTTTCATAAGGAGATAATAAAATGGCTAGAACTATTGAGAGTCCAGGAATTGAAATAAATGAAATTGACCTGTCACTACGAGCATCGTTACCTGTTGGAACGAATGTATTCGTACAGGGTTTCGCAGATAGCGGACCTACTGATGAGTTGATCAACGTCACTAGTGTTAGTGAATTGGAGCAGATTTATGGTCTTCCGACCAATGCTGCCGAAAGATATTTTTACCATACAGCAAAGCAGGTTCTGGAGTCTCCAGGTAATCTTCTTACCAATAGACTTCCTTATGGATTGAGCGGTGGTGGTGGATACGGTGCGGATTATACCGCATTGGTATTCCCTATTTCGACATTGAATGCTGGTGGTAGTGCAGTCGCAAGCGTTTCAGATGCAGAAGTCTATGAACTTCTTGAGCCTATCCTAATAGAGTTAACTGATGCTGAATATATTGGATGGCAGGCTGGTAAGCTTGATGCATTATGGAGCAACAATCCTAATGCGGCTGGTTCTCCGATTGATGCTGAAGATATCGGTAATGCTGGTCTGATAATTATAAACCAGATCAAGACATCTGTTGATAATAATTATGCCGGTTACTATGTTGGTCTTAAGGACAATACCAATCTTGGTGATACTGTCTATGATACTTTTGATGGATTCGAGTATGATAATAATAGTGTATGGTCTTCAGTTCCAGTTTCCATGATCGAAACTGAATTGAGTGGTACTGAACTTAACGATTCAGTTTCAGAAGATATGGAAACAATCGCTGATCAATTTGCAGATTTCGATTCTGTAGAATACGATGATTCACTGATGCTTGGTCTGTTCCGTCTTCGTGAGAGCGCACAGTCCCAGCAGGCTGGGGTATCGCTTATTGCGATTCCTCGTGAGAAGCATGTTGCCTCTCTGGATGCAACGAGAACGCTACAACCTGATGGTCAGAATGAGTCCTGGTTCATGGAAAATGTTGTAAATGAGGATTCAGTATACATGAAGATGTATGTCCACCCTGCGCTGGCAAATCAGACATCATGGAGATTGCCTGCTGGTGGAACCAAGAAGGTTCGTACAACGACTCTTGATAAGCTGTACTCTATCGGAACATACATTGATGTGAACGATGGATCTGCAAAGTATATCGGAAGTCTTCCTACGAAGCTTGCACGGTCACTGCGTCTTGCCGAGAACGTCGAACAGATTCCTATGGATATTGTTCTTGATGGTGGTTTGAGCACGATACACACGGTTGTTGCTGCGGCTGTTGCTAATGACAATGATTGCGAAGCATATAATGATACGCAGTTCCTGTACAATGTACATGAGGAAGAGAATCCTGGGGATATTACCCTGACAGATCAGACGGATGGTGCGTCATCGCCTATCCAGCAGGATTGGTCTGTGATATTCAATACACTGAATACGTTCTGCCAGTCAACCCGTAAGGATTGTTTGTTCATCGCTGATGCACTTAAGCATATCTTTGTTCAGGGTGATCTTACGACACTGCGTGATGGTGCGAAGAATTTCAGTTCTGACATCTACTGGCCGTTGAAGAACCTGTTTGGTGCTTCCAACTCCAACTACGCATGTACGTATGCCAACTGGGTAAAGGTCTATGACAATAATCTTGGTGCGCACACCTGGCTTCCATTCTCAGGATATGAAGCCAATATCATGTGCAAGATGGATGCAGCCCTACAGCCTTGGTATGCTGCCGCTGGTTTGAACAATGGTATTGTCCGTGGTATCTCGGATATCGCCATCAACCCAACCCAGAAACAGCGTGACCTGCTTTATCGTATCTCTATTAACCCTGTGGTTTACTTCCCAGGTGATGGTTATACTGTATGGGGTCAGAAGACTCTTCAGAAGAAGCCTAGTGCATTCGACCGAATCAATGTTCGTAGATTGTTCCTGGTTCTTGAGAAGGCAACCCGTGCTGTTATGCGTTACTTCGTGTTCGAGCCCAACACTGTGTTCACCAGAACTCGTGTTGTGAACATCCTGAATCCGATCTTCGAAGTGGCGAAAAACAATGAGGGCGTCTATGACTTCTTGATCGTTTGTGATGAACGGAATAATACTCCGAACATTATTGATAACAATGAACTTGTAGTCGATATTTATTTAAAACCTGTTAGAACAGCAGAGTATATTTTGATTAATTTCTACGCAACTAGAACAGATCAAGACTTTACAGAGTTAATCTAATAGTAACTATTATATAAAAGACCCTTAACGAAAGTTTTGGGTCTTTTTTATTGTTGCAGAAAAGTCAACTAGAATAAATAGTTATATGAATGGTAAGATATATAAAATATTACGAGGTCTAATTACATCTGCAAAGGGATATAGTGGTCATCGCATATAAATGTCAAAGTTTATATGTAAATGTGACTAATTTGATAAATAATTTAAAGTGAGGAATATTTTAATTCCTTATAGTGAATAATTAAAAGGAGAAAAATGTCAATACAAAACTTTTACGCTGCTGCACAAGCTCAAGAATTTGCCAGGGATTTTCAATTCCGAGTTCGAACCCTAGGACCGTTTGTCGAGAACGATCTATTGTACGTTACGACCACAACGCTTCCGGGTAAGGAAATTACTAACCAACCGGTGCCTTTTATGGGCCTGGAATTTAACGTACCTGGTTCTGTAAAGTA
>Ga0114918_10003202_pt1 | contig 14525 bp, 10 predicted proteins | sample LantaG_FD_87015 | JGI IMG/M metagenome (GOLD analysis project Ga0114918, IMG submission 87015) | Deep subsurface microbial communities from Baltic Sea to uncover new lineages of life (NeLLi) - Landsort_02402 metaG | ecosystem: Environmental > Aquatic > Marine > Oceanic > Sediment | place...
CGCGCCCCCTTGATGTTCTTTGAGCCCCGAAGGGCCGGCAGTCAATAGCCGGGCCCGCCTGCCGTAAGACGTGAGCGCAGCGACCGGCTGAACGGTGAGGGCCCGGAAAGCCGACCGTTTCCAGTGAGCCCCGTAGGGGCGGGAGAAAGCCGCGCAACGGATTCGTTCCGGGCAATCTGCGAGGCCCGAAGGGCCGGCAGTTAGTAAGGGCCCGGAAAGCCGGCCCGGTTTGCAGTGAGCCCCGTAGGGGCGGTAGAAAGCGGCTCGCGTCGTCCCGGCCGATCCTCATCATAACCCTCTGTCGCCCCTACGGGGCTCTGGCACATTTTGGTCCACCTTCCCGGCGGGTCACCGTTCGACGGGCTCACGACGGACGCCGCCGGCTAACCTCTGAGCCGCCCTGTCGGGCTGGGGGTTGCACGCGGGCCGGTCACCGTGCCCTTTCGTCCCGCGTGCAACGAGTTGCACGCCCTACAAGCTGCCTTCAATCACCATCCGAGTGCTGAGCAGCTTCGTTGTTCCCCAACGCTACGCCGTGCGGATTCGTCGTTCCCGCTAGGCCCCCAACGCCAGACAGTGGCACCTTGCTGTCCACTTGAAGCTCAATCTGCATCTTGGTATGGGAGCGATATTCGTAGACGTTGTCCGCGTACATATCGAGGAGACCACGCAGACTATCTTGAATGTAAAAACCACTCAGGACGGTTTTCTCTTCGCCACCAAAGTCACCCATCCTGACAGTGATGTCCTCTGAAGGCGCGGCGATCAGTCTCAGGTACAAGTCCTGTGGTACCCCGATCATTGGCAGGTAGAAGTTGCAGACGTCATCTCTTTCAAGAACGTACCCCTCATCCCTATCTCGGGTTGCCATATCCTGCAAGCCAATCTTCATTGTCTCAGGAGAACCGGAGGCGGGCCCACCGGGAAGCCCAAGGTCTGAGTCAAACCCAGCTTGAAAAGCCTTCATGAACCCCTTGCCTCGAAAACACAGGGAGGCCCCGGCAACCTTTGCTGGTCTGTGGCTTCGGCATTTGAGCGTAAGCACGAGCCCTGGGCACCCGAACTTCTCAATTTCGGCGTTGTCGCCGCCGATCGACAAGCGCGCTTCTACTACGACGCGGTCAGAAAACCGAACATAGAGCCTTCTTGCGACGAACAACAGCGCGCTGACAACCAACGTCAGCACGGCGCCGAGCAGTATCTTCTCGATGTCCGTCATCGGTCGAGCACCCGCCACCCGCGCTAGTCATCACTTGCTTTTCTGGCTCTCTCGGGGAATTCGTAGGCCATCTTGAACAGCATTGCCAGGAACGTCAGCAGATCCTCTGCATCTTCCCTGGTCATCTGTCGTACTTCATGATTAGCTTCATTTCCCTTGGTCCGAATCTGGTCGACCCAGTCATGCCCATCTGGCGGCACGTAGCCATGGTCGGATAGGTGAGCAACGTAGTCCACGAAGCTCTTGCCTTCTGGTGCGTCCTTGTCGACAGCCATATGCATGAGCAGCTTGCGACACAACATCACAGCCGCAGTGTGTGCGCCAACCTTCATGCAATCCCTGGCCTCGTTGTACACAGGGGCCACATCCTCCGGCAAGTGTTCGATGTTTTCCCCAAAGCGCGGCCGCGGTATGACCACATTCGTCAAGAAGAACGTAGGGCGCCGGCAGAATGGACAAATATAGATCAGTGGCTCGTTGGAATATTCGTGAAGAGTACCCGGGCGTTCCCTAAGCGCATAGTTCCCGACAAATCCCCGGTCTGAACCAACCGTCCTACCACAGTATCCGCAAACATAGCTCTTGGGCGTAACGGCGTTCGTGTTCACCCAGGCTGTTACCTCGATAATCATGTTCGAACTCCCAACGGGGCTCCAACATCGGCCCCGCAATAATCTGTCCGCGAGAATGTCCAACACGCCCCATCAATCCACCAAGAGAATACCACCAGTGGGGTCGACTCGTCAACCAGCTTCGTTCTTACTCCGCGTCGAAGAGGGGGCCGGGGGGTTTGGCGGCGGCGGCGTGGGCGAGGCGCTGCTGGGCGGCGTGCATTTGCTCGGCTGTGGGGGCCTGGCCGGTGGCCATCATGTCGCGGAAGCAGTCGAACAGGTACGTCGCGTCGTGCGGGCCTGGGGAGGCCTCGGGGTGGTACTGCACGCTGAACACGGCCCGGTCGCGGCAGGTGAAGCCCTCGACCGTCATGTCGTTCAGGTTGATGTGGGTGATTGTCGCCCCGGCGGCGGTCAGCGAGTCGGCGTCGGCGGCGAAGCCGTGGTTCTGGCTGGTGATCTCGATCTTGCCGGTCGCCTCGTTGCGGACCGGGTGGTTGGCGCCGTGATGGCCGAACTTCAGCTTGAACGTCCGCCCGCCCAGCGCCCAGCACAGCAGTTGATGGCCCAGGCATATGCCGAAGATCGGCACCTGCCCGATGAGCGTTCGCAGCGCAGCGATGGTGTCGGTGACGGGCTGGGGGTCGCCGGGCCCGTTGGACACGAACACGCCGTGGGGCCTGCGGGCGAGGATGTCTTCGGCGCACGTGGATGCGGGGACGACGTGGACCCGGCAGCGAGCTTCGACGAGATTGCGGAAGATGTTCGTCTTGGCGCCGCAGTCGATGGCGACGACGTCGTAGATTTTTGCGACGTCGTTTTTGCGCATTTTTGAGGGCGGATCGAAGGCAGTAGCGTACCCAGCCGGCCAGTCGTAGGCCTCGGCGGGCGTCACCAGCCGCACAAGGTTGGCCCCGGCCATTGGCGGACAGTTGCGGGCACGATTGAGCAGCTCGGCGTCGTCGATCGCCTCCGTGGAGAGCACTCCGTTGACTGCCCCGACGGTGCGGATGTGGCGAGTGAGGGCTCGGGTGTCGATATCGGCGAGGCCTACGATGCCGGCATCGGCGAGGTAGTCCTGCAGTGATCGGGTCGCGCGGAAGCTGCTCACCCGCGGGCTGACCTGTCGGACGACGAAGCCGGCCACCTGTACGCGGCGATTGTAACTCTCGATGTCTTCTTCATTTACGCCGGTGTTGCCGATCTGCGGGTACGTCATCGTGACGATCTGCCCGGCGTAGGAGGGGTCGGTGAGGATCTCCTGGTAGCCGGTCATGGAGGTGTTGAAGACGACCTCCCCGCCGGTCGTGCCGGTCGCGCCGAACGACGTGCCGGTGAAGATCATGCCGTCGGCGAGTGCGAGCCTGCATGTTTTGTGCGTGGTCATGTGTTGGCCTGGCCAAGTTTTACCGACTATTGCATCGGACCTCAAGGGCCGCGCGCGGCAATCCGATATCCGAGCGTGGCCCGATGTGTTTTCCGCCGCACGGCGGACGGGCCCGCGCGAGGGCCCGGGTTTCGGCGAGCTCGGGCTCCTCGCTCTTTTTTCGCGCCGGCTGAGGGGTCGGCCGGACGGGGGCAGCTCAAAATGGACGCTCCTTCTGTTGGCATGGATGCATAGGATGCAGGGGATGGAAGAGGTCTGAGGTTTGAGGGGTGGGGTGTAAACGGGAAGGCGAAGGACGCCGACAGAAGACGCCCTTCTTCATCTGCGTGTATACTGTGTGCATCCTTGCTACGATTCTTCGCCGCGCGGCACAGATGTCTTCCCAATCGGGAGGGATACATAACATGCACAGGGCGTGCTTGTCGTTTTCGCGGCGGATCAGACCTGCCCGGCGTAGCCTTGGCGAAGCCGGGAAATCCGCCGCGCGCCAACAAGAGCCTTTATCCCGTCTATCTCTTGTATTCCTGCTACGCCTCCTTGCCGCAGCACTTCTTGTATTTCTTGCCCGAGCCGCACGGGCAGGGATCGTTCCGGCCTGGCGTAGCATTGGCCTTGATCGGCTCGCCCTTGCCGGCTGCGGCGATGGCCTCCTGCTCGGCCTCGATGTCGTCGTCGCTGAAGCCGCGCTTAGACAACTCGTCCAGCTTGGACGACTTCTGTCGCCTGTCGAACCGGTCGCCGATTTTGTCTTTCGCCATTTCCGTATCCGTCACAACGGCACTAACAGCGATAAACGCAGAGGAACACAGATGGGCCTTTCTTGTTTAAGACCATTATCTGCGTTTGTCTGCGTTAATCCCTGTTAAGCTTCTTTTCCGCAGCACTTCTTGTATTTCTTGCCCGAGCCGCACGGGCAGGGGTCGTTCCGGCCGACCTTCGGCACGTTGCGGCGGATGGTCTCCGTTTTGGCAGGCTGTGCTGCTCGCTGCTGGTCGGCGGCGTCGCGCGCCATGGCGTCGTAGGCTGAGGCCTGATTGTGGGCAGCCGCGGATATCTCGTAGACGCTGGAGGCCCGCTCATCCCTTTCTATTCGGACCTTGAAGATCAGGTCCGTCACCTTGCCCCGTACGCCCTCGAGCATCTCCTGGTACTTTTCCGCCCCTTCGCGCTTGAACTTCACCCGGGGGTCCTCGTCAGCCGCCCGACGCAGACCGATCGAATCCTGCAAGTGGTCCATCGCCAGCAGGTGGTCCTTCCAACTGCTGTCGTACACCTGGAGCAGGATGTACTGTTCGAGGTCGGCGAACTCGCGTGTGAGGAAACGCCGGCCCGCTTCTACCAGCCGGGCCAGGACGTCCCCGTCGAGGTCCGCAGGCGCCAGCGCCGTGTGGAAGCGATCCCGCGCGTAGGCTATCGCCTCATCGACGGAGGGCTGCTCGCCGACGGCTTCTGTGACGGCCCGGCTGAGCTTGCCCTCTGCGGCCCACTCGGCAGCCAACTCAACGAGCTGCGTGCGCACGTCATCCAGGCGCCTGCCACGGAAGTCCTCGGCGGTGAAGTTCGAGCCGTACCTGGCGTTGACCCACGCAGCCAGGTCGCCGCAGGCGTAGACGTTCTCGCTGCCCATGCGGACGATGGTCGCCTCAATGGCGACCTCGACGGGGTACTCGATCTCGCGCCGGCGGTAAGTCTCGCCGACGGCAGCCAGGAGCTTCTCCTGCGTCTGTTCGATCCCCTCTGCCAGTTCGGCGGGAGCCACGAAGATGTTGAACTTGCTCAGCGCCCATTCCGACAGGGCCTTTTCGGTGAAGCCATCGTCCAGGAACTTGCCCAGGTGCGACATGTCGACCTGGTCTATCTTCTCTCCGGCTGCGGCTATCAGATCCGTTTCCACCTCGTGCGGAGTCATCTTGCGGAGCTGGTTCTGCGAAAGGTTTACCTGGAACCGGCTCATGGCCCAACTGCTCAGCCCGCGCAGGTCCCACTCGTCGGGGGACATGTCGTCGCTCATGTACTCCCCGAGCGTTATCGTGATGGTGCTGGCCGCCTCGTCCTTGGCGCGGCCGCGGAGATCGTCCTCCAGTATGGGCAGCTCGGCCGCGTTGCGAATGTGCACGTTGCTGCTGTTGACGATCGTTTGGAACTGCATGCGCGCCCATTCGGCGATGCACCGGGCCGGGTACCCGCCGTCGAGGTACTCCGTGACGGCGCTCATGACCGTATCTTCGAGCATCCTCAGTACTTGGCTTTCCAGTTGGCGGGCCTCCAGGACCGCCTGCCGGCGCCCGTAGAAATCCTTCCGCTGGAAGTTCTTGACCTCATCGTACTCCAGCAGGTTCTTGCGAATGTCGAAGTTGCGTTCCTCGACCTTCTTCTGGGCCTTCTCGATGCCCTTGGAGATGCGCCGGTGCTCAATCGCCATGTCGCCCTGCAAGCCAAGCCAGCCGAGCATCTTTATCGCCGCCTCGCCGGCGAAGATCGACATCAGCTCGTCCCGCAGCGACAGGAAGAACCTGCTCGATCCCGGGTCGCCCTGCCTGCCGGAGCGGCCCCGAAGCTGGTTGTCGATGCGCCGGGCCTCGTGGCGCTCAGTGCCGACGATGTGCAGCCCGCAGGGCACCTCCCTGGTGCAGTCCACCCGGCCTCGGGTGGGGAAGTCCGGGTCCATCTTCGGCTTAAAGCACTTGGCGCAATTGCCGGCTGGGTCGTACTGCTGGCAGTGTAGGCAGCACTTGTTGACACCGGCGGGATAGAGGGGGTCCGGCTCGAGGCCCATTGCCCTCAGTTCGTCATCGGAAGGTACGCGACATTTCTCGTACACCACGCCCTCGCCGAGCTTGATGTCCGTTCCGCGCCCGGCCATGTTCGTCGCAATGGTCACGTTGCCGACCATCTGGCTGGACCCTTGCTTGAGCGGATGTCGGTGCCCGGCGGAGGCGACGATGTCGGCCTCGCGGGCGGCGTTGTCCGGGCGGGCGTTGAGCACCTCGTGCTTCACGCCGTATCGGCGGGTGAGCATCTCGGATAGACGCTCGGACTTCTCCACGCTGGTCGTGCCCACCAGCACAGGCCTGCCCGCCCTCGATACGCCGTTGATCTCCTCGACCAGCCCGTTGTACTTGGCTTCCTCGTCGGCGTGGATCAGGTCGTTGTGATCGATGCGGTTGACCGGGCGGTGTGTGGCCACGGCCGCGACGTCCAGCTTGTAGATCTTCAGGAACTCGCCCGCCTCGGTCATGGCCGTGCCCGTCATGCCCGCCAGCTTGCCGTAAAGGCGGTAGAAGTTCTGCAAGGTGATGGTAGCGAGCGTCTGGTTTTCTTCCTTAACGGTAACGCGTTCCTTTGCTTCGACGGCCTGGTGGAGCCCGTCCGACCATTCCCTGCCCTCCATCAGCCTGCCGGTGAACGTGTCGACGATGACGACCTTGCCGTCGTTGACGACGTAATCAACGTCCTTTTCGTACACGAGGTGCGCTCGCAGGGACTGGTCCATCAGGTGGGGCCATTCCACGTTAGAGCCCACGTAGAAACTGCCCACGCCGGCGATCTCCTGGGCTGCGCCGATGCCCTCGTGCGTCATGTGAACGGACTTCTTGTCCAGCTCGATCTCGTAGTACTTGACGGTCTCGGCCAGGGCGTCCTCGGCCCGGTCGCACTTGGCGGCGAGCTCGGCGACCTGCTTTTCGATGGCCTGGCGCCCGTCGCCCCTGGTCTTGGCCAGTTCGCCCTCGGTGGCGCGGAGGTCGCGCTTGAGGGACTCGACGAGCTGGTTGGCCTGTTTCCAGGGCTGCTGACGCTGGATGACCTGGCGGGCTACGGCGTCGGCCTTGCTGAAGCGGTCGGTCTTGCCGGCCGACGGGCCTGATATAATCAACGGCGTGCGGGCCTCGTCGATCAGGATGCTGTCCACCTCGTCGATGATCGCGAAGTCGAGCGGCCCCTGGACCTGGTCGGCTATGGAGAGCTTCATGTTGTCGCGGAGGTAGTCGAACCCGAACTCGCTGTTCGTGCCGTAAGTGACGTCGCAGGCATACTGCGGTTTGCGCTCGGTGGTGGCCATGCCCGAGGCAATGAAGCCCACCGTGTACCCCAGCCGCTCGAAGACCGGACGGGCAAAGCCCGCGTCGCGCTCGACGAGATAATCGTTGACCGTCACGACGTGAACGTGCTTGCCTTGCAGCATGGCCATGTAGGCTGCCGGGTAGCAGGCGAAGGTCTTGCCCTCGCCGGTGGCTTCCTCGGCGATCCACCCGGCGTCGAGGATTATCCCGGCTACGAGCTGCACGTCGAAGAGGCGCAGGCCCAGCTCCCGCCGCGTCACCTCGCGCACCAGGGCGAACGCCTCCGGCAGGATGGCGCTGCGCGACTCGCCGCCGGCCAGGCGGTCGCGAAGCTCGCCGCCGAGGGCGAGCAACTGCTCGTCGGTGGCCTCCAGCATGCGCGGCTCGAGGGGGTTGATCCGCTCGGTGACGATCTCCATCCGCGCGCGGATAACCCGCTCATTGCGGGTGCCGCCCATGAGCTTCGTCAACGCCTTGCCGATAAATCCGAACATACTTGCCTTTCGCAAAGGGACCTGCGCTATATTGTAGTATCACACGTGTCCGTCGGGCGAGTCAAGCATTGCAGCCGGCTTGACGAATCAGCCCGGCCGACGGGCGAACGCATCACCGCAGGCAAATGGGAGTAAACGAATCATGTCCGACGGCAAGACTTTGAGATTGGGTCTCATCGGGTGCGGGGCGTTCGGTGAGTTCTGCCTCGAAGCGTTTTCGGAATTGGAAGGCGTCCGGGCGGTCGCCGTCGCGGACATCGTTGCGGCTGCGGCCGACCGACTGGCCGAGCGGTTCGGCGCGCCGGCCTGCTACGAGCCGGCCGAGCTCATCGCCCGCGACGACGTGGACATAGTGCACATCGCCACGCCGCCGTCGACGCATTGCCGGCTCGCCGCGGCGGCCGCTGACGCCGGCAAGCACGTGCTGTGCGAAAAGCCGCTGGCGACGACGATGACCGACGCCGACGCGATTATGGCGGCCGTTGGCAAGGCGGGGACGATTGCGCCGGTGAACTTCGTGCTGCGACACAACGCGGTGACCGATGCGGTCAAGGCCGTGATAGACTCCGGCGCGTTGGGGCGCGTGCTGGCCGGCAGGCTCACCAATTGCGCCGCCGACAGCATGCTGCCGCCGGAGCACTGGTTCTGGAAGCGGGACGTCTCGGGCGGCATCTTCGTCGAACATGACGTGCACTTTTTCGACCTGTACGCCCACTGGCTCGGGCCGGGCGAGGTCATCGCCGCCCACACCGAGACGCGAGAAGGCACGGACCAGCAGGACCGCGTAATGTGCACTGTTCGCCACGCCGGCGGGGCGGTCGTCAGCCACTACCACGCGTTCGACCAGGTCGGCCCGATGGACCGGACGGACCATCGGCTGGTCTGCGAGTTGGGCGACATCCGGGTGGACGGGTGGATTCCGCTGTCGATGACCGTCGACGCCGCCGTCAGCGATGAAGGCGTCGCCAAGCTCCAGGCTGTGCTGCCGGACTGTCGGGTCGAGAGCGACCGGCCCATAAGCGCCGCCGGCATGATCAGCCGCGGGCAGCAGCGCACCGTAACGCGACGTGTTCGTCTTACCCACGAGCCGGCCCCCGACAAGCAGGCCGTCTACGCCGACAGCGTCCGCGCGCTGCTGGCCGACCAGATAGCCTTCATACGCGATCCCAGCCACGTCCGGCGCGTCGTCGAACAGGACGGCTACGACTCGCTCGCCATGGCCGCAAGGGCTGTGGAGCTGGCGGAGGGATAGCCGGAGATCGTCACACGTTGACGGTGATGACCTTGGCGTTGGTGGGGTCGGCCTGGTAGGTGCCGTCGCGCCTCGCCTGGTCCTGCTCAGCCAGGCGCTCGCGGAGGATATGGCGGAACTGCTCGATTTCCTCCCCCCAGGCCTTTTGTATTCGGGTGGCCGTCTTGCCGGTCTGCAACAGTTCCAGCAGCTTGCTGGTGAACGACATTTTCCGCGAGAGGATCGCGCGGATCGACCGGCCGTTCCACCCGCCGAGGCGATAGAAGCGATTGTGCGCTTCGTACAGCACGTCCTGGAAGTTCTCCGCGCCCAGTTGGCTGTGGTCGTACACGCAGTGCGTGCCGTCGTAGAAATCCCAGTCACCCGGGAAGCGGTTGAATATCAGGTGTGGACGATAGTCGTCGAACAGCGGCGTGCCGGGGAAGGGCGTCAGGCAGCTTATTTGCAGGGAGTTGATCTTGTTGGCCACAGCGAAGTTGACGATTCCGTCGACGTGGCTCTGACGGTGCTGCGGGCCCACCACGAACATGCCGTGTATCCAGAAGCCGTTCTCGGAGAGGATTTTCGTGTCCTGCTCCAGCCGGTGTTTGAGCGAGTCGGCCCCGCGGTAGCCCTTCTTCCAGCCCTTGGCGGTGGCGTCGTCAATGGTCTCGTAGCCGATGTAGAACGCCTGCGCCCCGCCGTAACGCATCAGCCGGAGCATGTCCTTATCCAGCCGGCGGCGCGAGTTGTCCTCCCAGTGGAAGTCGATTCGGCTTTGCGTGTTGAACCGCACGCCCAACGGGGCCGTCCGCTTCAGCAGCGCCTTTAGCCACTCGCGGTTGGCGGTGAAGTTGTCGTCGTAGTAGAAGAACTGACTGAAGCCGCGAGACTGGTACACCTTCAGGTCGGTCAGCACCTTCGCGACCGACTGCTGGCGAATCCGCCGCCCGAACATCCGCGTGACCGAGCAGTACACGCAGCCGTACGGGCAGCCCCGGCTGGTCATGGCCGGCAGCTCGTACAGCTCCTTGCGGCGGCACTTGGCCAGCAGGTCCTCCTCGAAGCGGTGGATCAGGAAGTGGTTGAGCGTGGGCAGCTCGTCGAGGTCTTCCATGCGCGGCGGCTCGTGGATGCCGTCGGCGACTTCCCCAGCCGCGATCGCCTCGATGATGTTCTCGCCCTCGCCGCGGCAGACGATGTCGCCGTACTCCAGCGCTTCTTGCGGGCACATCGTGGCGTGCACGCCGCCGAAGGCGATCTTCGCCGCACAGCCGTCGGCGCGGAGCTTCGTGGCGATCTCGTAGCCCCTCGCGGCCGTCGGCGTCATTATCGTCAGGCAGATAACGTCGGCCGAGCAGAGGTCCTCGTAGACGACCGGGTCGTCATCGAGCGCACCTGAGATGTTCTCGTTGTATATGAGCACATCGTAGCCGCGCTGCTCGAGGATCGTCGCCAGCGTGATAGGCCCGACCAGGGGCCAGCGCGTAATCCACGCGTTGAGCGGGCGTGCGTATCGGCCTCGCGGCTCGATAAAGCGTATCTTTCGATTCGACATTGCCACTCCAACAAAACGCCCCGCATACGACGGGGCTGTGATGCGGCACTATAGCAAGATCGCCCGCGAAAAGCGATTTTTCCCAATGCCCGCCTGAGGCTGGGGGCTTGAGGTCTGAGATATAAGGGGCAAGCCCCGAGCCCCAGGGCTCAAGCCCTCCCGACCAGACCCTGGCCTACCAGAAAATCGTAGCTTTGGGCCAGCGCGTCGAGCATGTCGCCTTCGACTTCGCACAGCTCGACGATGACCCATTGCAGCACGGCCGGGTCGGTGGCCTTCACGCAGCCGACTATATCGACGGCGCCCTGGCCGAGCGGCACTTGCGGCGTCTTGGGCTCCACGGGGCCATCTCGCAGGTGGATCTGCTGCATCCGTCCGGCGTATTGCCGCACGACGGCTACCGGATCGGCCCCGGCTGCCTGGGCCCAGTATACGTCGAACTCGGGGTGGAGCTTCGGGCACAGCTCCATCACCACGTCGAACAAAGGTCGGCCGGCGAACTTGACCTCGAACTCGGCGTTGTGGTTGTGCATGAACATGCTCATGCCAATCGCTTCGAGCTTCTCGATGCCGGCGTTGATCCGCTCAGCCTCGCCCTTCAGCTCATCGAGCGTAGTCCCCTCGGCAAAGCCGCCATGACACACCCAATCCAGCCCCAGCGCCTTACAGCCCTCGATGGTCGCATCGAAGCTGTCCCAGTTGACGCCCGGGTCCATCGTGGAGCAAACCGTCAGACCCGCGTCCTCGACGATTCTGCGATACTCAGCCGGCGAGTAACCCCACAAGTCAACGGGCTCGACAGCCTCATAGCCGATCGCCGCCACCCGCCGCAGCGTCCCCGGCAAGTCGTCGCCGATGATGTCACGCAGTGTCCATGTGTTGGTGGCGATACGTGCCATGGCCAATATCCTCTGCTGCGTTCTCTCAATCCTTTGTCTGGCAGGCAGGCCAGACCTTCTGTGTGGCGGGCGAAATCAGTTGGAACATTGTACGTCCCCGAGCGTCGAAAGATACAGCGATGCGGCCGATATGTCTGGCCAGCGTCGCCCGTGACGGCCATAACCATGATGCCCATAATAAGGAGAATCACTATGTTCCGTAATGCTTGGCTGTACAGATGGATTGCTAGTCGATTTGTCGCCGTGGCGGCGATGGCTTTGTGCTTCATGTCTGTAGCATGCCAAGAGGAGCCTCATGTTGGGCCCCCTGCACAGCTCGATGTTGGTGAGCCGCCTAAGGCAGTGATCGACGAGGGCGAGCCCCCCGATGTCTCTGGCCCGGACACTCATGACATGCCTGACACATCCGATCCCACCGATCCGACGTATGAACTGTTTGACAAGTTCGTAAATAGCTCTAGCGTGAAGACAATTGGCGCTGAGATGGAGACATTTGACGCGATGGTAGAAGCGGGCCGGGAGGACGAAACATACCGCATATTCTACTACTATGAGCAGAACAGCCGGATGATGACCCCGAGCAACTACAAGCTCGATATGCCGCGAGAAGACCTGCAAAAGGCCTTGGCCGACTTCGACGAGGCAGCGTGGTCGATGCTGGCCAGAGCGATGATTCTACACCCGAATGGATGGCGTCAATGGACAATGGCTGCGACCATTGGGGAATACGGGCCATACGAGTGCAAGCCAGTGATGGAACTTCTTGCCAAGGAAATCTATCCAGGTGGGCGACCAAGCGTCCTGAGGGCGATTCGGGAGTTGGAAGAACGGCACGACCGTGGCGGCAAGTAGCCTGCAAGCGAAGTCATTTTCGCTATCGACAGGTCATCATCTTCCAAGAACGCGGCGGATAAGGAGATCCGCCGCGCAAAGGTGCAGTTTCTCCACATGCCCTACGTCTGCCGCTCGCCATAGCGATATCTCGGGGTGCCAAGCCCGACTTCTACGCGTAGAAGTCGTTAATCCCGCGCACGATCTGCGGGAAGCTCTTCTTCCAGGCGTTGGGAGGCATGTCTTCGGATATCTGTATCTGAAGGCGATTGCTACGGCCGCCCTGGGCGAGGATTTCCATCGTCGTCTCGTAGATTTCCCGCTCGCTCTTTAGGTGCACGGACGACGGGAAGTTGATGCCCACGCCAGCGCCCGGCCATTCGCGCAAGGCGTCGGCCACGGAGGTGTCGTTGTCCGGCGGGGGCGAGAGCGAGTCGAACCAGCCGACGCGCGACTCGGCGAACGCTTTCCACAGCGGCCTAAGGTCGCCGTCGGTGTGGACGGCTACGGGTATGTCGCTGCCGATTTCGTCCAGCATCTCCCGCAGCTTGAGGTACATGGGCATGCAGTACTTGCGGAAGTTGCTTTCGCCGATCATCGGCGCGGTGATGTTGTCGGGCAGCAGCAGGTAGGGCACGGGCGCCTGGCGGACGACCTCGCAGGCGGCGGCGAAGGCCTTGGCCATGTCCGCGTTCATGGCGGCGAACACTTCCTCCATGAGCGCCGGCTCGTCGGTCATGTGGGCTGCCAGGTCCACGGGGTTGACCCACTCGACCCACAACGCCTGATAGGCGGTCCGGCCGATCGACGTATGCGGCAGGCCGTCGTCGCCGATTTCGTTCCACGCAGCCAGCCAGCTTTGCGCCTCCGGCGTGTAGTGCTGGTCGCGCAACAGGGCCAGCAGGATTTTGTAGTCGGCCGGGGCTTTGATGAAATGCTCGTGGACGTGTGCGGCCACAGCGGCGTCCACCCACACTTCGCTGAGTTTGCCTTCCGGCGTGTGGAGAATCGTCCGCCGCGCGGCCCGACCGTTCAGCTCGAAGGGCTCGACCTCGCGGCGGCAGTTGGGGCTCTGGCAGCCGCACACGCCCGTCCAGCCGAGCAGGCCGAGGTTGTTCCGCCCGACGAGGTCCCAGACCTCTTTCGTAGGGGCCATGCCGCGGTAGCTGACGAACGGCACGCGGTCGTGCGGCTCGCCCCTGATGACAGCCAGCATCCGCTGGCGCATCGTCATTTCAGACACGGTTCACTCCTGGGGCCTGAGGCTTGAGGCCTGGGGCCTGGGGCCTGGGGCCTGAGGCTTGATGCAACGGCAGGTCCGCATCTCCTGCCGCCATTTCAAGCCCCGAGCCTCAAGCCCCAAGCCCGCCCTGCTCTTACTTCGTGCCCTCCGCCAGGCCGGTTGATGTGAGAAACCGGCAACTGTCGGCTATGGCCTCGGTCATGTCGCCGGCGACTTCGTCCAGCTCGACGATTGCCCACTTGAGCACAGCCGGGTCTGCCGCTCCCAGGCAGCCGGCGATGTCCAGCTTGCCCGTGCCCAGCGCCATCATCGGGCTGGCCGGGTCGATGAGCCCATCCTTGACGTGCATCAGCGGCAGCCGGCCGGCGTACTGCCTGACGGCTGCGACGGCGTCCGTCCCGCCGACGGCGGTCCAGTAAACGTCCATCTCGCTTTGCAGCCTGGGGCACAACTCGAAGACCACGTCGAACAGCGTCCGCCCGTCGAACTTCGTGGCGAACTCGCCGTTATGGTTGTGCATGAACAGCGTCATGCCGACCTCGGCGAGCTTGTCGCAGACGGCGTTGATGTTGTTGGCCTCGGCCTTGAGCTCTTCCAGGCTCGTCCCGCCGCCGAAGCCCATGTGACTCGATGAATCCACGCCGAGCGACTTGAGCGTGTCGACGGCCTCGTTGAAGTTCGCCAGCGTCACGCCGGGCCCGTGGGACGAGCAAATCGTCATGCCCAGGTCCTCGACGACCTTGCGGAACTCGACGGGCGTCATGTCGGCAAAGCCGGCCGGCTCGACGCCCTTGTAGCCCATCTCGGCGACCTTCGTCAGTGTGCCGACGGCGTCGGCGTCCATCTCCACGCGGAGTGAATAAAGTTGAACGGCTATGGGGGGCATTTGTGGCTCCTGGTCAGGGCGGCCATCGGTACAGGCCGCTTCGTGGGCAACATAGTAGCCGGGTCGGACAGTGTCAATAGCCCACAGGCTAAGCGGTCTTACATA
>Ga0114918_10003203_pt1 | contig 14524 bp, 10 predicted proteins | sample LantaG_FD_87015 | JGI IMG/M metagenome (GOLD analysis project Ga0114918, IMG submission 87015) | Deep subsurface microbial communities from Baltic Sea to uncover new lineages of life (NeLLi) - Landsort_02402 metaG | ecosystem: Environmental > Aquatic > Marine > Oceanic > Sediment | place...
AAATGTACCACCAGTATTGTTGGTAAATACAGCTGTACCAGTACCAGAACTATATGTACCACCAGTTACATACACATCAAAACCACTACCACCAGATATTCCAGTAAGGTTAGACCCATCACCATAATATGTTACACCACTAAATGTTGTTGCTGATACTGTAGGGGCATACAAAGTACCAGTCATTGTATCACCAGTCCTAGATACCCTATCCCAACCAATCGGTAAGATTGAATCTGTTGTTGTGCCAGAAGCATATAGAATTACATCTGCGGTATTTAGGGCTAATTCCCCAAGAAGTATTTGTCCAGCTGATGGTATATTACCAGCCACATTTGAACGTTTAAGTAAAAACGTATTTTTTCTATTTGCCATGTATATAATGGTATGTCTTAAAAATCTCTATAAAGAGTTATGTATTGGGTTATGTAACCTCTATAAAATAAATATGCACAATCGTTAAATTGTGCATATTATAATTATTATATTTTTAAAGTAAATTATTTAGTATATAGTTATTCTTTAAACTTCCAAATGAAACCACCAGATGATTTTAATTTACCATTTGCGGCTGCACCAACATTACCAATATGAAACCCATCCTTTTATAAATATATGTAATCTTAAAAATTAGTAAATACTTCGGTTAAATTAAATCATCGGTCTATCAGTAAAAACCCCCATCGAGTACGTCAAATTCCGTAAGTACTCTAACACCGTTAGGTGTTGATACATTTGTACTTCTAATCACGATATCATTTAATTGGGTTACCCAACCTCTATTTGCGTATCCAGTTGATGTAGAATATTCAGTAATACTTGGAATTTGAGTACCAGTTAAACCAGTAAGTGTATCCAATGCTCTAATATCTAAATTAACATCACCACCGTTAATACCATTACCATCTTGAATTGTCCAACCAGCACCTAAAGAAGTTGCTGTTGTATTCCCAGTTGGGTTGTAGTTAAGTGTGATGTTAGGGTCTTCCACATATAATTCACTAGTAAATGCTGATATGCTTGGACCAAATACTGTTAATGAACCTTGAATAACCGCATCACCAGCAACATTTAATCCACCAGTACCAATACTAACAGCACCATCTGAAGGAACACTAAATGTATTTGTACCAGCATCATATGTAAATCCAGCTTCATCAGTTAATAAACCATCAGTACCAACATAAACAACTCTACCAGCATTTAAGTTTGATACAGTTAAACCAGAAACCGTTGTAAATTGAACTGGTAAATCTGATTGACCTTGGTTTTGTTTAATTGTAAACGTATTTGTTGTTGGTGAATAAGTAAATCCAGTAACAAATGTGTCAGTTGATGTTAAACCAGTAACGTTGAATGAAGCGTTGTTGTTGTTATTTAATGTAAGAGTACCAGAATTATATGTACCACTAGTAACAAAAACATCAGTTAAACCAGTTATTGTTACATTTGATGAATTTCTTCTACCTAAAACTAGTGAACCATTAGGTCCAGTATAAGAAATAGTACCACCAGTTACATAAATATCACTTGATTGTGAATACCCAGTTAAAGTACTATAATTTACGATATCATTTGGGTTAGTAGCAGATGTTGTAATACTACCACCAGTTACATTTAATGTAGTAACATTAGATGTTCCAAAATTTGAAGTTGTTGCTGATAATGTACCATTTACTGTTAAACCAGTCATCGTGTCTATCGTAGCGGTTAAATCAGCTTGACCTTGGTTTTGTTTAATAGTTAATATATTATCATTGTATGTAAATCCAGTCACATAAGTATCAACACCAACAATTGTTGATATATCTGCCAAAACAAAACCATTTGTAGTACCAGATAAGAATTTACCAATTAAATTAGTAACACCACTATATGAGGTAATTTGATTTCTAATTTTCAAATTATGAAGGTTAGAACCAACCTCAAAGAAATTAGCATTACCATCTATACCAGCTGGTACCCAATCATCACTTCCAGATGTAACTCCAGAAAACATCATTATACCAGCCGCTGTATTAACTATAGGTTCACCAGCTAACAACGTAGCACCAGAAAAAGGTGCTGCTGAATTTGCATTATTTTTTAGAATAAATCTAGTACTTCTATTTGCCATTTGTTTTTGTTTTTATATAAATATATTATTTTTTTAATAAGTCCCACCCATAAGTATATCGTTTTGAATTATTGAATTATTTGCTGTTATTTGTCTAGAATTACCCAATGAATCTAATCCTAAATCTAAGTTTGGTGTTATTACCGTTACTGAAGAAGTCCAAACACTAGATGTACCACTAACAGTGTTTATATCTCTAAATCTTTTAAAAGTTGTCCCTACATCTATAGTATCATCAGTTTCTGGTACAATACTAGTATTAAAAATAGTTTCACCACTAGATAAATGTATTTGTGAATCACCACTACAACTAATTAAATTATTTGTAATTACAGCAGTACATGCACTTATAATATCGTTAGCTATTAATAATAGCTCGATTATAAATGTTTCGTTTATATCTGAATGATACAGTGGTCTAAAGTTATTTTCCATATTATTTAAGTTGTGTTTCCCATTATTTTAAACCCACCTAAAGTTAGTGAATTTTTATATACTCTTATTGAAACACTATCATTTGAATTTACGATTATCGGTGAACTCATTATTGTCCCATCAAATACACCAACCCCATTAACCGATATTACAATTCTACTAATATTATCTATATCAGTTATTTGTGTGAAATTAACACTATATGGGCAAACAAAAGTAAACGTAGTATTAGCTTGTGGTTTAAAAATAAAACTATATGTAATTGTATTTCCAACTCTCAATGGTTCAATTACTATATTGTTATAAATTCTATTATCTTGTATCTCTATTGTTGTCATACCTCTATTTGTTGTTGGTATAACCTCAAAATCATCCTCATCTAAAATATAACCCAAAAGTTTCATTTCAAACAATTGAACATAAAATCTTCTGTTTTCAAAATCATCAATATTACTCTCATCACCAATTGACTCTAAATGTAAAGGCATTGGATGACCATTTACACTTATATAACATTGTCTAGATTGGAAAGCTCTTTGAATCAATCTATTGAATTTATTCAAATCTTTCATTCTATTGGTAAACATTCTCACTTCATACGTCATATCAACTGAAGTTGGTTGTGGGATTTTATATAAATCAACACCACGTCTAACACCATCCCATGTTGGTACTTTCATATAAGTATAGGTATGATTTGCTGGAATATTCCATAATCCAGCTTGGTTTTGACCTTGTTGAATATCTGGTTTTCTAACAACAGTAATAAATGGTAACTCAATATTTTTGTATTTATCAGAGAATTGCCATGTTTTACTAAATTCTGTCCATCTTTGTATTGTTAAAAATATTACTGGAACTTTCTCACCATCAATAGATAAAGACATTCTTTCATCAGATTTTAAAAATTCTAAAAAAGTTTGGTCCATATCCTCTTCTAACACACCTCTTGGTAAAAATGTACCTCTATCAGAAATATCATCTAATATTTCTTGTCTTCTAGGGAACCCAACCTTATCTTGGTTAATGTTAATATTGGTTATGTATCCTTTAGGCATTGCCATAATTTGTAATTTTTTTAACTTTATACACCTCTAAACTCGTTAGCATCAATAGGTGCACATTTGATTGTTCTAAATGCACCTTTGTAACCCATTATTGTGTGTTTATTATCATAATTTTTAACCCCATCATTAACAACACTGAAATATCTAATCTCAGTTTCTGTAACTGGGTAACCTATATAATCACCATAACTAATTTGAACGTCTAATTCACTTAATTGTGAATCATAAATACCAAATGTAAATTGTCCATCTTGTAAATATCTTAACGAACCATTTCCGTTATATGTTTTATTTTCAGATTCATCTAAGATAGGAACTACCTTTAATTCAACTGGTGAAAAATATTTTATACCATCTTTAGGGGCCTCACCATATAAATTATCTGATGCACTAGACTCTCTATCAACACGATATAAAATAATAGTAAAATTACCATCACCTTCTAAGGCCTCACGACCCATAGAAATCTCTAAACCGAAATCTTCTTCAGAAAAGAACTTATTGATTCTCGTGATAGGTACAATAGGTTTAGACATATTTAACTCCTTTCTTTTTTGATGGAATACCTTTTTTAGATTCCGAAATTTTTATTATTGTTTCTTCTGAATGATTTTTTCCATAAAAATGGTTTTTATCACCCATATGGGATTTACTCATTTTTTCTTTAGTTTCTTTAGATAATTTAATACCTTTTTTAGTTTTTCTAATTTTTTCTTTAGTTTCTTCAGACATTGGTTTTCTAATAACTAATTTTTGTGAATCACTCATTTTCTTTTTAGTTTCATTACTCAAAATTTTACCAATACGTGATTTACTCAAATTTTCTTTATGTTCATCAGTAAATTTAATTCCAAGTTTAGCATCACTCATTTTCTTTTTAGTCTCATTACTCATTTTTCTATTTAAAGTTGTTCCATTCCTACCACCTACTGATATATTATAACCTATATTTTTATCAGTAGAGTTCAATTCAAATATATGTAACCGTTCTTTTTCGTCTAACTCAAGTTGTGAGCTACAAGTTTCTAATATTTCCTTTTTAAAATTTTCTTTGCCGTATTTTTTTATTGCCTTTTTTAACAAATCACCAGAACCTAAATATTTGTTATTATTCTTAGAATCTTGACCGATATAAATTTTACCGTTAATTAAATTTGTTGTTTTATATATTACCATATTTTATTTTATTTATAAATATCACAACTTATTTATTAATCCTAGTTATAGGTGTAATCTTTTTATTATCCATATCTTTTAATATAAATATTTATCTTTTAGATATTAATCTCATAACACTTGATTTTTATTAAAAAAATATTATATTTACATATAATTACCAGGAATTAAAAACAATTACATTGATAAACTTAGATGATATACGAGGACGCTCAGCATTAACCTTTCTAGAAAAATATGAAGGTATCAACCCATATCTTATAAAATTAAAAGGTGAGTATTTAAAAAATAAAAAATTAGCTCTTACTGAAAACCAATCAAAATATATTATAGATAATTACGAAAGAGAACCACAATACATAAATAGAGTTATTGGTATAACACCTTATTTAGGTGAAGAACTTAAAAAAATTGATAATTTAGGTTTTACACCAGAAAAAATACTTATTGAATTTATTTTGGCAGAAACTAATAAGAGTTATCATGTTTATGGTAAACTTAAACAAAACCAAAAAGAATCAAAAATGTATTGGATACCAAAAACACAAGTAAACGATGACCCATACTTTGAAAAAGTACATGTAGAAGTTGATTTAACAAAATACAATGAAATCCTTAGTAAATACGGTAAAACCCTTTACAAACACCAAGAAGATGGTATCAAATTTTTATTGTCTAGAAATGGATGTATCCTAGCTGACGATATGGGATTGGGTAAGTCTATGCAATCAATTATAGCTGCATTGGAAAGTGGTGCCGAAAAAATACTTATTGTTACAACATCATCAACCAAAATTAACTGGGAGCGTGAGATAAATGTTTTTTGTAACGAAACAACTATTATCGATGGAAAGAAATGGGATTCAAATAAATTCACAATTATTAATTTTGATATTTTAAAGAATTTTCATTCTTTACCAGCAGTAAAGAAAAGAAAAGAAGGTGAACCAGAACCAATACTTATTAGAGATATAGTAAACACTAAATTTGATTTATGTATTGTAGATGAGGCACATAACTTGAAAAACAACGATAGTATTAGAGGTAAAATTATGGTGGATGTTTGTGTTAAATATAACATTCCAAAAGTATGGTTACTTACTGGTACACCAGTTGCCAATAGACCTATGGACTTCTTTAATTTATTGAAGCTAATTAAGTCCCCTATCGCAAACAATTGGAAGCATTATGCTCTAAGATACTGTGACGGTAGACAGTTCTTTAGAACGCTTAAAAATGGTCAAAGAAAGCAAATCTGGTTAACTGATGGTGCATCAAATTTAGAAGAATTGGCAAACAAAACAAAAAACATCTTATTGAGACGTTTGAAGACAGATGCTATCGATATGCCAGACAAAATAGTTACTCCGATGTATCACCAATTAGATTCTAAAGGTTGGAAAATGTATGAACAACTATGGGATGAATATGTTGAAATGAAAAAGAAATTAGGTAAAAAAACAATGGAATCTCAAAAAGATTTAGTTGAACTTATCTTATTGAGACAATTCATTGCTATTCAAGCTATTCCGTATACTATTGAAATGATTGAGAATGCTTTGGAAATGGGAAGAAAGGTAATTGTGTTTACTTCATTCTCAGAAGAACAAGAAATAATTGCAAATCATTTTGGTAAATTAGCTGTAAGACACAATGGTTCGTTGTCAAATGCTAAAAAACAACATTCAGTTGACCAATTCCAAAACAATGATAAAATAAAAGTTTTTATTGGTAACATTAAAAGTGCTGGTGTTGGTATAACACTTACTGAAGCTACTGTAGTTATTTTTAACTCGTTTGATTGGGTGCCTGGGAATAATGAACAAGCTGAAGATAGATGTGTATTTGGTGGACAATTAGTTATGACTAATGAAGGGTATAAATTAATCGAAGATATAAATATTGGGGATTTTGTTTACACTCACAATGGAAATTTTAAAAAAGTTATTAATACACACACACATTTAGAACGTAAAAAAACAAGAGTAGATATTGATGCATTTGGATATAATAATAAATTAAGTTTAACTAATGACCATAAGGTTTACGTTTACGATAACAAAGATAATGATTTTAAATGGATTGAATGTGGTTCTTTAGATATAAACACACATAGATTAACATTAAAATCAAACAATCAACCATTAAAAAGAAAAGAATATTTAGATGTTATTAATTATATTGATACTAGTTTTACTAATAATTATAGTGTTAAACAAATAAATGGTAGGTTAAAAGAATTACCAGAAAAAGTTGTGTTAACTAATGATTTATTATACGCTTTTGGGTTTTTTATCGCTGAAGGTTGGGCGATTGAAAAAAATATTGATAAATCAGCATCTGTAAATATATGTCAAAAAATAGATAATAAGAAAATGCTTGATGCTTCAGTTTATATAATAAATATAATTAAACAGTCATTTAATATTGAATCACATGGTGAATATATTGATAAAAATAATTGTAAAACATGTACTATCTATTCTAAAAATTTGGCTATTAATTTTAATAATTGGTTTGGTAAAGGTGTTAAAAATAAACAATTACCAGATTGGGTTGATGAATTAAATAACGAACAATTAGAAAATTTACTAGAAGGTTATTATCACGGTGATGGTTATAGAAGAAAAAATACACAAGAAGCTGTTACAGTATCAACTAAATTAGGTTCACAATTAATTAGATATAATGCAAATCTAGATAGAGGTATATGTTTAAAAATGGTTAAAGGAATATATTACGATATTGAGTATACAAATGATACAAATAATAAATTAAATAGAGTATATAAAATAGGTAATTATATAACTTTTCCAATTAAAAGTTTATATATAAGCAAACCAAAAAGAGGTGAAGAAAGGGTTTACGATTTATCAGTTGAAGATGACCATTCTTTTGTTATTGGTAATTATAATGTACATAATTGTTATCGTATTGGACAAAATAACGATGTAAATGTTTACTATCAATTATTTGAAGATACTATATCAACAAGAATGTGGGAAATGCTAAGAAATAAAAAAGATGTTATATCAACCATTATGGGTGAGAAAAAATTAACAGATGATGAAATAACTGATTTATTATCAGAACAATTAATAGATTAAAATATGGTAACAATTTATGGATTTAAAGATTGTCCTTACTGTACTGAACTAAAGGACATATTAACAACTGAAGGAATCGAATTCAAAGACGTTGACGTTAACCTTCCAGAAAACGAAGAAGAGTTTAATAAAATTATGGAAATATCAAAAGCGGAAGAAGTTCCAATCGTAAAGGTAGGTAAACAATTACTAGTTCCTAACGTTAGTTTTAAAAGTATCAAAGAAGCTGCTGAATTAACAAAGAAATTTTTAGCTTAATTCCATTTTTTCTTATATTTATAAGAAAAAGAAATTATGGGAGTTAGTTTAGACGAAAAAGAAAAATTGTTCCGTCAATTAAGACATTCATTGGGTGCACCTATACGCCAAATTGAATTAACGGATGAACAATTATGTACTCTTCTAGAAATATGTATAGAAGACTACGCACAATATGTTCAAGAATGGTTAATAGAACACCAATGGCAATCTTTATTGGGTCAAAGTATTGACACAATGGATATGGCTTTTGCTTTGAGTGTAAGAAATTTCGATTTCATGACTCAATATACATACGCATATTCAAAACAAGTAGGTTTACAGACAAATGGTCCGTGGGAACTTAAAAAAGATTATGTTGAATTAGAATCTGGAAGACAAGTTTATCAAATACCAGCTGGTCGTGAGATAAATGAAGTTCTTTGGATTACACCTCCAGCAACTAGTCAAGCTTTGTTAGCTAACTACGGTGGTATTGATTATGGTTTTGGTGGTGGTTTCTCACAAATTGGTGGTGGTGTTGGTACTGGTGGTGCTGGTGGTGCTGCTCGTTCTGGTTATTATATAGCACCAGCATTTGATATTTTATTGACAGCTGCTGATATGAATTTGAAAAATAGAATCGTTAGAAGTGAATTAGTATATAAAATTACTGCTGGACCTAATGGAACAAAATTATTACATTTGATGAGTACACCTGGCTCTAAATTATCTTTTGGTCAAGGTATTGGTGGTGTTGGTAGTTCTATAAATATGACTGGTTGTCAAGTATGGTATTTTTATTATGATACAACTAACGGTGATGCTGATGCGTGTAAAGCTGATAACCCAGATATTATCAAAATGCCTAACCAAGTTCCTCTATCTAAATTAGATTATGCTGATTTTAATGAACCAACAAAAACTCTTGTACGTCAATTATTTATTGCGGAAGGTAAAAGAACCCTAGGTAGAGTTAGAGGTAAATTTGGTGGTATAGTTGGTGTTGCTGAAGCTGAAAGAACAATGGATTATGATACACTTTTATCTGAGGGTAATGAAGAGAAAAAAGCTGTGTTAGAAAGATTAGATGCTAGACTAGAAAGACTATCATCAACAAAACAACTAGAAAGAGGTGCATCAGAAGCTGAATCATTAAATAGACATATGAAATATAGACCCATGGGATTCTGGGTATATTAAAAAAGAAAAGGGGCTTAACCGCCCCTTTTTTATTTGTTAGAATCCCCATTCATCTTCTGGTTTATCTTTTTCCTCTTCTTCTATTTTTTTAACATTTTTATTGTAAGTATTTATTGACTCTATAGCTTCATTCATTACAGCTCTTTGGTTTTTCCAATACTCATCATTTTTTTCTGGTAAACTAGATTCATAATCATCTGGAATCTCACCGAATGTGTCATCATACTCATCATCTAATTGTAATTCTTCATCGTTTCTAACTATATTACCTTCTTCATCTTCCTCCAATTCATTTTCATCTTCATCACCTTCAGAATATATTCTTTTCTTTTTAACAACAACTTGTTCTTCGATAACAATTGTTTCAGCTTTTTTAACGACTTTTTCAATGATACCATCGATTGATTTATCAACAACTTCTGTTTCATATTCAGATAAACTAGTTTTCTCAATTTCTGCAAACATGTTATATGTTTTACCAGTCATAATAGTACATTCAGCTATATAATCTAACCACTGCTCATATCTATCGTCAGACATATTATTTGTCATTTGATAATACTTATCACGTTCTATAGCTTCTTTTTCATATTTAAAGATGTCTGAAACGTGATATAGTGGTGCACCCCATTTTCTAGATATTAACATACCATCACCCTCATTGCTTATGGTACAAATAACAAAGATATCTTTCTGTAAATCACCAGTAGTTTTAATTAGATTTAAATCTTTAATTTCTAAATGTTTAAAAATATCATTAAGTACATCTTTTTCATGTTGAATACCTTCTAACCTAGCAATTCTCATTCTTTCATGGTAATCAGCTCTAATTTCCTCCCACTCTTCTACTTCCATATTATTTGGAACCTTGTTAACTTTATCCCAGAATTTAATCTCTTTGTCTTCCATTCTCATAAGGTCAGCGTAAGTGTCTTGGTCACTTTCTTTAAAAGGAATACCAGAAACCAATTCGCATTCACCTTTTGTAAAGATAGTTCTTTCTTTTAACTTTTCAGTTACTTTCTTTGTAACTTTGTCCTTTGTTTTTACAATATCTAAAACAATTTTTGCTCTAACATCTTCATTGAAACAAACTAGAAGTGGTTTAACTTTTTTATTAAAAGCATCTAAATAACGAGCAACGTTGTATTCATCAGTGTATAACCCATCATTTATCTCCGTAATACGGTCAGTAATAGTTACATAAGCTTCAGAATTTTTCTCACCATTCTCTTCCATTGCTATAAGGGCTTTTTTAAGAACTTCTAATTCTTTGATATTCTCAAAGTCCTTCTCAACAGTTTCTGGGTCAATCAATTTACAGTTTAATTCAACAATTTTATCAACTGGTGGGTAATGACCATTTGCAGCAAAATAAATATCTTTTTCTTTTTTTGTCATTTTGTTTTTATCGATAGTTTTTAAATCTCCATGAGATTTTGCACTACCAGTATTGATATAGAATAATGTATCACCTAACGTAACATCTAAACCTTCTCTCATTGCTAACTCCATGTGAGCTTGTTTAGGCATCGGATTACCAGCTTTATTCTTCATTGTAGCCTTTTTCTTATACTCAGTGATAGTTGTCTTGATTTTAGCTTTTGAAGCCATCTTAACAAGTGGAATTTGATAATTATAAATCTTATCTACATATTCGTAGTAATGGTTAACAAATGAATAACCATCTCCATCCAATAACATTCTAATTCCTTTACCTAAAAATTCTTCGATGTAAACTGACATCTTTTTAGATTTAACAGAGTTACCAACTAACTTAATCTTACCACCTATATCATTAGCATAGTTCTTACGAGCAAAGTTGATTGTTGAGTTACAAATATCATCGATATCTAGACCCATACGACCTTCCATATAATTCTCATTGAATTCAGCTAATACCGCATCCAATCCAGTCAATTCTTTTCCTCCATCATCAACAGTTTTCCAATGTGAACCCTTAGCAACATACTTGATTTCATCAATGTTATCTGGGAACGCAAAGTTAAAACCATCCGTATCACCTACAAGAGCTCTAAAACCATGTTTTTCAGTAAAGTGACGAACCATAAGACGTAAGTATTGACGACCACGACATGTAGTTTCTTCAGCTGAATCCGTATCACCCCAGTTAAAGATGTAAGGTGCACCATATGAACCAAACCATGAATTAGCAAGAATTTTAAGAGGTAACTGTTTCTTATCATACAAGTTAGCCAATGCTTTATATTCAGATATTTCTTTTTTTATTGAAGCAATTTCTTCTGGTGTTAAATCTTTATTCTCTTTTAGTTTAGCCTCTAAATTTTTAGCTTTTTTCTTTTCAGTACCAGTTAAGAATTTAAACTTATCACGTGTATCAACAACGTATGTTAACATCCCTTCCATTACACCAGAGATATCCAAGTCTGGGAAAATAAAGTGAGTTAACTGAATCTTTGGGTAAAGTGCAGCAAAGTCTAATTTAACAACACCTCTAGCGTACCCAACTTCCAATAAACGAGATAAACCACCAGTAAAATCTCGTTTAGGTAATCCAGCTGGTATTGCTAAACCATTTTCATAAGACCATGCAGCCATAATAAGTTTCCATTGACCAGCAGTACCCATTGTAGAACTACGCATAAATGTAGTAGGTAACATTTTAGCAATAAGGAAAGATGCTTGATTGAATATATTATCAATCTGTTCAGTTTCCCATAAGTCATCACAAAGATATCTCTGAACGATGTAATCACCTTTTACTATTTTATAACCATCTTTTAAAGGTTTTTTATCAGTAATCATATACCAATCACCATCAGTGTTATTGAATGCGTATTTATTTACTTTATCAGCCCATGTTGTGTTTATTTTATCACCTGGAACGTAAACACGATTAGGTTTTGCTATCTCAGAATATTGTGTGATATATTTCAAACCCCAAGACTTGATTTCAGAGTTGATTGCCATTGCTCTACGTACAGCGTGTGAAATATCCATTATGTTATAACCAAACATATGTGTCTGTTTATACCTTTCAGTTTCACCACCTAATTTAAGTGATGCATCTTTTCTTTTAATCTTGGAAATTCTATTAAGTGTAATCGCTAATTCAGTGATTGGTATTGAAAGTCTTTCTGCACGTTCAAATAAGAAAGGCCAGTCAAAGTTCTCAGAGTTGTAACCAGTAATTATATCTGGTTGTACCGCATCTATGATTTTAAAGAACTTTTCAATGTTCTCCCTTTCACTATTACGTTTATCTACAGCTGTGTCACCTATTGTCTCTAAAACACCCTCTAAACCTTTGTTATCACGAACACCTATCTGAAAGATTGCATTTTTACTAGCAAACAACCCCTCAGTCTCTAAGTCAAATTGAAATCTGTGTACATCATCATAATCATCCATTCCATTGAATAATCTTTTACCACTTTGGATAAGGTATTGTTCAGTAGGGCTAAACATAACAAAGAAACTCCTATACATTGGTGATTTATCATTATCTGGGTCTATATGTTTATCACTAAACACATCAATACCACCATTCTTAAAGAATTTTAAAAGATTATTATAAGAGTGTTTACATGTAGCCATGTATTTATACCCATCAGCCATACGGTCTGGTGTATAACCCTCTTCGTTACTAGTTGTAAGTTTTGTTATTTTGATACCATATTCACGACAAGCTTCCATAATTTTAAGTCGTTTACCACCATAAATCATAGAAGTCACTTCTTCTTTAAACCATAAAAACGGTTTATAAGTGTCATCGTATATGTATTTACCCTTTTCTGGGTCATTGATAACTAATGTAACCGTTGGTTCATTGTAGTTAGATTCAATTGCCACAATGTATTTTTCTGGGTTTGAACCTTGTAAAAAGGATTCAATAACCTCATTACTTACCTTTGTTTTAGATTTACTCATATTAATGTATTTTCACAAAGGTACTAATTAAAATCATAATAAACAAGATAAAACTTAAAATAATTTTTAACTTTGTGCGTCACAAAGTTACATTTTTATTTTTAAAGTGTCAATAAGAATATTATTTTTTAATTGAACCTTCCAATACATTAACAAATAATTCCTCTCTAATAGGTACAATAAGAGTACCACTACCATCTAAAAAATTAATTTCAAAATGAGCAGCATATCTTCCAGCAACACTAGTTTCTTTTTGTGTGAATTGATATGTTAAATAAAATTCTTCACAGATACAATTGTTTTTAGGTAATACCTCTTCAATATCAGCTGTTTTACAAGCAATTCTTTTAACACCAGTAACTACATCAGTCATTGTAAATGTGATATTAGCGTTTTGAATCTTATCGTGGAATTTATTGAAATCATTCCTCCCATCTTTTATTAATTCCAATTTAAGTATTGGTAATGTTGCTCCTTTGTTAATGTAAAAATCCATAATTATAAATATTCATTTTTTTATTTTATATCATCTTATGAAGGGGTATTCCATTTACTGACTCTAGCTACCGCTGGTATTGATGTAAACGTACCGTTAGATACTGTGACCTTTGCTTCATAATATGGGTAACTAGAATCTTGAGGTGCCCATATCACAAAATCTACGACATCATCTGCTGAAACCTCAGTATTTAGAGGTATTTGACCAGAAGCTGTGGTAACATTTGCTGAGCCAGATGTCCCAGCCGTAGGTTCACTCCATACAACATGAACTGGACCCGTAGAGGGGTTAGTTAAAATCACAATTTCAATATCATCAGTAGCTGCCTCATCAAACAATAATCTAATATTACCATCATCGTATATTGTATAAGGGTCTGGAGAAGTTGGAGACGTATTAAATATTTCAAATGTAATTGAGTCTGGACCAGTCTTACCAGTAACAATGTTACCACTAGCATCTATACCTAAATTATTTACTGAAGTACCACTTCCAATTGTACCTATATTTAAATTAGGCACATATACCGTATCATTAGTCGTAGCTATTATATTTTGACCACCTAATATAACACTTCTAGTAACATTAGTGTTTACTAAGTTATTATCACCCCCCAATATAACTGAAGAATCACCCCCATTATTTATATTATTGTCTTGACCACCTAATATAACTGAATAATCACCATACGCACCTAAACCACTCCCAAAAGTGTTGTTTTTATAATGAACAAATGAAGTATCACCACTAGCCGTCACATTTCTTCCACCAG
>Ga0114918_10003204_pt1 | contig 14523 bp, 9 predicted proteins | sample LantaG_FD_87015 | JGI IMG/M metagenome (GOLD analysis project Ga0114918, IMG submission 87015) | Deep subsurface microbial communities from Baltic Sea to uncover new lineages of life (NeLLi) - Landsort_02402 metaG | ecosystem: Environmental > Aquatic > Marine > Oceanic > Sediment | place: Baltic...
AGTCGCCGTATGGCAGACGTACGCCCAGTCCTTTGGGAATTTCATAATCGTACTCCTGAAGGCCTAACACCAACCATAGGACCTTTGAGAGTCCCGGGTAAGCGGTACCGTATCCCGAAAACATCTTCAGCTCGCCGTCCCAGTGGAAACCGGTCTGCCATCCGCCCCTTGATTGCAGACCAAGGGGAGCGGGTGTTGTAATAAGGTATTCCTGACGCCCGAGCACGAATGGCGGCTTGATGAATTTAATGACTTCTTGCTCCTCCAAGCGATATATGTCGTGAAACTCTTTCGCCAAATCCGGGCTTGGGGCCAGTTCTGCAACGACAGGTTTTGTCGGATCCTGCGGTTCCAGGGCAATAGTGCCGACATCTATGACCTCTCTGCTCCTGTCGGTCGCGTCCACGGCGATGTGTTTGGTCTGATAGCCCTCGGCCTGAATAGTCAGCTTGTACTTCGGGCCGTAAGGTATCGGCGGAAATATGCGTGCCCGGGTAGTCCATACTTCGTCGGCAATAATCGGGGCCTGACACTTAAATTCTGTGGGCAGTGAAAGTGCCGCCCTGAATTTCGTTATGCGTTGGCCGTTGGGATCGACCACTTTTCCTTCGAGCGAAAAGCCGGGTTCAAGCCGAATAGTCACTGGTGACGTCGGATCATAAACCTCCACAACGGCGCCAAGTTTTCTCCGACGACCGGTTGCAATGAAGCAGATGGGCTGACCCTCTTCGATCCATGTCGGTGACCAGGGCAGCTCGAAATAGCCTTCTTTGTCGGCCTGTGCACCAAAGGATGTCACGGGCAGGGCGAAAACGGATGCTAAGTATGCAGGTTCATTGTTGGGGTCCAGGATCCTGCCTTTTATCATCATCGTAGGGAATGCAGGCTTTTCAATAACCGCCGATTGGCCGACTTTGGTTTTGACGGTCCCGGTTGACTGGGGAGGTCTCGTCTGGGCAAAGGCAATCCCAACGGCGATGCATCCAGTAATGGCTGCAGCGGCCAAACTCCAGCGCACTCCGCTATGTGGGCTGCTGCATCTTTCCTCAACGATCCTGCGAATACGCCCGGCGAGTGTCTTCTTACTGCTTACCACTGCCGGCACAAATGCCACCTGCTTCTGAGGTCTGAAATTGAGCAGCGACTGCGCGTAATCCTCGCGAGACTGCCCACCGGCGACGACCCAGTCATCGCATGCCTGCTCGCTGAATCTCACCATTCGCTTCTTTGACCACCACAAGAGCGGATTCCACGGCAGGATACACACTATCAATTCAGCGATCAGGCCGCTTATATGGTCGCAACGTCTCCAGTGTGCCAGTTCGTGGCAAATCACGCTCACCCAATCGAGGCCATCATCCAAATCGGTCGACACAAGGAGCACAGGGATCGGGCTCCAGCACCATATCACGGGACTGCGCACATCCACGCTGCTTCGGATATGAAGGGCTTTGGCGATTCCAAGTTTGGCTCTTGCAGAATCCGCCGCCCGTTCAATATGCCCACGAATCCGGGATTGTGCTCGTCGCAACAGACGAATTCCGTTAACAACGTCGACAGACAATCGCCCTAATAAGATCAGGGTCGCCGCCATCCATCCGTACATCATAATCGTTCGCCATGGAATGTCGGCATCATGTGAACTGCTTGCAGACGATTCGATGTCCGCCGCTGCCTCGTGTGCTTCGGGCTGAATTTCCGGCGAAGCCGAAACCACAGACGCTTCGACTGGTACGTCCATCACTACTGTAGGCAGCGAGATCGGCTCAGCAGTAAAGACGCCCAACTCAAAATGCCTGACCAGCAAACTCATCGTCGGTACAAGCACTGCTGCGATCATGGCAAGAAACAGCACCTGGGATGCCCTGGCCGGCCGACGCCTCAAGAGGAAACTGCCAGCCAACCCAATAACAGCAAATAAGGTACTTTGCCACACTACAGTCCACAACGACATATCTCTTAAAAACAGCTCGCGAATCATTTCACTCTCTCCTTCCGTTTTTGGTTGATCAACTGCTGAAGCTCTTGAAGTTCAGCATCGCTCAGTTCACCCTCTTCCACGAGCTGCCGGAACAGTACAAGAGCGTTTCCGTTGAACATCCGCTGGACGAACTTTCGCACCGAGCCGGCGTCGGCCTGCGCACGGGTTTTGGTTGGCAGATAGACGTGTTTCCTGCCGTCAACGCGATGCTTTAGCCAGCCGTCTCTTTCGAGCCTCTGCAAGGCGGTCAGCACCGTCGTGTACGCCAACTCCTTCTTGAGACACAGCCGCTTCCAGACCTGACGCACGTTCGCCTCGCCAAGCTCCCAAACGACTTCGATAACCGCACGCTGCAATTGCCCGAAATGATCAAGTGATTTCCTGCTCATAAAACCGTCCTCGCTTCCTTACAGTCAATTCTTCACTTTAATACCTCTTTATGTAGTACTACAAACTGTCGTAGTTGTCAACAAGAAAATTGGAGTTTTTTGAGAAAATTTTTTCTACCCCTGTTTTTCCCTCAAAAAACGCGGAAAAAAGGTCGGGCAAGAGAAAAAGGGCGTTAAATTACAGTGGCAATAAACAGCAGTAATACAGCGACGGTGGCGGCGGCAAATGTGAGTCTGGACCATTTCAGATACTTGGCTACATCCGGCTGCTGCTCCTCGAACTCATAGTAGTAGTCATCTTCCGAATCCGGGTCTTCTTTTGGGCGCATGCGGAGCTTAACATAAAAATGTGCCGCGATTGAGATTAGAAAAAGCGGGCCGGCAATGATATAGAGGATTGCATCCATCGATTCTACTATCGGTCATGAAATGAAAAACTGATTTTTTTATCATACTCCCATTACGGCTGAGGTTCGGTCGGTCCTGGCTTTGGCGGCAGCTTGACCTGGCGACATGAAATTCGTCTTTCCCCGAGCAGATTTCCGCCCCCAAATAATTGAAAACGGTACTCTCCGGGACCCGGAAAAACGATACCCTGCAAGTTCATTGCCAGCGTAACGATTTGTTTAACGTTCTCAAAACGGACTTTTCCCTCCCGCTCGAATACGACTTTTTCCTCATCCTGGGTATTGACGAGACATATTTTTACATCCGTCGTGCCATGCCCGTTCGTCATCTCACAGAAGAAAACAATTTGCGGATGTCTCGCCGGATATCTCTGAGCGTCGATCGTCTGGACGATATCGATAATACTCGGCATCCCGGAGACTTTGTCAAAGATAACCCTGTTGCAGGTTATTGCCGATAATAGAAATGGCTGTATATCCGTCATTTAGCCAACCTCGCTCTCCATGTTTCCCGAAGTATTTATCTTCTGTTTCATAAGCCGGCCCATTTTGAACTTCACGCTTCGTTTGGCCGGGACTTGAACCTGCTCCAAAGTTTTCGGATTCTGCGCTTTCCTGGCGGCACGTATTTTCGTCTCGAAAACGCCGAAATCACGGAACTCAAGGCGGTTAGTTTTAGCAAGTTCCTCGACGATCTCATCGAGAAAAGACTGAACTACAGGCTTAACCACCGCCCGTTTGGTATTCGTATTTTCGGCTATTCGGTCAATAACTTCTTTTTTCGTAATTGTTGACATCGCTCACCTCCAGAGTGATTTCTTATACAATTGTAAAACTCCAACAAGTACTTTTAAGTAATTTAACATATAAAGCTTTTATAATCAAACACTTCGTAATTTTTTCCTACAAAGTAATTCAGTAACGAAGAATTCGCATATCCTGCGGTTTTTTAGCGATTACGCAATAGTAAAAGGTCGCCAAGCGGCAGGCATCCGGAATATTTTACAGCACGGCCGCGAAAATTAACCGGGATTTCCCAAGTAGTCGGTGACAATCCGACCAGAATTGACATTATATAGCTCATGGCAACAGTCACGGTGTGCGAAAATAGTAACAAAAAGTGACTTCTTGACATTAGTATCCGGCCTATATTCGTAATACAATCTTTCAAAACGTTGTTTTTTATGCTCGATTTTTGTTTTGGTCAATCGTAACCTTTTGATTTGTAGCATTTTACGAAGCTTTTCTATAAGACGAACTTTTTGGTTGCGGCCAAGGGCGAAGCCCGAGGCCGCGCTGGGTTTATTAGAAGATTATTGAAATTGAGATTAAAATATGGTATTATTGGACTTGAAGTTTACAGGAGTCTTTTATTGAAGTATCTCTACGGAGAATCTCTTTTAGTGCTTTCGTAGCTTTTTTGAAGGAGGATTATCATGTTCAAGAAATCGATTTATCTGGCTTCTCTTGTTTTAGTGCTGGGACTGGGGATGGCTGCGGGCGTGGCGAATGCCGATATTACAAGCGGCCTGATTGGATACTACGCTCTTGAGGAAGGGGCGGGTGATACCGCTTACGACATGTCGGGCAACGGGCATGATGGGACCCGCCATAATAACGCAACATGGATTACGCAGGGATTCAAAGGCGGGGGCATCAACTTTGACGGCACGACAAACTCAAGGATTGAACTTGGGACCTGGAATCCGGCCGAGGGAACAGGGCAAATGTCTCTGGCAATGTGGATCAGGTGGGCCGGCGGAGGCGGCACATATCAAGGCCTGATCGGCAAGAGAGATACATGGCCGGGAGAAACGATGTTTCAGTTCCAGGTTCGGCCAGAAAATGATGGTACTTTTCGTCTTGAAACAGGAACAAATGCGATAGTTTCACCCAATGGCACTTTGGCTCCGTTTGTCCAGACCTGGGCGCACGTAGCGGCCACCTTTGACGGAACCACCGCCAGACTTTATCTCAATGGTCAGGAGATAATGTCCGGTGGATTTGCTTTTAACACCGCAGGCGAAACAGCCAATATGGGAGTAGGTTGTGTCACTGGAGGCGGTACAGGTTACAGCGGGAACGGTGAAGTCTTCTTAGGCGATATTGACGAAGTCCGCATATACAACCGGGCGCTGTCGGAGACCGAAATTCTGGCGGCTATGGCAGGTGAAATATGGCCTTACGCCTTTGCCCCCGACCCGGCCGACGGTGCTTTACATTCGGATTCATGGGTAACCCTTAGTTGGTCGCCGGGAGAGACTGCAATCTCGCACGATGTGTACATGGGCGATAATTTCTCAGACGTAAATGACGGCACCGCCGAGACATTCCGGGGCAATTATACTACAACGTATATCATTGCCGGCTTCCCCGGATATCCTTATCCAGAAGGTCTTGTTCCGGGTACAACTTACTACTGGCGAGTTGATGAGGTTAATGATACGGATCCAAATAGTCCGTGGATTGGCAATGTCTGGAGTTTTACGGTCCCACTCAAGACTGCTTACAATCCCACTCCCGCTAATGGCGCTAAATTTATAGACCCGAATGGAGACCTTAAATGGATGGCAGGCCTCGGCTCGAAATCTCACACAGTGTATTTCGGCGACAATTTTGACGATGTTACAAATGCCGCTGGGGGCCAATCTCAGGCAAATACAACATATGATCCCGGCCCCCTTGAGTATGATAAGACTTACTACTGGCGTGTCGATGAGTTCGATATCTTCACCACGCATAAAGGCAACGTTTGGAGCTTTACGACAGCGGGTCCCGGCGGAGGTGTCAAAGGACATTACTACAGAGGTACGGATTTAAGGAATCTTGTGCTGACCCGTATGGATCCTCAAATTAACTTTAGCTGGGGCGAAGCTTCGCCGGATCCGTTGATCGACGTTGATCTGTTCTCAGTCAGATGGACCGGCGAGGTGGAGGCGGCATATACAGAGACCTACACCTTCTACACTATGAGTGACGATGGCGTACGTTTATGGGTGGACGGGCAACAGCTCATTGATGACTGGAACGACCACGGGGACATCGAGAACCGCGGGGAGATTGACCTTGTTGCCGGGAATACGTACAGCCTTGAACTGGAGTATTACGAAAACGTTGGCGGCGCAACAGCACAATTGCGATGGGCAAGTCCGTCTACTCCAAAGGCTCTTATTCCACAGTCCGCCCTCTCTCTGCCTGTAAAGGCCAACAGCCCAAATCCCCCTAATGGTGCGGTAGATGTAAAGCAAAAGCCTGTTCTTAAGTGGGGTCCCGGAGATGATGCTGCTTCGCACGAAGTCTACTTCGGAACTGATGAAGAGACGATACTAAATGCTAATACAGCTTCACCTGAGTACAAAGGCTCTAAAGAGCTTGGCGCCGAGAGCTATGACCCAGGATTACTGGAGTGGAATACTACTTATTACTGGCGTATTGACCAAGTCAATGACGTCAATCCCGATAGTCCGTGGGTAGGCAACATCTGGAGCTTTACGACAGCTAACTTCCTCATAGTGGACGATTTTGAGGACTACGACGCCGGCGAGAACCAGATATGGTACGAGTGGAAAGATGGACTTGGCTATGGCACGCCGGGTACTGAATTCTACTTTCCCGGTAATGGGACAGGCTCAGCCGTTGGCTGGGATAATACTGATTCATATACCGAGGAGACTATCGTTCACGGAGGCAGCCAATCTATGCCTTTATACTACGACAACAATATCTTAAAGTATTCAGAGGTAGAGTTGACACCGACTTATCCGCGTGACTGGACCGAAAAGGATGTTAACACATTAACGATTTGGTTCAGAGGCAATCTTGCAGGTTTCGTAGAAGAGCCGGTCGGCACATATACGATGACCGCATCCGGTACGGATATTTGGGACACGGCTGACGAGTTCCGCTACGCCTTCAAGCAAATGTCAGGCGCCGGGACAATTTCTGCGCAGGTGCTTAGCGTGGAGAACACGAACGGCTGGGCCAAGGCCGGTGTGATGATTCGTGAGACGCTGGAACCCGGCTCAAAACATGCCTTCATGGATATTACGCCCGGTTACGGTGCTTCCTTCCAGGTTCGTAACACTCTTGACGGCACCAGTTTCCAAATGAGCCAGACCGGGATTACCGCGCCGTACTGGGTGAAATTGGAACGAGACGCCGCAGGTTACTTTTCGGGCTACTATTCTGTTGACGGTATCACCTGGCAGCAGGTACAGGATGCTCCGCCGGTGCTCATCTCCATGAGCCAGAATGTCTATATAGGCCTGGCAGTGACCAGTCATAGTGGAGGCGTGACATGCAAGGCCGAATTCTCCGACGTTCAGACAACCGGTACGGTTAGTCCGCCGATTTGGACACATCAGGCTATTGGTGCAGCTATGGCCAGTAATGACTCTGTCCCGATGTATATTGCCCTTAATGGCAGTGCTTTGGTCTATCACGATAATCCTAATGCAGCACAGATAGACACCTGGACGAAATGGAATATCGACTTGCAGGCGTTTGCAGACCAGGGCGTGAACCTTACCAATATCGATACTATTGCTATTGGCCTCGGCGACAAGAAGAATCCACAGGCAGGTGGCTCAGGTACGATGTACTTTGACGATATTCAGTTGCGATTTGACCGCTGAGACCGCCGAGGACGCTGACAAAGGAATTAAAAATAAAAAACTCTGCGGTCTCTGCGAGATCGGCGGTAAAATAAAATTATGAACAAACGAATCGGCTTTACCTTGATAGAACTACTGGTGGTTATCGCTATCATCGCAGTTTTAATGGCGATATTGATGCCGGCATTAAACAGGGTCAGGGAGCAGGGTAAGCGTGCAGTATGTCTAAACAATGTTAAGCAGTTAGGGCTTGCGTGGGTCTTGTATGCTGATGATAACGATGACAAAATCGTTAACGGCTGCACCGGCAGTGGGGGCGAAAATCCAATACCTGCTGATGAAGACGGCTGGGTACACTGGGCCGGCTATAGCGACCAGACAAGTGAAGCCGACCAGATAATTGCTGTCAAAGAAGGTGCACTATTCCCATACGTCAAGAGCGAAAGACTTTACAAATGCCCGACCGGTCTGCGCGGAGAGATGCGTACTTACGCCATAGTCGATTCTATGAACGGCTGGCCGAGCGGGCCGAATATTAAGAACCGAATGGATATTCGCAGGCCGGGCGAGAGGGCTGTTTTTATTGATGAAGGTTGGGCAACATTTGCCAGTTGGTCTGTTCCTTACGACAGCGAGGCCTGGTGGGGTGCGGTCGTCACACAAGCGGGTATACTTGCCGCTGATAATCGCCATAAAGACCCGCCGCCGGTCCGGCACGGAAACGGCACCAACTTTTCATTTGCAGACGGGCACAGCGAATACTGGAAGTGGAAAGATCCGCGTACGATAAGCTATGGAATGCTCGAGGTCGGCTCCGGTCCCAGTCAGACGGGCAATCCGGATTTGCACAGGGTTCAGAAGGCCGTGTGGGGCGAATTAGGCTATACCGAATCACCCTGGTAATGGATTGAGCGGTCGTCATAAATGTGTTATTTTAGCGACATGCACGACGCAATCGCGAAACACTGTGACGAACTGGACCGCTGCAACCAGCGAGGCGGGCGGATGCTGTCGGTTTTCGATTTACTTGCAGCGAAAACTCTTGACCTGGATCTGGCGGCATATCTTATGGCTCGCATCAGCAGGGGCTCGTCCTTCATGGTTGGTTCGGTGCCGGGCGGAACGGGCAAGACAACAGTTATGTGTGCCCTGCTGAATTTTCTGCCGATCGACCTGCCCATAGTTGCCGCTACACCTGAAGCTGTATATGAGGCGGCAAATGGAAAACCGACGCAACGTAGTTGTTATATCTGTCATGAAATAGGCTCCGGATCCTACTTCGCCTATTTATGGGCGGATGCATTGAGGGCCTATTGCGGATTGTTCGAACATGGGCATATGCTCGCTACGAACCTGCACGCAGATAATCCGGAGCAGGCAAGAGAGCGAATTTGCGATACCAACGGTGTGCGAAGCGAGCATTTCAACAAATTCGAACTGCTTATTTTTCTGCGCATAGAGAACGGTTATAACAAGACCCATCGCTGGATCGAGGAGGTTTACTCGGGGGATGGTTCATCCGGACACGAATTGATTTTTCATGCAAACTATAAAAGAACCATCGATGAGAACTCAGAGCACTACCTGGCCGATCCGGAATACATCGCTGCATGCCGGAACTTTCTGACGAATATATCACCGGATGTGCGTACCATCGAAGATACACGCCGGCACGTAGTCGAATTCCTCAGGCGGAATCCTTCCGCTTAGCCGAATAAAAATAATATCAGAACTGACAAACAGTTGTTAATACGGAGATAGATTATGAAATATCGCCGGTTGGGTAAGACGCAGATGAGTGTCTCAGTCATCGGCATCGGAACATGGCAGCTCGGTGGGGAGTGGGGTAAGAACTTCGAGCAGGCCGAGGTCGATGCGATGATCGATAAAGGAGCCGAGCTGGGTATTAATCTTATCGATACCGCCGAATGTTACGGCGACCATCTCTCGGAAGAGCTGGTCGGCCAGGCCATCAAAGGCCGGCGGGAAAAGTGGATCATCGCCACCAAGTTCGGTCATAAGTTCAAGCCGAACTTCGAGCGGGAAAATCTTTTCGAAGCCGCTCAGGTTCAAAAGCAGCTTGAGGACTCATTGAGGGCGCTGCAGACCGACTATGTCGATCTTTATCAGTTCCATAGCGGGGCAGATGAAATGTTCGACACGCCGGGATTGTGGGAAATGCTGCAAAAGCAGGTAGAGTCAGGTAAGATTCGCCACCTTGGAATATCGATCAGCAAAAAGTACGCCAGCTTCTATCAGGTCGAGAAGGCATCCGACGTCGGAGCCGCGGCAATCCAGACCGTATATAATCGGGTCCATCGAAAGCCGGAAGGAAAAATTTTCGACTCCTGCATCCGGCAGAATCTGGGCGTGCTGGCACGAGTGCCTTTAGCAAGCGGATTCCTGAGCGGCAAATACAGCAAAGATTCGAAGTTCGCCGGCACGGATGTCCGCAGCTCCTGGCAGGACCAGGACGAATGGCAGGAAGTTTTTAAAGAGGTAACAAACTTTAAAAATGAAGTTCCAAAAGGAGTGTCGATGGCCCATTGGGCGATTGCATGGTGCCTTCAACATCCTGCTGTAACATGTGTTATTCCGGGCTGCAAGACCGTCGAACAAGTCGAATTGAACGCTCTGGCCGCTGATCTTCAAGCCGTCAGGGACGACCATCCGCAGGCTACGTTGTAAATATTCAATTGTCCCCGAATTGATAAAATACATGCACCCGGCAGCGAAATCTGGTATTCTAACCGGCGTAAGGAACCACATTTTCATCCGGTTACTTACATAACAAATGATAGTCCTGATATATTTTTTTTTGAGAGGGCATGCAGATGCATCGTAAAGAAATGACACGACGAACATTCCTGAGTGCGGCGGCATCGGCTGTTGCTGTTCCTTATGTGATTACATCTTCGGCCGCTGGTGCTGGGGGTAAACGCCGCACAGCTCCGAGCGAACGTGTGAACATGGGATTCATCGGCCTGGGTGGCCAGGGCACCGGACATCTCCTCGGCGGTTCATGGACGTATGTTCCCGGTGGCTATATCGCCCGTGATGACGTACAGGTTATGGCTGTTTGCGATGTACGCCGTGAACGTCTCGCCCATGCCTGGAAACGATGCAATGAGATATACGCCGAGCGGTTCGACCGGCCCAACTACGACGGTGTGAAAGCATACAATGATTTCCGGGAAGTTCTCGCTCGTACTGACATCGATGCCGTATTGCTCGCGCTGCCGTATCATTGGGCCGCTCCTATGGCCATCATGGCGATGCGCTCGGGTAAGGACGTCTACTGCGAAAAGCCCATCGCCATTACGGTGCGACAGGCACAAACTATGGTCGAGACGGCACGATCTTACGGCCGTATTTACCAGGCCGGCATGCAGCAACGCTCGGAATACGAAGGCAAGTTCCGCCAGGCCTGTGAGTTTGTCCGCAACGGACGCATCGGCCAACTTAAGGAAGTTTACGCCTACCGCCATCCGGGTGCGTTTGTGCCGACCGCCTGGACCTCCGACAGATCGGTGGCCGTGCCGGACGGATTTGACTGGGACCTCTGGCTCGGGCCGCTGCCCTGGCGACCATATGGTGGTGAAGCCGGACATACATTGTCCGGTCTCTTCGTCGGCGATGTCAACTGGAGTCCGCACCACTACGACATCATCCAGTGGACTGTGAATCCCAACCTCAGGGCCCCGATCGATGTTGAGTACGATAAGGGCAATGTCCATTACCACTACGAAAACGGGGCCGTTGTTCATTCGGCCGGTTATCCCGGAGAACCGGTGGGTCCTGAGGGCGGTGCCTGCTTTGTCGGCACGGAGGGCCGCATTGCCGTAGATCGCAACAACATCGTCTCATATCCTGCGAGCATTCTCAGGGAAACGCTCCGGCCCGATGATAAGCGCGTGTATCACGCCGACAGTCACTCGGGGAATTTCCTGGAATGCATCCGTACGCGCAGGCAGACTATCTGTAATCCCGAGGTCGCCGCTTACACCATGAATGCTATTCTGATCGGTGGTATTGCGCTGGCTTTACAACGCAACGTTCATTGGAATCCGGCGACGCTTGAATTCCCCGGGGACGAAACCGCGAATCGCCTTCTTTCCTATACTCCACGTGCGCCGTGGTGTTTCTAAACCAACCATGTATGAAGACTTTTATCTGATTACAGTAAAGGAAGCTTATGAAAACCCATTTTTGCAATCTCATCCTGCTTATCTCGTTCGTAACTCTTTCAGCCTGTACCGTACATGCTGCCGAGGAACAAGAACTAATAGCTATCCTGCAATCTTCGGTCGGTACAGTCGAAAAATGCGCTGCGTGTCAGCAGTTGAGAATCTATGGCACTGTCCAATCCGTTCCGGCCCTGGCCGCGTTGCTGGGTGAAGAGCGTGTCGGTCATGCCGCCCGTTACGCATTGGAAGACATTCCAGGCCCCGAAGCAGGCGCTGCGCTGCGTGAAGCTCTCGCTAAAACCTCCGGCCTGATTAAAGCAGGTATAATCAATTCTCTCGGTTGGCGCCGCGATGCGTTGTCAGTGCCGTTGCTTATACCGTTAATATCGGATTCCGACGCTGCGATAGCAAAGGCAACAGCTTCTGCGCTGGGCAGGATAGGTGGCGAGAAAGCTATTGCCGCGTTGATCGCGGCTCGCGAGAACTCGAATCCAGCGGTCCGCCTGGCTGTGCTGGAAGCGCTGCTTGGCTGTGCAGAAAACCGTCTGCTCGCAGGTGATGATTCAGGTGCGGCGGCGCTCTATGGCGATTTGTCCGGTGCCGATGTTCCACACGCTATCCGCAACGCCGCCTGGCGCGGATTAGTTTTGTCTAACGACAATCAACGCCCGGGACTGGTCGTCAAAGCTCTCAGTGGTAACGATGAGCAACTACGACTTGTCGCGCTGAAGCTGGTGCGGGAAACAAAGGATGAACAATTGATCAAGGCTTGTCTGGGACAGTGGGACTCCCTTCCTGCCTTAGCCCAGTGGGCGGTACTGGACGGGCACCTGCAATTCGGTGCCGAAGCTCTTTCCACAATCCGCACTGCGAGCAAAAGTCCACATCCGGAGGTCCGAATAGCTGCATGGCAGGCTCTGGCCGATTTGAGTGATACCTCTATGATACCCGCCCTGGCGCAGGCAGCAGCCAAAGGTGAACCGGCGGAACGCCAAGCTGCCCGTGACGCGCTCGCACGCATACACGGTCCGGGTGTGCGCGAGGCTCTTCTGGCATATCTCAAACAAGCCGAAACCACCGAGAAGGTCGAACTACTTCTTGCGACGGGCAAACGTAGCGACACCTCGGCCGCGCCGATGCTGTTACAATACGCAAACGCACCGGAAGAAACTATCCGTCTTGCCGCGTTGGAGTCACTGCGTCGCCTGGCAGTGACAGATACTCTCCTGCCGCTGCTCGATCTTGTTGTCACGTCAAAATCTGATTCCGATCGTAATGCTGTTCTAAAGGCCCTTTATGCCGTTTGTCAGGCAACTGACGACAAGGACCAGGTCAGCCGTCAGGTCATCGCGGCAATGAACCGCCTGCCGGCTTCGGAGCGTCGTTATGCACTGCCGCTGCTCCTGGAACTTGCTACTCCTGCGGCCCTGACCGAGATGTTAAAGTCCACTAAAGACAGCGATGCACAACTCGTGCGCGAGTCCATTCGTCTGCTGACACAATGGCCCAATGCGGCTCCGGCGGAGAACCTTTTCGAAATAACCCGTACTAATTCCGAGCCGTCCTTACGTACCCTTGCATTGCGTGGAGGCATCACCGTGGCCGGCCGGGAACCTGTCCCTTCCGCGCGTCTGGCGCTAATACGCAAGGCCCTTCCGTTAGCCACCCGAACCGAAGAGAAAAAACTGGCTTTGAGTCAACTGGGCCGGATTCCGCTGACCGAGGCACTCGAAATGTCGCTGCGATACCTGGATGATCCGGAGCTTGTTAACGAAGCCGGTCTTGCTGCCATCAGTATAGCCGAATCCCTGTCTGACGCTAATCCGCAACTCGCCAACAAAGTTTCCACCGAGGTCCTGGCACACTGCAAAATGCCGGCTATCGTCAAACGTGCCTGGGCCCTGCGGATCAAGCCGGCGGCCGGAGGTCCTTTCATTCGAGATTGGCTTGTGTGCGAACCTTACCGCCGGACGGGTGTTGTCGGGGCAGTCGCGGTATTCGATCTTGCTTTCGGGCCCGAAAAACAGGGCGAGGCCGTGAAATGGTACGCCGCCCCGGCGGGTGACACCATAAATCTGGCCGGGTTCTTTCCCGGACAATCCGATTGTATAGCTTATCTAAAGGCAGAGATAATTGCATCCAAAGCCACTGATGCAATCCTCTTGATGGGCAGCGATGACGGTATCAAGGCCTGGCTGAACAGTACCGAGGTTCATAGCAACAACATTGACCGCGGCCAGGTTGTCGACCAGGACATGGCTCCCATCAAACTGAAACAGGGTCCAAATGAACTGATGCTTAAAATCACCCAGGGCGGTGGCGGCTGGTCGGTATGCACTCGTATCGTCGGCCCGGACGGCCTTGCCATCGAAGATTTACGCGTCAAATCCCAAACCGGCGCGGCGCCATCCGTCAGTACATACAAACCTGCGACCGCGACCGAGGCGGTTGTTAAACAAGCCAAGCTGCCAGCCCCTGGCGAATCCCCTAAACTCGGCGAAGGCTTTCGCCTGCACGTAATCAACGCTGATTCCCGCTTCGAAGCCGCCGGCATAGCCGATATGAACCGTGACGGCAAGCTCGATATTTTCTGCGGAGGATTCTGGTACGAAGCCCCGGCATGGAAAAAGCACGTCGTACGCGATGTACCTGAAGAAGGCGATTATTACTACGATTTTGCGAATCTTCCGATGGACATCGACGGCGACGGATGGACCGACATATCCGACGCAGCATGGCATAATAAGAAGCTTTTCTGGCTTCGCAATCCCGGAAAAGCCGGCGGGCAGTTCGAGGTCATCGATATCGATACACCGGGTAATATCGAGACGGCTATGGCCGTCGATATGAATGGAGACGGACAGATCGACGTTCTGCCCAACATTATGAATCAGGCTGCGTGGTACGAATTCGGCGCTGACAAGGCCGCACAGTACGGCGTGAAAT
>Ga0114918_10003205_pt1 | contig 14523 bp, 6 predicted proteins | sample LantaG_FD_87015 | JGI IMG/M metagenome (GOLD analysis project Ga0114918, IMG submission 87015) | Deep subsurface microbial communities from Baltic Sea to uncover new lineages of life (NeLLi) - Landsort_02402 metaG | ecosystem: Environmental > Aquatic > Marine > Oceanic > Sediment | place: Baltic...
GCGTCCTCCTGGCCGTCGGTGCCCTCGCCCTGGCGCTGTCGCTGCCCTCTTTCGCCGAGGCGCGAGGCGGCAGACACGGCATCCCCGACAGCGTCGTCGGCATTTTCGGCGACGACAGCAAGATGTTGCCGACGATCCCATCGACGAAAGAACCGACCTCTTCTCTTTCCGACGACGCCAACCCCGCGTGCGACGTCTGCAAGTGGGCCTGGACCAACGCCCAGCAGGCCCTGGCCGACCCGGACACGCAGGCCCAGGTGATGCGCTTCGCCGAGGAGACGGCGTGCGGCATGCTGCCGAGCGAGGAAGCACAAAAGTGCAAGGAGATGGCGAGGGAGTACCTGCCCAACGCCATCGCCGCGCTCGAGTCGTTCGACGCCGACGAGGCGTGCGGGGCCGTCGGGTTCTGCCCGCAGAAGGGCGGTAACGGAGGAGAAGGAGAGGGAGAGAGCGAGAAGGAGAGGGAGACGAGGCGCATCATCCGCGAGGCATTGGTCGCGTCGTTTGCCTTTTCGCCGAGAGCGGTGTCGACCTCGACCTCGGCTCTGACCTCCGCCACTCGGCTCGGGGGCCCTGCCTGCCCCGCTTGCAGGCTCGCGCTCAACAGCGTCAAGCTCCAGCTCGAGGACCCGGCCAACCAGAAGCAGATGCTGGACAAGGCGCACAAGGTAAGAGTAGTTGGAGGAGGACGAGGAGGAGGTTTCTTTTCCTTTCTTCCGTCTTGTTCTTCTCCTTCGCGCTCACTTCTTCGAAAACCCGGACGGAAAAAAAAAAAAAAAAGGTCTGCTTCACCCTCCCGGCCGACTCCGCCGAGCTCTGCGCCTCGGCCATCGACGATAACGCCGCGAAGCTCTTTGCCATCGTGGCGGACTTTGATTGCAACACGCTCTGCGTCGTGGCCGGCGCGTGCCCTCCCCCGGACCCGCCGAGCGGCATCGAGGAGATCGGAGGAGAGGAAGCCGAGGAAGAGGTCGGAGAAGAGGAGAACGACGAGGGAACCCTCGACCTCCACCCCACCGTCCTCTCTCTCTCTCCTTTCACCTCTCCTCCTCCTCGACAGCAGCTCTCCGACGACCCCGTCGACCTCTGCGGCATCTGCACATCCGTGCTCTCCCAGCTCCACGAGGCCGTCACCGACCCGGAGAAGCAGAAAGAGGCGATGGCGACGGCCGCGCGCGTCTGCTCCGCCTTGCACCGGTTCCGCGACGAGTGCCTCGGTGACGTGCAGCAGTATGGCCCCTTGGTGATCAACACTGTGGGACAGTACGTGGGGCCCGATCTCTGCGCCGCGGCGGGGCTTTGCTCTACTCCTTCTTCTTCGGCCTCGACGAAGGAGGTCACAAAGAGGACCGACGTCGCTTGAAGGTTTTTATTTCATCTTCCTCGCTTTCCCCTTTCGCTTGCCCCCGTTTTAAAATGCTCCTTTAGGAGCGTTTTAGAACCCCGCTTTACTTTAGCCCCCATTTATTTTTGCTTTCCGCTAGTGTAACTTTCTCTTTGATGCCTTGTTCTTTCTGGTCAATGGATATTGAGTTGCAAAAAAAAAACGATGGTGCGCCTCTCTTTTTTTCTAAAAACTCTCTCGTTCTCTCTTTCCCTCTGCTTCTCCCTCTTTCTTTTTCAACTCATCGCTCGGCAAACTCTCACCTGCTAACTCACCTCCCGCTTCTTCTCCCACCGCTGCTCGCCCAGCAGGAACACCATCCCCGAGTGGTGGTTGCCAAGCATGTCGTCGTCGTTGGCGTCCCCGGAAGTCAGAGAGTCGACGTCGGAGGGCACAAACGACGAGGCGTCCCTCTTGCCGCCGGCAAAGCCGACGCCCTTGGCCGCCGCGGCGGCGAGCAGCGCCCTCCACGTGCGCTCGTCGGCCACGCCCGACTCCGGCAGGCCCCCGCAGGCCTGGAACGTCGTCAGGGCCGCCTGCGTGCTGTCCCCAAACTGCCACCACTGCTCGTCCTCCTCGCCGCAGCTCATGCCGGCGCGGTCCAGGGCGACCTGCAGCGCGTGGACGGGCCTGCCGCCGTCGCCCTCGCGGAGGACCGGCCAGCGCGCGGCCGCCGGCGGCGCCCTGCTCGCGGCGACGGTCGCCGTGTCCTCCTCCTGGTCCTCTTCCGTTATTCTTAGATGGCCCTGCCCGTCGTCGTCCACGCGCAGGGTGTGGGTGTGCGTGTGAGAGGAGGAGGAGGAGGAGGAAGCGCTGAAGGTCCCGACAGAAACAAAAGCGGAGGAAGAGGAAGCGGAGGAAGCAAACTGGACAGCGTCCGCCGCCGCCGATGCCCCCTCCCTCAGCGCCTCCGCGGCCGCCTCGACCTCGCCGCTCGTGGGAGCCTTGAGCTGGAGCTCCCTCAGCTTCCCGGCGTCCCCCCGGACCAACTTCAGCCACGTCTCGCCGTCGCAGACCCCCGTCTCCGGCAGGTCCTCGCAGGCCTGGAACGTCTCCAAGGCGGCACGCGTGCGGGCGCCGAAGTAAAAGTCCTCGGCCTCGTCGTCGCCGCAGTGCATCGCGTGGGAGTCGAGCAGCGTCTGGAGGGCGTTGACCCAGTAGAGGTCGTCGGAGCCCTCGATGAGGTCCGGGGGAGCAGACAGGGGAGGCGAGGGAGGCGACGAGGGGGAGGGGGGAGAGGGAGGGGCGTGGGCTGCTTCGGACTGGGCGGCGGCGGCGGCGGCGGCCGCCGCCGCGAGCGTCTTCCCCTCCTCCTCCTCCCTCTCGCCCAGACCCAGCGCCGCGGCGCCGCGGGCCAGGAACTCCCCGTGCCCCCCCAGGGAGTCCTCGAGGACGTCTCCCGAGGAGACCGCGGCGACGGCCGCGGCGAGGTGCTCGGCGAAGGAGACGCCCGAGGCCGGAGCGTAGCCGCCGCCGTTGTTGGCATCGCTCCTGTCGGCGGCGAGCGCGGCCGGAGCAGGAGGGGGAGCAGGAGCAGGAGCAGCCGACGCCGGGGGAACAAACGCCTGCGCCTGCGCCGCATGCTGCGGAGAAGAGGCCACAGCAGCAGCAGCAGCAGCAGCAGACGGAAGAGGAGGAGAGGGAGGAGGAGGAGCAGCGGAGGGGAGCATCGCCGAGAGCCTCCCGACCTCGCGCTGCAGCGCGCCGACCGTGGCCAGCAGCGCCGCCTCACGCTCGTCCCAGCCCCGGCGCTCCTGGTCCCAGCGGGCCATCTCGCGCCGCCAGAGCGCATCTGAGCGGTCCCAGAGGGCGTCCTCGAGGGAGTAGTGCTGCGATTGCGAGGGGGGCGAGGAAGGGACGGCGTCGTGGAGGAAGGCGGCGGCGGCGCGGCCGCCGTTCACTGCTGCAGCGCCCCTCGCTGCGGCCGCCGCCGTCGTCGCGTCGAGCGACAGGGGGAAGTCGGCGTCGTCCGCGGACTCCTCACCTTCGTCTTCGTCGCTTCTTTCTCCTTCCTGCTCTTTGAAGGGACGTCCTCCTCCCATTGAGGCTGCGGCAAGGGCCTTCTGCGATTTGGGGGGGGAAGGGGGGTGCGTGTGTGTGTGCGGTTTTGGGAGTCTCGAGGTGAGAAAGAGAGTCAGCGGCGAAGAGTTTTGGAGACAGCAGCCAGCCAAGTGTGAGGGTTTTTTCTATCTCCTCCTTCTCTCTTCTCACCTTTTGCGCCTTCTTCGCCTCTTTCGCGAGCTTCTTTGCTTCCTTAGCGGCCTTCTTTGCTTCCTTCTCAACGTCCTCCCCGGAGGAGGAGGCGGAAGAAGCGGAGGCGACGACGGAGGCGCGACGAGAAGGGAGCACTGGCGGCGGCATGCTGCGACTTGTCGTCGCCGACAGCGACATCGAAGACACGGGAGAAGGCGACGGCGGCACGGCGCTCCTCAGGACCGACGACGAGGCATGAGGAGGGAGGGCAGCGACAGCATGGCGGCGACGATGGTGCTGCGTCGCCGTCGCCTGCGCCGACGAAGCGCCGCGAAAGCTATGGTGGAGTCGGGGCATTTGATTTTTCCTTTTGGCGCGAAGAGGGCGAACCGAGCGAAAAAGGAGCAAAAACTGATAACGGAGGAACAACACTTTTGTCGAAACCTCATCGGGCTTCGCTCTCTCCCTTCTCCACTCTCCCTCTCTCCTTTTCTCTCTCTTCCTCTCTCGCCCTTGTACAAGAGAGCGAGATCCAGTCGAAGGCTTTCTGCTCGCTCACTCTTGGAGCGAAAAGAGAGAGAGAGAGAGACCAAGGCGTTCGCGAGTGGCAAAGCAAGAGAGGAGAGAAGGGAACCCAGCGTCGACCGCATCGTCCGCCCTCAATAAACTCTCGTCCTTCCTCTTCTTCTTCTTCGTCTCTTCTTCGACACCATGGCCACCTACTGGCTCGTCTCGCTCCCGTTGCTCAACGACAGCGCCGAGGAGACGTGGCGCGCCGTCGTCGAAAAGTGCGGAGGAGCGACGGGCGGGGGAGGAGGAGAAGCCTCGAGCAGCCGGAGTCATCATCGCCATCACCACCGGCAGCGATCATCGGCCTCGGCCGCGGCGCCGGCAGCGACAGCGACGCCGCTCGCCGACCTCACCAAGTTCTCGCTCCCCGAGCTCCGCGTGGGCACGCTCGACGCGCTCCTGGGCCTCTCGGACGACCTCGTGCGCGTCAACGCCGCCGTCGAGGGGGTCACTAACAAGCTCCGTAGGCAGCTCCTGGAGCTGAGCAGCACGCGAGCGGAGGGAGGAGCGGGGGGCGGCGCCGGGACGCTCCTCGGCGGTGGCACCGACGGAGATTCCAGCTCTTCCGCTCCCTCCTCCTCTTCCTCCGCCACAGTCGACGGCGCCGCCCCCGAGTCCTACCTCGAGCGCTTCTCCTGGGATGCCGCCAAGCATCCGCCGCGCAGGCCCCTGGGAGAGACCGCGGCGGCCATCGCCGAGACGGCAGCTAAGCTCGAGGGCGACCTCAAGGCGCGCGCGGGCGAGGTCGCGGCGCTGCGTTCCTCGCTCGCCGCGGCCAACAGGAAGGCATCGGGGTCTCTCGCGGTGCGCGACCTGTGCCCGCTGCTCGCAAAGGCCCCGCGGGGCAGGCTCGTCGACACGGAGAACCTCGCGACGCTCGCCGTCGTCGTGCCCCGCGGCGCCGAACGCGACTGGCTCGCCTCGTACGAGACGCTTACGGACTTTGTCGTCCCGCGCTCCGGCGGGAACTCCGGTCCCGTCGCCGAAGACGGGGACTACGTACTTCATACGGTGGTGCTGTTCCGGAGGGTGGCGGACGCGTACCGGGCCGCGGCGAGGAGCAGGGGGTTCCAGGTGCGGGACGTCGACGTCGCGGCGACGCTCGCGGCGGGCGGGTCGGGGACGGCGGCGACGAACGGCGGAAGCGGCGCTGCTGCTTCCGCTGCTGCTGCCGCTCCCTCTGCTTCGAGCAGCGCCAACGCCACGGCCTCGGCGGCGGCCCTCCGCGACGAACTCGAAGCCAAGAGGACGGCGCTGGAGAGGTGGGCCAGGGCGGCGTACGGTGCGTTTTCTCTCTTCTTTTTTCATCTTTTTTTTCTTTGTCTTTTTTTCTTTTTTTTCCGGGTCCGAGGTCACGCCACAGAAAAACTCACTCTTTTTTCCTCGAATCCCCCCCCCTCCCGAACAACAAAAAAACAGGCGAGGCCTTCTCCTGCTGGATCCACGTCTGCGCCATCCGCCTCTTCGCCGAGTCGGTGCTCCGGTACGGCCTCCCGCCGCGCCTTCTCCCGCTCCTCGTCCGGCCCGCGCCCAAGGCCGCGCCGAGGCTGCGCAAGGCCCTGGACGGCATGTTTGGCAGCGCGAGGACGTCCAAGTTCTTCGAGGCCGATCCCAGCAGTGGCGCAGGAGGAGGAGGAGGAGGAGGAGGCGATGGAGAGATGTACCCCTACGTCTCGTTCACGCTCTCGCTCGACTCGTGAGAAGTTATTGGAGAGTTTTTTCGTACGGAACTTGTTCGTTTGGTTCGCCTCCCTCCTCCACGGATCGTTTTCCGTTTCTTCTGCTTCATCCCTGTACCTTTTTTTCTTCTTTGTGTTTACTTTATTTGCGAGATGCGCTTTTGTTTTCTTCGCTCTGTTTCTCCGGGGGAGGGGAAAAGAGAGATAGGGAGAGGGAGAGAATATAGAAATGAGGAGGTGAGGGAGAAAGAGAGAGAGAGAGAGAGAGAGAGAGATGGGAGGTGTTTTTTTCTTTTTCTTCTTGCAATAAGTTTTCTTTTGCTCTTTTTTTCTATATCTACACACGCTCCTCTCTGTCTTTCTCTCTCTCTATATATATATATCTTTTCTATCTCTACGCCGTCTCCTGCGCCTGTGCGTAGGCGTGAACGGAACCGGAGGCCCTCGGGAGAGCAGCAGCAGCAGCAGCAGCGGTGGAAAGAAGAGTCGAAGCTGCTCTTTTCGCTTCCTCCTCGTCGCCTCCTCCTCGCGTCCCTTCTTCCTCTCCTTCCTTCCCAAACCCGCCTCCGCCCGGCGTGAGAATGCGGATCCGGTCCCCTGCTTGCACCTCAACGGTGGCCTTCCCTCCCAGGTTGACGACAAGCTCGCGGGAAAGAGGCGAGGAGGAGGAAGGAGAAGGGGAGGCCCCCCCCCCTCCCCCCTCCCCCCCGACCTGTTCCTCCCTCGTGATCAGCAAGTTCACCCCTCGCTGCGCCTCCCCGCCGCCCTCCAGCCCGAACGGCGCGAGGCTCCTCCGCTCGCTCAGCAGGCACGCCGTCAGCGGCCTCAGGAACTCCACCTCGCGGACCACCCCGTCGCCCCCCCGGAACCTCCCGCGCCCGCCCGAGCCTGCCCGCAGCGAGAACTCGCGGAGCGCGACGGGCAGCCGCCGCTCAAGGACCTCCGGGTCGGTGATTCGCGTGTTGGTCATGTGGCTCTGCACCCCCGACGTGCCGTGCCAGCCGGGGCCCGCGCCGGCCCCGCCGGCCACGGTCTCGTAGTAACCGAGCTGGCCGTCGCCGAACGTGAAGTTGTTCATGCAGCCCTGCGACGCCGCCGCGGCGCCGAACGCCCTGAGGACGACGTCGGTCACGCGCTGCGACGTCAGCACGTTGCCCCCGACGACGGCGGCCCCGGCGCTCGGGGACAGGATCGACCGCGCCGGGATCTTGATCTCCACCGGCGCGAGGCAGCCCTGGTTGAGCGGGATGTCCGCGTCGACCATGGCCCGCAGGGCGTAGATCACGGCCGAGCTCGTCACCGCCGGGGGAGCGTTTGTGTTGCCGCGCACCTGCGGGCCCGTCCCCGCGAAATCGAACTCGGCGGACCCCGTCTCTCGATCGACGGAGACGCGGAGGGAGATCGGCGTTCCGTCGTCCATGCGGTCGAGGGCGCGGACGACGACGACTCTGTTGTTCCCGTCGCCGGAAGAAGAAGAAGACAGAGGTTCCTCCTCCCCTCCCTCCTCCTCCTCCTTCTTCTTCTTCCTCGCCCTCTCCTGCTTCTCCGCCGTCTCCGCGGCAAACTTCCGCAGCATCGCCCGCACGGCCCCCTCGGCGTTGCGCTGAATGTGGCCCATGTAGCCCAACACCGTCGCCCTCCCGTGCTCTTCGATGAGGCTCCGCACGAGCGAGATGCCGCGCGCGTTGGCCGCGACCTGCGCGCGGAGGTCGCTCAGGTTGTCCGACAGGGCGCGAGTGCCTGCCCGCGTCAGGACCTCGGAGATCCCGGCCTCGTCGAACGCGCCGCCCTTCCTGACAAGCTTGAACGAGACGATGGCGGCCCCCTCCTGGCTGAGCGAGGTCGAGTGCGGGGGCATCGAGCCCGGGGTGGCGCCGCCGACGTCGGCGTGGTGGCCCCTCGACGCGACGAAGAAGATCGGCTTACTCCTCTGCCTCCGCCGCGGCCCTCCCTCCCCGCGTTCGTCGCCGCTCCCGCGGTCGTCCGACTCGAACACGGGCGTAATGACGGTGATGTCGGGCAGATGGGATCCCCCTGCGAGCTGCGGGTGGTTGGAGCAGAGGACGTCTCCCGGGGACAGGCCCTCGCCTTCTCCCCCGCGCGCGCCGCCGCCGCCTTCGCCTTCCCTTCCCCCGCTCCCGCCGCCGCCGCCGCGCCAGTGGCTCACCTGGTACCTCACGGCCTCGGACATCGCCCCCAGGTGCACGGGCAGGTGCGGCGCGTTCGCCACCAGCGACCCGTCCTCCCCCGAGAACAGGGCGCACGAGAAGTCGAGCCGCTCCTTGATGTTGACCGAGACCGAGGTGCGGGCGAGGACGCGGCCCATCTGCTCGGCGATGCCCATGAAGCGGTGCGAGAAGAGGGCGAGGCGGACCGGGTCGGGTGGGGAGGAGGAGGGAGGAGCGGGAGCGGCAGAGGCGGATTCGCCCTCGCTCTCGCCTCTGCCTTCGCCTTGGCCTTCGCCGTCGTCGTCGAACAGGTCGATGCGGACGCTGCCCCCCTGGACGACGACGGCCCTCGCCCGCGGCTCGACGACGATGGTGCAGGTCCCAGCGGAGAGCAAGGCCGGCCCGGGGACGCCCTGGCCTCGGAGGAGAGCGGAGAGCTCGAAGACCGGGGTGCCCTGCCGGCCGCCGGCGGAGAAGCACGCCGAGACGGTCGCCGCCGGCGGAGGGAGCGGTTCGCTCTCCCTCTCCTCCCATCCCTCGTCCCCGCCCTCTGCTTCTTCCTCTCCCTCGCCCACGGAGGAGGCGGCGGCGAGCTGCCTGCCGACGCTGCGCACCCTAAGGTCGTCGACGACGACGGCGCGCTCCTCGAGGACGAAACCAAACTCCCTGCGGTAGGCCCTGCGGAACGCGCGGGAGACCGCGGCGAGGTCGAGGCCGTGTGAAGAGGAAGAAGGAGAAGAAGGGGAAGAAGGGGAAGAAGGGGAAGAAGAGGCGGCCTCGAGGCGGACCATCACGGCGACGTCCGTGCCCTCGTACCGCAGGTTGAGAAAGCGCTCGCTGGAGATCGACGATGAGCGGGACCCGCCGAAGCCCTGCGCCCTGAGCTGCGCCTCGGCGCCGGACTGCAAGGCGTCGAGCCTCGCTCGGAGGCCTGAGGCGAGCGGCGAAGAAGGAGAGGCAGAGGCGTCAGAGGGGCCGCCGTCCTCCTCGTCTCCTTCTTCCTCTCCCTCCTCCGCAAACAGCACCGGCGGCAACACCGCCGCCGCGGGTTCGCGCGCCTCCACGGCAACGTCCGCGGCGGCGATGCCGACCGCCGAGAGCACCCCGGCGTGCCTGTGGACGAAGGCCGTTTTCATCCCCAGCGCGCGCGCGACGCCGCACGCGTGCTGCGCGCCGGCGCCACCAAAGACGGCAAGCACGTGCCGCGCCGCGTCGTGGCCCCTGGCCTGCGTCAGGGCGCGGATCGGGCGGCACATGGCCTCTACCGCGACGTCGACAAACCCCAAGGCGAGCTCGTCGATCGAGGACATCGGCGCCCTCCCGCGGAGCGCAGCGTCGGCGTTTACTTGCCCCAGGATTTCCGAGAGGGCCGCTCGGGACGCCCCGACGTCCAAGGGTTGGTCCTCCGTGCTCCCAAAGATGCGCGGGAAAAAGTCGGGCTGCAGCCTGCCCAGGACGACGTTGGCATCGGTCACGGCAGCCAACCCCCCGAGCTTGCGGTAGCACGCGGGCCCCGGGTGCGCGCCGGCCGACCCGGGGCCCACGGCGAGCATCCCGTGCTCGTACCGCAGCAGCGAGCCCCCTCCCGCGGCGACGGTGTTGATGTCGAGCTGCGGCGCGGCCAGGGTCACTCCCGCGGTCACGCACTCGTGCACGTGTTCGAAGCCGGTTGCGGAGGCGAAGCGCGAGACGTCGGTCGAGGTGCCGCCCATGTCGAAGCCGATGACTTGGTCGGGAGACGCTTTTACCATCGTCTTCCCTTTTGTTTTCGCTTTCTCGCCGCGCTCTCCAGAAGGAGGCGAAGACAGAGGACTAGCAACTCTCGAGTCCCTCGTGCCCCACTTGGTCGTGCGAGCGTAGCCCACGTACCCTCCGGCGGGCCCCGACAGCACCGCCAAATGGCCCGAGAACCGCGCCGCGGGCGCGAGGCCGCCGTCGGACTGCATGAACTGGACGTCGACGCTGCCGTCGGCGATCCCGGCGTCGAAGCCCGCGGTAAAAGTAGAGACGTAGCGCGCGATGGCGGGGGTGAGGTAGGCGTCAGCAGCCGCGGTGTGCGCCCGCGGGACGAGGCGGACCAGCCGCGCGACAGCGTGAGACATCGAGACCTGCGCGAAGCCGAGCTCGCGGGCGAGCGCGCCCACGAGCAGCTCGTGGTCCGGGAACACCGCCGCGTGCTTGAAGGCGATGGCGACGGAGCGGAACCCGCGCTTCAGAAGACCTTCGAGATCCTCTCGAGCTCGGACCAGATCGGGAGGCCTGCGGACGAGCGCCGTCTCTCCCGTCGAGCACTCGACGAAGCGGACGACGGCGGGGTCGACCCCGGCTCGCAGGGCTTCCGCCTTCGCTTCCGCCAGGGCGCGGGCGTCTTCCCGTGCGGCGAGGTCGAGGTCAAGCCCGGCGCGTGCCCTGAGGGTCGACGGAGGCAGCAGCGGGGCTGAATGAGGCGAGTTGTCGTCGTCACCGTCGGCGGCGTTGCTGTTGTCGTTGTCGCCGTCGCCGTTTGTCGCCTTCCCCTTCTTCATGACATAGTTCAGCAGCGGCAGGCTCACGCACTCGTCCACCTCGACGAACTCCTCCGGGAGCACCCCAGGAGTGCGCACTCGCAGGTCGAAGATGTTGGGCCTAGCCTAGTTGCCGATCCTGAGCAGGTCGCGGAACCCCCTCGTCGTCAGCAGCGCGCACCTCTCTCCGCGGCGCTCGAGGAGCGCGTTGGTCGCGACGGTGGTCCCCATCCGTATCGCCGCGATCCGGCTCGTGTCCAGGGGCCTGTCCCGAGGGTGGCGGATGCCCGTCGCGCCCTCGAGGACGCGGCGGATCCCCTCGCGCGGGGCGTCGGGGTAGTTGGAGGGGTCCTCGGAGAGGAGCTTGACGACGACCTCGCGAGGGGGCGGTTGACGACGAGGTCGGGACTCGTCGGCGGCGTCGGCGGCGGCGGCGTCATCGGCTTCGATCGTCGCAAAGACGTCGGTGAAGGTGCCGCCCCTGTCGATCGCGAAGCGGAAAGTTCGCTTGGGAGGGTTTGACATGGTGGCCTGTGTGCTCCGGGAGAAGCCTTTGGGCGCAAGAGAGAAGAGAGAAAGCGCGAGGGCGCTGCTCTTTTCTTGATTGGTGCTTTTTTTTCTCCTTCCGCGGAAGTAAAAAAATGCGAGCGGGCGAGCTAGCCCGCTGCTCTCTCTCAAAATTTCGCTTCCACACCCCTCTCTCCCCGCCGAATGCGCAGCACTTCAACGCCTTTGCCGCAGCAGCAGCAGCGCGTCGGTGCTGCTGCTGCTGCTCCCGCTGCCGCCTCTGCCTCGAAGACGTCCGCGCCTGCGCCCATGGCGTTTTCCCTGCGTTCCGCCGCCAGAAGGGCGGCAGGAATCGTCGTGCAAGCTTCTTTGACGTCGTCGACGGCAACGGCGGCGGCGACGCCACGCGTCGTGGGCTCGTTCGCATCCTGCTCGGGGCACCTCGTTCGAGGTCTGTGTTTCGTGTTTTTTCAGTGCTTCGTGACAATTGAGATCAAAAACTCGACTGCTGCGTTAGAAAATCGTCGAATAGTACCCCGGAGAGAGCAGGAGAGGACGGAAACAAACAGCGTGGACGTGAATCAGCCCCGACGTCGAAACGAAAGGAAGAAGAAAACTCAACCTCGGCCTCAACTTCTCTCTCTCTCTCTCAACCTCTCTCGACAAACTACAGGCTCGCAACAGCGTTCGCCCTTCCACGCCGCTGCTTCCGTTGTCGCCGCTTCTTCCGCCCCGACGTCACAATCAGAGGCAACGAACAACGCGACCTCCTCCAAAATCGACCACCCTTCTCCGCTCCCGGGAGCAGAGATCAGGCGACGCTTCCTGTCCTTTTACGAAGCCAAGGGACATACCAAGCTCCCTTCCTCTTCGCTGATCCCGGAGGACCCCACGGTGCTGCTGACCATCGCCGGCATGCTCCAGTTCAAGCCCATTTTCTTGGGCCAGGCTCCTCGCCCCAATGGCGGGACCGTCCCTCGCGCGACCACCTCCCAGCGCTGCATCCGGACCAACGACATCGAAAACGTCGGCGTCACCGCGAGGCACCACACCTTCTTCGAGATGCTCGGCAACTTCTCGTTCGGGGACTACTTCAAAAAGGAAGCCATCGCGATGGCGTGGAAGCTTTCGACCGAGGAGCTGGGCATCCCGGCGTCCCGGATCTGGGCCTCGGTCTTCAGGGACGACGACGAGGCGGCAGAGGCCTGGAGCGACCCGGCGATTGCTGGTCTGCCTCCGCACCGGGTGCAGCGCCTGGGCGAAGAGGACAACTTCTGGGCCGCCGGCCCCACGGGGCCCTGTGGACCCTGCTCCGAGCTCTACTATGATTTGCACCCGGAGCGTGGCGTCGAAGGCGCTGACTTGGCCGACGACTCCCGCTTTATCGAGTTTTACAACCTCGTCTTCATGGAGTCAAACAGGGGCGCCGACGGCAAGCTTGTGCCACTGACGGCGAAAAACATCGACACGGGGATGGGCCTGGAGCGCGTCGCGCAGATCCTGCAGGGCGTACCCAACAACTACGAGACGGACTTGATCTACCCGCTGGTCGAGGCCGCGGCCGGGGTGGCCGGGATCGACTACAGGGCCAGCGCCACTGACGAGAAGACCAGGACGTCGCTGAAGGTGATCGGGGACCACGCGAGGGTCGCAGCGCACCTCGTCGCCGACGGCGTGACGCCCTCCAACGTTGGGCGCGGGTACGTGCTGCGGCGCCTGATCCGCAGGACCGTGATGAAGGCGAGGCTGCTGGGGGTGAAGGGCGGGAAGGGCGAGCCTTTCCTCCTGCCTCAGCTCGCGGCGGTGGCGGCGGAGATCGCGGCGGCGGCAGAGGACTCGACGCTCCCGGGATCCCTGGCTCGCGTGCAGGCCGAGCTCTCCAGGGAGGAGGAGCGCTTCTCTGCGACGCTCGATGCCGGGGGGAAGCTTCTTAACGACGCTCTGAACGCGCTCGAGAAGGAGAGGGGAGGAAAAGAGGGGCAGCAGCAGCTCGTCTTACTGGGAGCGACGGCTTTCGAGCTCTACGACACGTTCGGCTTCCCCCTCGAGGTCACGCAGGAGGTCTGCGCAGACAGGGGGGCTACGGTCGACGTTGCCGGGTTCGAGAGGGCCATGGGGGACCAGCGCACGCGCTCGAAAGAGGGAGCCAAAGTCGTCGACTTGACGGCCGCGGCGTCGCTCGGAGGGCTCGCGGCCGAGGTCGGCGCGACGCGCTTTGTCGGCTACGAGAGCACCGAGGCAGCCGGGTGCACCGTGAGGGCTCTGCTTTCGGTGGCGAATGCTACTGGATCTGGCTCTGACGACGACGAAGACGTCGACGACGAGGCCGCGATCGCGGCCCCTTCGGGCGCCGAGCGCCTCTCGTCGGCCTTGGTGGGGACGGTCGTCGACGTCGTCCTCGACGCGACGCCGTTTTACGCCGAGGGCGGAGGCCAGGTCGGCGACGCCGGCGAGCTGAGCTGGGCAGGAGGAAGCGGGAAGGCCGTCGTCCTCGACACGCGTCGCGCTGCCGGAGGCGCCGTCTCGCTCCACCGGTGTCGAGTGACGAGCGGGGAGCTCTCCGTGGGCACCACCGGAGGAGAAGGAGCGGTCGTCGTCACCGCCCGGGTCGACCCGAGGCGCCGCTCGGCCGCGGCGGCGCACCACACGGCGACGCACCTGCTGCAAGCCGCGCTCAAAAGCGTCTTGGGCGAGGACGTCGGGCAGCAGGGCTCCCTGGTCCAGCCCGACAGGCTCCGCTTCGACTTCAACCTGCCCCGCGGGATGGAGCCCGAGGAGGTCTCGCGCGTCGAGGCCCTCATCAACGGCTGGGTGAGCGAGGACTCGGCGCTGCAGACCGAGACGATGCCCCTGGCCGCGGCGCGCGAAAGGGGCGCGGTCGCTGCCTTTGGGGAGAAGTACGACACTTCTGGGGTGCGCGTCGTGGACGTCCCCGGGGTCTCCATGGAGCTCTGTGGTGGGACGCACGTGCGCTCCACGGGCCAGATCGGGGGGTTCAAGGTGCTCTCGGAGTCGGGCGTCGCCTCGGGCGTGCGGCGCGTCGAGGCCGTCGTCGGCGGCGCCCTCGTCGAGCACCTCAACGCCGTTGACGCCGTCGTCCGCTCACTGAGCGGGTCCCTGAGCGCCAAGCCCAGCGAGCTCCCGGCGCGCGTCTCTGCCCTGCAGGAGGAGCTCAGGGCGGCGCAAAAGGAAGTGGCCGCGCTGAAGTCGCAAGTCGCGGCGGCCAAGGCGCTCGACCTCGCCTCGACCGACGCCGTAGTCCGTTCCGGCAAGGGCACGTTTTTGGCGGCGCGCCTCGACGGCGTCGAGGGCAAGGCCCTGCAGGAAGCCGCCGCGGCGCTGCTCTCCAAGCTCGACGCGGACCCCGCTGCCGTGTTTCTGATCTCGGCGAGTGATTCGGGAGCTGTCATGGCCGCGGCGGCTTCCGCTGGGGCCGTGAAGTCTGGGATCATCAACGCGGGCAAGTTTGTCGGCGGCGTGGCAAAGATTTGCGGTGGCGGGGGCGGCGGCAAGCCCAA
>Ga0114918_10003206_pt1 | contig 14520 bp, 17 predicted proteins | sample LantaG_FD_87015 | JGI IMG/M metagenome (GOLD analysis project Ga0114918, IMG submission 87015) | Deep subsurface microbial communities from Baltic Sea to uncover new lineages of life (NeLLi) - Landsort_02402 metaG | ecosystem: Environmental > Aquatic > Marine > Oceanic > Sediment | place...
CCGCGCACGGCCAGGTTCTCCCCGCTCACCAGCAACACCCCGCCCCCGCGCGCGCCAGGGTGGCGCAGCGGCTGGTACCCCTCGTGGCCTGCCCGCCGCATGGCTGCCTCCACCTCAGTCGCCAGCGCCAGTTCGCTCATCCCCGGTGCGATGACCTGGGGGACAACGCGGTGGCCGGCGTCGGCCACAGCCGCAGCGCGTCGCGTGGCGGCGACCTCCTCCTCGTCTTTGATCGCACGCTGGGCCAGCACCAGCGGGGAGACGTCGGCCAACTCCCAGGCGGGGAAGACCTCCGCCAGCCGCCGGCAGACCCGCGCCGGGACTACGTCCAGTTCGGTGCTCAGCACGTCCCCGGTCAGTCCAATCTCGGCAACGACCTCGGCGACGCTGGCGAACCCGCTCATCGGCTCGACGTGGGCGACGGTGGCCTCCCGCCGGGCGTACTCGAACCCACGCCGGACGAAGAGGACTGTATCCTGGGAGGAGACAAGCAGGGCTGCCGGGCGCACGGTGCCGGCGTAGTAGAGCACGTCGCGGGGATGGAGAAGCAACGCCGCGTCCATCCCCGCCTCGGCCATACGGGTACACAGTTCAGTCAGTCGTTGATTCATTCACCCGCCGGCAATGAGATGGATCACCCACACATCCACGCCGTCGGGGATGGCGCGGGTGGGGTATTCCTCGCAGGGGATCACCTCCCCGTTGATCTTGACGATGATGTGGGGGAAGGTGTAGCGGAACCGCTCCAAGAGGTCGGAGACGGCCAGCCCTTCCTCCCACTCGACCTCGTCGCGATTGTTGACGCGGATCACGCCGTTCTTCCGTTCCCCAGCGGTCTCGCACGGGGGGCCTTCGCTCCCCGTTGGCTAACCCATCCAGAACCCTTTTCGATGGCTGACCCCCAGCACCTTCTTGCAGGCGGGACAAAAGTATATGAACCTGTTCCCGAACTGAGATGCGATTATGCGGAACCACACGGTGTGTAACTCTTCCGAACAATGTGGGCAGATAGGAACAACGTCCTTTTTCTCGACCGCAGGTATTGCCGGCATGCCTATTCCTCCCAATGTAGGGGCGCGGTAACCGCGCCCCTACGGGTCTACAGGTGCTTCTCGACAATGGCGACTACCTCGGGGAAGTCAATCCCCAGCCGCTTCAGCGTCTCCAGTGTGGGCACGCCGTCGGAGGTCCAGCCGCGCCGCTTGTAGACGGCGCTGCATAGTTTCTGATATTGCTCCTCCCGGTACTTCCGCAGCGCCGTCATCTTCTCCTGGGTGGACATCCCCGTCGGCTCCAGGCCCAGGATTTCCCGCAACTGCTTGTCGTACCGCTCGGCCCGCGACTCGTACTCCTCGACGGTCACCGGCCCCATCGAGCGGTAGGGGATGGCGTCGTGTTCCCGCCGGCCAAAGCCCAACCGCAGGTTGAAGGCTCGCTGGAAATTGTAGACCGTCTCGGACATCGTGACAATGTCCTCTTTGGTGATCTCCCGCCCGGTGACGCCGGAGAAGAGATCAACGTAATTCTGGACGTGCTCGGGGATCTTGGCCGGCTCGTCGGTCTGGGCATTGTCGGGCGGCACAACGTCGTTCCAGGGGAGTTTGCAGAGCCCGCACAGGCCGAACCACGTGCGGAACATCGGGAAGTAGTGGAGTGCCTCCGCTTTGTCCTCGAAAGTCGGCAGGAGGTTGCTCACCTGGTCCATAAAAATGAGCCATGCCTCGTCGTGTTGAGGGCCCTTGTTGGTCAGGCCGTAGCCGCCCTGTTGGGCCAGGGACTCCTTAGTGACGTACTCGGAGTACTCCAGCCCCTTGGCCTCCATGCCGATGTCCTGCAGAAAGGCGGGGTCGGCCCCGTACTCCTCGGCGAAGACCTGCTTCATACGGCGGATGCCCTGGCCGGCGATCTTGCCGAACCCCTCGCCACGGGCCATCTGGTGCAGAAGTTCGATAGCGGCCTCACCGTTGCCGAAGTTCAGTTCCAGCCCGCCGGTCTTTTCCTTGTCCAGGATGCCAGCCTCGTAGCACTCCATCACGAAGGCGGTGCTGGTGCCGAAGGAGATGGTGTCCATGCCGTAGGTGTCGCAGTAGAAGTTGATCTCCAGGATGTCGTCGGGGTCGAAGATGCCGCAGTTGGAGCCGCACCCACCGATAGTCTCGTACTCGGGGCCATCCACGATGACCTTCTGCCCTTTGTACGGGCCGGTGCGGACGGTGTAGCCGTCCACAGCGTGGGCGCAGGCCAGGGTGCAGCCATACCAGCAACCATCGGGCAAGCCCTGGGTGAAGCGCTGCAACCAGATGTCGCTGTTGATCTTGGGCGTGTCCGGGTGGGAGCCGTACTTGTAGTTATGGACTGGCAGCAGATCATAGTCGTCCATAATTTGGACCAGGTAAGAGGTGCCCTGGCGGCGTATGCGGTTCTGCTCGTCGTCGTGGTCGCGGATCTCCTCGTGCATCTTCGCGCCGATGCGGGCGATACGCGCCGGATCGGCTGGATGGTTGGAGTCGCCCTTCACAGGATCGCTTTTCACCACCAGCGCCTTGATGCGCTTGTCGCGGAAGACGGTGCCGATGCCACCCCTGCCAGCCTGCTTGTAGCGCGGGGACTTCCGCTTGCGGTCGTAGAGGCTGAAGTTCAGGCAGCCGATGAAGGTGTTCTCGGACCCGGTCCCGGCGGAGACCGTGGACATAAAATAGCGATCTTCCTCCTTCTCGGCCAGTTGCTCGATGAGCCAATGGCCTATCAGGTGGGTGTCCACCGGCGCGTCAGGCGCTTCTTCGATAGTGATGCGCCCGTTGGGGCCGTCAATCACGACGATGACGTCCTTCTCCGCCTTCCCCTGGATCTCAATGGCGTCCCATCCGGCGAACTTGAGAAGCGGTCCATAGTGCCCGCCGACGTTGCAGTCCATCACCGAGTGGGTGGTGGGGGAGATGGCGACCACCAGGGACTTGCCACAGCCAGGGTATTGGGTGATGCCGCCGATGGGGCCGGAGGAGATGACGATCTCGTTCTCCGGATCATTCCACTTCGTGTCGTCCTTGACGCCGTGCCACAGGAGCCACAGGCCGAACCCCCGGCCGCCGATGAACTTTTCCTTCATCACGTCGGTGACCGGGTGGGCAGCAATGCTGTTGTCGGACAGGTTGACGTAGAGCGTCTGGCCCGTGTAGCCGCGCTCCACGGGCAGGACTTCGTAGGTGTACTCGGCCAGTACACGGCGGCTTGCCTGGTTCTTTTTGGACATAGTTTTCCTCCCTTTGTTCATTGTTTCATTGTTCCATTGTTCATTATTCATCGTTCATTGTTCATTGATCACCAGCGCCTCAGCGGGGCACTCTTCGACACACTTCCCGCAGGAGATGCACTTGAAGGGCTCGGTCTGGTCGGGGTGATAGAACATCGCCCCATAGGGACAGAAGCCCACGCAGGCCAGGCAGCCCACGCATAGTTTCTTCCGCAGGCGCACAATGCCCTTCCGATCCCGGTAGAGGGCCTGGGTGGGGCAGACCTCAATGCAGTCGCCGCACTGGTTGCAGAAGACAGCGCTGAGGCTGCCCTGCCCGTCGTCGTGGATGCGAATACTGGATTTTTCTGCGTCGGTGACTTTGAACCAGGTCTCGGAGCAGACCTCCTCGCAGACGTAGCAGCCGACGCAGAGTTCCGGGTCGTACTCCAATGCTTTCATAGTGTCCTCCCTATTCTAATGCTCAGGCCATCTCATAGTATCATGTCCTCCTTGCAAGGTCAAGTGACGGCTGTCATAGGCCGGAGGTGTGGAATGGCAGACGTAGCGCCAGATAGCCGGACCACGTCCAAGTGTACTCCGAAAGCATCAATTGAACAAGCGTGCTTGTTTACCGCCTCCCAACCCCCTTCCTGCCTGGGGGAGGGGTGGGGGGAAAAGTCAGGCGCACTTGACAAGCCGGCCCAAACGGAGACAATACGCCAGGCAGCCCTTTGGCTTGCCAGGAGGGAGTCGCCAATGACGGAGATCGTGTTGGAAGGCCACTTCGACGCTGCGGACCGGGCCGCGGATGAGTTTCCGCTGTTGCCCTTCGAGGTGCCACCGGGGGTCACCCGGCTCCACGTGCGCTACCGGGTCAGCCGCCAACTCGGCGGAGACAAGGTGGGTTGGCAGGAAGGCAACATCGTGGACATCGGTCTCTTCGACCCTCGCGGGGCCGGGTTCCTGACCGCGAAAGGGTTCCGGGGCTGGAGCGGCACGGCGCGGCAGGAGTTCACCATCACCGCAGATGAGGCGACGCCCGGTTACCTCCCTGGCTCCATTCAGCCTGGCATCTGGCACGTTGTGTTGGGCCTCTACCAACTTGCTCCCGAGGGCTGCGACTACCGGGTCGTGGTCGCGTTGGAAGAGGGGAGAAGGGGAGCAGGGGGCAGGAAGCAGGAGGCAGGAGGCAGGAGGCAGGAAGCAGGAAGCAGGGGGCAGGGGAGCAGGCGCTGGTACCGGGGCGACCTGCACGCCCACACCTGGCATTCCGACGGTTCCGCGCCACTTGCGGACCTGGTGGCGGCCGCCCGCGCCCAGGGGCTTGACTTCGTCGCCGTCACCGAGCACAATACCATAAGCCACCTGCCCTTGCTGCCTGCCCACGCAGCCCACGATCTGCTCCTCATCCCTGGCGTCGAGGTCAGCACTTACCACGGCCACGCCAATGTCTGGCCGGTTAACTGGCCCATTGACGACTTCGTCGAGTTCCGCTGCTGGACCGACGACCAGATGGCTCAGGTGCGGGAGGCGGTGCAGGCACGGAGCGCGCTCTTTTCGGTCAACCACCCCAAGGATAATGGCCCCCTCTGGAAGTTCGGTGACCTGTTCGATCCCGATTGCATCGAGGTCTGGGGGTCGCCGTGGATCGTCTCCAACTACCAGTCGCTGGCAGTGTGGGACGCGCAGTTGCGCCAGGGCAAGCGCATCACCGGTGTGGGCGGCTCCGACAAGCACCAGGGGCCGTTCACGGGTGAACTGGGCTGGTACGAGGTGGGCAATCCCTGTACCTGGGTGCACACCAATGCGCTCTCGGTGCCCGCCGTCACCGCTGACCTCAGCGCCGGGCACGTCTTCATCTCCGAGGGACCTGCAGGGCCACGGCTCGAACTGGCAGCCGAAGCGGACGGGCGGCGGGCCGCGATGGGTGACCAGTTGTGCCTGCCTGCCGGTGCCAGTCTGCGCTTGCGCTGCCGGGTGCAAGGCGGAGCCGGGAACCTGTTGCGGCTGGTCTCCGCCCAGGAAATCCACGAGGCGATTGTCGCCGGCGACGATTTCACCCACGAATGTGAGGTCGTCGTGACCGGCGACACCTACTGGCGGGCGGAGGTCATTGAGCCGCCGGAGGCACCGCTGGACGAGGAGCCCGCTGCATTGATGGCTAAGGCGTTGGGCAACCCGATTTACGTGAAGGCGACGTAGGCACGAACGGACACGGACAGAAATAGGCGCGTCCACGCAGGTGGACGCCTGGCTGCAAGCCCTCTAGAGGCGATTTCAATCGCTAATTGCTCAGAGCAGCAATGAACTCAGCCAGCGGTTGAAACCGCGCCTGAGGAGCTAAAGCTGGCTGTCCACCTACGTGGACAGGCGCGTCCACGCAGGTGGACGCTCGGCTGCAAGTCCTCTAGAGGCGATTTCAATCGCTAATTGCTCAGAGCAGCGCGCACCTCCTCGAGATGCCCGGCGGAGCCGAGGAACTCGTTGCGACTGGCGATGAACTTCGCGTACTCTTCCATATAGACCTTGCCCGCCGGCCGAAAATCGAATACCTCCGGATGATCGCGGAAGTACTCGCGGTGAACCCGGGCCCAGACGAGCCGCCCGTCGGTGTCAATATTGATCTTGCAGACACCCAGTTTGGCGGCCGGTAAATACTGCCTGGGATCAACCCCCTTAGCGCCCTTGAGCGCGCCACCCGCAGCGTTGATCCGCTCGACCTCCTCCTGTGGAACAGAAGAGGACCCATGCAACACCAGGGGGAAGCCCGGGACGAGCGTCCGGATGGCCTCTACAATCTCAAAGTGCAGCGACTGGCTACCCGAGAATTTGAACGCGCCGTGGCTGGTCCCGATCGCGCAAGCGAGGCTGTCGCAGCCGGTATGCTTGATGAACTCCACAGCCTGCTCAGGGTCGGTCAGGTGTACCTGATCCTCGGCGACGCTGACGTCTTCCTCGACGCCGCCTAGCTGCCCCAGTTCAGCCTCGACGCTGATCCCCTTGGCGTGCGCGCGTTCAACCACGCGCCTCGTAGTAGCGATATTCTTCTCAAAGGGAAAGCGGCTGGCGTCAATCATAACCGAGGAGTAGAACCCGGATGCGATGCAATCGTAGCAGGTTTCCTCATCCCCATGATCGAGGTGCACCGCAAAAATGGACTCCGGGAAGATCTCGTCCGCAGCGCGGATCATGGCCTCGAGTATCCTCTTATCAGTATAGGCACGGGCGCCCCTGGAGATCTGGAGGATAAACGGAGCCTGGGATTGGATATTGCCGCGGAAGAGCCCGATCACCTGCTCGGCATTGTTGATATTGTAGGCGCCAATGGCGTACTTGCCGTAGGCTTGTGCAAACAGTTGTTTGGTTGTGACGATCATACGCTATCTCCTATGGAATTACGGGTGATTCAAGAACTCAAAGTAGGACACGGATAGTCACAGATCAGACGGATTCTCACTGATTTTTCTGTGTTGATCCGTGTCCCATTTATCTGTTTGTGTCGTTAGACTCGCTCCACGGCTGTCACCGGACCCCCGTCTCGCACGGGAGCGGTGTTGCGTGTCACCGGACCTACAAGGTGGCATCGTCGAAGGTCGGCTAGTGCGGTTCCCACCACATGTAGATCAGCGCGTCGCCTCCGTCCTCGTAGTACTCGACCTTGACGTCGTAGGTGCCGGTCGCAGCCCAATAGTTGCCACAGTAGGCTACTCCGTTGTTGGCGTGCCACTCGTCCAGGACCAGGTCCCCGCCGACCCAGATGCGCACACCGTCGTCGCTCATGGCGCAGAAGCGGTAGTGGTCCGTCTTCAGATACAGCCTCGTCGTCCAGCGGGCGGAGAAGTGATCGCTCCACACCCCGGGCACAGGGCTGCCGGTGCCCCATTCGAACCCGATCCAGGGATCCTGGCGGGTGGCGACCGGCGAACCTTCCAGGCCCTGGTTGTTGTAGAACTGGCCATACCAGCCCTCGCCAGGCGGCGGTGTGGTAGGGGTAGCAGTCGGCGTTGGCCCCGCCAACTGTCTCCACCAGAAGTATATGCGAGCGACCTGGATGCGATCGTAGTATTCCACCTGGACGGTGTGATCGCCAGCGGTCAGGGCCCGATCGGCAGTGTAGAGGCGCAACCCGCCGTCCCGCCAGCCGTCAATGATGCGCTCGCTGTCCACGTAGACCCGCACGCCGTCGTCCACTTTGGCGTAGAAGCGATGGGTGCCCTCGGCGAAGTTGAAAGTCCCGGTCCAGCGCACGGAGAAGGAGTTTGTAGGCATTCCGCCCGCCGGTGGGCCATAGCCCCAGTTGAAGTTGATGTTCTCGTCCTGGCGCGTGGTATAGGCTGGCGCGGCTAGCGTGACGTTGCCGAAATACTCACCGGACCAGGGGCCGGGGAGCGAGACAGGCGGCGACGGACTCGGCTGGGGCGGGGGTGCGGGCGGAGCAGCGCCGGGGATGATGAGGCGCTGTCCCACGTAGATGTGGTTGAGATTGGTGATGCCGTTGGCACGGGCGATGGTCCACACATCCACCCCATAGCGCAGCGCGATGCGCGTCAGCGTCTCGCCCCGCTGCACGACGTGGATAGTGCGCACCGGTCGTCCCGTCGGGATGACGAGCCTCTGCCCGACATAGATGCGATTGGGGTTGATGATGCTGTTAGCACGGGCGATGGTCCACATATTCACCCCGTAGCGGCGCGCAATGCTGTACAGTGTCTCGCCGCGCTGAACAACGTGGACGGCACAATCCTCGCTCGGTGCCGCTGATGCTGGCACGACGCCGACCAGAAGTACCAACGTCGTGATCACCAGCACAATGGAGAACCACTTCCTTTGCATTTCATACCTCCTTATTATGGTAGCACTGTCCAGATCGCTCGTCCGATTGCCTCATGCGTTGCGCCTGGTCACATAGACGGTCACCCCCTCCTCGCTGAGCACGAGGGCGATGCTGCACCCCCCGCCACGACTGGCTCCAGTGACGATAGCAACCTTACCTTTCAGATAGTGGGTGATCTTACGCTTTTGGTAGCAGGACACGTTGAAATTCACCCTCAAACTCTTGCTTCTTGACTTGCTCGTTATAGGCAGGTTTGATCCGTTCCTGGTAGTCGGTGACGTAAAAAATGAAGCGGAAAAAGGCTTCTTCCTGGTAGTCCCGCAGGGGAAAAGCGGGGTTGAGGTTGGCGGTGATGACCTCCGGCATTTCGGTCTTGAGCACGCCGTATTTGGACAGGGCGTCGAGTTCTTCTTTGAGGATAGGCATCGGTTTACTTCGCTCCATTGCGTAGGTCGGATTGGCAATCCGACTTGTCTAACAGCCCAGCCCAGGGTCAGACGCGCCAGTTTTCAACAGTGATGCCGTCTACAAACGTAAAGTGCTTGTCATCTTCGCGCATCGTCCGAATCTCTGCCAACAGTGTGTCCAATTCCCCCGGCGCAAACTGCAACGGCCCGACTCGTTCCAACGCCTGTAATATCGCCTCGACTGATCCGCGTTGTGGCGCGTCGGCCGCATACTTACTGCGCAAATCATCAGCAAAGTCAATCACCTGGCATACCTTCTTTCGTGGCAGGCGATGTCCTCCGGGTTGCAAAGTCAGACAGTTGTGTAAGACGGCATCGCCTGATATATCACTGGCCGGTAGGTGGGGGGCGGGACTGGTTTGCCCTCAGCGCGGGCCGCCTCAAGCCAGGCCGCTTTGGCAATCTCAACCTGCTTGAGGGCCTCTTCAGGTGTATCGCCGAACGCGGAACAGGCTTCCAGGTCGGGGATGTCCGCGATATACCCGCCATCCTCTTCACTGTAAAAGATATTGATGTGATAGTCTCTCATGACTCGTCTCCTTCGTCTACCATCGTGAGATTGTACCGTTCCACCAGGCGCAGGAACTGGAGAATCTGGTACGGCTTGGCCTTCCCCCCCACGTCCTGCAAGTTGATCAACTCCCGCACTCGTGGATGGACAAAGATATGGTGGCTACCCTTGACCTGCGACAAGCGAAAGCCAAAAGCCTCCACGAGTGTGATCATTTCGCTAAACCGAATGTTCTTTGAGCCTGAAAGGGCTTTCTGTAGTAGTTTCTGTTTTTTCGTCAAAAGCCTGTTTCCTCCCTACCGTAGAACTGCCGGTTGAGGCGTTTGTCTTCCTCGCTCACCTGGTAGTCGCTGTCATCAATCTCGCTGAGGTTAACGTAGAGTTGGTTCTTGCCCAGGACTTGCAGCAGGAAGCGCTTCTGGTCGGAAAGGCTTAACTGGGCAAACTCCTCGGCGTGTTCGTCGAACTGATCATAGCGCGGCAAAGCCGCAAGTCTGCAAGTTTGCAAGTAGCCGATCATGATTCTCGCGGACAACGCAAATATTGCCGGGTAATTCTATAGTCCACTCTGTAGCTGAGGAAGGCCTGCTCCTGCATTTTCTCCCAAAGCGTCTAGAGTTCGTTGGCGGACCGTGCGGCCTGGACGCGGTCAACCTATTGGTCTTTTTGTCAGCGAAGCACCACCTGACACCATGATACACGACATCATGCCACTGTCAAGCCCCATTTCGCAGTTTGCGCGTGGCCGCGCACTTGCCATCGCGGCGACCTGCCCTATAATTGTTCATTCTTCATTGTTCATTGGTCATTATTCCAGCCCTCCATCGCCCGCTCAATGAGCGGCACGAGTTCGCCCGTCGTATCAAGGTCCAGGGCACGGATGAGTGCCTCCCGTGCTTTCTGGTGCGCGCCCTGGGCGGCCCACAGCCGGCCCAGGTGGTAGTGGGCCGAAGCCAGCGCCGGATCGAGAGAGATGGCTCGCAGGAAGCCAGATTCCGCCGTGTCGTAATCCCCGACCTGAAAAGCAGCCCAGCCCTGCAGGTCGTGAGCGCAGGCGTCGTCAGGTGAGAGTCGCACCCACTCTGCCGTGGCTTCGATGCCCTGTTCCTCAGTGGTGATGTTGTGATCCAGGTAGAAGCGGGCCAGAACCCTCCACAGGGCCGGATCATCGGGTTGCAGAGAGACACCCTCCCGAAGCCAAATCTCCGCCGCCACGTAGCGCCCCTCGGCAGCCCAGGTCTGGCCAATCTCGACGCACGTGGCCGGGTTGGTGGGGTCCAGGTCGTAGGCCATCTCGTACTCGGCGCGGGCGGCGGAAGTGTCGCCCAGCCGGTCGTGGTGCAACCCCAGGAAGATGTGAGCCACGGGCAAATTGGGGGCCAGCGTGGCGGCCTGCTGCAGGTGGGGCCAGGCCTCGTCTGGGCGGCCTTTATGGTCGAGGGCATGGCCCAGGTAAGCGTGGGCGTCAGGATAGTCGGGATTGTACGAGAGGGCACGCTCGAACTGGCGTGCGGCCAGCGCCCACTCCTGCGCCCCAAAGAGCACCCGACCCAGAAGCGCGCTGGCGTAGGCGGGGTCATCCACCGCGCCTGCTTCCCCGAACGCCGCGATCAGCCGGTCCGCCAGGTCAGTCCGGGCGGAGAAGAGATGCTGGATGGCAGCGGGGTCATCGCCGAGCAACAGCACCCCCAGCCGTTCGTGGGCCACGGGGTCGGTGGGGTCGGCGCGTAGCAGCGCCTGGTACTCCGTCCGCGCCGCATTCCACTCCTGCAGTTCGACGTGGGCGCGGGCGAGGACGTGGCGGGCGGCGCGGTCGGCGGGCGCGAGCACCAGCAGCCGTTGGGCGTGCTCGACGACGGCGGGCCAGTCGGCGCGGGCAGCGTAAACGGCGATCCACAGCCGCTCCAGGCTTGTGGTGAGCCCTTCGGCTCCGCTCAGGACAGGCGTAGCCGAACCATCGGCCTCCTCTGCGCCCAGCCGCTGGCCTTGCGCGACGGCGGTCAGCGCGTCATCGGTGCGGCCCCAGTCCAGATAGACCTGGGCCAACCGGAGATGGGGAGCCGGATCGTCAGGCCGCAGGCGGGCAGCTTCCTGGTAGACGGCAACGGCGGCGGTGCGGGAGGACTTAGCGGCGTGCTCGTCCCCCTGGCGCAGGAGGTCGAGATAGGTCATGTCGGCAGGACGCAGGATGAAGATGAGGGCCGCGGCGAGGAGTGCCAGGGCCGGGAAGGTGATGAGCAGGCGGTGGTCAGGCTTACGGGTCACGCGACCATTATAGCCGCAGACGGGGGAGAGGCAAGAGGCGGGGGGCAGGGGGCAAGAAGCAGGGGGCAAGGTGGATGATGGCCGACTTGCGCACTGGCAGTCTATGGCTATAATTATGGGCGCATTTCGAGGCCTTACCAATTAGATTAGGGAGGTGAACCTTGCACATCGTAGTATGTACCAAACACACGCCCGACTCGGAAGCCAAAATGTCGGTGGACGAAGCGGGCAACGTTTCCTGGGGTGAGTCGCCACTCATCATCAATCCCTGGGACGAGTACTCCGTGGAGGAGGCACTGCTGCTCCGTGACAAGCACGGCGGGACGGTCACCGTCATCTCAATGGGGCCGCAGGAGGCGCAGGAGGCGCTCAAGCACGCCGTCGCGATGGGCTGTGACGAGGCCGTTCGTATCTGGGATGAGTCCTGCGCCGGCTCCGACACCCTCGCCACCAGTTATGTGCTGGCCAAGGCCGTCGAGAAGATGGGTGACGTGGATCTGATCCTCTGCGGCAAGTCAGCGATTGACGCCGAGACGTGGCAGACCGGCTCGGCTGTCGCCAGGCGGATGGGCTATCCAGCGCTGATGTATGTGATCAAGATCGCCGAACTGGACCCCGATGGGAGGACCATCACCGTCGAGCGGTTGCTGGAGGAGGGACGCCAGGTGATGTCGGCATCGCTGCCCGCCGTGGTCGGCACGACCAAGGGCATCAACGAGCCGCGCTATACCTCCTTTATCGGCATCCGCAAAGCGGCCAAGATGGAGTACCCCCTCTGGGCGCTGGAGGACGTCGGTGCGGAGGCCGGCAAGGTGGGCGCAGCCGGATCAGGCGTGCGCTGGCCGCAGGTCTTCGCGCCGCCGGCGCGCGAGGGGGAGGCCGAAATTATCGAGGCCGAGACGGTCGAGGAGTCCGCGCGACTCCTGGTCGAAAAACTGCTGGCCGAGAAGGTGATCTAGGAGGCGATGCAATGAGCAACGACATCTTTGTCTGGGTAGAACAGTTCAAGGGGCAGCCCGCAGCCGCTTCCTGGGAAGCCATCGGCGCAGCACGCCGCCTGGCAGACGAACGGGGGGGCAGCGTGACCGCCTGTGTCTTCGGCGGAGAAGGAGTGGCAGCCCTGGCGCAAGATGCCATCTCCTACGGAGCCGATACGGTCCTCCTGGCAGAAGACGCGACGCTGGCCGACTTCCGCGTCGAGCCGCAGGCCGCACTGCTGGCCAAGGCGGTTCGCGAGGCCGGGCCCGCCGTCGTCCTCATCGGCGCGACCTTCCGCGGACGCGAGTTGGGGCCCGCATTGGCGGTGGAACTGAATACCGGCTGCATCGCCGACTGCACCGCGCTGGAGTTCGAGGACGGCCAGTTGGTCGCCACGCGCCCCATCTACGCGGGCAAGTTACTCTCCAAGTGCGTCATCCCTGAGCGGCGGCCTCAAATCTTCACCACCCGCGTGCGCGCCTTCCCCAAGCCGGAGCCCGATCCCGCCCGAAGCGGCGAGGTGACCCGTGTGGAGCCAGTTATGGCCGAAGGCGACATTCCCTCCACGGTGACGGGATTCCTGGCAACCGAGGGGGGCGTGAGCCTGGCCGACGCTGGCATCATCGTCTCCGGCGGGCGCGGCGTCGGCGGGCCGGAGGGATTCGAGCCTGTGCGCGAACTGGCCCAGGTGCTGGGTGGTGCGCTGGGGGCCTCTCGCGCTGCCGTGGACGCCGGCTGGATCCCCTACGAGCATCAGGTGGGCCAGACCGGCAAGACGGTCAGCCCGGATCTGTACATCGCCGCTGGCATCTCGGGTGCGATCCAGCATCAGGCCGGCATGCGCACCAGCCAGGTCATCGTCGCCATCAATAAAGACCCCGAAGCGCCGATCTTCAAACTGGCGCACTATGGCATCGTTGGCGACTTGTTCAAGGTGGTGCCCGCGCTTACGGCGGCCTTCAAGGAGAAACTCGGGTAGGTTCCACTGGACAAGCCAAACAACCCCGGACAACCGAACACGGCCGAAGTGCTGGCCGAGGTGGAACGACGGAGGGCGCAGGCCAGGCGGATGGGCGAGGGACAGCGTCGGGCCATCCTCCTGGCCGACCGCTTCGTCTTCTGGCTCTCCAGGCACTGGCTGGCCGTCTTCAACACGCTGGCCTTTCTCTACGTGGGCACCCCCATCCTGGCCCCGGCGCTGATGCACCTGGGGGCCGAGGGGCCAGCGATGGCCATCCATATCATCTACCGCCCACTGTGCAATCAGTTGCCACAGCGTTCCTGGTTCCTGTTCGGCCCCCAGTTCGCCTACACGCTGCCGGAGTTGATGGAACGGGTCGGAGCCGATGCGCTGGTGAGCCAGTGGTCGCCTACCTTCGTCGGCAACGAGGCTGTGGGGTATAAGATGGCTCTCTGCCAGCGGTGCGTGGCCACCCACGGAGCGATTTTTCTCTTCGGACTGCTCTACGTATTGGTACGGCGGCGCGTGCGCCCGCTCCCCTGGTGGGCCTACGTCGGTTTCGGTCTCGTGCCGATAGCAGTGGACGGTGGCTATCAGGCCTTCTCCTATCTCGTCTCTGCTCCCCCCATCAACTTCCCCATCACCCCTTACGAGACCACGCCCTTTATGCGCACCCTCACCGGCGCGCTTTTCGGCCTGGCGACGATCTGGCTGGCCTATCCTCTCATCCAGGAGGTGATGGATGAGTACCACGAGACACTGCAGCAGCGGTTCGGGTGGGAGACCAAAACCGATGAACAATGAATCAATGAACGTTACTACTCAGCCATAAGGTGCAACGCACTTGTCTCTTGCCACTTCAGCGATTTTGTCCAGTGGATTGCACCGTAGAACAGGCAGATTTGTAGCAAAAGTGCGTTGCACCTGAGCAGTAACCAATGAACAATGAACAAACGCTGCGCGCGTGTGTGGACGGCGTAGTCCTATATCGCTTCAAAGGGTTGAGCGAGGCCGAGGGGCTGGTTCACGCCGTTCTGTCCCGCATCGGCGGCGTGAGTCGGGGGCTTTATGCCACACTTAACCTGAGCCACACCGTCGGTGACGACCTGGCAGCAGTGGAGGAGAATCATCGGCGGGCTCTGAGCACACTGGGATTGGAGCCCGGGCGGGTCGTCAGTCCCTATCAGGTGCACGGCACGCGCGTAGGAGTGGTCGGGCGGGCCCACCTGGGCACCGTCCAGCCGGCCACCGACGCGCTGGTGACCAGTGTAC
>Ga0114918_10003207_pt1 | contig 14504 bp, 9 predicted proteins | sample LantaG_FD_87015 | JGI IMG/M metagenome (GOLD analysis project Ga0114918, IMG submission 87015) | Deep subsurface microbial communities from Baltic Sea to uncover new lineages of life (NeLLi) - Landsort_02402 metaG | ecosystem: Environmental > Aquatic > Marine > Oceanic > Sediment | place: Baltic...
GGAGGAAGAAAGAGAGAGAGAGAGAGAGAGAGAGAGAGAGAGAGAGAGAGAGAGAGAGAGAGAGGGAAGGTGAGAGAAAGAAGAGAAAGAGAAAGAGAAGAGCGTCGCACGGAAGAAAAAAAAAAGTCGGGAACAGAAAAAAGCTTCATCTTCTGTCGACTCACCACCAGCGCGATCTGCGCCACGGCCCTGTCATTGTGCGTGTATCCTGTGGCCACGCACTCTACGTCGATGCAGAAGTGAGTCGCGGGCGGTACGGCCCCGGGGTTGGACAGCGCGAGCGCGGCCAGGGAGGCGACGGCGGAGAGGGCAGAGGCGAGGCACGAGGCCCCCGGAATGGGAGGGGCGGGAGCGGGAAGGGCTGCTGCTCCTTCCTCTGTCGTCGTCGTGGTTACTGTCGTCGTCGTCGTGGTTGTCGTCTCGGTGGCAGTAGCAGCAGCGTCAGCGGCAGTGGGAGCAGGAGGAGGAGGAGCAGGTTGAGCTTGCTCCGTCGCTGCCGTCGAGGTCGAGGTCGTCGCTGGCGGCTGATTGCTGCTCATTTCGTTTCGCGCCTGATTCTTTTCTTTTCCTGAGCTGCTTTGCTGTTCTGAGGAGCTCTAGCGGGTTTCCGAGACCGTGGGCGAGCTCTCAGAGAGAAAGAGAGAGTTCCACAGGTCGTACAACAAAAGGTGGAGAAGGCGGGACAGGGAGGAGAAGATGAGAGAAATCTTGATATCAATCGAAGAGAAAAAAGTGGGTTGAAATCTCTTTCTTCAACCTCTTCTTCTCTTCGACCTCCTTAGTCTGTTTTTTCTTTCTCTGCGTTCGTTTTCTTTCTTAATTTTTTTCTTTTACACAGCATCCACCACTTCTTCTCTTTCTCCCTTACCGCTTCCTCACCTTGGCCCACTTGTAGACCTTCCCCTTCACCCCGCGCCCGTCGCTGGCCCCGTTCGTGGCGCTGAGCACCTCGGCGGCGGAGAGCCTCCGCACCCTGCCCTTCCCCGAAAGGGCCTGCGCCTTCCGCATCGCCCCCTCGAGCCCCGCCAGCTTCGCGGCCCTCCTCTTGACGCGGGCGAGCTCGGCGTAGGAGGCCAGGCGCTGCCTGTCTGCGTTCATCGCTGCGCGGTCTGGGCGGACGCCGCGGGGGAAGGCGACGAGAGGAGGAGCAGAAGAGGCCTTGCTTCCCCCTCCTCCTCCTCCTCCTCCTCCTCCTCCTCCTCCTTCTCCGTCGTTTTCACTCCCGGGAAGCAGCCGAGGCCTGTTGTAGTGCCTGCCCAGCAGCTCCTTGGGCGTCCCAAAGTGCTTGACCGGGTCGAAGCGCTTCACCTGCGGGGCCGAATCAACAAAAACGACGTGAGAAGAAGCAGATGACCGATCGACGGCGCCGATGCCGTGCAGCGAGCGCGCCATCCGCTCGGCGGCGCGCAGCTCGTGCGTCGCCCGGGCCGCCACGTGGCGCACGTCCTGCGTCCGCATGAGGCGGAGCTCTTTGGCGGAGTACTTGTTGGGCTTGGCGGTGCTGCGTTTGTGTGTTTTGGTGTGTGTGGGTGTGTGGGGTGAGAGAAGAGGTTTTGGGAGGTGAGAGAGAGGAAAGAAGAAAAAAGAGAAAAAGGTTTGAAAGATATAAGGGTTGAGGTCAAACTTTCTCTTTCTCTCTTTCTCTTCCTTTGAAAACAAAAGAAAAACTCAAAAAACCACCGAACTCACTCGACCACGGCGACCCCCTTCTCGGTCCTCGCCTTGTGCATCCCGAAGTAGAACTCATCCGGGTTGCGCGCCTCGGCCTTGCGCGCCAGAGACTTGAGCGTGGCTTCTTTTTTGTGGAAGTCGGCCGCTCGTGCCCGGTAGTCGGATTTCTTCTCGAGGAGGCCGAGGCGGGCGCGGCGGGCACTATTTTTTGTTTTTTTTGTTATTGAGTGTGATTTTGGGTGTGTGTATATGCATGTTTTCCGTTGTCCGTGAGCGATGGGGGGTGGTTGAGATTCGAAGCACGCGGGGCGGGGCGGAGCGAAGGAGGAGGAGGAGGAGGTCGAGGTTGAAGCGAACAAAAGCGAGAGCGGCATGCGTCTGTCGAATTCGAATTCAACTCGACAACCAAAAAACGCGTCCAACTCACGGCTGCGCCCTCTCCTTGTGCGTCTTGCGCTTCACCGCATTGCGGAGCGAGGCGCCCGGCATCGTGGAGATCGGGAGGGGATGGAGCGAGGGGTAAAGGAGGCGGAACGGCGGGGATGAAAGGACGATGGAGTGTTCGTCGTCGTCGGCGGCTTTAGACGAAAGATCGAAAGCGGGCCACGCTTCTTTCCTGCTTAAAGACGGCAAGCGATGAAACCTCTCTTCTGCTGCTGCTGCTGCTCGTGGAGAGCGAGCGAGCGAGGGAGAGGTCTGAGGAGCGAGCGGAGCACGAGGGCTGACAGGAGCGAGAGAAAGCCGCCGGCGGCTTTGAAAAGACGGAGTTTTGAGCAGTGGGCGAAAGAAAGTTCGAAAAAAAAAATTTTTTTTCGAGCTAGCCGTCGCCACTTCTTCTCGTTTCAAGCGGGCTCGTGTGGAGGCTTCTTCCCCCCCTCCCCCCGTTTTCTGAATCTCCCACGCGCTTCACAGAGAGATATCTACGTTTTTTGGCCTAGCGAGGACAGAAAGCAACAGCGATGCAGCGAGCGACGCGCAGCACGATGGCATCTCCGTCATCGTCGCTGTCTTCTCCTTCGTGCCGCCGCAGCATCGTCATCTCCGCCGCTCAGCGCCGCCCCGCCTGCGTCCCCCTTTCCGCATCCGTCACGCGCGATGCTGTCGGCATACCGGCATCGAGGCAGCACGGTGCTCGCAAGGCAGTCCTGAAAGTCGCTGCCTCTGCTAGCGACGACCAATCCTTGTCGTCGCCGTCGCTGGCGGCTGCTTCTTCTTCTTCGTCGTCGCCGCCAGCGTCCGCCGCCGCTTCGCTGGCATCGATGTCGCCGCAGCCCCTCGCGCTGGCTGCCGTCGGCCTCCTGAGCGCGGCCTCCACGATGCCCTTTGGCTCGGCGCTGTTCGCCTCCATCGGAGGTGGCGGGGGCTGGTGGAAGGGCGGAGGAGGGAATGGAGGTGGAGGAGGGAATGGAGGTGGAGATGGCAACGGCGGCGAAGGCACCCTCAACAACCCCAACCCTTCGCTCTCCGAACTCGCCGCCGCGGCCAAGGACGAGGACGACGACGAGGAGGAGGGATCCGGGTCCGAGTACGAAGACGAGGAGGAAGAATCTTCTGCTCCCGCCGGTAAAGGCGACGACGCCGACGACGAAGAGGAAGAGGAGGAAGAAGAGGACGCCCCTCGCAAGAGCCGCCGCTCCCGCTCTTCCTCTTCCTCCTCCTCCTCCTCCGACGCCCCTCAGACCTTCTTCATCTCCAAGATCGTCGCTGAGGGCCTCCCCGAGGGCAAGGGCGTCCCCACCGAGGCCGAGCTCTTCGGCGAGTCGGAGCTGACCCCGGGGTTCTCCTCCACGAAAGCAGCCGTCGGCGCCGAGGTGCAGCGTCTTCTGGCCACCGGCCTCTTCAAGACGGTCAACGTCCGCGCGGTGCAGGCTCCCAAGAGGCCCAAGGGCGAGTGTATCGTCACGTTCACGTTCGCCGAGAAGAAGCTCCCGCCGCTCAAGTCGTTCAAGGTCGTCAGCTCCAGCAGCAAGGCCGGGCCCGCTATCCCTTTCAGCGAAGTCCAAAAGGTCATGGAGCAAGTAGGGGGAGAAACGGGCATCCGCAGGTTGGCCGTGATGCGGGAGGTGGTGGACGGGTGGTACGACAGGCACGGGTACGCGCCGCAGTGCAGGGTGGCGCGGTTCGACGGTAAGGAGAAGAGGAGGTGGTGGGGAAGTTTTTTTTTTTTTTTTCAAACTCGTTTTTTTACTTCTTCTTTCTTCGTCTCTTTTTCTCACCTTTTTCTCTTCTCCCTCCCCTCCCTCCCCTTTTTCAGGCCTGGACTCGGGCGACGTCGTCGCCGTCATCGACGAGCCCCGCGTCAACCGCCTCCGCATCGTCCCCGTCGACGACTTCTGGCAGCCCTTCTCGAACTCGAAGGCCGAGCGCGAGCGCGCCTCTGGCATGCAGGAGTCGACCAACACGGGGGTAGCTTACCCTCCCTCGCTCGTCGCGAGGGACCTGCCCTATTTCAAAAAGGGCCAGCCGCTCAACATGGGCGTCGACGGCAGGAAGGCCATGCGGGACCTGATGGCACTGGGGATGTACGACAACTGCCAGGTGCAGCTGAATGAGGTCGCCTCTCCTCCCAACTCTTCGTCGTCCGCCGACCAAGCCGGCGACGACGACGACGACTTGGACGAAGGGGGACAGAGGCGCAGAAAAAAGAAGCAGCAGCAGCATCAGCAGCCCCAGCTGGGCCCCCAGCTGTTCGACGTCGAGATCCTCGTGCACGAGAAGCCGCACAAGCTGGCCGAGATCGACCTCGAGTGGCAGCTGGCGCCGTCGGGCGAAGGTGGCAGGGGCAAGCCCGCTCTTGTGACACCGGTTCCGGGTGGCTCGCTGACCTTCGAGGACAGGAACGTTCTCCAAAAGGGCATCACGGCCACGGCGTCGCTGTCCTCTGCCAATCTGTTGGCCCCCTCGGCAGAGGAGCTGGGCTTCAGGGTCGACGTGAAAGTCCCCAACGTTTTCGGCAAAGACGACCCCAAGAAATCGGCGCTCACCTTTGCAGCTTTCAACTCGAGGAAGCTGAGCCCCGTTTTTACCGCCGTGCCAGGGTCCGGCGACGAGGTCCCGCCGGTCATGCTCGACCGCGTCGGGGCCATGCTGAGCCTGAGCGAGACCTACTCCCGCAACTCGCACGGCAGCCTGGGGCTCGTGCTCGAAAAAGTCGCCGCCGTCGACGAGAACGGCGCGCTGGCGCCTCGAGGCACCAAGCAGCTCGCCACCGGCGCCCTGGCCCCTCACGGCCCGCCGACCACCCTGTCCGACACGGGCGAGGACCTCGTGGCCTACCTGCGGGGCTCCCTGGTGCGCGATGCGACCTGGGACTGCGCGGGCCAGACCCTCGGGCCGCGCGACGCCGCGGTTGTCGACCAGGGGCTGGGGCTCGGGTCGGGCTCCCCGGTCTTCAACCGGGCCACGCTGTCGACGACGAGGCACCTCAGGATCCCCGCGGCGCTGTTTGGCGGGAAGCTGCCGCTGCAGCTGCCCGAGCTCTTGGCGCCGAGGCCCAGCCTGGCTGGGCCTCGGCCGCCGGCGTCGCTGGTGCTGCACGCCCGCGGCGGCGCCGCCGTCGGCGCCCTGCCCTCCTATGAGGCATTTGTTCTCGGGGGACCGCACTCTGCCCGCGGGTTCAACGTCGGCGAGCTGGGCGCCGCGCGCCGCTTCGCCGAGGCGGCCGTCGAGCTCCGCGTCCCCGTCGCCAGGGCCACGGCCTTCGCCTTCGTCGAGGGCGCGACTGACCTGGGTTCGGGAGCAGAGGTCGCAGGCAACCCGACCGCGTTTTACAGAAGGCCAGGGGCAGGGACCAGCGCCGGGGTCGGGGCCAAAATGGGAGCGGCGAGGATCGAGTACGCCACGGACAGCAACGCCGGGAGGGGCACGCTGTTCATGAGGTACGGGGAGAGGTTTTGAAGAAAGGGGAGAGAGAGATTTGGTTTTGGGGGAAGAGAGAAAGAGAAAAGAGAGAAAGAGAAAAAGAGAGAGGTGCAAAAAAAAAAACGAGAGAGAGAAAGCAAGTTTTTTCATTTTTTCAAAGAGGAAAAAAATTCTTCGACCCCCCCCCCTTTTCCCCTTCTTTTCTCCTCTCCCCACGCCTTGTCCAATGCTTCTTCGCGGTCGGGGAGCCACTTTCGGCGTGTCGGCGACCCCAGCGAGGCGAAATAGAGGGCTCGCTGCTCGAGCGAGCTCGCAATTGAACGAGAACGAAGAAGACAGCGAAGACGCAATCCCTCTTCTCCTTCTTGGCCGCCGTCGCTCGTCGTTGCTCACCCTCGCGGCAGCCGTCGCCTCGCTCGTCCCGGCCTTGGCCGCCTCCGCCGCCGTCGAAGGAGGCGTCCCCTCCACCTCCCTCCGCTCCAGGGTCTCCAGCGGCGTGGGATCCTTCATGAAGAGGCGGCAGAGGCGCGACGGCGGCGCTCGGCTGCTGGCGCCGGTTCGGACCGTGAGGCGGCGGCTAAAGGACGCGGCGGGCTTGCTCCTGGCGGCCCTGGATGGCGCCGAGCCCGCGGCGGTCGCAGCCGCAGCAGGGGGGAATAGCAGCGGAGGGCAGGAGGTGGACCACGAGGCGGCGCTGAGCGGCAGGCTCTTCGGCGGCGACGGCAAGCAGCAGCGGCGGCGAGAGGCGACGACGGACAAGGACGAAAACGGAACCCCCCTGGGCCTCTTCGGCAAGATCAACAGGGCCACGAAAAAGTCCTCCTCCGCCTTCCAGGAGGACGGTCTACCTCGCCCTTTGGCCTTCAAGCCCATCCTCGAAGCCGTGAGGGCCGGATCGGGCGAGTGTTATACTTTCGACGCGCTCGACGGCGCCCTGCCCCTGCCGCAGTCGCTCGTCGGCGGCTCTGCGAATTGCACTTTGTCGCTCGTCGCCCGCAACGCCGCCTCTGCCGTGCCCATAAACGAGGTGCGCGGCGAGGCCCTGCGCGAGGCCACGCTGGACGAGGCCGACGCGACGATCGGCGCCGTGCGTTTGCTCGACGACCTGCTCGAGCGCGCAGCAGAGGGGGACAGGAGGGCGGCGGCCGAGGTGGCGGTTGCTCTGGAGGGCGCTCTGAGGTCGGTCGCCGCGCTGGAAGGGTTGGTCGCCGCGTGCCTGAACTTTGACGGGGAGCAGCCGACGTCGGACTACGACGAGTGAATGAAAAGAGAAGAAGGAGAAAGGTTCAGAAAGGATGAAAAAGCTCGTTTTGTTTTTGTAACACAGAAAAAGAAAAAATAGATCAGAAAGAAAATCAAGGAATATGAACGACGCTCGCCGACCCCGGGGCGACGCCTCCGCCTCCTCCTCCTCCCGTCGCCCTCCGGAGCTGCGCAGCCCTCTGCGCCCCCTCGAAGAGCTCGCGCGTCTCCTTCTTGGTGGCCCGCGCGGCGGCGCGCTCGGCCTTGACCGCGCCCTTGCGGGCCCTCTTCTCCTCGGCCGTCTCTCCCTTGGGGCGGCGCGAAGAGGAGGTCGAGGCGCGGATAGGAGGTCGACCTGTTGTTCCTTCTTCGCCGTCGAAAGCGGCCGCGGACCCTGGGTGCTCTGGCGTCGGGGGTGCAGCAGCAGTTAAAGAAGCCAGAGGCAGCCCGGTCTTGCGAGAGAGGCGCATCTGAGGCAGCGGCTGGAGCAGTAGGGAAGGAGCGGCGGCGGCGTTTCGGCCTCCGCGGGTCGAGAGTTCGCTCCCGTCATCATCATCGTCGCCGCCGTTGAGGTTTCTCTGCTGCTGCCTCCGCCTCCGACTGCTGCCGTCCCTGGGCTCCTCCAGGAAAGAAGGCCTGTAACTGGCCGTCGAGACAGACGTGAGAACTGTCTCGCAGTCCCATTCCTGTTGCTGCTGCGGTCCACCTTCTTCGCCGCCGACAAGGCTCACGAAGCGGCTTTCGTCGTCATCCTTCCGCCGCAGCCGCCTCCCGCCTCGGCTCGCCCTTTCGAGCTCCTCCGCCGCCCTCGCGGCCTCCTCCCTGGCCCGCCTGCGCTCGAGGCGGGCCTCGCGCTCCTCCTCCACGACGGCAGCGCGAGCGAGGGCGTCCTTGGTGGCCTTGAGGGCGAGGGCAGCCGCCGCTGCTTCCTCTTCGTTGAGGTCGTCGTCGCCGCCGTCGTCGTCGTCGCCATTTCCTCCTCCCTCTCCTCCACCTCCTCCTCCCTCTTCCCTCTTCTTCCTCGCGGCAGCAGCAATCTCCGCCAGCGTCCTGTACTCCTGCCCGCCTTCGTGCGCGTGGTCCCTCGTCGCATTCTCCCCCAGGAAAGCATCAAACGCAGACGCAAACTCCGAGGCGTCCCTCGTGACCCCCTTTTGACCGCGCTCCTCCCCGCCGCCGATGCCCCGCGTCCCTTCCTCGTCGTCGCCCAGCGACCCCACCTCGTCGCTGTCGTAGCGCAGAGCCATGGCTTCGAAGGCCTCGTCGATCCCTGCGAGGCCCCTGGGCCGGTCCTGGCGCTCGGGGCGCCAGTAGGTGGAGGCGATGGAGCCCGCGGCGCGGCGGCGAGGGGGAGGCCTTTCGCGTTCGTCGTCGCTGAGGGCCCGCTGCGCCGCGGCGGCGTCTTCGTCGCCCTCGTCGCTCTCCCAGCTCCCGTCGCTCGAGAAAGCTTCTTCTTCGTCTTCCTCTTCCTCTTCATCGTCCTCCCCAGAGAAGTCGCTCGCCAGCGCCGCCTCCGCCCTCGTGATCTCGTCGGCGCTGGCGGCCACGGCGACCGAGGAGGCCCCCGCGGCGGCGATGACGAAGTCGTCCTCGAGGCCAAAGCCCTCGACCGCCGCGGCGCTCGTCACCTTTTTCTGCCGGTTCCTCGACGCCGCCGCCACCTCCTCCTCATCGACCAAAACGCCGTCGTCGGCTTCCAGAGCTGCCATGGCCTCGGCGACCTCGTCCACCTCGGCGTCGGCGGCGGCGGACCTGCGCCTCCTGTTGCGCTTGCGCTGCTGCCTCTGCTGTCGCTGCCGCTCTTCGTTTCCGTTGCCGTTTCCGTCGTCGTCGCCGTTGCCGTCGAGCCTCCGGGTGAAAGCGGTGACGCCTCCGGCGGCCCCCGCCGCGGCCTCCTCGTCCGGGGCGATCGAGTGCACCACCAGCCTGGTCGCATCGAGCGTGGCGTGGTCCTCGACGGGGGCGTGGAGCCTCCTGGCGCGAACGAAGACCGAAGGACCAGCAGCAGCCGCAGCGGGTTGAGAAGCAGCGGCGGTTTCGGCGGCTGATGATGCTTCCCGCGCTGCCTCTCCTCCTGCCTGCGCCGCGTCGTTCTCGCTGCTGCTGCCACTCCCACCACCTTCGAGCGTCGCCTCGCCCGATTTACCCCCAGGCGCGCGGAGGTGCTTCATGTAGTCGTAGCCGTCGTCCGGGAAGCCCAGCTCGATCAGCTCGCGCCTGCGGGCGTCGCTGATGGCGACGGTCGGCGTCGGGTCCCTCCAGAAATCCATCGGGTGGATCTTATTCTCCTGCTGCTGACGTTCGCGCTGAAGCTCAGGGTCGGGGCGGCCGAGGCCGACGCCCAGCGAGGCGTCGACGAGGAGTCCCTCGCCGAGCCGAGGGGCGGGAGCGTCGGAAGTTGAAGGGGCATTGGCGTCGGCGGCGTCGGCATTGTCGGCGTTTTCGACATGCGGCTCCGCCTCGTCCTCTGCCGAGCGGAAGACGAGGTTGAAAGTCTGCGCCTTCTTCTTGTCGATAAAGGGGCGGGTGGTGCGTCCCATCGCGCGGAGTGGTAGCAGTAACACTAGTAGTAGAGAACGAGGAGCGCGTTGAAGAGGAAGAAGCACAACTCTCTTCGAGCTAGCCTGTTTTCTCTCCCTCGACGATTTTTTTCCGCCAAACTTTTGTTTCTTTTTCATTCCATTTTTCCTCTTCCTATTTCACCTTCTTCTTCTTCCTCCTTCGAGAAGCGAAACTCCGACTTCACTCGCTCGCACTTCCAAGCCCTTCTTTTCTCCAACTCATGACGCGGCGCCAGCGGGCGCTCGCTGCCGCCGCGGTTGCCGCCGCGGGGCAGGTAAGGAGGAGAGGAAGAAAAGGAGAGGAGATGAAGAGGAAGAGCGAGTCGAAAAAGCTTCGCCGACGTTCGTTTTGATGGGATCAACGGAAATCTCATCTCCTTTAATCTCTTTCTCTTCCACCCACAACCCCTCACAGCTCCGCCCGCTCCTGCAGCACTCGACACGAAGGACGGCGCTCAACGCATCCCAGGCAGCAGCTGACGCATCGCAGGGCTCCCTGGCCTCTGCGGCGCGGTCATTCTTCGCAGTGTCGTCGTCGTCGTTGTCGTCGTCGGCCAAGTCCATGTCGTCGTCGTCGTCGACGCTCCGACAGCGCGGCGTCGTTGGAGTCGCCAAGGGCTCTGCCGCTGCTGCTGCTCCTTCTTCCCGCGCGACTGCTCCGACGAAGCGAGCGTTCAACACGTACAGCGATGTTCCCTCGGACGTGGCAGGGCAGGTAAGGAAGAGACAGAAAAAGAAGAGAGCGGAGAAAGAAAAGAGGAAAAAAACCATCGAGGGCAATTTCTTCATTATCGGAGCCAGCTGGCAAATCTCATCCAAAAAAAACCTCCACCACTTCCTTCCTTCCTCCTCCCCCTCTCCCCCAGGCCTCCTTCCTCCGCGAGCTCAACCGCCGCAACGACCCCGAGGCCGTCATCTCCCTCTACGAGCGCGGCGCCGTCTCTGCCACCCCGGGGGCCCTGGGGGAATACATGAAAGCTCTGGTGAGAGCAGACAGGCTCGACTCAGCGGCGCTGCTCCGGAACTTGGAAGGGAAGAGCAGCCCTGCTGCTGCTGCTGCTGCTGCTTCGGCCGCGCCTGCCTCTTCTTCCTCTTCCATGGCGCCGTTCGCGGCGCGCTCGGCGTTCTACGGAGGAGGGCAGCAGCAGGCAGCGGCCTCCGAGGCGGCCCCGGGCTTCGGCTTCGGGAGCTCTCTTTCCTCTGCTCCTGCCGCCGCAGGCGACGTTCTCTCTTCTTCCGCGTCCCCTCTCGGCTCCGCCTCCAACCCCCTGGTCACGATGGCCGCCGAGCCCTCGGCCCGCGCCCAGCTCTGGCGCACCTTACGGACCCTGGGCTTGGCTTTTGTGCTCGTCTCCGGCGTCGGGGCCCTCGTCGACGCGCAGGGAGGGCTGGCTGGAGGCGGGAGGGGAGGGGCCGGGGTGCTGCACAACCCCGACCTCCGCCCGCAGGCCGGTTCGCCCGCGCGGTTCGAGGACGTGAAAGGTGTCGACGAGGCCAAGCACGAGCTCAGCGAGGTGGTCGAGTTTTTGAAAGACCCTTCGAAATTCACTGCCCTGGGAGGGAAACTGCCCAAGGGCGTGCTTCTCGTCGGGCCACCGGGCACGGGAAAAACCTTGCTGGCTCGCGCCGTGGCGGGCGAGGCCGGCGTCCCCTTCTTCTACGCTTCGGACTCAGAGTTCGAGGAGATGTTCGTGGGCGTCGGCGCGAGGCGCGTGCGCGACCTGTTCGCAGCTGCGAGGAAGGCGTCTCCCTGCATCGTGTTCATCGACGAGATCGACGCCATCGGCGGCGCGCGCAACCCCAAGGACCAGCAGTACATGAAGATGACTCTGAACCAGCTGCTCGTCGAGCTCGACGGCTTCAAGCCGGCAGACGGCGTCATCGTCGTGGCGGCCACGAACTTCCCCGAATCCCTGGACAAGGCGCTGGTGCGACCGGGGAGGTTCGACAGGCATGTTTCGGTTCCCAACCCGGACGTCAAGGGCCGAGAGGCGATCCTGGAAACGAAATTCGTCGGCGGCGGCGTGCCCCGCGACCCGGACGTCGACCTCAGCGTCGTCGCCCGCGGGACACCGGGCTTCTCCGGCGCCGATCTCGCTAATTTGGTCAACCTGGCGGCGCTGGACGCAGCTAGGGCAGGCGCGAAAGCCGTGGCTGCCAGGCACCTCGACGCGGCGCGCGACCGTATCCTCATGGGAGCAGAGCGCAAGAGCGCGGTGCTCTCCCCTGCCAACCGCAAGCTCACCGCCTACCACGAAGGGGGGCACGCGCTGGTCGCCTTGAGAACCGAGGGGGCGCACCCGCTCCACAAAGCCACAATCGTGCCTCGCGGCTCCAGTTTGGGATTAGTCATGCAGCTTCCGGGCGAGGGCGACGACGGCACGAGCGTGACCCGGAGGCAGCTTCTGGCGAAGCTCGACGTCTGCATGGGGGGGCGCGTCGCCGAGGAGCTGGTCTTCGGGTCCGGGGCCGTCACCACGGGCGCTTCCAGCGATCTGGAGCAGGCGACGCGGCTCGCGAGGGCGATGGTCACGAAATTCGGGATGTCGGAGCGGCTCGGCGCCGTCTCGATCCCTTACGGAGACTCCTCCGACTCCGGGGTCCTGTCGCCGGAGACGCGCGCCGCCGTCGAGGCCGAGGTCAAGGCGCTGCTGACGGGGGCCTACGAGAGGGCGCAGAGGCTGCTCAAGAAGCACGAGCAGGACCTGCACGCGCTGGCGGCGGAGCTCTTGGAAAAAGAGACGCTTTCTGGGGGAGAGATCGCCGAGCTGGTCGGCAAGGGCGCGGTCAACGCCGAGGCGTGCTCGAGACTCTCTGGGAGATCGAGCTCTTCTTCCTCTTCTTCGTCGAAGAAAGGAAGCAGCAATGGTAGCGGTAGTAGCGAGACGGAAGCAGCGGAGTCGGGCGGCGACGAGAAGGCGCGCCGCTCCCCTTCTTCGGTGCAGCCCGGCGGGGCGGTCGCGGCGCCGGCGGCGTCTGTTTCGGCGAAAGCGGGATGAAACGTTTTGGTTTCTTTCCTTCGATTTTCGTTTTTTTCTCGTTTTCTCTTCAAATGTCAAACTAGCAAACAGAAACCGGAGCCATAGAAAAAGGGCCTCTTTTGGAAACAACAGCAAATCAATGGGAGAGAGAGAGAGAGAGGCTCTCTCGTAAAAAGAAATGGCGGAAAAGAAGAATGGAAAGTGAGTTCACAAATAAAGTTAAAAGAAGAAAAAAACTCGCGCTCTCTCCTCTCTCCCTCGAAAACAAAAAAAAAACATCTTCTCTCTTTCCCTCCGCCTCTCTTCTCTCTCCCTAAAACGAACGCCTGTTAACCTCTCTTTTCAAACGGGCCCGTCAGTGGCCATCCTGCTGATGTACCTGTCGTAGAACTCCGCCGCCCTCTCGAACTGGCCCAATTCGGTATACAAATCGGCGATGTTGCCACACGCGTCGGCGTCCCCCACGTGCTCCCCTGCCTCGTCCGAGAGAGCCAGCACCCTCCTGAGGTGGCCTATCGCTCCCCGACGGTCGCCGTTGAGCCTGGCCGCGGCGGCCAGCCCGCGCACGGCGCGCTTCTCGTGGACTTTGTCCCCCAAAGCCTCCGCCAGCATCAAAGCTTTCTCAAAGCGAACCATCGCCGCGGGGCCCTGTTTTTCTTTGAGAAGCCTCTTCCCCTCGCGTAAGGCCGAGACGCAGGCGCGGAGCTCGGCGGAGACCTCCTCGTCGTCGAGGGAGACGACGACGGAGGGGGAGGGGTCGGTTTGAGACGAGGAGGAGGTGGAGGTGGAAGGAGAAGAGGAAGACCTCGCGTCGGCCGAAGAAGAAGGCTGCGGCGGTGCGGCGACGGAGGTGGCGGCGGCCGCAGCGGCGGCGGAGGCCAGAATCCCGCCGCTTCCGTTTTCTCCCGAATCCCTCAGCAGCTCGCTCAGGGGCCTCCCCGCCGGGGACAGAGGCTGCGGCGCGTAATTCAAGCCCGGGGCATAAACTGTCCCTGCCCGCGCCTGCTGCCTCAGGCTCAGGTTGATCTTGCGGAGCTGGTCGTTGAGCCTCTCTACCTCCGCTTTACGGGACCTGGCGGAGACGCCCCCGACAAGAGCCCCCGTGAGCGCGACGAAGACGAGGATCCCCACCAGGTCGATCCCGAAGGGCGTGGCGCAGAGCTTGCCCGCTCTGCCCGGCTCGTTCTCCTCTTGCAAAAGCTCGGCGCGGGCACGGTCGAGCTCCTGGATGACCTCCCCTTCCTTCTCGAGCCGCAGGTTGTAGAGCCTTTCTTCTTCCTCGGCGAGCAGGCCGCGGGCTCCGGACTTGGTGAGGAAGGGGGCGCGCTTGACCGGTGCGGGAGGGGGAGGCGGGGTCTGGCGCCAGAAGCCCTGGGTGATGGGAGCAGGAGGGGCAGGAGCGAGAGGTTCGGAGGAAGCGGCGGCGGCGACGGCTTCCGCGACGGCGCCGGCGGTCGACGGAGAAGGTTCGAGGACCGTCGCGGCGTTCGCCGGCATCAGAGGCCCGGCCAGAAGCACGGACGCAGAGGCCGCGACTGCCGCCAGCGCCAGGGAGACTTGCGGCGCGAACGCCGGCGCGGCGACGACGGGCGAGACGCGAGGGGATTCCGTGGCCGCTGTCGTCGAAATTGACGACGTCGTCGTCGTCGTCGTCGCCGGCTTGCCGACGGCGTTCGTCGCCATCAACAAGGCGCCTCTGCCCTGCCTCGCCGGGAGCGAGGAAGCCCCGACGCGCGACGCCGGGGCGTGCAGCGCGGAAGGAGCGGGCATGTTGTACGAAGATTTGAGTAGAAAGGAGGGGAAAGGAGAGCGCGCGAGAAGCAGCAGCAAGGGTGGCCTTATCGAGAGAAAGTTCGAAGTGTGCCGAGCGAAAGGACAACCTCGTCGTCACTTTTTTCGCTTTCTTTCTCTTTCTCTCTCATTCTTCTCCTCTCCCCCAACAACAAACACCAGCCGCCCCCCCCCCCCCCCCCCCCCCGGGCCCGGGGGGGAGGGGGGGGGCGTCGGGGGGGGGGGGGGGGGGGGGGGGGGGGGGGGTGGGGGGGGGGGGGTGGTGTGGGGTGGGGGGGGGGGGGGCAAAGCGAACATGGGGGGGAAAGAAAAGGTGAGCTGGAAAAAAAAAAACTCGAGGGGGGAAACACCTGGGAGGGAAAGAAAACGCCTCTCTCCTCTCTTCCTCTCCCTCACC
>Ga0114918_10003208_pt1 | contig 14502 bp, 7 predicted proteins | sample LantaG_FD_87015 | JGI IMG/M metagenome (GOLD analysis project Ga0114918, IMG submission 87015) | Deep subsurface microbial communities from Baltic Sea to uncover new lineages of life (NeLLi) - Landsort_02402 metaG | ecosystem: Environmental > Aquatic > Marine > Oceanic > Sediment | place: Baltic...
AGAGAGAGAGAGAGAGAGAGAGAGAGAGAGAGAGAGAGAGAGAGAGAGAGAAGAGAAGAGAAGAGAAGAGAAGAGAAGAGAAGAGAAGAGAAGAGAAGAGAAGAGAAGGGAAGGGAAGAGAAGAGAATGAGAGAGGGAGGGAAAAGAAACAAACTCGTCGACTCTCACTTTTCCGCTCGACATTTGAAAGAGGCAATCGATCAAACACTTTCGATTTTCCTCTTTTCTCCACCTCTTTTTCTCTCTCTCTCTGCCTCTCTTCCTTTTTTTCGCACCCGAGATCGACGTACAAGACCTTTTTCTTTCTCTCGGCGAAGCGGCAGCAAGAAGTAAGCAAAAAAAGTCGTTCTCGGAAGCAACAAAAAGAATCAGCAGCGATGACCGATTTGAGCGACCTCTTTACCGAAAAACTCGACCTCGACAACGACGCCCCAGGCGGCGCGAGCAGCAGCAGCTCGAGCTCCAGCAGCTCTAGTTCCACTGCCGCGCCCGTGCCTCTGAAGCTCACCGACGTCCCCAACCAGGTGCTCGTATCGATCTTGGTCGTGGCTGCGGGTAATGATCATTTCTGGGCTGAATTCACTGTTCCCTTTGTTTGCAAGGCCTTCCGCGACCTCTACCGCTCGCGCGATGCTTCGCCCTTGCACCCGTTTCTCTTGCTCGCCTTCGCGAAAGAGGTCGCCGCAGCGAAAAGGGCGGCCCCTCCTCGTCGTTCTCCTCGGCGCCGTTCTCCTCGTCGCGAGCCTATTGTCCGCGCTTCCAGGGTCATCTCTTGGGCTCGCACGCATGCCGAGTCGGTGCGCGCGCTGTACCTCAACCACCGATTCCGCGCGTCTCTCGGCGAATTCAACGCAACAAACTTGGCTCGACTCGTCGCTGCCGTCGGACCTCACCTGACCGAGATCCAGATCGGTCGGGGCTTTGAGAAGCTGCTCGGACCTCCCTTCTGGGCGTCTCTGAGGGCTTATGTCATCCCAGCTCGAAAGATGCGCACGCTCAACGTCATGAACATCCCAAAAGGCTTCTACACAAGCGACGTCGAGCCCTTGGTCCAGCTCCAAGGCAGCCTCGAGGAGTTCGGCCTCTGGGTGTCCTCTGATGAAGACGCCAACCCTGTGATTGGCGTGCCTCGCTTTCCGGAGGCTTTGTGTTTCCTCACAAACCTGAAAAAGCTGTGCTTGAGCTTCCACTTTAGGATCAAGGCGATCCCGGTCGGGATCTCGAATCTCAAAAAACTGCGAGTCCTCTATGTCATCGGCTGCGACCTCCGCTCGCTGCCCAAGGAGCTGGGCGCGCTCTCGCAGCTAGAGCTGCTCGACGTTTCCATGAGCAAGGCGCTGGGCGCCGCGAACGACGACGTCGCGTTCCCTCCAGAGCTCGAGGGGTTGAAGTCTCTGCGCGAGCTTCACCTTGCAGGCTGCGGCCTCCGCCGCGTGCCGGCGTTTGATCGCGAGTTGAGCTCGCTCGATGAGATCTGGCTCAATGACAACCGCGACTTGCAGTTCGACGCCCCGCTGGACTATTTGATCGAGTGCTGTCCTCACCTGCGTGTGGTGGATATGCAGAAAGATTCCGGAGGGACGTGGACTCAGCAGTCGCTGGCGCACCTCGAGGCCTTCGAGGAGAAACTTCAGAAGAAAAACGCGAGCGCCGAAGTGGAGTTTTAGAGCCTTTTTTTCTTTTTGCTTTTCCTAGTTCTTCTTCGTTTGTGTTTTCGTTTCTTTCTTTTCTTTTTTTCCAAGCGCAGGGCGGTGGGGGATAAGCGCGTCAGCTGCTTTTTTTCCGCCGTGGGGGAGTGAGAGACTGTAAAGAGAGAGAAAAGAGAGAGTTTCTTTTCCCCTTCGAGAGATAGAGACGAAAAAATCCATTTTTTCGAGAGAGAGAGACGAAAAAATCCATTTTTTCGAGAGAGAGAGAGAGAGAGAGATCGAATGAGGCGCTTCTCCGATGCCGCGCACGCCGCGGCGCACGGCGCATCACGCCACAAGTCATCGACACTCAGTCTGAGTTCCCGCGTGTGCGATCTTCTCAAGGTAGCAGCGGGCGGGCCTAGGGGGGCTAGAACGAGCTCGAAAGCAGGCGGTGAAGTGATTGGGCTTAGATCAACGGCGGCCGTCCCCTCGAAACTCAACCTCTTCTTCTCTCTTCTTCTCAAAAAACAAAAAAAACAAAAAAAAACAAAAAAAAGGGCCTCTCCCTCGCCGACACCAACCAGCGTCGGCTCTCCGCTTTGGACCCTGCCGACGTAGAGGACGCCTACGACCAGCTCGTCGCCGAATTCGCTCCCTCCGATGCCCAGGCGGCGCTGCTGGCTGTTGCCGCCGGTGCGTCATCGGCGGCGTTGGCTTCTTCTTCTTCTCCTCCGGCTTTTCCCTCTTCCTCCTCTGTCGACGCGCTCGTCGACGCCGCGCTCGACTGGCTCTGCCTCAACCTGGACGCGAATTCTCTGCCTCGACGCTACGCCGGAGCGCTGCCTGACAACGCCGGGATGCAGGTCGACGGCGGCGACGGCGAAAGAGGAGGAGACGGCTCGCGGCGAAAGGTCAAGGTCTTGGCTGCCAACAACAAGGAGGAGGAGGCGCGAAAGCTGACGGCGGCGGGGAAGGAAGAAGACGCCGAGGCCGCCGCCCGGAAACAGGCGGAAGCGGCCGCCCTGCGCGCCCAGCAGGAGGCCGCCGCCGCCGCCGCCGCCAGGGCCGCCGCGGAGGCAGCGGCTCGCGAGCGGGAGGAGGAGCGCGGCGCGTCCAAGTCGTACATCCTCAAGTACCTCGAGCAGCAGGGGAGCTCCGGAGACGAGGACGAAGACGGAGACGATGACGACGACCTTGACTGCGACGGATTTCCATCTTTGACAAAAGCAAAAGCAAAGGCGGCAGCAGCCTCTAACGCCGCCGCAGACGGCCCCGGAGACGACTCCTCCCCTCTCTCGAACGCGTCCTCGGTGATAGAGGACTGGGAGGTCTGGGGCGACCCGCGCGAGATCGAGCGCCGCAAGCTCGAGCGCGCCAGGGCCGCGAGGCCGCGCGCCGAGCGGGTCGAGCAGGTGGTGGGCGAGTGGGGCGTCGTCCGCGCCGAGGCCGCGCGGGCGAAGGCCTCCGGGGACAGGGGCAGGCAGCGCGCCGCCGGGATGGCGATGGCGTCGCTGAAGCGCGAGGCCGAGGAGCTGGGCATCGGGCAGGACGAGCTGGAGGGGCGGAAAGGCGGAGAGGGAGAAGAGGGAAGCGGCGACGGCGGCGATTCTCGTTCCTCTTCTTCTTCCTCCGATGACGACGACGACGGCGCGGGCATGGGCCTCTTCAACGACGAGGCAGGGGCCGACGCGCCGCAGTGGGAGGCCCCCTCTGCCGCGTCGCGGAAGCCGCTCAACGTCGATGACATCCTCCGGCCGTGGGGCGAGGCGGCGGCCCTAGCGGCAGAGGGAGCGAAGAAGAAGAAAGGCGGCGGAGGAGGCGGAGGAGGAGGGAAAGCTTCTGCTTCTGCCTCTGCTTCTGCCGCCGCGTCCCTGGCCCCGAAGGCCGTGCTCCAGCAGTTGTGTTCAAAAAAGGGTATCCCGCCGCCGAGGTTCGACAAGCTCCCGCCGGGAGGGCTCCGCGGCGAGGCCCTCTTGCCCGAAGCGGACGCCACCGCCGCCACCGCCGGCCTGCTCCGCTACAGCGTCGCCGTCGAACCTTTCTCCTCTTCTGCTGCTGTTTCTGCTGCTGCTTCCAAGCGCGGCGGCGGGGCCAAGCGGCGCCCGCCCCCGCCCATCGTGTTCACTCTCGACGAGGCCGACGACGGCTGGAGCGCCATCCAGGAGGCGCAGAACGCAGCGGCGACGCTGGCGCTCTACCGGCTGACGGGCTGCGGCGGAAACGGCGGAAGCGGCGACGCAAAGGGCGGCGGCGGCAACGGCAGCAGCGGCCGGCAACGAAGGCGAGCCCCGGCGACCAGCGTCGCCGCTGCGAGCCGCGAGGTGATGACCGCCGAGGGGGCCTCCGCGCTGGCGCTGCTCGATCCCAAGTCGCCCTACGCGGCGCTGTTCCTGTCGTGGGTGGCGCGGGACTCGGGCCTCCTGGAGCAGCAGGACTCGGCGGCTGAGGCGGCGGCAGCGGCGGACGGAGAAGAAGGAAGCGGCGCCAGCGACGGAAACGGCACCGCGCCTTTGACGACCTCTGCCGAGGCCGACCGCGCTTCTTTCGTTCGCTCCGTCGTGGCCGCGCGAGCTGCTGCTATCGCCGCGTCGCGGAAGAAGGGCACTGCAGCTGCTGACGCCGCCGCCGCGGACGACGGAGAAGAACAAGCCGCCGGAACGCGAAACCAAAAGCATCATCAACGACGACACCCTTCTTCTCCTTCTCCTTCTTCTTCCACCACCACCACCACCGCCACCGAACTCGAGAGCCAGCGCATGCTCCGCGACCTCGAGGCCTTCGATTCCTCGCCCGAGGGCCGCGACTGGGCGCGCCAGCGCTCTCTCCTGCCCGTCTGCGAGATCAGGCAGCCGCTGCTGGAGGCGCTGGCCCGCAACGACGTCGTCGTCGTCGGCGGGGACACGGGCTGCGGCAAGACGACGCAGGTCCCGCAGTACCTGCTCGAGGCCGAGACGCGCGCCCTCCGCGGCGGCGCCACGTCGATCGTTTGCACGCAGCCCAGGAGGCTCGCCGCCGTCTCCGTTGCCGAGCGCGTCTCGCAGGAGCGCGGCGAGCGCGGCGGTCCCGGCGCCAGGGGCAACCGGGTTGGCTACCACGTCCGGCTCGACGCTTCCTACACCAGGGACACCAGGCTGCTCTTCTGCACGACCGGGATCCTGCTGCGGAAGCTCGGAGGAGGTGGAAATGAGCTCGGAGAAGATGGAGAAGAAGAAGAAGAAGAAGCCTCTCCCTCGTCTTCTTCTCTCGACCTGTCGGGCGTCAGCCACGTCGTCGTCGACGAGGTCCACGAGCGCAGCCTCCAGGGCGACTTCCTGCTCGCGATCCTCAGGGACGTCGTCGCGCGCAGGCGGAGGACCCACGAGGAGGCCGTGCTGGCGCTGGCGAGAGCGAGCGGGAAAGGCGGCGACGGGGGCGCTTCTCCTTCTGCCCCTGCTGTTCCGCCGCCGCCTCTGAAGGTCGTCCTCATGTCCGCGACGCTCGACTCGCGGCTGTTTGCTTCGTACTTCGGTTCCGACACTCCTTGCCTCCGCGCCGGCGGACGCACCTTCCCGGTCGAGCACCTGTTCCTCGAGGACGCCTACGCCCGCACGGGGTACCGCCTGGCCTCCGACGCGCGGGCGGCCCTGCGCCTCGACGCCAAGGCGGCGCGCAGGCGGCAGCAGGACCTCGCGACGCGCGTCTCGTCATCGGCGGCCAGGCTCGCGCGCGACAACTGGGGCGACGCCGACGCCGACGCGCTCGCGGCCGCCGGCGCCCTCAACAAGTGGTACGACCCGGCTCTCTACCGTGGCCACGAGGAGTTCGTGCGGCGCAACCTCGAGAGGGTCGACGAGACCGCGATCGACTTCGACCTGATCGAGGAGCTCGTCGACTTCATAGACGCGACCGACGTGGAAGAGAAACAAAGAGACGAAGAAGAAGAAGGAAACAGAGGTCAAAACCCTCACTCTTCTTCTCTTCCTTCCTTCTCCTCCTCCAAGACCCCCGTCGGCACCGGCGGGGCCGTGCTCATCTTCTTGCCCGGGGCGGCGGAGATCGCCGCGGTCTGCGCTCGCCTCTCCTCCTCCGAGGCCGCTCGCAGGGGCAAGCGTTGGGTCTTACCTCTGCACTCCTCCGTGTCCCCCGCGGACCAGCGCAGGGCCTTCCAGCGCCCGCCGCGCGGCGTCCGCAAGTGCGTCGTCGCCACCAACATCGCCGAGACCTCGATCACGATCGACGACGTCAGCTTCGTCATCGACTCGGGCAAGCTCAAGGAGCGCAGGCACGACGCGGCGCGGGGGATGGGCCTGCTGATCGAGGACTTCGTCTCCCGCGCCGCGGCGCTGCAGAGGAAGGGGAGGGCAGGGAGGACGAGGCCTGGAGTGTGCTTCGCCCTCTACACGAGGAGGAGGTTTTGTGGGAATGGCGGAAATGGAAGCGGTGGAGGTGGTGGAGAGAGGAACGGCGAAAACGGCGACAACGACAACAACTCCCATTCTTCTTCTTCTTCTCAGCAACCCACCTCGACCTCCAGCTCGACGATCTCCGGCGGCGTCCTCCGCGACTTCCAGGCCCCCGAGATGGTCCGCGTGCCCCTGGAGGAGCTGGTGCTGCAGATTCACCTGCTCGGCCTCGGGCCGGCGGGCCCCTTTTTGTCGCGCGTGCTCGAGCCCCCTCCGGCGAGGGCCGTCGAGGCAGCGCTCGAGAGCCTGCGCTCCGTGGGGGCCCTGGAGGCACTTCCGGTGAAGAGAGCAAGCGACGATGGCGATGACGACGATGACGACGATGATGAAAGTGAGCAGCAGCACTCGGAGCGCCTGACCCCCCTGGGGAGACATCTCGCGCAGCTGCCCGTCGACGCGCGCGTGGGCAAGCTGCTGCTGATGGGGGCGCTCCTGGGCGTGCTCTCCCCGGCCCTGACGATCGCGGCGTGCCTGTCGCACAAGCCTCCGTTCCTGGCGCAGGGCCCCCTTGGTGGAGGAGGTGGAGGGAGGGACCAGCAGCAGCAGTCTGGGAGCGCTGCAGACGCGACAGTCTCTGCGGTCAAGGCCGCGCTCGGCGCCGCGCCGGGCTCGAGCTCCGCCGCCGCGGCGCTCCTGCAGCCTTTGCCCGCGGGCAAAAGGCAAAAGCCAGCAGCTCTTTCCTCCTCAACAACTGCAACAGCTCCTGTACCCTCCATCGCCGCAGGACAGCAGTCGGACCACCTGGTGTGGGCCGCGGCCTACGAGGCGTGGTCGTCGGCGGTCTCCGCCGCCGCGAGGGCCAGCGAGGCGAACAAGAGCAGCGGCGGCGGTGGAAGCGGTAAAGGCCGAGGAAGCTCTTCCTCTGATGCCGCACGCGCCGCCCGCGCCGCCGGAGCCGCCATCGCCTCCCGCCTCGCCCTCTCGCAGCAGTGCCTCAACACGCTGCAAGACATGCGGGGGCAGTTCGCCACGATGCTGGCCGACGCCAGGTTTGTCGACCGGGCGAGGAGTAGCATGTCGAGCGCCGGAGGAGGTGGAGTGAGTGGAGGTTTCTCTTCGTCGTCTGCTGCCTGGGCCGACGACCACGCCGCGCCCTGGAACAGGCACGCCAGGGAGGCGTGCGTAATCAAGGCGGCGCTGACGGCGGCGCTGTACCCGAACGTCGCGGTGCTGGACGAGGCCGCGGGAGAGAAGGGAGGAGGTGGAGGTGGAGCAACGACGACGACAACTTCTTCTTCCTCGCGCCCGCCCCTGTTCCACGACGGCTCCGGCCCCGTCTCGATCCACCCTTCCTCCACCCTCTCCTCGCTGCCCGCGCGGGCCCTCACCTCTCCCTACCTCGTCTACCTGGAGAAGATGCGGACCACCAGGGCCTTCCTGAGGGACGCTACCGCCGTCTCGCCGATGGCCGTGTGCCTCTTTGGCGGCAGCAGCGGCAGCAGCGGCGGCGGCGGCGGCGGGAGCCGAGGCGGCGGGCTCGAGGTCAGGCACGCCGAGCGGTCGCTAGTGGTCGACGGGTGGCTGCGGGCGAGGCTGCCCTCGGCTGCCGCGGCGGTGCTGGTGGTCAGGGCGAGGGAGGCGCTCGATCGTTACCTGGCTTCGAGGGTCGAGAGTCGAGGAGGTGGAAGAAGAGGTGGAAACGAAAACGAAAACGAAAAGACAGAGAAGAGCGTGATCGATGCGATCGTGTGGCTGCTGAGGGAGCACGCCGCCGTGGCGACGACGGCCAAGGACTGAGAAGAAGAGGAGCGGAAGAGTTTTCGGAGGAGGAAAAAAGTGGAAATGGAAAAAAAAAAAAACACTCCCTTCGTCAACTCTTCAAACTCTTTCTCGCTGCGCGCGCTCTTTCCATTTTCATTAAGCATTGATTTCGTCTTTTGTTTTTGTAATGTCACAATAATGGTAAAAACAGGGAACGAAAGGAAAAACAAGAGAGAAGCAGCATGCCCTCAACTCTTCTCTCTCTCTTGTCTCTCTTGTCTCTCTCTCTCACTGTCGGGTTTTTTTCTTTCTTCTCTCTCCGTTGCTCGCGTCTTTTGTTTTTCCATAGGGAATTTCTCGATGTGGCAAGGTGATACGTTTTCTTTTTCTTGTTTATTTTCGGACTTGGTTTGGAGGTGTGGGGGTGGGGGGAGGCTGGCTGTTCGCAATTGGTGGGGAAAATGGAAAAGGCATTTTTTCTTCTTTGGATCTTATAAAAAAAAGCGAGAGAGGGGGTCAGAGAAAGCAGAATTTCGATTCACATCAAGCGACGGGCACGGCCTTGTTGGCGCCGCCGTCGGAGGAGTGCTGCTGCTTGGAGGCCCCCGGGAGGAACTCGGCAAAGTCGGCTGGAGGTGTTGTTGTTGTTTTGGAAGAAGGAAGAACAAGGTGAGGAGGAAAGAGGTCGGGAAAAGGAAATTGAAAATTTAACAAAGACTCTCCGTTTTTCTTTCTCCTCTTCTCTCACCTGGGTCAAACACCACTTGCAGATGCAGCGAGCACGACGGGCAGCGCGCGATATCCTCCCCCATGGCGAGCTCCTCCTGTTTTTTTTTTTTTGGGTGGTGAGGTCGGGGTTGAGAGGGGTGTTGAGAGGTTGAGTTTTTTAAAAAAAATCCGAAAGGTACGGCTGCTGCTGACGTTCCTTCTTTTTCTGCATCGCCTTCAAAGGAAAACGCGACAGCATGGACCGTCTTCCCGGTTATTTCTTCGCTTCTACCCGCTCTCAGAGGCTTGGCGACTTCAAATACTAGCCTTGTGTCGGGGTTGCGTGATCGACAGAGCTCGGTGTCGCGCGTTTGAGGGCGCGGTTTTTGTTTTTTTTTTGTTCTCGATGAAGCTGCTCTGCCTTTGCGTCGAGCGAGTCGCTCGACGACGAACCAGCGCTCATCCTCTTTCTCTCTTTCTCTGGCCGCTCACCTTGGTGATCTGGAACACGTCCCCGCACGGGCATGCAAAGGTGAAGGCGCGGAGTTCCTCATTCCACTCCATGTCCTCGATCTCGATCTCGTCGTAGGCCGTCATGGCGCGGTGAAGAAGAAGGAAGCGAAAGAAAGAAAAGCGGCGGCAGCGAGCAAGCGAGCGGCGTCGAGCGTTGTTCAGCGCTTGCTTTTTTCTCACGCGAGCGACAGGGTTCTGTCTGTTTCTCGGCACACGGAGCGGGCGACGCAAACGTGCGACGCGAACGTGCGAGCGGCGAAGAAGGGAGAGCCGGGAAGAGGCGGCGCTTCCTGTTGGGAAGAAGGCCAAGCGAATGCGATATCGAAAGCGCCAAAAAGGGTGTTGGGCGACGAACGAAAAACGAAAGAGTGAGGTGAAGAAAAAACTGCGGACGGCGGCATCGATTTTTTTTCACAAGACTTCAATCGCGAGAAGAACGCGCTTTCTCTCTCTCTCTCTCCTCGCTTCTTTCTCCATCCCAGCGCTTCTTCTCAACCACGTCTGCACTCTCGTCACGCGTCTCCCCCCTGAAGCGCTTGAGGGTCACAGAGCGCCAAGCAGTACAGAAAACAACTCGAGAGTTTGTTCTTCTTCCCATTGATCTGGAAAAAAAAAAAAAAAAACCTTTTCGCCGCCGATTTCAGTCCCTCAAACGCGATGGCCGACGAAGAGGACCTCTGGGAGCAGGTGAGGATCGGCCAGGAGATGCCTCCTGGTGGATTGGTTGGAGGACGAAAGACGTGGATTTGCCCAAAAAACGACGACGGGAAATTGATGACCTTGATCTCTCGATGCCAAACAAAACTTCGACCTCGACTTTTTTCTTTTCGCTCAACTCCTTGCGCTTTCCCCTCACCCAACACGACAACAAAAACAGCTCTACGGAGAGCAAGCCCCCGAGGAGGAGGAGAAGAGGAAGGAGGAAGAGGCGAAGGCAGCTGCTGAGGCAGCAGCGGCTGCTGCTGCTGCTGCGGCGGCAGCTGCAGCTGCGACTGCTGCGGCCGCAGCACCCCCGGCGGCGCCGGCCTACCGCCCTCCCGCTGCTGTCGTCGTTGCTCCTCAGCAGCCTGCTTCTGCCGCCGCCACGGCTCTTCGAGACGCCTCTCCTGCTGCGCCAGAACTCAGCGATGACGAAGGTGGAGCAGGAGCAGGAGCAGCAGCACCTGCTGCTGCTGCAGCTCCAAAGCAGGACGACGACGACCTCGAGATCGTGCTCGACGACCCGAGGACGCGCGGGGCAGCAGAGGCGGCAACTGCTGATGCTGGTGCAGCTGCCAACGGCGCCGTGGCCGACGACAGCGACGACGACTTTGACGTGCAGCTCGACGAGGCCGCCGTCGCGAGTGCTGTTCCGGTGCCCGCTGCGAGGGCCGACGGCGGTGGAGAAGGAGGAGTTGGAGGTGCTGGTGGTGGTGGTGCCGGCGCTGCTGGAGCTGCTCCTGCGGCGCCGCTAAAGCCGCGAGGCCCGAGGATGCCTTCATATCCAGGTGAGGGGAATCGGAGAGAGAGAGAGAGAGCTGGAGAGAGAGAGAGAAAGAGACTCGAGAAGAGGTGGAAAAAGGCAGGAAAACTGTCGAAATCGGGCTCAAAACGACCGCTTTGAACCCTCGTCGACGACGCTCTGGCCCGCTTCCGCTCTCGCCGCTAGCTGCCATAGATGCGCGACTATCACCTGCGTCTTCGAGGAGCAAAGCGGAAGCTCGAAAGAGAGCACAAGAGGGCGAAAACGGCGGGAAAATGCAAAAATGCTCGGAAAATGCGCTTTTTTCACGTTTTTTGCAAACTTTGCGGGCCGTTTTGACTGCCTTTTGCTCGCTTCCGCGCTTCCATTTCAATAAAATTGTGCTCTTTGATCACGAAGCTATCATTGAAGCATGCCAGCGAGGGAAATGGAGGCGTTTTGCTGTTTTTGCTCCGCTCGAGACTTGCTTGCCGCAAGAGGCCCTCGGTCTCAGGCCTCGGCCTTGGCTCTCGCCGGCGCGACGCGAGGTGCTTTTGGAGACGCGAAAATTCGAGGCGCCTATTTGCTTCCACGACTGTCCCAATGCGCTCTTGACGACTGGCTTGATCGACTGGTGGTGGTGGGAGAGTCTGCGATGGAGCGGAAGGGTGTTTGGTAGGGGTCGGGAAGAGGAGAGCATGGAGGTCGAGAAAGGAGCGAGGGAGGTCAAAGGCGAGTGAAAGATCTCTTCTCTCGCGCGCGACGCTCCTCCTCCTTCTCTTCCGCAGCCCTTGTTGCTCCTTTCTGTGCCCCTATTTGACCCGGCGCTTGCTCGAAAGCGGCAAGGAGTGCGCGCTCTGTTGATTCGTGGTTGAATCAAAGCCTGAGATGGAGCGGAAGGTGGCGAAGGCGTCGGCGGAAAAAAACAGCAAAAGGCCTCGACGCGCCCCTGCCCCTCGACAGCTCGACCACCTTTGCTCGAAACCACGCGAGTTGCTTTCTGGATACCAAAAATTCGAATCGCCTATTCCGATCGCCACCTACCCCGATCGACTCCTGAGAGCGCGCAGAGTCCAACGGTGCCCATCGCTAACCTTGAAACCCCCGTTTACCTCTTCAAAAAATAACAGTGAACCCGGACCTCCCTCCTGCACTGCCTTCGGCCGCCGCGCCAGGGCAGAGGGTGCGCCTTCCGGGCCAGTCTCGAGTGACTCCAGACGAGTACCGCGAGTTCCTGGCGCTGGGCCACGGCGAAATCTTCAACATGGACGTGGATTTGTGAGTTTCGAAGCGTGGAGAGAGGGGTTGAGGGGGAAGGGGAGTCGAAGCGGACTTGGATTTTTTTTCTTTTCGCTTCGAGCGCGACGAAATTGAGGCTTTTCAAACGCCGCAAAACAATTGCCAGAAGCTCTCCATTCTCCGCACTTAAGCGCAAATACTTCGCATGTACGCCTTCCGCTCCTGTAAATATTTGCGGCGAATCGGAAAGCTCACCGCATCTTTTCTAACGACGAAACTCTAAAAACACCGCAACGCCAAAACACTTCTTAACAGAGTCCTCGACGCGCCCTGGCACGTCCCAGGCGTCGACTTGACCGACTTCTTCAACTACGGGCACACGATCGAGAGCTGGAAGGACTACCAGGGCCAGGTCTACCAATTCCGCGAGAGCTACGGGCGGCAAGAGGCAATTGCAACCTACGACTCTGCGGAGCAGACCGAAGTTCACGCAGCGCACCCGCAGCAGCACTACGGCCATGCGCCGCAGATGCGACCGCAGTTTGCGGTGCGTGAGGTGGTTAAAATGGAGTGGTGCGGCGAAGTTATTTTTTAGAAAACGGCGTTTCTCACTTTTTCACTCCTCTTCTCCGCAACTCATTCACAGCAACAGAACTTTCGTCCGCAGGGGGCTTACAATGCGCCGCAAGAAGGAGGTAAGAAGGCGCGCAGTATGACAAACGGCGCATTTTCAAGAAACATCAGTGCGCCGCATTTTCTTCGGCAGTCTTCTGCAGCGGCGTTCGCCTCCGTCTGCTCACTAACGTTATTCTCCGCATTTTATCATCAAGAAACAGGTTATGCCGCACAGGAAGGACCTTCGGCTGCGTCTAGGCAGCAATCTCAGTTTGGAGCGATGCAGCGCAATGCGCTCCACGCTCCGCCTGGCTACCAGCAGCAGCCCTACGCGCAGCAGCAGCAAGAGTACGGGCAGCAGCAAGCGTATGGCGGCAACCGCGGAGGAATGCAAGGCGGGGGTGGCCCCGGGTATGGTGGGCCCGGTGGGAACGCCAACTACGGTCCGCCGCGTGGGCTACCTGGTAGCTATGCTCCGCAGCGACCCATGGGACAGTACCAAGGCGGTGCGCAGCAGTATGCGCCGCAGTATGGAGCGCAAAGCAGCAGCGGATGGAGGTGAGCGGCGCATTCCAAATCGAATGTGCACTTGTTTGATTTTATCTTGCGCCGCCCTGTTTCTTTTCCTCACTCTCTGCGCTCCAAGCGTGCGTCGCATGGATCGCGCGGGTCCCTTTTGTTGACTTCTTGCTCACCCATCCGATTTCTTCGACTTTGAAATGCCGAATCTCGAAAAAAAAATCACTCTCGCAGAGCTCCGCCGCAACAGCAGCAGCAGCAGCAGCAAGGCTACCCTCAGCAATACCAACAGCAGCAACAGCAGCAGCCTTATCCTCCGCCTCCTCCTCCTTCCCACCACCCTGCGCCCCCGCCGCCGCAGTCCCAGGCCCCTCCGAAGCGGCAGCGCACGGCCGTGGGGATCGGGAGCCTCGCTATGGGCATGGACGGAAGCAGCAGTGGCTCTCGAGGTGAGTAGAAGAGAGGGGACGCGTTTTTTTCTATTCTTTCCTTGCTCTTCAACACCCGCCTCACTCACTCTCTGCCTCTTCTCCCTTTGCAAATCACACAACAGACGACCCCCGCCGCGCGAGGCGGTAGAGAGAATCTGTTTGTAAGCTCTCCTTCTGCAATAAAAGAACTTGCTCTTTTTTTTCACTCTCTTTCGACGTCGTCTCTTGTCTCTCTCTTCTCTCTCGCTCGCTTCGCGAAGTCTCAACCTTTGCCCAGACTCCCCCAAAAATTCGAGAGCCGATCCAAGCTCCACCACCGGCACCATTCGAACCAGCATGCTCCCTAGAGCCGATTTGGGGTTGCGGGGGTTGGAATCGGCGACTCGAAAAAACGGGCTCTCAAAACCATCTCTTTTGGTTTTGAGAGTCTCGTCTCGTTGAGTTTCAACTTGACCCTTGAGGGAGCAACGCCTCCTCGGTTGTTTATTTCCTCAAATCGTCTCCGTTTCCTCCGTTTTTGCATTCGGTCGAAAGATCTAAACATGAGTGATGTATTTCAGTAAAATGAAAGCAGAAAATAGCAGCGCAAGGCACTGGAATCGACCGCGGAAAGTTCATTTTTGGTGTTTTTTGACCGATTTTACACATTTCACGCGCTTTCTCACGCTCGTTCTATTCTTTCTGCTCTGTTTTTCCGTCATAAGTGCTAAGAATTAAAACTGTTATCTAGATATGCAAAGTGAATGCCCAAAACAACACGAGAAGCGTTGCCCAAAGACGAAAAACCGCGTTTGGGTGCCATTTCCGACAGTTTTCACGCACTTTCGTGCCCTGAATCGCTTTCATTTCCGTCACAAAGCGGTGTTCTGAGTAGAAGAGAAAATTTTCGATGATAATCGTGGAAAGAAAGAAACAAAACAAGCCGCGGAACTCGCTCGCCGGATAGGAAAAAAGGGGTACCCTCGACGCTCCACACTCGTTCTATTTTGACCCTCCTGCATTCTCTCACTCCTCCGCTGCTCCTCTTCTGCACGGTTTTGTGAGACTCACTAAGTGCTGCTGCTCTTGGGAGAGGTCGGAGAAGGCGGCAGCAGCGGCGTCGGTGCTCCGAGTTTCCCAAAGGCCTCTTTCGCGCGGCGAAAGACAGACAGAGAGAGAGAGAGAGAGAGAGAGAGAGAGAGAGAGAGAGAGAGAGAGAGAGAGAGAGAGAGAGAGAGAGAGAGAGAGAGAGAGAGAGAGAGAGAGAGAAAAAAAAAAAAAAA
>Ga0114918_10003209_pt1 | contig 14495 bp, 27 predicted proteins | sample LantaG_FD_87015 | JGI IMG/M metagenome (GOLD analysis project Ga0114918, IMG submission 87015) | Deep subsurface microbial communities from Baltic Sea to uncover new lineages of life (NeLLi) - Landsort_02402 metaG | ecosystem: Environmental > Aquatic > Marine > Oceanic > Sediment | place...
ACAAAACCCACAACTCTACCATTTCTAACAAGTGCTGACTTAGATTCTTTCTCTAATAATTCATTTAATTTCCTTGCACTTTCAAAAATATCCGTTACCATTATGATTATTATTTATATTTTACTATTTTTAAAATTTATTTTTATAATTTAAACTAAAAGAATTAGAATTGGTATGTAGCAAAGGGATTAACCACATACCAAATCACCTCTCCCAAGGTGAAAGTGTCAAGGGCAGGGAAAGAGTGATATGAGAATTGTCAAGGCCCTGCCCCTGACTAATTTATCCCTGACTATGATATAAGATGAAAGGATATCGAAGGTCAGTAACCCGTCCTGAACCTCTCATCTCAAAGGATTTCAGGACTATGATGGTTTCCTATTAAGGAAAATTTGAAATTTTATATCTTTCATTTATTTTTCCTCCGAGTCCATATTTCTGAACATTTTTTTGAGCAAGTTACTCTATTGCAATACCTAATGTCATCTGCTTGCTTACGATAAACTTTATGTGGACGTTTTTTTGCATATCTTTTAAATTCATATCCACATTGTTTACAATATTCTATTGTTATTTTTGATTTTCGCATTTATTTCCCCCAGCCCTGTGGATTTAAGGGTTGTAATGGTATCAGCATTACAGGAAAAACCAAATACCACAGGTTTTAACACAACTCGACTTGTCCTTAATTGTTGTGTGCTGTTTAGGGTTTATTAATTTGTTTTCCTGCTTTCTGAAACTACCCAATATTCATAACCTTTTATACCTTTTTCAACTTCTTTAAATTTTTCAACAAAGAATTTATTGTCATATTTAAAGTTTGCTTTCATAAAATCAATTATTGTTTGTATTTCAAATTTCAATGTTTGACATAATGAAATCATTTCTTGTTCGGTATAAACACCTGCCAATGAGTCTGAATTTTTCAAAGCTATTTTCTTAGTGATTAATTGAGTTTCAACTTCACATAACCTTCTAATCTTTAACTCTAATTGTAATTCAACTTGAGCTTTCTCATTATTTTTAGGTTGTGGTTTATTAGTTGGAACTACAGGTTCATCTGCATCTACCTCTTCTAAATCATCATCATCATAACTTTGGGTTTCATCTTCTGGGTCTTCTAGAGTATCTTCTTCATCTTCCTCTTCCTCGTAAACAGGTTTACTCGGACTTTTTTTAATTGCACTATCCATTCTTGGTGGCACCATTTTTTTCTTCCTCCGTATTTTTTAGTTTTGTAAATTTGTTTATCATACCAATTTGTATCATTGAATAACTCTTTAATGCAAAAATGGAAAATAAATATAAAAATGTTAACATACATAATGCCAACATTGCATGAAATTGGCTTTCAATTATTAGTGCAGCAGTAATAACAAAGGCAATGAATAATAAACTTATTGAAAAGAAAGCTGCCGTATAATTCTTTTTAACTTCACTAACAGTATAATCTACAATATCATTGAGAATTTCTTCTTCCGAAATTGAAAATATTTTTTTCATCTTTCTTTAAGTGTAATATGTAAGTGGCGATTACGGGTTTTTTATAATCTTTAAGACATAGAAAGAGACGGTCTTTAGCCGTTTCAAAAGAGGTGATGATATTCCCATGTCGACCACTAATTACTTACACTAGTGCCATCACTACCTCCGCACTTTTTACTAGCAAATACAAAATAGTTGTATAACATAATAATTTCATGTGTAAATCTAATTGTATTGTGAGATAGTCTTTATTAGAAACTATTCTCGCTTCTGTTTTTTTGACTTGTTTCTCTATAACACCATTAAGTGTGTCTTTAGTTTCCCAAGGTTTGGTCATTCTCATTTCCTCTATTTTTTAATTCTTTTATAGTTTCTGAAATTAATTTTGATAAAATTATATTATGATTTTTAATATAATCACTATCTGCCATTGAAAGATTAACAGACGTCAATCTTTTATTTTCATTACTCTTTAATCTTTGTATGTTTTCTAATTTTATCATTTTTTATTCTTTCCTCACAATTTTTTTTCATTTGTTTTAAATATAATATCACTTGTCTGTCTGTTAAATTTCCTGTAGGTCTCCTAGCTTTTTTTCCAACCAATTTTAAACATTTATTACACGACCCATTAGGGGTTCTTTTTGATGTTGTCCAATATGGTTTTAAACATTCTGAACATGTTTTAATATATATTAATTTTGTAGATATTTGACCCATCTTTCTTTTTCTATTATATATGATATGTTTGTATTTATATATATTATTACTATCTATAATATATTATACAGTATTGCACTTCAAATATGCCTCCATCAATTCTAATATTATTTGTCTTGATTGGTCTCTATCTTTAGCAAAGAATATTGGTATTTTATATTTTATATGTATTGTAAATAATATTGAAGTTATAACATGCCCTTTCATAGTAGTGAATTTTGACCCAGGAAAGCTATTACTTAAAATTTTTCCATATCCTCCATCTATAACTATAGCAAAATATTTTAATTTTAATCCTCTTTCTATTTCTTTTTTAAATCTTCTATGCCCCATTCCTAAAGTTCCAAATAAGTCACTTATAGATTTTCTTTCGATTGAAAAACTATCTTCATGGCCAACTAAACTATAATCACCAGTTTTTAGATAGGTTTTTTCAATTTGGCAATCTATTGTTGACTTTGTCCATAACGGGCGTTTTTCCCTTTGGTCTATAAGTATTCTCAATATTCACCTCTGCTGAAATCCACTTTTTTGTGCAATCACTTCTTTTCACTACTATGTTGCAATCACTGCATACCGGCCTTCGTATTTTTGCTGTTGTTTTAAAATATTTATTACATCTTTTACAGTATCTGTTATATACTTTTATCTCATGGTTACTAGCGACCCTTAATTTAGCCATTGTCTTAATAATTGATTACCTTTCTCTATTTTAATATTTTCTATTTCTAAAAAAGAATCTGAAAAAATATTAAGTTCGGAGTATGTCTTGCTTAAATTAATATCTGATAATTTTAAATTGTTACTATTAAATTCTTCTAAAGTGCAATAGCTTTTAGATTTTCCTATTCCTATTCCTAAATTATTTGGGATTAATTGTATCAATCCTGGCCCATATTTTTCTGCAATAGCATGATATATTGTTGTTTTACATATATAATCGCTATCTTTTCTAGCGTTAAAGGTAATCATTGCTAATCCTATATTATTTTTTAATTCGGATTCAATCCAATTTTTAATATCATTTGCAGAATACTTAACCTTTGAAAAATATATAATATTTTCTCTGATATATTTATCAAATATTACCATTGAAATGGGACTGGCATTATGTTTCATAAATGGTAAACCTTTAATTTTTAAAGTATTATTTTGCCTAACATACAAGTAATTTTTCTTTTTTAATTTAGGAAAATACATTAATTTAATTTTATCATCTATACCCATATCAAAGTGTTTTGATGGAAATGGCAATGATAATTTTATCTCTTCTATTATACCACTTTTAATTTCTAATAATTTTTTTTCATCATTAAATACATCAGTTAAATACACACTATCGGTATCTCCATAATGAACTATATATCCAGCCTCTTGAAATTTCTGACTGGCATATTTTAAAGAGTCTCTAACAAATAATGTGCAATCTTTTGCGGTATTAAGATTAAAAACATTTTTAAAAACAGGGTTTCCACAAATGCCATACATCGTGTTTAAAATTATTTTTAATGCTACTTCTCTTGGGTCTTTTTCTGCTTTGTATTTTAATCTTAATTCATATAAATCTTTAATTGTTTGGCTAATTGGACTTAGCGTTTTAGAACAATATTTTCCATTTAAATTAAATAGATGTCCTCCAGAATATTTTTTGTCTTCAGAGCAACAAGTGCAATTATATCCAAATAAATTTAATTGAATATAGGAATGTGGATATGCGCTATTGTGCGTTAAAATTTCATTAGCAAAGAAATATGGAAGTTTTTGATTCTCTAACATAATATCATATACATAATCATTATACTCTACTTCTTCTATTTTAACTATTTTTGATTTTTTGTATCTCATATTTGGATTATTTTTTCTAACCGTATTTGGAATATTTTTATGTGTATTTATTATTAAATTATCACCAATTTGCAACTTATTCACAGAAACATCATTATTTATATCATTTACTGGAAATTTATGTTCTTTTGTGCATAATATTTCTTTACCATCTTCTAATGTTATTTTACATATTTTTTTTACTTTTTTCTTATTCACAAATTTTACTTTTTCATATTTATTTACTCCTTTTATTTCATCCCCAATTTTTATATCTTCTATATTACATTCCCTTTGTCTTTTCTTAATTATTTTAGTGCCTTTGGCTAAACAATTAAAATCTAAACAGTAAATATTTCCTTCTACAACTTCTTCTTTTGGGTCTAGAACATATCCCCCTTCAAATTCAACTGGAAGAAACTTTTCATCGTCTTCTGGCCACTCTTCTTTTATACCAGATAGATGGCAAATAACTTTATAGGCGTATGTTCCAGGGCTACTCATTAACCAAGACCAAGAATCGACATCTTTCTTTGATAAATATTCTTTATAAAAATCAAAATAACTATACAAATAGTAATAAAGCTCTTTTTCTACTTCGATATCTTGTTGGCCATATTTGGTTATTAATTCTTTTTCTTCATCTGTAAATATTTCTTTTTTAAGAATTTCATAATCAAACTTTTCTTCTTTTTTATTCTTCAAATTTAACTCTTTAGCAATGGTAACTAATCTATTATTTTTAAATCCGCCATACTTAATTAATGTTCCACGTTTTTTTATAATTTTTAACAAATCGATTGACTTAATTTGGTAATAATTGGTATTAAAAACTCTACTAATTATAGGTATATCAAACCCATCTCCGTTATAAGTTACAAATACATTATGCCTATCTAAAATTTCTTTTATTTCTGCCCAATCTTCATTAAAAAATAAATTATAATATTTATTTTCTTTTTCAGAAAAAGCGTGAAAAGATTTAATATTACAAGAACTAGTATCAAGGCCGTCTGTCTCTAAATCAAATACTAAAATATCAGTTCCTGTTTGTTTTAAATCTATATAACATTCCATTTTATATTAATGCTTTTTCCAATTTATAAAATTTCTCCATGTGGTTATATTCATCTTTAGGCTTAGGATGAGAAAATTTACATTTTGTCCAATCTATTCCTAACTCTTCTAATTTTTTCTTATGAAGTTTGCTAGGTGGAAATGTATTGATATTCATTTTTTTATCGATAGCATTTATATAATGCCACTCTACTTCTTCTGTTGGAATATTTAAAAATGGATATATTTTTAATATTTCTTTTCTCATCTGTAAGGCTATAATGTTATCTGAAGTTGGTTGACACTGTTTTCCTAATCTAACTTTAATAAACATCAAAAAATCTTTAATGTTTCCGCTCATAAAATATTTAGCTTCTTTTGCTCTCGGCATATAGTGGCGAGCATCATAAAATGTCATTCCTTCTTTCAATGCATCTTTATATAATTCATTCATTTCAATACAAATTTTGTGCGCTCTTTCTAATAAATGAGGCTTTTCAATATAAGCATCGTTATCAAGAATATCATGATTTTCCATTGATTTTGGGTCAGTGCTTTGAGCTGAAAATGAAAACATTCTATGCCTAATAATATGTGTTACTGTTGTTAAATCTAAGCCTTCAATAAAAAATGTTAATCTTACATTTTCTAGCGCTGTTGGCAAAGTTCTTCCAGCAAACATTTCTTTAACTAAATCTTCTCTAGTTAAATTTCTTTCTTTCATAAATTCATCTATATCTTCTTTTTTTTCAAGCCATGTTATCGATACAAATTCTGGAATAAATTTTTCTAATTGTTCCATTGTTGGATAATCCATAAGGGTGACTTTTATATTTTCTAAATGGTTTTTAAATTTCATTTTTTATCGTCTCCTATTAATTTTATTATTTCATTCACTGTTTCTTCTGGAGTCTTATCTGCTGTGTCTATTTTTAATATTTTTACTTTGTGCGATTTAAAAATATCGATTGATAACATAAAAGATTTTTTGTCTTTTTTAACATCTATTTTTTCATGCCCAGATTCAAAATATCTTTTGTTTAATTCTGACTCATCAGCCATTAACTAAACTATAACTACTCTTCTATCATTTACCCAATTAAATATGTCATGATTTATGGGTCTATTATACCTTTTACAATATGCTAAGTAAGTTAAAAACAATCTATCACAAGTTAGATATTTATATTCTGTTTTTTTATCAAACAATTTATGAATTGTAGTTTTTCCGGCCTTATCCACTCCTTCAAAAATTATAAATTTTAATTTATCTTTCATAGTTTTTTAATTTCCATTTTAATTTTTCAATTTCAGCTTTTGCCTCTATAACTACTGTCGGCATGTAAAAAGTATTTCCTAATTTCACTTCCGTTTCAGCGTATTGTAAAACACTTAAATTATCTGCTAGTTTTACGATTAATCCTTCAACCGAAGACCCTGAATTAAATTCTTCTAAAATTGATTTATATTCTGGATATTTTTCTTCGATAGCCTGTTCTTCAACTTCTAACATCACTGAATCTAATTTTGGAAATCTATTTTTCACATCTCTTGTCGTGTCTCCGATATATACTTCAAAAATATCATGAACTGTCGCCATCAATAATGCTTTTCCTAAATCAAATTTATAACTAGCTAATAATCTAGCTACGATTAATGTTACAAAATAACTATGCTCCGCAACAGACTCATCTTTAATTCTAGGTAGATTATTATACCGTGTTATATGCTTTAAACTATATAGTTCAGGAAGTTCTTTAAAAATTTTCATTCTATGGTTCCTTGATATTTTTTCTTATAAGAACTATCTTTTTTAAATTCTTTTACGTGCTTTTCTAATTCTTCTGTAGATGTCGCTACAGCTATTCCACTCTGGCTCAACATTAAATTGAAATCTCCTTTCAGCCCTTCGCAATAATAAATTATTGGAATGTTAAAAGCGTAAGCAATTCCACATTCAAAAACGGTTCCCATATCTTTGTCTCTAGTATTGGCAATTATAAATTTTGATTTTTTTATCGCATTAATATTTCCAGAAAAAACTTTTTCTTTCCATTTACTATCTGAATTGGGCGCTGCGATGCATTCATCTTTTGGACTAAAATATAAAATTTTTAAAAATGATAAAACGGCTTTTATATTTTCCAAATCATTTTCTTGCTGTGGATTAAACCATCCACTTGCAATATAACAGTCATATTTCATTTTAATTTTCTCCTGAATTTATTTTCTAATCCACTTGGAGGATTTTCTAATGCCTCTGGATTATTAGCAAACTGTAATACATCATACATTGATGACGGTAATCTAACAATATCAACTCTATCATCAATTATCACTTGGTATTTTCCCCAAGTATATAACGCTAATTGAATAGGTTTTACATCCGGCTCAATAGAAAAATCATAGCCTCTTTTTCTTCTATCTTCTAATTCTTCTTCTTTTCCAAAACTAAATTGTGTCATTTTAATAATTTTCCTCTACTCTATTATAATTTGTTTTATTCTTTGCTAAATATCTTTCAAAAACTTCAAGCGACGTCATTCCTGCTGATAAACTCAAATTTATCAAAAAGTGCCATGCATCTATAAGTTCTTCTTTAAATTTGGCTTGATTAAACTCTTGGTTTTTCTTCCAAGGTTTCCACGGTGTCTCTCTTAATGCTTCCATTATTTCATCAATCAGTGCTAAAGCCTGAATATTAATATATTCTTGATTTCCTACTATTTCATTAGAAACCCCTAATTTTTTCTGTAAATCAAGTTGCTTTAGGAACATTTCTCTTAACATATCCATTTTTTAACCTGTCTTAAACCTCCGGTGATGAGCTGTATCGGTTTTAAGGTGTGATACGCGCCCATATAGACACTATTTATCATTTTACCTGTATATATATGTCTAGATAAATAAAGGCCATAAAAACAGCCTCTATTTAATCCGAACATAGTTTTACAAATCAAGTTTCTCCACATCATATTGAGTCGCGAACTCTTTCCCAATTTTTTTGATAGATATTTTGATTTTTTCTGTTCTAACTCCACCATCTTCAGTCTCAAAGATAGGTCTTAAGCAAAGGTTTAGTCTTTTACTTGTAGAAGTAAGTAACTTATCATCTACTTCATTTCCATCTTCTTCAACAACTTCAGCAATGAACTCGACTTCACCGGGAGCAATCTTAACATCTGCATCTCTTCTAGTAAATCTCGCATTTTCCAAAATTAGAACTTTTTTTACTCCTGTTTCCAAGGACACAAAATTAGAACTTTTTGTTGCCTCATCCCAGTTGATATTTTCAGTCATTTCAAACACCTCCTATTGACCGCCATTCAGGCTCTGTCATTTATATGTTTTTTGACATTAAATTTTAAGGCAAAAGACTATATAAAGATTCTTATTCTTTAGTATATACATTCTAGAATATATTTCGATATTTTTTTCATATTATCAAAATGGCTAAAAATCAAATAGCCAGCATAGCCAGCGTTTTTGACACTGTATAGGAATTCTATTTTTGATCCGGGCTGAAAAAAAGCTGGCTATCTTGGCTATTTCCCATTTGTTTATAAAGACCTAGCTACCTGCAAAATATATATTAGAAGACAACATTACTAAAAATATTTATTTTTGGTAAGAATACAAGCTTTTTTCCTTAAAAGTGATTCCTTCCCATACCCTGTCTTGGCCGCCACTATTATCGGCAGGTCTGGCCTCAATTGCTCCAAATTCTTGCTCTAAAACTATCTTCATAGACTTGTCAGATGTCCCTTTTAAACTATGTTTTTTACAGTAATTATGATAAGCTTTTCTTAGGTCTTTTTTGGTAATAATTCCATCATATTTTTCTTCTAAATTATCCATACAAAACGCAGCAAAACTATCACTATTTCTGACCCAAAATTGCTTAACTCCCTCAGTTCCTAAAGAGTTACTAAAATTCTTATTTTTTCTAATAAGGTCTAATTTTTCAATAGCTTTATTAAATAATCCACTTAGCTCTTCTGGGGTAGATATTTTTTCAATTTGAGACGGATTCATCTTCTTTTTATTTGGCAAAAAAGACTTTTTATACTCAGTTTCGTCTAAAAATACGTAAGGAAATTCAAATATTAAAAATCTACTAAACCATCCTCGACTATAGTCATAAACTCTAGGCAATTCATTACAAGCAAACACCTGTTTTGAATAATTAGTGAATATTATAGTATTTTTAAATTTTCTTTTAGCCCCAATCAAATCTCTTCCAGTTATTTGTTTAAATGTTCCAGTATCTTTAAGGGCAGTATTTGATAAATCTCCGGCAATATTAGCCATTTTACCAAATAACTCAGACAATCTAAATGTGTCTCCAGATAAATTTATTAACGGAATACTACAGCAATTTTCAATTCCTATGAATCGTTTCATTAAATCAATTGTTTTTCCTTTTCCGTTTCTTCCATCTCCTACCATCATAAAAGCTTTTTCAATAAAATGGTCTTTCCAAAGCAAATATCCAAATAGCTCATACATAACTTCAATATCGTCTTCTGATTTCAATACATCTTTTAAATGTTGTTCAATATTTGGGCATTTAGCTTCAGGACTATAAAAAATAGGAAGTTTGTTAAAAAATATCTTTTTAGGGTCAAAAGGATTTAGCGTTTTATTAACCAAATCAAATATTCCGTTTTTTATAGGGATTTCATTAACATTTTGAGTAGCGGCTTCAAAAAATACTTCTTGGTCAATTGCTGTGTCTACTTCAAGTTTAGTAATAACAGCAGTTAATATTTGACTAGTATAGGCCTCTTCTAATATTTTTCTACATATTTCCCCTACTCTCGTTTTTCCTTCAGGAATATATATACCTTCATTATAAATCCACATTTCATTTCTCTCATCACTCCTAGTAGTATAAATATAGTTTTCTTTTAAAATATATTTAACTAATTTCTCAGTAGCTGAATTTCTATCTTTAATTATGTCAGTTAAAATTTCATTTTTAAAAGAAAGTAAATTTTCTATTTTTTCTTTCTTTTTTAATCCATATTTTTCTTGAGCTATTTTTACAACTTTGAGAAATTGTTCTTTAGTTAGTTTTTCATTACAAGATTTAGTAATTCCTTCGTTCATAGAAATAGCTTGAGTAACATTAACTCCTGTTCTACATCTAAAACAATAAGCAATATTTTTTTCAGGATTAAGACAAAAATTAACTCCAGTTGTAGAGCCATGCCATGGGTTAGGTCCTAAATATTCTCCATTATATTGTTTTTCAAATTTTTTTCCATCTATAACTGTTCTCATATCAATAACATTAACATCATACTCAGAGTCAATAGAAGATTCAGATTTTGTCCATTCTATTTTTTCATTAAATTCTTCAGTGAAAGGTTTAATAATTTTTATTAATTCAGACAATACTACTTCAGCAATATCAATATTATTCTCAATTTCATATATATTTCCATTTGGATGAGTTGACCCAGGTCCAACAACTTGAGTTCCCCAACTTTGAACTTCACCATAATGTTTTCCGTTTTTAGACAAAACTAATTTCTTTTTTAAATCCTTACAAAAATAATAATCATGGCAACCACCACTTCCAGTTCTAACTCTAAAAGTCTTTGGCAATTTAGTATCGACAACTTCTTGTAACTCTTGAGTATCAGAATCAATAATAATTAATCCACCATAGCCACCAATAACACCATAGTTTCCAGTAGAAGTATCAATATCGGTATATGTATAGCCATTATTTGCCCAGTCCTTTTCAAATGGCCTCTTACTTTTTGGTAATATTTTACAAAATTTCAACTCCTCTTTTTGAAGTTGAATAGGAATCATTTATCATACCCACCTTTTGCTTTTTCTTGAATAGAAGCAATTTCATCCACTCTAAATGTTACAATAGCGTCAAAGACATCTCTTATTTTAATAAAAGTATCATCTGCTTCTAGAACAATCCCACTATATTTTAAACTACTTTTTAGAATTACAAAAATTCTCAATCCGACCCAACATGACCAATCCATAAAATTTAATTAATTGAATTGTTTATAAATATTATTACATTATAAAGATATAATTAGATAATATATATTTGTTATTATTACTAAGTAATAACTAATTTTGAATTTCGGGAGAATCCAGAGCTAACCCTGTAGTAATAATATTTTCTACCATAATTGTTATGGCTTTAAGTAAGTCAGCTTTGGATAATTCTTTATTTAAATAATATACCGAAATTTCTTTATGTTTTTTATTACCATATTGGCTAAACAGATTTCTATTTATTATTCCCAAGCACCATAATTCGCTTAAATGTGTTTTTATAGTTCCATAAGCAAAGCCGGTTTTTTCTTGTATTTCGCCCATGTTTTTAGGGTTGTTAAAATCAAAATTAAATGTATTTAAGATTTTAATCCTATTTTGGAGTCTAAGTAATTTTTTATCTGAATTAAAAACTCTAATCATTTTATTTAGACACCTCAATAGTATCAATAATTCCAAGGTTTATTAAAAATTCAGTTAGTTTCTTTATTTTTTCTACTGACACCGAATCTTTTACATTTAGTTTTATTTTCATGTTTTTATTTATATCTTCTTCTTTTTAAAATTTATTTATTCCTTGAACTGTCTTGATGAACATTAATTTTTATATTTCAGTCAAGAGAGAGCAAGAAGTTTTTTATGAAACTTGGAGGTATTCATGTTGAAATACAGACTCTCTCTTGATTTCTGAATAGGTAATTATAAGTCACCACCAGCAATTAACCAATTTTTTTGTGTAACGCTTAATGCATTCCATTCTGTTTCAGTTAATCCATATTTAAATAATGGCTCAACTGTTTCATCTACTCGACTAAACACTAATGTTCTTGTCCATAATGTTCTTGGCTTAATTTCAACATTTAATCCAGCAGGAAAGTCTACTGCGTTTTTATCTTTGTCATATAATGTAACTTCTTTACCATCAAAACCTATTTTATATATTACACCATTAAATTTTAAACTTCTTGTAATTGATGTAAATATACTTTTTGATATTTTTACTACATTATATTTATCTAAGTCTTCTTTGAAATGGCTATTTGATACTTGAGCCACTTCATTACTTACTACTGGAACTGAACTACCGCCACCACAAGACCCTTCACAACTCATAAATACTCTCGCTTCAGTTATCGGTGCAATACTTAATACCAATAATAATCCAATAATTGTTGTTATTGTTTTATTCATTTTTTATCTTCTCCTATACTTCTGTAATAGCCAAACACCATACAGAAAATCATAAACAGCACATTTGCTGCTTTGAATATTATTTCTAAGTTCATTTTAATCTACTCCGTCTCCTATTTCATTGACTATCTTTTCATATTGTTTTGGTAAACAATATTTTGCTAAAATTATTTTAATCCTATTTCTTTCTTCTATCTCACCCCACTTTTTCATGGCATAAGACATTTGGTCCTTTTTCTCGTCTGACATTTCACTCATTTTCATTCTCCAAACTATTATCTAGTTCTTCACAAGCCCTCTGCAAATTTCTTCACAGGATAAACATATATTGCCCAAACGATTAATCCAACTCCTAAAGCAAAACTACCTAATGTAATAAGTATATATTCAACTATCATTCTTCACTCTCCTATTTAATATTTGAATATGTTTGTAAATCGTATTAATTGTTCCAGCTCTCTTAATCACGTGTAGCTCAACCATACAAGCTGTGCAGAATCCACTTTGATTATTATTAGAAAGGTCTTTTCCACAGTGTTTACATTTACCCATTCTTGGCTTTATCCTCAGCAACCATTCTTTCAAATACTACATCTATATTACATTGGTCGCAGCATCTACCAGTTTTACTTAAAGGGTCCGGATTATGTCCATATCCTTCATATTCTTCACCACATAAGATACATTTACTCTTCATTTTCATAATCTCCTTTGTTTTTTCTTTGTAGTTTCAATATATTTTTTCTAATATATTCTAATCTTCCTAATTCAAAATCATTGGCGCCAAGTTTATACTGTGCATATAATTTATCAACTGTTTTCCATAGTTCTTGAATTGTATTGTCTATTTCTTTATTCATTCTTCTACCTCCTGAGAATAATAATCAATCATATGCTCTTTGTTTCTGCTATGTTCTTCATTGGTAGCCCTATAAATTATTTTGTCATCTTTATCTACTATGTAAACTATGTGTCTTGAAAAGTCTTCATCCCCATCTTCCATATCAAAGGCTTCTTGAAGTTTAGTAGAATCAATCTCTTTGGTTAGAATATAAGTTGACCAAGTTGGTTGATAAAAAACTTCTCGTGGGTAATCGGCGTCAGGATTATCTTCATCGTAATAGCCATCATTGTTTTGTCTGCTGTATTCAAATATAACTTTTAGAATCATTCTTCCTCCTCCTCTTGGCATTTCTTACATAACCATTTTCCTTTTATATCTTTGAACCATTCCATTCCCTGTTGTTGTTTCCTACAACCATCACACCTTGTAGTTGGTATCTCGTTTGGCATCATTTTTGTTCCTCCAAATTATAAAGGTCTTCCATCTTTGGCAATTCATCATCTGTTCCTTCCCAATCAAAAATAATATCTCTAACTACATCAGAATTAGTTTCCATAATAACTCTAACATATGTTTGATTGCTTGTATCAACTTCAACAAATCTAATTTGAATTAAATCTTTTCCTAATGTTAAAGACCAATTGTCTTCTGGCAAACCAAATGACATCACCATATTCCAAATTCTGTTCTCAAATTTGCTCTCTAATTTTTTCCATACTAATTTTTTATTTTCCATTTTTATTTTCCTCCAGGTTTGTTTTTCAAAACCTTTAATGTAAATATATGAATATATACTACTTTATAAAGCTTTTTATTCTGCAGTATATATATTTTTTATGTTAAAAATAATCAATTTAGAGAGTTTTTAGCTATGCCAACTCATTTGGCATAAATTACTATTTCAAAAGTAATAACTAGCTTTAAAACCCAAATATGGGGCTAATAAAGAAGCTTCATTAAATATTAATTAAATACAGTAGTCTATTAGGCCTATTTAGGCCTAAAGAATCAGGTTTCATTTATAAATAAAAATTAAAAATAAAAAAAATTGGGGGATAAGACCCCATTTTAACTTTTGTTCAAGACTGTAAGTCTATTTACTCTCCAGTTCGTCTGAAGAAGTAAACAAGACCTAATATAACAGCTGCAATGATTATTACAACAATAACTGGTAACCAATCACTAATATCTGCTACAGCATCAATAGTTGCGTTAGCAGCTATTTCAGCTTCTGAACCTGCAGTTGTAGTATCTTTTAAGTTGTCAAGAACTGTAAGTCCTACAACAAGCATGATACCTATAATAACTAAGGTCCAAATTACGCCTTGAAGTCCAGCCAAAG
>Ga0114918_10003210_pt1 | contig 14492 bp, 16 predicted proteins | sample LantaG_FD_87015 | JGI IMG/M metagenome (GOLD analysis project Ga0114918, IMG submission 87015) | Deep subsurface microbial communities from Baltic Sea to uncover new lineages of life (NeLLi) - Landsort_02402 metaG | ecosystem: Environmental > Aquatic > Marine > Oceanic > Sediment | place...
ATGATAGTTCTCCTTACGATGGTTTTTATAACACTTTTCCACAAAACACACTAAATAAGAGTGCTTTTGTTTTATATAGATTTGACATAAGTCTTCTAGTAGTTGACTTGATTTACTTAAGCATGCTTACTGCTCAGATATACACTTATACTGAAACAGATTCAGTAAATGTAGTATACCCTGTATTAGAAATATATAATAATGTTACTGCAGTATGGGAATTTTTAGACAACGGTACTAATAACCCAGGATCTTTTGAAAGACTTTATAGAGTCTTAGATGAGTATAGTTTCCCAGTTAAGGATTACTCTACAGGATTTCAAGTATTCTTAAGGGTAAGACCTTCAAGAGCAATAGAATCTGGAGAAGATTTCAAACTTTACACCGACTATGCTCAGCTTTGTGCTGATACAAGAGCAATAAGCCCCCCACCTTTAAAAATTGCTAAAGAAATTGATTTTTTAACTACTGATTGGGTAGATCATGAAATTGAAGTTTTACAAGCAGGAACACCTTTTTCTGGACAAATAGGACCTCACTTACTTCCAACAGGATTTAGTTATGATGTAACTATTTTTAAAAACATAACATCAGACTTAGTTAGACCAGTACTTTGTGGTTACAGGGTTGAGAAATCTACTGGAATAGTAACTATTTCTAAATCAGCTAAAGTTCCTGATTTTGATGGATCAGTTTTAGTGGTAGTTGATCCGTAATATAACACTAATATTAAAATATTAGAGAGATGGTTTGTGCATGGATATCGATAAGAAAAAAGTAAAGAAAGCTACAGAACAGCTATCAGAACGAGTGGATGCTCTAGAGATTACACTGTTAATGTTATTAAACAGTTTAAGAAATGTAAAGAGCTTTGAATTAGATGGAGAAACCTACAATGTTGTTGGAAGGATACCTGAAGTAACGCTTAAGATGATGGAAGATATTATTGTGAAAAAAAATTAATAAATAATAGGTAATAGGAGGCTTACATGGCTAAATTAAATTATGAACACGTTTTTTCTTCAGCGGGTTTTTCTGGTGAGCAATTCGACATTGCTGCAGGACCCGCTGATGTTGGCATCATCGACGTTCTTTTGAGTGTTGGAGATGGTGCTCTAACAGAGGATGCTCCTCACGTTTTGGTTTCTACAGGATCACTTGGTGGTGCTAGAAACTTAGACATTTCAGGTCTTGAATCTGAAACTGCTGCAAAGGGTGGTCAGGCACTTGACGGTAGATTTTTCTACTTATCAGTTCAAAACACTGACATTCTTACTAACAGCCTTACAGTTTCGGGCGGAGCGACAATAAACGGAAGTGCGACCTTCACAATCTCAACTGAAGGTGATTATCTTTTTCACCATGTTACTGGTGGAGTTTGGAGATGCAACATTCTACCAAGACCTGCAGAGAAGCTTGCTACACTAGCAAGAATTCCTTTTGCTGCTGCGGATTGGGCTGCGGGTACTGCGGACATGATTAAGGTTATTCAAACAGGTGCTGCGGGTGCTGGAGAGGTTGGACCTCACGACATCACTGCTGCTGGATCTTACATTGTTCAGGTAATCAATACTGACCTCACTCCTGATGAGTTGGTTGATGTTGAAATTCAGTATGCATCTAATGGTGACGTTACCCTTAGAAAAGCTAGAAAAGCTCCAGAATTTAACGGTGTTGCTATCCTTATCGGAACTTTGGACTAATTAGAGACTTAACACTTTAATAATGGAGTAAAGACATGAGTGATATACAAGAAAAAAACAAAGAGCTTAAAGCATCTATTGATAAAATGGCGATTGAAGAGAAAACGATCAAGGCTAGAATTAATGAGCTTAAAAACTTGATCGAAGAGAAAAAAAGAAAAACTTTGGCACTTGAAGCTGCAAAAAAAGAAGAAGCTGCTTTACTGAAAAAGTTAGAAGGCTTGATGTAATAATATCTTTTTGAATTTTAAATAAGTAGGGGATGTTAATCCCTTACTTATTATTATATCTTAGAGATTTACTTTTAGGGACATTACATGGCTAAGGAATATTATCAGCTTATTCGCAGTTTTGGTGGATTGTCTCTAGAGTATGCTTCAATAAGTGAATCAGACTTTGCGGGACCTGCAGGAGCATCCTATGTACCACCAGAACGTGGCGATCTTAGAAGAATTACTGGATCCAGAGAGATCCAATTGCTCTCTGATGCCCCTGGAGTAATCGAGTCTTTTCAGACATCAGATAGTGGAGACATTTTTTTTCCTGCCAATACATTTGCCGATAATACAAACGATGCTGGTAACGGTAGAGTCTTCTTTATAAAAAATTCTGGGACAACTGATTTAGCTATTAAAGACTATTTAGGTACTTCTTTGATGGTATTAACTCCATCGAACTCTACTTTAGTTTTTGGAAACAATCTGAATACTTGGGATTTTCTAGAGTATTCGATAACTATATCAAAAGATAATGCAAACCCAGTTTACGGTGTTGAAACTATAAACTTTGGGAACAATATAGCCGTTACAGATGACGGTGGAGGAACAGTAACAGTTGTCGCCTCTACTGGATCTCCTATAGCTAATTTAACTGCTACAACAACAAATTCAGAAGGTTCCGCCAATAGCCTTGCCAGAAGTGACCACTCCCACGCCATCACTGTGGGTGCAGCAAGTACACAAACTCCAGATCAAGCAAATGCTGAAGGAACAAGTTCAAATTTATCTAGATCTGACCATGTACACAACCTTCCTACAGCTATAGCTTCTGACATCAGTAGTGCTAACGCACAAGGATCTGCTACATCATTTAGTAGATCAGATCATATACACAAAGGTGTTCATAGTATTAAAGCCTTGGCAGGAGGTACTCAAAGATTCGGAGACGTAATCTTAGAACAAGGAAGTGGGATAACACTTGTAGACAGTCCTCCAGGGACAGTTACTTTCAATGCAACTGTTGAGGGAAAACCAAGATATGTAGCTCAGTGTGGTAGAGATGGGGCACAAGGTGTTGGCAAATACCTTCAGTTTTTTAGAGGTATTAGTTCTAGCACGTCTCCTTTTGTTGTTCCTGAAAATTCAGAAATAAAAGCACTTTCTGTTTCAGTAAAAACGAACACCACTGCAACTTTCACAATCTATAAAAATGGAACAACTACAATAGTGGATACCCTATCTCTTATCGGAACAAAGACCGCAGTAAAAACAGGAATAACTCATTCCCTTTCCGCAGGAGATACTCTCACAGTAAAAGTTTCAGCAGGAACTGTAGATGAGACAAACTTTAGTATATTTTTAACGGTGGTGTAGCGATATGTTAGTAAAGAGAATAAAAAATAATGATGGAGTTTCAAGAGAATGGTCTGGGCAAGAAATTCTATCTGGATCGTACTATACCATAACTCCAGAAGAAGAACTTTATTTCATTAATGATTCTGATCTAATAGCAGACATCACTTCTGGAGTAGCTGTAATAAACGATGGGGTCAGTGACCTTAATGTTGCAGACGGTTTGAGATGGTTAAGATATATAGAAGAATCCGCCAAAACATATTTTGATAATTCAAATTTTTATGAGGGAGTTCCCTCAAATACATATTCAGCAACTAGTTTAGATCAAGCAGTTCCTGAAGGAAGAATTTGGAAGTTAAACAGCGTTCCAGACGTAGACGCTCCTAGCCCTAATGATGGAGATAGTCTTGCTTTTGAGCAATCTTCTGGAAACTGGGTTCCTGTAGAAGTAGACACCGATACTAAGGAAGTCAAAGTTTCAAGCAATGACACTACACCTAAGTTTCTTTATGACGCTATAGATGCTGGACAGCACATTTCAAAAACAGTTTTGTTTGAAGGTGCCGATGAAAAATTAAAACTTGATATTGACTTAGATTTTATTAAGGGAGATGTCCCTTACGTTAATAGATACAGCACCACAACTTTCACAATAGACCTGGCATGGCAAGATGTGACATTTGATGCTTTGTGTTCAGGATCTCCAAATTTTCCTGATTCTTTAGAGGATGAAGGAACCACTCGTATAAGGTGTAAAGAAGCAGGAGTGGTCTATATTGGTTACAAAGGTGCTGTCGATGCTGATGCTTCTGATGAAGTGTATGAGTTTAGGATAGTGAAGAACGGAGTTGATGTTCTTCCTGCATCTATACTTAGCTTACAAGATGACTTTGACAGGTTTCCAGTAGCATGGACCTTAGTTTGTATGGTTGAGGCTAACGATTATCTAACAGTACAAATCAGACAAGCTACTGGAGCAACTAGTAATGACACTCCTTTTTTAAATGCTGCTTTTTGGGTAAGTTATGGTAAAGGTTATAGGGGGGAGACTGGTTATGGTATATATGCCTTCGCAAAAACTGATACTGACGGAACAAATCTAGATGCTAGAAACTTAACAGTATCTAGAACGGGCACTGGAACTTATGAATATACATTTATTACCGAAGCTCCTAATGCTAATTACACTGTAGCTCATCAACTTTTTAACTTAGGTACTAATACTGATACCAATATTTTTATAAATAATGTCACAGCTAGTGGTTTTACACTCACTATAGGTGAAGGAGACAATAGTACTACAGCAGATGTTTTAACTGATGCCGAGCACTCGGTAACTATTTTTGGACCACAAGGTCCAGATGGTTTAACCAACACTTATGATATCTGGTTAGATCTAGGAAATTCGGGAACACAACAAGATTTTGTAGACAGCTTACAAGGTGTCACCGGACTACAGGGTATACAGGGAAATACAGGTGTTAGAGGATTTACGGGTATAACCGGATTTACTGGTTTGAGAGGAATACAAGGTGTTCCTGGATCTGGATCTTCTATAGTAATTGAAGAAGAAGACACACCAGTACCAAATACTCCTCACACGACATTAAACTTCATAGGTGCCGAAGTAACAGATGGTGGTAGCGGTCAAGCTGATATTGAAATTAATGAAGTTTCACTAATTAGAAATTTTTATGTAGCAAAGAACGGTAACGACACTACTGGAAATGGCACTTTAAGTAAGCCCTTCCTATCTATTGGTGCCTGCATAACATATATAAATTCTAACTATACTTTAAGTGCTTCAAATAATGCAATTATATTAGTAGCCGCTGGAGAATATACTGAAAATACTCTTGCTCTTCCAAGATTCTGCTCATTATCTGGTCAAGGTTATCGAACTAGGGTGTCAGCGTCAGCGGGTAATATTGATTTAATCACATCTATAGGTGCTCATACTATAAAAGGTATGATTCTAACAGGTGTTACAGATATTAATAACTATCTTATAAACATCTCAACTGCACAGGCTACAAGAGTTACTCTAGAGGATATTTCCTTCTCAACGTATGAAGCGATAGGAGATATATCAAACGCTGTTTATGTAAACAGTACTTCTGGAACTGTCACAGTGAGATGTAAGAAATGTGACTTCAATAATATTACAGATAACATTATCACTTTAGATAACAACGTGCAATTTATTGTAAATGTCAATCAGGTGTTCGAGAATTGTTCTACAGCTACCTACATAGATGCAAATAACAACTGTGGGTACTATCTTGAAAACGTCAACATAGATGATTGTCACAGAGCGATAGACCACAAGTGTGGGGGAGATAGTGAAATCTCCTCCTCCGACTTAAGAGGTGCAACTCACCCATTTACAAGAAGTAATACAGGAAACATTACCGTTAGAAACACCCATGCCGACACTGCGGGTATGGAAGTTACCTCATACTTAAATATACATGGTTATTTCTTAGATGAGATAGAAGGCGATAAAAAATTACAAGTCCTGGATGAGTTTGCGGTTGGTGTTCCTGGTCAAGGAAAAGAGAGTTGTTTCGGTGAAGGCGATTCTTACTCTCTAGGATCATTTTGTTACCAGTATGATGGGTCTACCTTTACAGATATTTCTAATGAATCAAGAAGTATAGGAGGTTCCCCATTCTCGTTTCCAACAAGTGGGACAACAAGAGAAATATATTTTACAACTTCTGTATTGACTTCAGGTACTACTACTCCAGTTGAATGGCTTGGTATAAAAGCATCAATTTTGACAGCAGCATCTGCTGATGGAGAGATAGTTATAGAATATTGGAATGGTAGTTCTTGGATTGAATTCACTCATATGAGTACTGAAAGTAGTGGAAATTATTTCCCATACGCTATGGATTTATTTGAAAGAATTGGAAGTGAGCAGATCCGATTTCAACACGACATTCAGGAGGATTGGGTTAGTAATGATCCAGTAGGATTAGGAAATGACTATAATTGGGTGAGATTTCGTTTAGAAACCGTTCCCACAACACTCCCTGTCTTCGAACAATGGAAAGTACATTCTAATCGTACTGAAATAAATGCAGACGGTTGGATGGAATACTTTGGAGAAGCCAGACCTGTGGAATCTGTAGGGCTACCTGCTTTTGAGTCAGCTAATAACTCTCCTAATAATCAAGATTTATACTTACAAGATAATTTTGGTATAGGTTATCGTGAAAACGAATTTGAAAATGGAACGACCGATGCTGCAGGATCTTTAATTTATTTACCTGCCAGCGTTGATACAAGCTGTCCTTTACTATTAAATATAGTTATGACTCAAGGTAATGGGACGGGTGGGACACAATCAGATTGGGTTATTAGATGGGCGATAGTTCCCGAAGATGAGAACCTTTACTTCGATACTATTCAGTCTCCTACATCAAATCCTATTGTTCAAGAAAAGAATGTTTCTATAGTAACTCCGTCTACCCTTACTGAATCTTTCACTCTAGAGGTACTCCTAGATATCAGCGGTTACAGATCTAGAGTAGCTTCTTCCTTCCCTGATAAAATTGCAGTGCAAATACAAAGAAACGGAGGAACAGACGCTTGTGATGGGAATATAGCTACCGCACGAGTACAGGTATTTTATACGAAGTGGTGTAATGGTGGTCACTGAGCCATTATCTTTAGGAGATAGAATGAAAATAGGAATTATGAATAAGTCTACCAATATAACAGAGTATACCTACACTTACCACAGGTATAAGACTATTGGGGACTATCCTGAAAATGACTACCTACAGTATGAGATACTTGAAGGCACCTCTGCTGAAGCTTACAGTTGCTCTGGAGATCAAGCTATATTCGCAACAGGGTATGTGCCTTATGATGTAGAAGGCAACTTTGTAAAAATATATGATTATGTACCTGATACCAGTAATTACAAAATAAGTAGACCTCCAAAAGGTCTAGACTATGTGACAGGTCTTGCTACCAAGCTCTATCCAAAAAGAGTTTTTAATAAAGGCGAACTCAATAATGTGAAATGGTATTCAGATGAAGAACTTACTGATTTAGTTTTGAATGTTGATATTGTTTATACTAGAGATGGGGCAAGATTTCCTATAGAGAGGACTACTACTCGTACTTGGTACAAGCAAAACGGTGAACCTCATCCAGACGTTAAAGTTACAAGAAAAATATATGATCATGACCTTTTAGCTAAAATTAGTGAAGGTATTAGAAGAAGAGGTAATTTAGTCAATAGTATTCAAATTCCTGTTCTAAGTTTTATGTATGAGACTATACCTCTTGAAGAGGGTGAATCTTCAGGATCTTTTCAAGTTAGGGTGATAATGATGGGTAGAGCATTTTTAGATTCTTTACAAGAAGAATTTTCTAATTTTGTATCTAACTCCTCTACCGTAACGGATTCACAGGATCCAAACTATGGTAAAAAATCGATAGTTGTTGCTATAGAAAATAAAGCGACTACGGACTCACTGTGGCTTATGAACAAACCTCTACAATTAGATCCTTCAGGAAATACTACAATACTAGCTTATCTAATAGATTCTTTCACTTATTAGGAGATATAAATGACAACTTATAGTTATACAAAATACATAGATGACGACAGGCTAAGACTTGAAATCATGAACAGTGCAATTACAATTGCTTTAGATTCTGTTGTTATAACAGGAGAAGAGACTGTAGATGTTATCTTTAAGGCGGATTTACCTGCCCCAGATAAGGCAATCCTTGATGAGCTTATATTAACTCACATCAACCAGCCAATCACAGTTAGAGATAGCGTCGAATTAGCAAATGTAGATATCACCTCTAATGCTGAGAAAGCTATCAAGATGGCTCCTACTAAACTTGAAGGATCATCCACCCAAAAGGTGTCTCACGATTTTTGCGACCCAACTACTTGGTACACCGACAGTGTTAGACAAAATGATGAGACTCTGACAACTCTAGATAATCTTATTTTTAGTTCACAGCATGTCAATTGGATTGATCTATCTCACGGTAAAGTTCCTTATGAGCATAGACTGCTAGATACTTACAAGCCTATTGTTAAAGTGAACGGAGCTGTAGTCGACAGCGGTTTTACTATAGACTATAAGCTTGGTAAAATAACTTTTGATTCTGAAAAAAGCGGGTCAACTATTATTGTTGATTATAGTTATGCTAATGGTTCTGCTTGGAGCATAACTCCGGCTCAGGGAAAGATATTAAAAATATTAGGGACAGTAATAAAGTTTACTTCAGACGCTTCCTTCGGGCAAGATCAGGCAATTAATTTTCAATTGTATGTTGGAGGTAATCCTTACGGTTCTCCAACCATGTATAAGAATATGAAAGATATCTTAAAATGTACTGGTGGAGAAGCTCCTTCAGTTATAGCTGGTTTTGGAGATGTCACCAATGATGTTATAACCATACCTTTTGATTACATTACCTCAAAAGATTTAAAAAGCTCTTTAGATATGGAAATAAAAATTTGGTTAAGTCAGCACTCCCCTATAACAGGTGAGTTTGGAATAGTTTCTGCTTACTGTATAAGTGTGTCAGAATAGTTGAGGATACGAATGTATGTTGATAGTTGCAGCCGAGGGGCACAGTTTCTCATCTAAAGCTATAATGTGGGCTTCGGGTTATAAGAAGGCTCATATAGCTTTACGCTATGGTGGGAACCGAGATCAATGGTTGATACATTCTCAAACTGGTGGAGTACAACCTGCTTGGTGGGAAAGATTCCAAGAACACTACTTCAATTTCATACAGTGGGAAACCACAATATCGGTGGCAGAAGAAGCTGCAGATAATATTATAAAAAATATAGGAAATAAAGGTTACGACCACTTCTCTTTATACGGTTATGGTTTATATCTTTTATTAAAAAAATTAGGCATAACTCTTTCAAAAAATCCTTTTGGAAATCCAGAAAAGTTTATGTGTACAGAAGTAATAATCGCTTGGATAAGAGAATGTAAAAAATTAGATCCTTCTTTAGATATTGTGGAAAATTTCGATATGGAATTAGCTAGTATAAAAGATGTTATTGATTTTTTAGACTCATATCCTCAGCATTTCAAGAAGATAGAGTCATGAAAATAATAGTTGTCTCAGACATCCACATCAATAGCCACTTCTCTAAAAAAGATAGATTTTTAGAGTTAATGAGTAAAATAGAGTGTGACCTTCTTGTCATTAACGGAGATCTCTATGATCTTTATGTAGCACCTCCGGGCAGAGACATCCTAAAAGTAATAAATAAAAATAAGAAAATAAAAGATTTAATTTATATACGAGGTAACCACGATTATTATATCAAAGATCATTTTCCTCAGTTAGATGTACGAGATTTTTATAGAATTGGGGATGTAGTTATCACACACGGACATCAATATGATTTCCTTTCAAGTTCGGAACCTTCTGGAAAAGGGTACGGTAAGTGGTCAGTCGTCATACGAGAATGGATAGAAAAGACGTTCAATTTCAATGTCAGAATATTGCTGAAAAAGATTACCTTTGGTTTAGTAGATTGGATACTTTTCAAAGCACAGAAAAAAGCTGTAGCTGATAATCCTGGTAAAAAAGTTATTATAGGACACACCCACGCCCCAATCAATAAGCATCCTTACTACAACACTGGGTGTATGGTAGATGAGTTTTTTACTTATATGGTTATACATATGAAAGATGAAGTTGGCTCTATCAGCTTAATAAGTGGTTAACATGAAAAACTATAAACAAGAAAAATGTAAACAGAATAGGAATTACCTGAGATATTTGGTAACCAATCCTTTTACAGAACCACCTTCTCTTACCATTGGTAAGATTATAGAGGGAAAAGCTTTTATTAAAAACAAAAGTGAATTCCACAACTCAGAGAATAGCAAACTTTACTATGAACTAAACTTAGCAAATAAATCTGGTTTTATAAGTGTCGATATAAGTAAAGATCACCTTATCTGTGCCAAAGTATCTTATAAAAAAACTAAAGAAATTAAAACAAGAGACATGGAAGAAGTAGTATCATTGATTAAAGAGGTACTGTTTACTTAGAGGAGCGAATATTGAGACTAGAGATTGGTGGAGGAATACTCCCTAAAGATGGTTATGTTAATGTTGATTACATGGATCATCCTAAAGTTGATTACAAAGTAGATCTCAATTCTGGAGAACTACCTTTCCCCGACAGTTCTGTTTCAGAAATATACACCAACCATTGTTTAGAGCATCTTCAACCAGGATATAGTGGTTTTCTGCACTGTATAGAGGAAATGTGGAGAGTCAGTAAGCCTAATGCCCCTTGGTATGTGCGAGTGCCTTATTTTAATAGCCACCACACTTTATCTAACCCTTTTCATTCAAATAATATCTTCAATGAATACACCTTCTATTACTTCTCAGATGAGCATAAAAATCAATATTCTTCTAATGTTTTTATTAGGAAGGGTAGTTGTTTTGAATATGACTTCAAAGCTACCTTGATTGTGGACAAGATTGAGTATGAATTTTTTGATAACTACAAAATGTTGATTAGTTATCCTATGGAGAAGGTTACTGAAATTATCCACAAAGAGATGAATGTTGTGAATAATATTACTTACCACCTTAGGGCGGAAAAACCTGACTTTTGGACAAAAGAAAGGGTAAGAAACGGGCAGAGGATGTAATGAAAGATAGAATTAGAAAAATTGCTGAAGGACATCTCATGTCTCCAGAATATAAAGGTAATCTTCTTGAATACATAGAGGATCGTCAAGAATTGGAGAAAAAAAGAGAAGCTAATCTTCTCAGAATAGTTAAAGCAGTTCGTCCTTGGTATCAAACCCTACAGGCAGTTAAAAAGACTCTAGATCAGTTTATAGGGCACACAGGACACAACGTGGAGAGAAGAGGTGGGAACTTCTATTTCCATCCCAAAAATGAATCCTTCCATGAGAGTAAGAGCTATCCTATGATGTTTGTTCTACCTGATGGAGATACTTATATTTCTGATGCTTCTCATAGAGAAAGAGAGCATGAGGAAAAAGCTAGTAAGAAAGAAACGCCTCAACACCAACCCCCTATGGGAGCTAAGAAGTATCCTATGACTAGAGGCATAAAAACGATGATCGATCAACTGTCTGATAAAAAGGACACAGTTAGATATCAGTAGGTGCATATGGTTCCTATCATTATTGAATCAGAAAAATTTTGTAAAGCCGTTTCTTGGTTTATACCCGTAGGTGCAATCACTTTGTGCCCCTTTATCATATGTAGAGATAAAAGTGACAAGGTGATGCTTAACCACGAGTCTATTCATGTTAAGCAACAACTAGAATTACTTGTGATACCTTTTTTCATCATTTATGTGCTTAATTGGGCTTATAATCTAATTAAATTTAAAGGAGACACGGAAACAGCTTACAGAGAACTAATCTTTGAAAAAGAAGCTTATGACAATGAAGAGAATGTGGAGTACTTAAGTACCCGACAAAAGTGGTCTTGCTTTAAGAAGGAATCCTAACTGATACTCTCATGATCCTCATTCCTTTTTACACCTTTCCTTTAATTCCAAGAGCTTTGGGATAGAGCCTTCCTATATTAGTTTTGCTTATAATCTAGTTATATCATTATAATTACGTGTGCGAAAATTTTTTATTAATAACCCTCAATATTTGATGGAGGAGACCAATGGCGTTCTTAAAGAGATGTGTGAGTACCGTCCTAAAGTGTACTTGTGGTAAGCCAGGAGTAATTAATCTTAGAGGAAAATGGTACTGTATCGACTGCTCAGAAAAAGAAGAAGATTCTAAAAGCTCCAAGAAAGACAAGAAATAATCAATATTTACCCCTTTTCGGGTTTTGGAGGCTTCAATGAAATATAATCTCACTATAGGTGCTTTTAAGTGGGAGCTAGACGATGAAGTTGGAGAGGTAGCTATGGATAAGGATCTCGGTCTGTGTGACTATGAGAACCTAGCTATCACGATAAAAGAGGGGCTTAAAGAGGAAGTTAGAAAGGCTACTGTTCTCCACGAACTGGGTCATGCTTTTTTTGCTTCAGCAGGATTTGACCCCAAAGAGGAAGAAAGAGTAGTCGATATCATGGCAGCCCAAATGCTTAGTTTCCTTAGAGATAACAAAGAATTTTTCAAATCATATTTTCTAGAAGACGGAAAGGACAGTTAGTCTCTTCCGTCCTATATCATTATAAATACCTAGTTTTTATCTATTAATATACTGGTTTTCAGTAGTACCAATTTATTATGAAACATAATGAGGAGAGAGATTTATGGACAAAGTATTGAAAGATCTTAAGAAACTTAAAGACGTTTACTATGAAACCGAGAAATGTAAATTTGGTGATGATTTAGAAGCTACCCTTAAGCTCCTTACTTCTGAAGACGAAACTGAAGTACACGCTTACTCATCTAAATTTGATCAAGGTTTAGCGTATCTGTACTCCGTAAAAAGAGAAACTCTAGGAAGGGCTATTATAGAGCTTAACGGAAACAAGATACCTGACGTGATTGAAGATGGTGATGAAAAAACTCAAAGACACATTTGGTTAAGAGAAAATGTTATCAAAGGTTGGAGTCAGATACTCATCGATGAGATATGGCAAAAATACGCAAAGTTGCTTTTACGTTTAGAAGAAAAGATAGGAGCTACTTTCGCCACTGAGGAAGAAGAGCCAGCTAAAGAGTAGCAATGAAAAAGAACAGGTATAAAGACTTAGAGGATTTGTTGTTCGTAGGTTTTTTACCATATAAAGTTAAGATATGTGACTTTGATTTTGTTTTTAAATCTATAAACGATTTAGAGTATCGCAAGATTAGCTTAATGAGTGGTATGAAAAACGAGCCTGCTTATTCTTATAAGTTTCATTATAATTTTTTATTTCACTCCATCTACATGATTAATGGGGTGAACTTGCTGGAGAATAGAGACGGATACTACAGCGAAATTGTCTCTATTTTAAAAGATCTTCCACATCCTCTTCTAAAAAGAATTTTTGAAGAGTTGGAAAAGTTAACGGCAAGAGTTGATAAGTGTACTAAGCTAGTGGAGCCTTACGCTTATGAAGACGAGTCTCGATATTACTGGATGAGTAGAAGAAAGACTCAGTTGAATAATTATGCTAACACAGGTCTTAGGGGAACGGAAGCATTAGGCTTAAATCAGTTTCAAAGATTTTGGACGGTATTAAACATAAGAGATGATGAGAAAGATTCTTTCGAGGAGAAGTATAGTGTAGCTAAATTCTTAGCATCCTTCACAGACTCTAAATCAGTTAAGAAGATAGATGCTTCTGATAAAGCTAGAAAAGAAGAAGAGAGTAAGAAAAGAGAAAGAATTAAAATACTTGGAACAGAGGAAGAGAAACAATACTCTTATGATCCTACAGCTTCAAGAGAAGGTATTATTGAAGAATTAGAAAGGCAGATGAAAGGTATAAAAGATGATCACGATTTAGCTATTGAAAATCATGAGAGAAGACTAAGAGCTAATATGCTTAAACAGATGCAAGAAATTAAAAAAGTGCAGGAGGAAAGACAGTCAACCGATAGAGTTATGGAAGAAGCTAGACCCATCAGTAGAGAAGAAATGATGGAAAGAATAAACAAAACTAGAAAATCTCCAAAGATGTACATGAAGTCTATCGACGAAGGAGAGTCTAAGTATATGGAGATGTCTAATATAAAGACGGAGGATGTTCTAGAAGAATCGGGACTATCTAAGAAGGGATACAACGAATTAGTTAATAAAGAAATGTTTAAAAACATACATAAAACTATAGATGAAGAAGATGAGGTGGTGGAAGAATATCTTATCGAGCAAAGAAAGTTGGCTTCTCAGGCAGGGGTAGATGAGGAATCAGATTTTGATTTTCCAAATTTAAGGAATAGATAATGGCAGATAAACCTATAGATAAAACAGAAGATCTCACAAAGGCAGTCAAAGATCTAAACAAAGCGTTGGACAGTACTGATAAGAAGAGTAATGAGGTCTTTAAAAAATATGAAAAGAACGTAAAGAAGTCTAAAAAAGGTACAGATGACTTGGCGGATTCCTTCAAAACTTTTAGAAAGGTTATGGAAGGGGTGTCCACCAAAGGTCTAGCCACTACTATGGACGAGATGCCTAACTATATAAAAGGTGTCGCTAAATTAACAACTTCATTTTCTGGTTATACTAAAGAGGTGGAAAAAACATCTTC
>Ga0114918_10003211_pt1 | contig 14490 bp, 15 predicted proteins | sample LantaG_FD_87015 | JGI IMG/M metagenome (GOLD analysis project Ga0114918, IMG submission 87015) | Deep subsurface microbial communities from Baltic Sea to uncover new lineages of life (NeLLi) - Landsort_02402 metaG | ecosystem: Environmental > Aquatic > Marine > Oceanic > Sediment | place...
CGCACGCAACAGCAGCACTAGCGCACCCATCAGCGGCAACCATCGCTGCATCCGTATCCCTCCGGGCAAGACATCCCGACTCACCGCGAGAGCACCCTACGGGCCAACACGGCGCTGCACCCCGGTCACGCGGAAGCCCGGCACGTTGGCCAGCAGCGCGCAGGGGATGCCCACGTAGCCCATACCAATAACGCCGATGTTTGTCAATGAAACCTCCACTGATGATGCCGTCACAGTTCCTGGATCACCGGGGCCAGTTTGATCGGCTCGGGGCGCAGGCCGAAGACTGAAAGCACCTCGATGATTGAACCCATTTACGTAACACCGCTACAATCCGCGCGGCGGCCTGTCCATCAGGTAGCCTTGGTAGACCCCCCTCCCTTCCTGGCCCTCGAACCACTCATCATCCTCCACTTCCTCGATCATCTGGTCTAGCACATAGTCCTCAACAAGCTCAAGCAAAACCTCAGGAGTGGTATCTAACAGCCGGGCTAGTGTAAAAATTGAGACCCGCCACTGGTCGTCCAATTTGATGACACCACCAATACGCTCTCGCTCTACGAGTTCCAGAAACGTCTCTGCTTCAGTCCCCAGTATCTCTGCTGAAGATCAGTACACCTCATCGTGAGAACCGACGGTCAACAGCAGAATCTCCTCTTCGCCGGACTCTGGATTCTGGACGAACTCGAAGAGAATCCGGACATCGTAGCCAACGCTGCAAGCCCACGCTCCAGAGTGGTCCCTTAAGCCTATGGCTGTGCAGCGAGGGATGGAAGGGGTCTTCGGCGAGCTGGCGAAGCGTCTGCTCCACCTTGCCGCGCAGACCTGGGTGGCGTCGGATTCTGCGCTTTAACGCTCGCACAAAAGACGAACTCCAAACCAGAGTCCTCATTCCGCTAACTCCGCCATCAGATCCTCCACCGTTCCCCGCCGGACCTCGCCACATCGGTATGCCTTGTGCGCCGCGGCTATTTCCCCGGACAGATCCGCGCGCCGCTGTTCGATGAAACGATGATATACAATTTCCAATAGCATCTCCTGCTCTTCCAACGCCAATCTATCTACCGTCTCCAGAGCCATTTGGAATGAAGATGTTCTCTCACTCACCCCTCCACCTCCTCTGATACTTCTCTATGTCTTTATGTCTTCGTCCCCGTGCCCCCCCCCGTCCCCTTGTCTTCCTATTCCCCCGCCTCTCCCTCCGCCCGCGCCTCGTAGAGCATCCCTAACCGATAACCACGATGTTCAGAACGAGGCCTCCCCGACCACAGATTCCAACCACAGATTCACACCGATTTTCACGGATTTTGCTTTGTTTTTTGTGTGTCGATGAACCGACTTCGCTCGACTGAACACTGTGCTAGGCTCCGGCTGTTGAGTACACCCTGTCGGACACGCTTTCGGCCTGAAGCGTCACGCTGATCTCACCTGTCCGAATCAGCTGCCGCACCGAAGCATGCAAGAACTCCACGCTGACCGCCTCCCCATCCTCCCCGTAGCTGATGATCACACCACCCGGTTCCTCTACCGCATCCACCGGAGGCAAATCCCGCAGGACGAGTAGAAGGACATCGGCTTCAGAATCATACCGGATTCGCATCTTGTTCCTCCCTCCAATACTTCCCCACTTTGCTGGTCCAATAAACTGTCAGGACCTTGCGTCCTCCTTCTATCTCGATGAAGGGAGCCCTCAACAGACCATTTCCTATTCTTGCTTGAGCAACAAATCCCCCTGACGCTCTTCCACGTGTCTTGTCCAAACGATCTTCACGGCGCTGCCTTTCTGCTAACCCGTTGCCTGGTCAGTTCAGGATAGAAGATCGTGTTCGTCCCCTGGATCACCATCACCAGGCGTCCGGTGTTCCCCCGCAGCGTCAGGCAGGGCCTGCCCCGGCCCAGGAGGTCGTCGGGGAGCCTGTCCTGAGCTTGTCGAAGGACCTGGGCGTGGTAGCGGGCGTAACTCTAGGCAGCCTGCTGCAAGTTGGCAGGTCTGCTATGTCACTCAACTGCTGTGATCCTACCTGCAAACTGGCAAGGCGCACCACAGACGCCCAGACCACCTGATGAACCGAGGTAACCTGTTCCCGCTGCAGCGTGGGGACTTTCAATCCCTTATCGCATCTATGCAGAAACAACCTGGTCAGGCGAGCAGCATGCGCATCGGTTGCAAAGCGCGAGTGAATGGGTTCAAAACCAGCCCAAGGATCTCTAAGGTGACCACCCCTAAGAGCGGTTCGTCGCCAGGCTCCCCGAGAATCACGGGGGTGTGTCCTTCTCCCTGAGGCAGCGCAATATAGCACTCAGACACCTTGCGCTCGATCGAGGTGCCATCAGCCAGGGTGAAGGTCATAGATCGTTTTGACGACAACCCTATCGTCTGCCAATCCTTATGCGGTAGCAACGTGTAGGTCGCACCACTGTCCACCAGAAAGCGCACGGTTGCCTGCTTGCCGGTCGGACCAGTCACGACACCCTCGATATAAGTAACTCCCACAGCCTGAGGCCTCTTTTCCCGTTCCACCTTTTCCACGTTTGCTCTTCTTCCCTTTGTCCTCCGCTTCCTGCGCGCCGTCTCAGGGCAATCACTCCCTGGCGCAGAACGGTGTCGGCCACCAGGAATGCCACCAGTACCATCGTCGTGTCCCCTCGCCCCCCTTCTCCCTGTCCCCTTGTCTCCCTATCCCCCTGTCTCCCCTTCCCCCCGCCACCACTCGGCGATGAAGGCCCCGAACACGCCCAGCATCAGGCCCAGCGCCCCCGCCACGGCGGTGTTGACCATCTTGCGCGGGCTCACCGGATCCTCCGGCGGCACCGCCGATGCTGCGAGACGCACCTCTGTCCCGGTTGTCTGCGAGGCGACATCCACCTCCACTTGCTTCCGCACCAACGTCTGGTACGTACTCCACGCCAGGTCCCGCGCTTCTTGGAGTTCCCGCTGCCGTGCTTGCTGGGCCTCAAGTTCTTCCTGGAGAGCCAATATCTCAGCATTCAGTGCAGTGATGCGTACATTCAGGAGATTATCGGGCTCGACAGTCACCTCACTGGGCTCCTCCGCCACCAGGGCGGCGGTGAGGGCATCAATCTGCTCCTGCGTCTCCGTACGACGTGCTTCCAGTACTTCGATCAACGTATCCACGTCAGCAAGTTGCACGCTCTCACTCTGCCCTGCAGTCAAGTCAACCTGTAACTGCACCGGCAATCCCCCCGAGCCCCCCAGGGCCTTGCTGCGCAGGAAAATCAGAGCCAGGGCATCACCTGTGTTGGCCGCGGCTGAGCCGGAACCTGTCTCGATCTGCGCTCGCAGCGCGCGTGCATCCGCCAGCCAGCGCTCGATCTCCTGCAGGTCATTGTAGTAATCAGCCAATACCTGGCGTCTGGTGCTCATTTGCAGGCTGACCGGCTGTGTCTGGGCCGCATTCCGGGCTGCCTGGTAGGCATTGAGCAACTCCTGCCGGGCAGCGATTTCACGCCCCAGCGTGGCGATGCGGTTATCCCCCAGAAATGCCTCCAACGCTGCCTGAGCCGCATTGTATGCCACCTGGGCCGGTCCCACCTGCGCCGCAATCATGACGTCCGAGTCGCCAGCAGCGCCGTACAGATTGTTGATGTGGCGTTCGTAGTTCTGCGCCCAGGCGTTGGCTATCATCGTGGCTGTGATCGGATTTCGATAGCGCACCTTGATGGAGATCAAATCGCCATCGTTCGAAGCCTCGACCATGTCGAGCAGATCAGGCACGTTGCGTTCGTCGGGCTTCAGTTGAGCGCCGGCCTCGTCCAGCACCTGGGCCGCAATGTCACTACTGGACACCAGTGCGACGAGCGCGTCGCGCCGCGCATTCACGTCCAGTGCACGATTAGCCAACTCGTCCTCCGAGACAGTCACCATGCGGGGGTCAAAGGTGACGTCCGTGCGCGTGCGAACAATGGCCACGGCGGCCCCGGCCTCATAGGTAGGGGGGAGCAAAAAACTCACCACCAACGCCATCACCGCCGCCACCAGCGCCAGCCCCACGATCCACTTCCAGTAGCGGATCAATACTTCAACGTATGCACGCAGGTCAATTTCTTCTTCCATATATCTATATCTCCTGTGTTCCTAATTTCTATGACACGTAAAACGTGAAACGTAACGGGCTATTACGCTTCGCGTTTTCCGCTTTATCCTCTGCCTCACGCCCCGCCCCTTGCGTCTCGCCGAATTGTGTGACCGAATTATAAAGTCACTGTATATATCTGTCAAATGAACTTGCGGCCCTCCGCCTCCGCCAGCCGCTGCTTGAGGAAAGCGATGGTCTCCACCGGCGTCGGGTCCACGTCGTTGAGCATGGCCAGATAGAAACTCACGTAATCGCCGAAGTGGATCAGGGAGAGCATCTGCGCAAGACGGCTTTCGCCCCGCCCTTGCAGCGTCTCGGCCGCCACGCCCTTGCGCAGGAGCAATGCCTGCGTCACCTCCCAGCGCACCTGCACCCGCGGATGGTCCAGGCCTGAGCACAACATCAGCACGACGGTCTGCTCGCGCACAGCCCGGGGGATGCCGAAGCCCACGACGGCGTTGTGGTTGAGTTCGGGCAGTACCTCGAAGAAAGCCCAGTGCTTGCTGTTCTCGTTGAACTGGGTCTTCCAGCGGTTGGCGACGGCGGACAGGAACCCCGCCCCGTAGACAACCGGCAGGTAGCCCGCGATCTGGCCCGCCAGGTGCTTGGCTGCGTTGTGCGCTGTCGGCGCCTCGGGTCCCATCTCTGCCCGCCATGCCTCCATCACCTGGACGGCCTCCGCCAGGTCTGCGGAGTAATCGCGGAGCAGCCCCAGCCGCCAGCAGACGCCCAGCGGCAAGGTGAAGGAATAGCCCAATGCGGCCCGCGGCTGCGACTGGTAGTCGAAACGAACCAGCGGTATTTCCCTCTCCTGCGCCAGCGCCGCCAGTTTCCCCCCTGTCGTGATCACCACCGGGCTGGTTCCCCGCTCCAGGGCCTCTCCGAAGGCCGACAGCGTCTCCTCCGTGTTGCCCGAATAACTGCAGCCGATAACCAAGTAGTCAGGACCGCGGGCGAAAGCAGGGAGCGTGTAGTCGCGCACGATGGTGAAGGGGATGGCACATTCTCCGGCGACCAACCCCTGCAGGAGCGCCCCGCCGATGGCCGAGCCGCCCATCCCCAGGATGACTACGTGCCGCACTGCACCGTAGGCGGGTGGCAACTCCAGCCTTTGGGCCAATGTCCAGGCTGCCCGACACTGCTGTGGCAGTTCACCGATGCGCTCGAGCATACCATTGGGGTCGAGTTCGCTAAAACGTGTGTGGTCGTCCAGGTTCATCTGATGTCCTCCGTTCGATGGAACACAAATCTTCGCGACTGTGATGATACCAGCAGCGGGCGTGATTGTCAACCTTGCGTGAACGCGCACTCGGCATTATAATGAAACCCAACGCGGGGAAGTGTCGGAATGGGCAGACGAGCGTGACTTAGGATCACGTGGGGCGACCCGTGCGGGTTCGAGTCCCGCCTTCCCCACCTGGTAGGGCAGGCTTTCGAGCCTGCCTCAAGATTGATGAGGAGGCAATGCATTTGAAGATCACCACCGAACCTCTTGAGAATCGCCAACTAGCCCTCACCATTGAGGTGGATGAAGAGCAGGCTCAACAAGCCATGCGACGGGCCGCGCGCCAGATTGCCAGACAGGTGAACATCCCAGGCTTCCGCAAAGGGAAGGCTCCCTACAGCCTCATCGTGCAGCGCCACGGCGAGGATGCCATCCGTAAGGAAGCCGCCGACATGCTGGCCCAGGAAGCCTACCGCGAGGCATTGGAGCAGGAGGGGATCGAGCCTTACGCTCCCAGTACACTGAGTGAGGTCGTGCTTCACCCCATCACCTTCAGGCTCACCGTCCCCCTGCGCCCGACGGTTGACCTGGACGACTACCGCAACTATCGCCTCAAGCCCCCGAAGGTCAAGATCTCCAAAAAGGAATTGCAGCAGGCACTCGAAGCGATGCGCGAGCAGAACGCGATCCTCGAGCCTGTTGACCGCCCGGCTGCGCTGGACGACGTGGCCATGATAAACCTCGTGGGCCAGACAGCCGAGGGGGTGGCGTTCCTCAAAGGAGACGACGTCCGTATTCTGCTAGACGCCGAAGGCACCGATCCTGCGCCGGGTTTTGCCGAGGCTATTGTGAGGATGGAGGCGGATGAAGAGCGCACCTTCGCGCTGACTTTGCCAGACGACTTCTCCAGGGAGAAGTTGCAGGGCCAGAAAGCGGAGTTCACCGTCAGGCTGACGGAGGTTTACGAGCGTATCCTCCCCGAATTGGACGACGACCTGGCGCGTACCGTCGGCAACTTCGATTCCTTCGAGGAATTGCGAGAGCACGTCAGCGAGCAGTTACGGCAGGCGGCGCAGGAAAAAGCCGATAGGGAGTACGCAGAGCAGGTAGTGGAAGCCATCATCGAGCAAGCCCGGGTCGAGCACCCGCCTGTGATGCTCGAAGAGACACTGGACGAGGCGGTCAAGGACGTCGAGCGGGCGGTGAGGCGCGAGGCACGGCTCTCGCTGGAGGATCACCTGCGCATCCATGGTAAGAGCATGGAGGAACTGCGAGAGGAATTGAGGCCCCAGGCTGCAGCCCGTCTCAAGCGTGCCCTGACGCTGGGGGAAGTCGTAAGACTGGAAGGGCTTGAAGTGGACGAGGGGGAAATCGGCGCACGCATCGAGGAGGCCAGCGCCCCGTGGGGCGTCCGGGCCGACGAGATGCGTGCATCGCTCGACTCCGACGAGGGGCGACGAGCGGTGCGCAACCACCTGCTGGCCGACAGGGCAGTGCAACGACTGGTCGCCATCGCCAAAGGGGAAGCCCCAGAGGCTGTCGCTGGTGAGGAGGAGGGAGAGGGGGCCGAGGAGCAGGAGAATGTAGAAGCAAGGGAGGAAGAGTGATGAGAAGAACTCCACCTATGGCGTTGATTCCAATGGTGATTGAGACGACAGCGCGAGGCGAGCGCGCCTACGATATTTACTCGCTGCTGCTCAAGCAGCGCATCATTTTCGTAGGCACACCCATCACCGACCAGGTCGCCAATCTGGCGGTGGCCCAATTGCTGTATCTCGCGAGCGAGGATGCGGACAAACCTATCTCAATGTACATAAACTGCCCCGGAGGCATGGTCTACCACGGCCTGGCGGTTTACGACACCATGCAGCAAGTGCAACCGCCAGTCGCGACCTACGCTATAGGGGTGACGGCTAGTATGGGCACGATGTTGCTGGCAGCGGGTACGAAAGGCTATCGCTACGCGCTGCCGCACGCCACCATACACATGCACCCGGCCGGCGGCAGCACGCAGGGGTATGCTCCCGACGTCGAGATCCAGTACAAGGAACTGAAGCGCATTGAGGACCTGCTTCACGAGTTGCTGGCACTCCATACCGGCCAGTCGGTAGAACAGATCGCGGCCGACTTCGACCGCGACCGCTTTATGACCGCTGAGGAAGCGGTCGAGTATGGGCTGGTGGACGAGGTCCTTCAGTCGTCGGAGGAAGAATAGTCGCGGGCGCTATTCCGCCTCCAGTATGACCACCTCGCAGTCGCACAGGCTGCGAAAGCGCTCGGCGTCGGCGCGGGTACCGACGACGCCCGCTCCGTAGTGCATCGGTACGGCTACCTTTGGCCCGATGTCGGCTGCGGCCTGGGCGGCCTCCTCGGCGGCCATCGTATAGGTACCTCCTACCGGCAGCAAAGCCATATCACAGCGGACGTCGGCCATCTCCGGGATGCGGTCGGTGTCACCGGCGAAGTAGAGGCGCTCCCCACCCACCGTTACGATGAACCCGACGTGCCCGGCCTGCCTGGGGTGGAAGCTCTTTTTCACGTTGTAGGCCGGCACGGCCTCGATCTCCACCTCTCCCACTGCCGTACGCTCCCCTGGCCGCAATGCACGCACATTGCCGCGCAACTTCTTCGCCGCTCCACGGCTGGCGACGACCACCGTCCCAGGCCCACTGACCCGCTTCACGTCTTTCGGGGAGCAATGGTCGTGGTGCTCGTGGCTGATCAGAATGACGTCGGCCTGGGGGCAGTGGCCCTTCAGTTTCCACGGGTCGAAGTAAATCGTCGGCGGTCCATCGAGGCGAAAACTGGCATGGCCCAGCCAATGCAGACGTTCAAGCAAGCCCACTGAAGCATTCATCGCGACTCCTCCATTTCATCATCTCCGGCGACCGGGATGTAGAGTGTGGGTACGTTTCTCGTTTCACGTTTCACGCCCTCACGCCTTCGCGTGTCACCCACACCAGCGCCGCGCCCTTGGTGGTGCTGAGTTGGTAGACCGTCCCCTGCGGCACGACGGTGAAATCGCCGGGGTGCAGGTGCAGCATACTCTGTGACGTGCGCGCGGTCGCGGTGCCCTCCAACACGAAGAGCAGCAGGTCGTGAGGGGCTGGTATCTCAACCGGCCAGGTTCCTTCCCCCCACGCCGCCTGCACGACGGCATCCTCGATCCGCGCGACGGTCTGGAACTGAAACGGCCGGGGGAGTGCCCGCACCGCGTCGTGGAGACTGGTACGCTTTAACCTGGCCTCACCAGCGAGAGCATAAAGGCGGCGGCGGCCGTTCTTCCGTTCGGGAATGAAGCCACAGCGTAGGAGCAGCACGCTGGCACGCAACCTGGAACTGGAGCGATGTTCCACCCCCTTCGGCACGACAGCCAACTCGCCCGGCCGCAGTCGTACCTCCCCCCACTCGCTTTCCAGCAGGATAGTCCCCTCGTAGACCCAGAACAGTTCATCGTTGTCCAGGTGCTTATGCCACTTCAGCATTCCCTGGCAGATGTAGATACTGACGATAATGTCGCCGACGCGGGCGACGTTGGCCATCGAGAACGGCTGATCCAGTTTTGCGGCGGCTTGAGAGACGTTCAGTTTCCTGAGCATTGGTCATCAATGTCATTATACCCTGCTGGTGATGGGAACGCAAATCCCTGCTTGTCAGCGATTGCTGCCTCAGGTATAATGCACCTGAATCCCAATGGCGCTAGCCTTCCATAGACTTGTGCCAGGCGAGGCAGTTCGTCGGACCCCCCTCCCCTCGTGGGGGAGGGCTGGGGTGGAGGCTTACAACACAAGGAGATCTCAGTGACGCTCGAACTGAGCAGATTGACCGGACAGGTGCGGGCGATGGGCGAGGAGTTGGCCGCCCGCGAGCGGCAGTTCGCCGACCTGGTAGAACTGGCACACCGCTGGCTGGCCCAGTACGCCGACCAGGGTGAGCGGTTGCGCCATCCAGCCCGGGCCATCCGCGCCGCTATCCCGACCGGCGAGGCCCTCGACGCCGTCCACCCCCTGCCTGCCATCCCAGAACGGTTCACCGTCATCGCTGCCGATGGTTCGCAGATTCAGCCCGACCGGCACGGCGTGGCGCTCTACTACCTGATCAACGTCGGCAGCCTGGTCTACCGGCACGGCAGCGGCGAAGCGCCCGAGGCCCACAGCGAGCCCATCCTGGGCTACACCGAGGCCGACATGTACGAGAATGGACTCCTCGTGGGCGGGAACCTGCTCGACGTGCGGCGTGACCTGGCTGAAATCACCCGCCTGGCCGATCTATGCGCCGTCGAGCCGCCGGGATCTACGATGGCGTTGGTGGACGGCACCCTCATCCTATGGGTGCTGGAAGACCTGCCGGCCGAGGGGCGGTGCGCGAAGGTGACGGCCTACCTCGACCAATTGGACCGCATTCGCAAGGCTGGTGCCGCCGTGGCCGCTTTCGTCAGTCGTCCGCGCCGTGCCGAGGTAACACGGCTGCTGTACCTGGCCAGCCTGGACGGAGACGTGAACCGGGCCACCCAGGAGCCCAATCCGCTGGAACACCTGCCCGACCGCGCAGTCTTCGAACCGCTGCCCCCCGGTGCGCGTTCGGCCCTCTTCGTCAGCCCCTCGCCCATCAACTACGAGTACTATCACCCCGCCGGTCACGCCGTCCACTTCTGCTATCTCAACCTGGCCGAAGAGGAGCACGACCCGGTCATCGCGCGGGTAGAGGTGCCGGCCTGGGTGGCCAGGGACCACGACCGTCTGGCGTTGGTCCACGGGGCTGTCGTTGCCCAGGCGCGCATCACCGGCGACTACCCCTACGCGCTGGCCCGCGCCGACGAACTGGCCTACGTCAGTGGCCCGGAGAGAGCGGCGTTTGAGGAGATGGTGACCACAGCGTTGCTGCGTGTTGGCGTGCGGTCGTCCCTCTCACCAAAAGCGTACTACAAGAGCCTGACCCGCCGGGGCAGGAGGAGGTATCGCTTATGAGCAACGGTAATCTGCAGGTGGGGCGGGTGTTGCGGGCCGGCACACGCGGATTTGCCATCGGCTGTGCGGTGATGCAGCCCGATATCCCGACCTTCGGCTCGTTCGTGCGGGCGGAAGGACAGACGCCGGGGAGCGTCATCTACGGCCTGATCTACGACGTCGGCGTGGAGGACGATCCCTTTGTGCGCCAGTTTATCAGCGCTGACCCGCCCGAGGAGGTCGTGCGCGACCAGCGCGAGAACCGCCAGGTGCCCATCGAGGTCAGCGTGCTGGCGGTGGGCTGCAGCGACGGTGAGACTATCCGCCATCGCCTGCCCGCGCAACCCCCGGTGACGCTCGACTGGCTCTACCAGTGCAGCGACGAAGAGGTGCGGGCCTTCACCGCCTGCTTCGACTACTTCCGCCTGGTGCTGGAGGCTCGCGAAGTACCGGCCGACGAACTGCTGGCGGCCAGCCTGCGGGCCGCCGCTGCCGCCCGGCCAGAGGGTGAGCGAGAGGCGTTCCTGATCGAGGCGGGACGCGAACTGGCGCGGCTGCTGGCCAGCGACCCGGTGCGGCTGGAGGGATTGCTGCGACGGCTGCGAAACGTGTGAGGTGAAAACATGGGAACAGAGACACATCGCCAGGTAGCCGAGGCCTTCGCACGGACATTTGGGTACGCGGACGACGACCGGGTGCGAGCGGTTTTCATCGTCGGTTCCACTGCCAGTGGTGAGGGTGATGCCTACTCCGACGTGGACATGCTCGTAGCCGTCAACACGCTCATCCCCGACGATGAGCGCTTAGAGCGACTGCGCGCCATCGGCTGCCGGAACATTATGCTGGCCATTGCTGGCGTGGACAAGCCCGCATTACCGGTAAAATCGCAGGTCATTGACAAGTTCGTCTTCCGTGATACCTGGTTTGACGTCAGTTACCACCTGCCCCACCAACTCCAGTTCTATTTCGACTACACAACGCTGGTGGACAAGGACGAACTGGCCCCAGGCTTGCGCAGGCCCAACCAGGTATATAGCGACGCAGGCCTCAAGACCCGTGTTCAGGCAGACCTGCGCCTGCTGCACGTGCGCATCTACCGCTACAAGAAGTACTGCCGACGTGGGGCATGGGTCGGCCTGGACCTTTCGGCCATCAAGAACCTGATCGTGGACCTGGTGATGGTGTTGAACGACCAGCCCAACTACAACCGCCACTCCTCTCGTATGGGCCGGTTGCTGCGCGACCTGCCGGTCAAGCCAGAGCACTTCGACCAGGACCTGCTGGACATCCTGCACCTGGACAATCGGGAGACCTGGCTACGCAAAGTCGAGATGTTGCACCACCTGGAGACCGGCCTGGTGGCGCTGTGCGAGGCCCGTTGGGGGCCGATTGCGATGTTTGACGGTGAGGACATAGCCCATACCTGATCAAGCCAGGTCTTATTGAACCTGAATATGGCCGATTCTACACGGAGACCCGTCAGTGGCGTGAGAACGCCGACTACCATTTCGGCGTCGAATTCACCGAGGAGAAAACCCGGGAGGTGCTGGAGCAGGCCGAGCGCATCGTCGCCCGCTTGGAGCGGTTCTTGCGCGATCGCGGCATCCTGACCAATAGGGAACCAAATGATGGATGATCACTCACCCGAACAAGAACTGGAAGCCTTTTTCGGCCCCCGCCTGGCCGAGCCCCGGCCCCTCCAAAGGCTGGGCATCGTCGTCGGCGGGAGCCTCTCCAAGGGGCTGGACGTCAAACTGGACCAGGGCACGGTCATCGAGGGACTGGCCGTAGGCCGGTACGTCGTCGTGCGCGGGCAGACTGAACGGCGTTTCTTCTCCATGGTCACCGACGTGCAACTGGACGCGCTCAACCCGCTCATTGAGAAGGCCCCGCCGGACACCTCCGACCCCTTCCTGGCCCGCGTCTACCAGGGCACCGCCGTCTTCGGGCGGCTCCACATCGTGCCGATGCTGGTGCTGGAGCCCTCCCCTTCCTCCCCCCCAATGGGAGGGAAAGAGGGGGGGAGCGAGCCGAAACCGGTCAAGACCATCCCGGCCCACTTCACCTCGGTCTACCCCGCCAGCGAGGAGGAGGTGGCCCTCATCTTCGGCCAGGAGACAGAGCCGGGCTACTTCTACGTCGGCGACCCGCTGGAGATGGAGGGCGTCCACGTGGCACTCGACCTGCACCGCTTCGTCGAGCGCTCGGCGGGGGTCTTCGGCAAGACGGGCACCGGCAAGACCTTCCTCACGCGCACACTGCTGGCCGGACTGATCCAGGAGCATGTGGCGGTCAACCTGGTCTTCGACATGCACAACGAGTACGGCTGGAAGAGCCAGGACGAGGCAAAGCAAGAGGTCAAGGGGCTGCGGCAACTCTTCCCCACTGGCCAGGTCTCGGTGTTCACGCTGGACGAGGCGTCGTCCCGGCGGCGGGGGAGCAAGGTGGATGGCGTGGTGCGCATCGGCTACGACCAGGTCGAACCGGAGGACGTGGACAGCCTCGCCAGCCTGATGGCCCTTTCGGACGTGCAGGTGGGAGCCCTGTACTTCCTGCGGCGGCGGCTGGGGCAGCGCTGGGTCACCCGCCTGCTGGACGAGGACGATCCGCTGGAGGACCTGGAGAGCGCACTGGAGCGGGGCACCCTCCACGGCGGGACGCTGGGGGCCATCCAGCGCAAACTGGGCATGTTCCGCCGCTTCGGCTTTCTCCAGGAGCGCGTGCCGGAGGACGCCGTGAAGCAGATTCTGGACTACCTGGACCGGGGGGTGAACGTCATCCTGGAATTCGGGAGGTACGGCAACAGCCTGGAAGCCTACCTGCTGGTGGCCAACTACATCACCCGCCGCATCCACGCGCACTACGTCAGGCGTAAGGAGGAGGCGCTGGGAGAGCGGGGGAAAGAGCCGCGCTCACTGGTCATCACCATCGAGGAGGCACACAAGTTCCTCGATCCCGCCGTTGCCCGGCACACCATCTTCGGCACCATCGCCCGCGAGTTGCGCAAGTACAACGTCACGCTGCTCATCGTGGACCAGCGGCCCAGCGGGATTGACCCGGAGGTGATGAGCCAGATCGGCACCCGCGTCACCTGCCTCTTGGACGACGAGGCGGACATCCGGGCGGTCTTTGCGGGCATCAGCGGGGCGGGCGCGCTGCGGGAGGTGCTGGCGCGGCTCGACACCCGCCAGCAGGCGCTCATCCTGGGCCACGCCGTGCCGATGCCGGTGGTGGTGCGCACCCGCACCTACGGCACGCCGGAGTTCTACGCCGAGATGGGGGTCCGGGAGGAGGAGGCTCCGGAGGCGGTGCTGGCGCGGGGTCGGGCGGTGCTGAGGGGGGAAGGGGACGGGGAGGGAATATAGCGCAAGGCCCACCCACCGCCAAGGTGTGGCAATTTCCAGTGATGCACCTTTCCTGTAGCACCGAGTGCCCTATCAGCCGAGAGTCCTCAGGAGGTACGAAATGGCAACCGATGATCTTTTGAAGCAAGGAATTGCTACTCTCAAGGCTGGGCGCAAGGCAGAAGCGCACAAACTGCTGATGCAAGTTACCCAGCAGGACGAGCGCAACGAGACGGCCTGGCTGTGGCTGAGCGGCGCAGTAGATACGGACGAGGAGCGCCGTACCTGCCTGGAAAACGTTTTGGCGATTAACCCCAACAACGGGGTAGCGAGGCGTGGACTAGAGTCACTGATCGCCAAGGAGGGTGTGCGACCGTTGGGTGCGGTTTCCTCGCTGACGCCACGTGCTGAACCTATTGCGACACCCCGCGAACAGCCTGCACCCCGGCCTGCTGCGGTGAGCGCACCTGATGTGGCTCGGCGAAAAAAGCCGAGAAAGCCTCCAACCGCAAGAAGGCAACCAGACAACTCAGGGACAAAGCGGCAACACAGCCGGCAAAACATGGTTAAGATTGCGCGTGCTGCGGCTCTGGGGATAATCCTGTTTTTCGTTTCACTAGTAACCTTCCCTATGCTCGTTAGCTTCTTCGGTGGGGAGGAATTTTATCCTGAGGAGTCCTGGTTGCTCATTTCTGTTTTCACTGGTGTTGTGGGCTTTGTAGCAGGTTTGCAAATTGAATCAACGAAAGCTAGAACTAAGTAGGTAGCAGGAGGTTCTTGTCACTTTCCCCACCGCTCTGAGCCCTGTCCCCGGGGCGACTAACGCGTGTTACTGGGCATTGACTCCGTCCAGACGCCCCCGAGGACGGGGCTGCGAG
>Ga0114918_10003213_pt1 | contig 14487 bp, 19 predicted proteins | sample LantaG_FD_87015 | JGI IMG/M metagenome (GOLD analysis project Ga0114918, IMG submission 87015) | Deep subsurface microbial communities from Baltic Sea to uncover new lineages of life (NeLLi) - Landsort_02402 metaG | ecosystem: Environmental > Aquatic > Marine > Oceanic > Sediment | place...
CCCGGGGATGCAAAGGGTTTATTTGTGTTGTTGGATAAAGATGGCGGAGAAGAGGGGGGGGAAAAGGGGGGGGGGGGGGGGGAGGCAGCGCAAAGGGCTGGACTAGTAGGAGATGAAAAGGTGGAAAAAACGAAATGCGAGACGAAAGGAGGTTTTTTTTTTTTTGTTCGTTTTTTTTTTGTTATCTCTCTCTCTTTCTCTCTCTTGCTCGCTCGCTGCTGCTCTTCTTGTCCCTAGATAGAAATCGGAACGCGGGAAAACAGAGACGAGAGGTAAATCCTCCCTCTCTCTCCTCTCCCTTTAAAGAAAAGAAAAAGACAGCTCAAGCGCTGTTGAAGCGGCCGAGGTGGAAAGAGTAGTTTGCGTCGTTGACGTTTGCGTCTGCGACCGCCGGCGCCGGAGCTCCCTCGAAGAACACCGTCGAGCGCAGCGGCGGGATCTCCTCGTCGTCCCCGACCGCGAAGCCTCCGGCAGCGAGGTCGCCCTCGGACGCGCTGCGGGCCCTCGACGAGGCGCGGGGACCGCCGGCGCTAGAAGCGGCGGCTGCAGCAGCGAAGACGGCGGCGCGGGAGACCTCTGGCGACGACGCCCTCCTCTGCTGCTGCTGCTGCTGCTGCTGCCCCTGGAACCCGCCGGCGGTTAGCAGCGCCCGCTCGGCCTCCTCGACGCCCGCGATCCACCGCTGCAGCAGCTCGAGCCTGGCGCGGAGCGTGGATCCAGCGTCGGCAGAGGCGTCGCTGTCTTGGAAGGGAAGGGCGGCGTCGATGGCGGCGACCTGCTGCGGGAACGACGGGGGGAAGGCGTTGTTCGCGACGAGCGGCCGCAGCGGCGCGCGCACAGCGAGCGTCGGGGGTGAAGGAGCGTCAGCGGCGGCGGCAGTGGCGGCAGGAGAGCTCGCGCGGCTGTTCCCGTTGTTGTTGTTGTTGTTGTTGAAAGCTGCTGCAGCAGCAGCAGCAGCGGCCTGGGCTGCGGCGGCCGCCCTCAGCGAAGCGCGCAGCCTCTGCGAGGCGGCGACTGACGAGACGCTCTCGATCGACGTGTTGCGTGCGTCGAAGTCGTCGCCGGGGGCAGCAGCCTGCAGTTGCTGCTGCTGCCACGGCGCCGCGGTGCCGACGGTGGCCCTGTCCATGGTCGAGACGGTGGAGTCTGCTGCGAGAGGGGGAGCCGCATGAGGGGCGAAGTGGTGGTTGCGCGAGCGGAAAAACTCCGCCTCCGCCACCGCCGCTTTCTCGCCCTTGGTCTCTTCTCCTGCTCCCGCTTCTCTTCCCGCGTTCTGCTGCCCGACGAGCAGCGACGCCGACCCGCCGTCCTCGGTCGTGGCGCGCACGCGAGGCGAGTACACCAGCTGCGGGACCGAGGGCGCGTGGCGGAGCAGGGGGAGAGGCGGCGGCGGCGGCGGAGGAGGCATCATCATCGTCCTCGTCGTCGCAGCCGCAGCGCCGGAAGAGTTGGCCGCGGCGAACGCCGCCGCGGCCTTGGCCTCGGCCCTGGCGGCGGCCGCGGCGCGAGGGGTCGGCCAGCCGCCGCTCTCGCCGTCCTCGCATTCGTCGTCTTCGTCTTCGTCGGCAACAGAAACTCCGTTCGCCAGCGCCGGCGGCGGCGGCGACGGCAGCAGCGGCAGTGACGAGAGGCGCTGCTGCTGCTGAGCGCGCGCGGAAGGAGGAGCAAGAGAAAGGGGAGGAGGGGGCGACAGGCCCGAAAGCAGGCTGTCGGCCGGGGATGCCGAGCGCTGCCTCATCGTCATCATCATCTCCGAGGCCGAGGCCGCAGGGAACGAGAGGCAGGGGAAGGCGGCGGCGGCAGCCGTGGTTCCGGCGGCGTCGTCGCTTCCGCTGTTGTTGTTCGTCGTCGCCGCCGCAGTTGCGCCCCAGCTCGAAGGGAACAGGAGCCGCTGCTGCTCGTGCTGCTGCGCGATCTGCTGCAGCGTGCGCCCGAAGAACGACGCGACGTGTTTCCTCGCCGCGGTCCCTCCGCGGGCGGCGGCGTGAGGTGAGTTGGGCTGCGAAGAGAGGCCAGAGGCCGCCGGCGAAGAAGCCCCAACGGCGCCGCGCCTGCACCCTCCTCCTCCTCCGTTGCCCCCCGTCGCCACGCGCTTGGAGGGCGCTCGAAGAGCGTCGGTGTCGTAGAGCGTCGAGGGGGCCTTGCGCGCGCGCGCCGACTTGCGGAGACCGTCCTCTGTCGTCGTCGCCGCCGCGGAGGTCAGCGCAAGCGCGAACGCGAGCTCTGACGACGAGCGGGGCGGCGGCTTCGGCGCCTTCGGCTTCGGGGGCTTGCGCGCCGCCGCCGATGCGTCGTTGCTGCTCCTGTTGGACGACTTCTTGGAGCCGCCGCCGCCGCCGCTGGAGCGGGAGAAGGAGAAGCCCAGGGCTGTTGGTTGTTTCGGTGTTGTCATCGTTGTTGTTGAGGTTGAAGAGATTTTTTTATTAGAAAAAGAAGAAAAAAATTGCGAGGTCGTGGTTGAGTCAGCAAGCCTCTTTTTGGAAAAAATCAAAGGAGCCTGCGGGGGAAAGAGTGGGGAAACCAGAGGGAAAAAGAGGCTTCGAAGAAAGAAAGAAAAAAGTTTTGCCCTTGCTCCCTGCGAATTGAAGGGAAAAAAAGCCTCGCTGTCCCTTTCTCTCGTGGCCTGTCGGAGCCCAGAGGGCGCCTTCTTTGTGCCCTTTTTCTCCTGAAAGCATAGAAAACACATCATATCCTCTCCTCTCGTCGAAGAAAAAAGCGAGTTGACTGGCAGGAAGGGCGCGCGAGCGCGAGGAAAAAGCGTGGAAAGAAAGAAAAGCAGCAGAGGGGCTCGTCGCTCGATAGTTCGTTTGAAAAGCGAAACGGTACGCTGCAACCAACTTTTCTTTTTCTTCTTCTTCCTTGCTTTTTCTCAATCCTCTCCCTTTTTATAGCCCCAAAACGCACCTTCAAGCAGCCTCCGGCGCAACCACGCGTTGTTGTTCCTGGAATTGGGGAGGAAAAGAAGACAAGAAGAGGGAAAGAGAAGGCGTGAGAGTTTGGAAAGAGAATGCTTGAAAAAGAGAAATTCGTCCGCAGAGGTCGCTTCGATGGGCGCCATGCTTCTCGATTTAGCGGCTCGCATTCACGCTCCTTCCGCTCGCTCTCTTTCTCTCCAACTTGGTCTCGACGACTATCCTCGACATGCCTGTCCGCACATGCACGCCAAAACAATCAAAAAAACATCACTCACGAGGCTGTCACGGTCTCAAAAATTTCTGCGAAATTCTGCTGCAGGGCCTTCTGCCCCGACCGGTTGACGACTCGCTGCGCCGTCTTGGCCTCCGCCGACGAGCCCGAGGTGATGATCATGGCGATGGCCGCGACGTCGAGGTGCGGGCGGACGCGGTGGTGGGAGCCCCCACCGCCGGAAGAAGGGGGAGGCGGCGGATGAGGCGAAGAAGAAGAGAGGAGTTGGCCGGTCGCAGGCTCGACTTGCTCCTCGCGGTCCTTCGGCGACGACGGCATCGTCTCCTCCTCCTCCTCCGCGGCTCCGGCTGCCGCCTCCTGCTCCTTCGAGGGCGTAACCGACTCCGCCACGAGATCAGAGACAGTGTCTTCTGCAGCCTTTGACTGGTCAGGGGGCGCGAGAGGCGCCTGAAGCTGCTCGGCCGGGGCAGCTTCTTCCTCTCTCTCGAGCGTTGACGTCGGCGAGGTTTGTACGTCTCCGTTTGGCATCGCAACTTCCGCGCTCTCGTGCCGCTCTTGCGCGCCCTCTCGGCGCCCTTCCGTCCCCGCGAAGGCAGCGGACTGCATATCGAGGAGGTCTGATGGGAGGAGAGAGCGAGAGAAGGCCGGTTGGGTGCGTCCGTGGGGTGATGGCTAGAAGGAAAGGTTGTTGGAGCCTCAAACGAAAAGAAAGATAGAAAGAAGAGACGAGTTTGTGTTCGAGGGATGCGAACGAGCCGCAGCCATGAATTTCCCTGCCTGCTCAGCAGGCTGGCACAGAATCGATTCTCTCTCTCTCGACTCTCGACCTCCCACCTCTCTCACGTGCCCAGGGGGAAAGAGGCATTGTCGCCGTCGCCATCATCATCATCATCATCATCATCATCATCATCATCATCATCGTCGTCGTCGTCGATTGATCGAAAAACCTCTCTCTCTCCTCGTTTACAAAAACACTTCGCTCTCCCTCTCTCTTTCAGAAAAAAAGAAAAAAACCCGAACCTCAAAACACGATGATAAAAAAGAAAATATCTCTCTATCTCTTCTCTTCTCCTTCTTAAAGCGTCAGGTCGTCGTACAGCTTGTCGATGTCCTGGTACTTGCTCATCGCCTGGAAGAGGGAAATCGGGAATCATGAATGAAAGAGAAGGAAAAGGAAGTGACTTTGTGAGCGAAAAGAAAATGAAAAACGAATTGAAAAAAAAACCCGACTTCGAAGAAAAAAAATCTTGTCTCCCTTTTCTTCTCCTTACCTGCTCTGCCTTGACCTTCCTCGCCGTGTCCGTCGCCACCCCCACCAGGATCAGCAGGCTCGTCCCGACAAAGCCCCTGAACGCAGTCAAACCTGTCAGCCTCTCGACCAGCGGGGGCGCGGCGGCGAGGGCCCCCAAAAACGCGGACCCGAGGATCGACATCCGGTTGAGCGTGCCCGTAATGTGCTCGGCGGTCGCCCTCCCGGGCCTGACCGCCGGGATGCTGGCCCCTTGCTTCTTGAGCTGCTCGGCGAGGTCGGCCGGGTCGAGCTGGAGGAAGGTGTAGTAGTAGTTGAAGAAGACGATGAGGGCGACGGAGGTCTGAAGTTTGGGTTTTTTTTTGAGAAAAAAGTTAGGGAAAAAAAAGTTGTGTGCGGTCGCTGGGTGCTGTTCAAAACGAGAAAACGACCCCGCGAACCGGAAAGAATCGCGGCGTCTCGCAGTCCACCTCCAACCGAGACCGTTCTCGGCTTAGAATAGCGCTTAGCTCTGGGTTGTTTTTAAATCGCGCCACAGGAATTAATCGGCGCGCCAGTGACTCTAAATGCGCAGCCTTGCTCTTTGTTTGCTTTTTTTTTTGGTCGAAAAAGGTTGGAGGTGCGGAAAAACAAAAAATATCTCTTTCTCTTTCTCTCTTCCCAAAAAAAAACTCACCGGCAGGTAGAGCGGCCCCGTGGGCCCCAGCGCCGCAGCCACGGGCTCCAGGCTCGGGGCGTACCTCACGAGGCCCGTCGGGAGCGCCAGCAGCGTCGACGCGAAGATGACGGGCATGACACCGGTCGCGTTGACTTTGAAAGGAAGATACGACGAGCGCGCGAGGCCGCCGGGGCCCGCGGCTCCCGTGCCCGAAGCGCCGGCCCTCCCCACGGGGGCCCTGTACCGGGACGCGTAGTTGATCGGGATCTTGCGCTCGGCCTCCTGGACGTAGACCATCCCGAGGGTGGTGGCGAGGAAGGAGAGGCCGTAGAGAGCCAGCGAGAGTTTGTCCGCCGAGGCGAGAGCGGAGGCGGCGTCTGCCGCCGCGGCCGAGGCGGTTTCGGTCCCGCCGGCGCCGGCGCTCGCGGCAGCGGCAGCGTCGCCGGCGACTTTGGCGGCCGTCGCTGCCCCCTTGTCGGCGGCCTGCGTCAGCGCGGCGCCGATGGAGGTCGGCAGGGAGGAAGCGATGTTGGCCGTGATGAGGATGGAGGTCCTGGGAAGTTTTTTTCGAGTTTTGTTTTTGAGAAAAGTGAGAAGAAAAAAACGAGAGAAAAAAAAACTCAAAACTAAAAATAAAACTTCCTCTCTCTTACCCGTTCCCGATCTTGAGCTCCGTAATCACGTCAGCGATGTGCACCAGGATCATTGCCCCTGCCACCAGCGAGGCCCCCGAAGCCAGCGCCCACTCCGGGGACCAGTCCTCGACGAAGGGCCGCACGTAAGACAGCTGCCCGGCCGCCTGCGCCGTCGCGAAGATCAGGGCGAGCCCCCGCTGGTAGAGCTGGAAGCGGGCTTGGCCTTGGGGTCCTTCCTCGCGCTGGAGCTTTTTGAGGGAAGGGAAGGCCGTTGCGAGGAGCTGGAGGACGATGGAGGCGTTGATGTAGGGGACGATTCTGTCGATGTTTTGGTGGCGTTGGGGAAGGGAAGAAGATCAGAGATAGAGAGGTGAGTTTTTCGACCTCAACGAGAGAAAAAAAACCCGAAAACGACCCCCCCCCCCTTTTTCAACTTCCTCCTCACCCCAGCGAAAACAGCCCCACGCGGCTGATCGAACCCCCGGACAGCGTGTCGATGTACCCCAGCAGCCCTCCGGACCTCAGCGAGGCCCCAAAGGCCTCCACGTCAACGCCGGGCAGGCGCTCGTAGACGCCAATGCGAGAAACGACGACCAGTGCGACCATCGCGGCGAGCTTGCCGAGCAGGCCGCCGCCGCCGGGCACACCAAAGTCGGCGCCGATCTCGGAGCGGCCTCCCGGCGTAGGGCGGCGCTGGTTGGCCTGGGCCGCGAAGGAGGTTTCCGAGAGGGCCTCTCGCTGCTGGTTCAGTCCGAGCGGGTCCCACTGCTCGGCGGTGAGCTCGCAGCCGAAGGAAGGGAGCGGGCTCGCGGCCTCGGCCTCGGCGAGAAACTCGGCGTCGCGGTCGCGGAGAAGGTCGACCTCGTCGTCGTCAAAGAGCCAGCGCCGGTTGCTGCTGTTTCCGCTGCTGCCAAAAAGGGGGGACGAGGCGTCGATCGCAGCAGATGTCGAGACTCGGCGACGGCGCGAGCAAGGGAGCCGGACTGCGGCGGCGGCGACGCGGCCTGAGGGAAGGGAGAGGACGGAAGAAGGAGGAAGAAGAGAGGAAGGTGAGTGAGAGCAGAGGTTGAATTTTTTTTTCTTCTTCTTCGCTTGGTCGTCGTCGTCATCATCAAGTTTTAGAGATCGAATGCGCTAGTTTCCTCCCTCTTTTCAGTGCTTGCTTTCTACTTTAAGCGCAAAAGGCACGTCGCTCGTATCGCATTGCAGGCGCAGGAAATCACGAGAAGCGGAATTGAGCGGCGAAACGAGAAACGAGAAACGGCAGAATCGATCTCACCCGAAGTCGACGCGACCGACGCGGCGGCGGCCGACGACGACAATGACGACGACGACGATGATGCCAGAGGAACGACGACAGCAGCTCGCCGGGACGCCGCGGCCCTGCGCGAGCAGCATCGCCTCCACGACGATGCGGAAGCCCTCATCGAACTCTCTGTCTCGGAACGAGAAAGCGAGATGAGACGAGACGAGCGAGAAAAGAAGGTAAGTAAAAAAATGAGTTTTCTTCTTCCCTTTTCGATCTCTTTGATTTGTGGGGTTTTTTCGCTGGCCCCCCCAAAAAAAAAAAACTCGACCCTCCTCCTCCACTTCCGCGCCTCCAGTCTTTCGTGCGTTTTTTTCAATAATTCTCATTTACAAAAGTAAGGCAGTCTTCTCCTTTCTTCACCTGCCATAGTTGACAAAAAAGTCGTACGCCCTCGCCGAAGAAGTGCTCGGCCGGACGCACTCCCCGGCGCACGCTCTGGTGCAGCTCCTGCTCAGCCTTCTGACCGCGCTCTCGCTCAGCGAAAAACCAGTGGTCGACTTGAGCAGCTCGTTCTTGCGCTCGACGGCCGCGGAACACGAGGAGGTGCAGGCAGAGGCGCAGGCGCGCGGGAGGTTGGCGCGGGACTCGTCCTCGGCGCGGCCGCAGGCGGTCGGAGAAGCGACGCCGGCCGCGCCCGAAGAGCTCGCAAGCGCGGCGTTGAGCTCCCCACCTCGCGGCCCCCTTCCCTCGGCCACGCAGGCGGCGACAGTCAGCCCTGCCTTGCGCTTGACCACCCTCGAAGAAGAAGAAGGAGGAGGGAACGAGGCAGCGGTTGAAGACGTGGAAGAAGAAGAAGAACTAGAAAGAGGGTTTTCGCTCTCCTCGATCTCCTCTATCGCGTACTTCTTCGCGACGGACCCCCGGAGCTGGAAGAAGGAGATGGGGTCGTCATCGGGGATGTCCCTGGCCGAGGCCGCCAGCGAAGAGGAGGAGGAGACGGAGAGCGCGACGGCGAGGAGCGCCGAGGCGAGGAAGAGGCGAGAGGTCGAGGTTGAAGGAGGAGAAGGGGTCGTCGTCTTTGTTCGATCGACAGATTCCGCTCGTCGTTCTCTGTCGCAATTCCGGGGCTCTGCCGATGAGATCTTGCCACGGGCGATACGAGGCGTCACGTGTCGAGACCTGGTGCGATTGGGATCTCGATGTAGGCTCGCCGATGGGGCAGGGGGGCGGCGGCAAAGGGCGTTCATTTTTATCAACTTTTTTTTTCGATTTCTTGAAGTGACAGGCAAACTAGTCACTCTTTGAAAGACTTTCTTCCTTTTTTTCTCTCTTCTTCTCTCGTTTTTGCTCCCCTCTTCCGCTAGCTCGTTTTCTCGTTCACAGAGACAGCCCAGGCTCGCCTCTAGGTCCACTGCCTCTAGCTAGCTCCAAGCAGCCTACTCGAAAAACAACAACCAAAAAAAGTCCAATGAGAGCTTGCCTGTCTCTGTCGCTCGCGGCGCTGTCGACGGTGAATGCCGCCGCCTCTTCTTCTTCTTCGTCGCGCCCCGTCGCCGCCCTCGCCTCCTCGTCTCCCTCGCTCCGCCGCTTCAACAGCAGCGCCTCCTCTAAAGTGTCGGCGTCCGCCTCCGCGGCGCGCAGGACCCTGGGAGGGCTCCAGCAGCAGCAGAGGAAGGGCCCCTCCTTCTCCTCCATCGTCGCGGCGGCCGCGACCTCCGAGCAGGGCACGCTGATCTCCGCCATCGAGATGCCGGCGTTCATCCCTCGCGCCGACATCATCTCGCAGCTGCTCCGCTGGGCACAGACCGCACAGGTGAGATAGTTGCGACTTGGAAGACGGGCAGTGCGCCTGCTGAGGAAGAGAGAGAAAGAGAGAATGAAAGAAGGAATCGAAGCTGGACCTGCTGGCCGCCGCCGCCATTTTTCGTTCGCCTTCTTCTTCTTCTTCTTCTTCTTCTTCTTCTTCTTCTTCTTCTTCTTCTTCTTCCTTCGTCTTCTCCTTCAACCTCTCTCTCTCAACCCTTTCCCCTCCTTCTCCCAACCAACCAACCTTTCTCTCTCTCTCTCAGGACGAGGGACGCGCACGCTACGGCGCCCCTCTGCGCGTCACCCCCTTCAACCACCCTGAGTCGGGCGAGCCCTGGGGCTTCGACCTCGATATCCTCTCTCTTTCCTCCTCGGGAAACAACGACAACGACCCCATCTCGGCCAAGCTGCGCATCGGCTTCGACGACGGCATCGTCAACAAGAGGCAGTGGGTCGGCCGCGGCACCGACGGCTTCCCGAAGATGGAAGGGGACGAGACGCCGATCCGCGGAAAGTGCTTCGAGATCCGCAAGGTCAGCGAGGGCGGCGTCGACGGAGACACGAAAGTGGTCATTCGAAACTTCTGCTCGATGCTCGAGCAGGCAGTCAACAAGTACTACGCGTTCGGGTCGTGCTTCTCTGACGACGCCACTTAGATGGTTTTTTGTTGTGGAGTGGGGGGAAAAGAAAGGAGGAAAAAAGAGATGGAAAAGGAAAAAGGCGGAGTTTTTGTTTGTTTTTAATTTTTTTTAAAAATTTGACAGTGCTCATTTTAGTTTTCTTTCTTTTTTCGATCGTTACCTTTCGCTTACTTCTTCTCCAAGTGTGTAAGAGTCCCCTTTCCCCCTTAATTTACAGTTCTACGAGGCTCTCGACGCCTCGGAGCGAGGAAATAGTCTGGCGGAGAGCTCTGGCCTTCTCCAGAAACTCGGCGTCTCCGAGCGCCGGCGAACAACGAGAAGAACAACTCTCCCTGATTCTCTCCGCCTCGGTCTCCGCGAGCTCGACCCACGAGCGGCAGCCCCAGTAGGCCTCCGCGACCTCCGCGGGCACGTGCACCGGGGGAGTAAGCGGGAAAGCGCGGAGCTCGAGCAGCGTGAGCGGCGCCCCGGGCCGGAACTCGAGGCGAGCGAGCGTCGAGGTCGAAGAAGAACGATAAGGGTGGAACGCGACCAGGGCTTCGACCGCGGCGGCGACGTTCTCGTCCCTGGAGACGCTCCAGCACCCCGTCACGCGAGCCGCGACGCCAATGTCTATCCCTCGCGGATCCCTCTGGTCGAAATCGAGAGGAAGAGAAGAAGAAGGCGAAGAAGGGGAAGAGGAAGAAGACGAAGAAGAGGAAGAACAGAAGAGGTCTTGCCTCAGCGCCGAGGCGTTGGTGTGGTGACTTGTCGGCACGAGGGCGAAGGACCTTGCCTTGGGCACGAACCTGGGTTCCCGGATCCCGCCCTTGCGGAGCAGGAGGGTGACCTCACCGGAGGCCAGCGCGGCGACGACCGGGGACCATTCCTTGAGGGCGAGGAGCGGCTGAGTCGAAGAGGAGGAGGAAGAGGAAGAAGAACCCAAGGTCGAGGGGTCGAGGTCTGGGCTGAGATCGCCGATGAGGATCGGATCTCTCTCTCTCTCACCACTTTTCGAGTCTCTCGTCGGCGCTCTCCTCGTGACTCGAGCGCGCCTGCTCCTGCCCAGAGATAGAGAAGGTCGAGAGCTGCACCGCAGCACAGGGAGAGCTTGAAGAGAAGGCGAACGGAGGAGCATTTGGTCGTCGCGAAAAGAAGCGGATCGAAAATGGGGAGCGAGCGAGCGAGCGAAAATGAGGAAAAAAACTCAACCTCTTCTGTCTCTCTCTCTCTTTTCTATTTCAAGTTTTTTTTTCTTTTATCTTACAAACTAGGATTACAAACATCCGCTCAGACATCGATAAGCGACGATGACGCGCCGTTGGTGGCTTTTGGCGGCGGGGGCCTCGTCGCGGAACCGCCGTTGCCGTTTTCGCCGCTGAGCGGCGGCAAAGGCGGCGACGGCGGGCTGAGCCAAGAGGAAGAGATCCCGCCCGCTCCTCCTCCTCCGACTCCGTCCCCGCCAAAGCTGTTCCTGTCAAACGTCTCGTGGTCCAGGCTCAACAGAAAGCCGCCATCTTCCTCTTCCTCCTGCTCGTCGGCCAAGGCGTCTGCTCTGGCCGCGGCGCGCTTGACCGCCCTCCGAACCAGCAGTGTCGCAGCGACCCCGGCTGCGACGCCGGCGGCGATCGTCAAACCCCCGAGGATCCACGTGACCTTCCTGTGCTTCTTGGTGGCGGTGCCCGAGACGACCGCGGTGATGGACTCGGCGAGGGAGCCTGAGAGCGAAAGAAGGAAGAATTAGAAAAAAGTGAGTTTTTTCTTCTTTTCCCCGCTCGCCGCTCGACCTCTCCCTCTCTCTCTCTCTTTCCCTCTTTTCTTTCTAATTCTCTCACCTGCGTACACCAGCAGCGTGCACTCGGGCACGATCCCCACCGCCGATGCCAGCGCGAACGGCACCAGCCCCACGCTGGTGGCGGCCGCGGCCAAATTCAAAAGGTTGTAAGGGATCACCGGGCTCAGCCGCAGCAGCAGCAGCAGCTTCCACCCTTCTCCCGACTCGATAGCGGCGTCGACCGAGGCCCAGAGCCTGGAACCTTTCAGCAAACCGGAGACGGAGCGTCCCAGTAAGTATCGAGAAAGCAGGAAGGCGCCGACTTGCCCCGCGGCTCCCCCAACCCAAACGGCGAGAAGGCCCCTCCAGAAGCCAAAGACGAAGCCTGCACCGAGGACGGCGGCGACTCCGGGCAAGAGAAAGGAGATCGCGGCTGCGTAGGAGGCGGTGAAGATGCCCCAGCCCGCCCAGCCGCTGTGCATTGTTGTTTTGGTTTGATCGGAGGGGAAGAGGAAGAGGAAGAGAAAGAAGTAAGTTTTGGGGTTTTTTCGCTTCTCTCGACCTCGACGAAAAAGAATCCGAAAACCGAAAAAAAACTCACGAGTGCCGCTGCAGCCACGCCAAGGCATCCTTGAGAAACTGCACCCCTCGCATCGAGACCAGCACGGTCGCGGCGATCAGCGCCGCCAGCACCAGGGCGCGGTCCCAGTTCGCCAGGAACAGCTTCAGGAGCTTGGTCCCTAGAGAAAGAGAAGAAGTTGAGTTTGAAGAAGAAAAAGTTCCGTTTCCGTTTCCGTCTCTCCGCCTGCCTCCAAAGCCGCCGCTCTCGCTCGGATCTCGAAGTCTGGATGAGGGCGACGCGTGCGCGCCTCGCCGGCGGAAGGGCTGGGGGAAGAAGAGAGGAAGAAGAAGAAGAGAGAGGAAGAGGTTGAGTTGCTCTGCCGAGATGAAACGAAAAAACAGTCGAATGAAAAAAACGCTTCCCCCCCGTCTTAACATCACGTACTCTGCGCGGCGGTCCTCTGATCTCGTCCGGGGGAGGCACGGACCGAGGCGAAAGCGCCCCTGCGGTCGAGAGGAAGGCGGTTTCTGAATCGTCGGCGTCGAATGCGTCGAATGCTTCGTCGTCGCTCCTCCTCGTCGTTGTTGCGTTCGCTTCAGCTCCGTCTCCTGCTCCTGTCGCCTCCGTAGAGGCCATGGGGCCCAGGAGCGAGGGCCTCGGAGCTTCTTCTCCCCTCGCTCTGCTCGAATTCCCAGGGCGTGCGAGAAGAGCAGGAAGAGGCGCGCTAGAGAAAGAGGAAGAGGAAGAGGAAGAGAAAAAGAGTGAGAGCATCAACTCAACGAGCTCCACTTTTCTCGAAATTTTTCTCGCTCGAGAGAGGGACGTCGAGCGAGAAAAAAAAAGGTTTTTCTTTTTTCGCTGCTATCGCTTTCTCTCTCGCTCTTCCCAGCGTCGCCTGCTCTCTCTCCCTCCTTGGTTGGGCAGAGCGCACGAAGGAATAAGAGATCCAGCGAGCGATGGTGAGGCTTCTTGAAAAAGGGCCTCAGACGGAGGAGGCGCGAGGGAGAGAAAAGAGGGAAAGAGGAGAACGGGAACCCAATCGCCAATTTCTCTCGAGCAAGCCATTCATTTCTTCCTCTCTCTCTCCCTACTGATTACCCCTCGCACCCCTTCCGAAACCCCGCCCGCACACAGGAGCACATGGAGCATCGCACCAGGCCCGTGCGGTCGACGGCAGGGAAGGTGAGGGCGTCGGAAGTGAGCGAGAAAGGGAGAAGGACAAAAAACGCCATTGCTGTTTTTGTCAACTCCTCTTTTTTCTCTCGACCTCAACCTCTTTTGACCTCAACCTTTTCTTCTTCCCCCCAACTCCCACACACCCAACAACTCCACACTCCCTCTCCCTCTCTTTCAGCGCTCCCGCCGCGGCCGCTACGACGACGACTTCGACTGGCGGGATAACGGCGCGTGGGCCTTCGCCGCCGTCGGGGCCGACAGCCTCTCTTCGAGGAGGAGAAGGTTTGACGACGACTTTGGCGACGACGACTTTGGCGACGACGACCAAGGTTTCGACGACGGCGGCGACGGCGGCTTCGACCGCCGCCACAGCAACAGCCTGAACGCCAGCAACTCCGGACCCTGCTGCGGCGGGTTCAAGTCGGCCAAGGCGGCGTGGCTGAGCCGGTTCGCGCGCGAGCAGCAGCAGCAGGAGCGGCGCACTGGGGCCGAGGGGGGAGGCGTCGGCCGTTTCGACGACGGGAAGAGGAGCGGCGGCCGGCAGCACTTTTCGCAGCACCCGCGGGCGCAAGCTACGGCCGAGGCGGCGGCGGCGGCCGCAGCAGCAGCGGAGCAGCACGCGTCCGGGAGCGGCAGGCCCGGCCGCGGAGGAGGGAGCAACGGCAACGGTGGCGTTTGGAACGGCGGCGGCGGAGGAGGAGGAGGGGGGGACGAGAGGCAGCGGCACCGGTCCCACCACCACCACTCTCACTCCCACCACCGCCACTCTCATTCCCACCACCGCCACCCGAGCGACTTTCCCGCGGCGGGCGCCTTCTCCGACGGCGGGACCCACGGAGGAGGCGGAGAAAAGGCGGCCTCGGCTTTGGCGCTCGCAGCGCTGGCGCCGCGGCCGGCGCCGCAGCGGAGGGCGCCGGCGCCCGTGTCCGTGCTCGTGCCTCCGCCGCCTCCCCCGACGCCGACGCCGACGCCGTTGCCCCCGATGAAAGGCTCCTCGGTTCCCGGCCCCGACGGCGCGTCCCCTCCGGCGGAAGGGGAGGGGGAGGAGGCCCCTTTGATGAGCAACTACGGCGGCGCTGCAAACGCCGCCGCCGCTTCTGCTGCTGCCGCTGCCCCTCTTCCTCTCCCTCCGAGGGAGCTCTGCACTCTTGATCTTGCCCGCTTCTCCTCGGCGGAGGCGCTGTGGGAGGCCGCGCACGCCGGGGCCGCCGCCGCGGAGGCCGCCGCCGCCGCCGCCGTGGCCGCCGCCGCGGCCGCGGCTGCCGAGGGAGGAGGAGGAGGAGCAGAAGGTGCCGCGGCTGCAGCGGCGGCGGTTGAAATCTCTCCGGTTCCGCCGCCGCCGCCGAAGCGGCTGCGGGTCGTCTACCAGGACGCCGCCGGGGACCTCCTGCTGCTGACCCCGTCCGAGGCGTGGTCGAGGCTGGTGTCGAGCGCGAGGAGGGTGATCCTGGCGCCGCTCTTTTAGAGAAGAAAACCCCGAAACCCGGAAAACACCTGCCTTTATGTTTTTTTTTTTTTTTTTTTTAAAAATTCCCCCTCCCCTTTTCCCCCCGAACAGCAAAATAACAAAAAAAAAAGAAAACCACCCTCAACAAAAATTTTTCCAGGTTC
>Ga0114918_10003214_pt1 | contig 14483 bp, 14 predicted proteins | sample LantaG_FD_87015 | JGI IMG/M metagenome (GOLD analysis project Ga0114918, IMG submission 87015) | Deep subsurface microbial communities from Baltic Sea to uncover new lineages of life (NeLLi) - Landsort_02402 metaG | ecosystem: Environmental > Aquatic > Marine > Oceanic > Sediment | place...
GGCTTTAAAAGGAGCAGGGAATGCTTAAAGTAGGCGTCATTGGTCTGGGAGCCATGGGGAAAAACCACGTGCGAGTTTACGCCGAGCTTGCAGGTGTAGAGATCGCTGGCATCTCAGATATAGATAATCAATTGGCACGGAGTCTGGCGGGAAAATATCATACTAAGGCCTTCAGCAATTACACGGAGCTCTTAAAGCAAGGCTTGGACGCTGTGAGCATTGCTGTTCCCACATCACTCCATAGGGATGTGGCTGTGGAGGCAGCCCGCGCCGGAGTGAGTATGCTGGTGGAGAAGCCCATTGCTGATACCATTAAGTCGGCCAGAGAGATAATTAAGGCTGCTGAAGAGAACAAAGTCAAGCTCATGGTAGGACACATAGAGAGATTCAACCCTGCGGTTACTGTTCTTAAGAAAGAGATCCAGAATGCCAAAGTCAGCCTGGTTGAAATCACCCGGATTGGCCCTTTCCCACCAAGGGTTAAGGATATCGGCGTGGTAGTTGATTTAGCCACCCATGACATTGACCTTGTCAGATATTTAACTGGTTCTGAAATCAAGAGGAGTCATAGCTTGATTTCCAGGAACGTGGCTCAACACGAAGACGTGGCAATTCTTCTCTTCGAGACAGCAAACGGGGTATTAGCGAGGGTAACAGTGAACTGGCTCACCCCTTTCAAAGTGAGAGAAATCACCGTGGCTACAAAGGAGAAATTTATTGAAGCATCGCTCATTGACCAAAAAGTAACCGAATACAGCAGGTACAAAGAGAGCGGCTCTTATTTGGTGAAGGAGTTGAATGTGCCCTTTAGAGAACCGCTGAAGCTGGAACTACAGGCGTTTACTGACTGTATAGAGAACAATACTCAGCCACCGACCAGTGGGGAAGATGGCTTAAAGGCTTTGGAAGTGGCAACTCAGTGCCTAAATGAGTAAGCTGATTCTGGCACCTGAGCGATGGCGAGAAGTCACAGTAGAAAACTGAATGGAGAGAGAACAAAAATGAGAGTTGCCATGTTAGCTCCTGAAAATTCACCATCTTGGGGTGGTGTAGGCTCATATATCTATAATTTGGTTAAGCACTTGCCCTCAAATGTAGAAGTACATATCATTACGTTAGATAGAGATGTAGAGGATACATATGAAAAACTCTTTGCTGGGGATGAGAGGATTCATATACATAAGATACTATCTGTTTCTTCAAATGAGATATTCTTTACTAATCTTAGATTTCAAGTAGCAGTATTTAGAAAGCTTAAAAAACTCCATAATCTATACCATTTTGACTTAATTCACAGCCATTCGGGACATCTACCCCACTTTTTTTCGCAGTTCCAAAATATAGCTCCTACAATTGTGACCCCACATGGAGAAACTAAGGGTGCAGCCAAGGTTTGGAAAGAAGCAAGAAATAGAAATATTACAGAGTCATTGAGTCTGTTTCTCTCTCCCATAATTGAATTTGGAACAAAAGTATCTCTTAAAAGAGCGGATAGGTTATTACCTGTTTCCAGATTCGTCCTAGAGCAAATTAACAAAGAATATGGCCTTGATATAGATTACAAGGCTAGAGTTGTCTACAATGGTGTAGATACTAATTTCTTTATCCCTCAAGATAAAGTGATGCCGCAGAGGCCAGTAATTACTTTTGTTGGTCGATTTTATGCTATAAAGGGATTTGATGTTTTTGTCGATGCCACCTCAATCCTTATGCGGCGTGGGTATAGTGTAAAATTGTTATTGGTTGGTCGTGGAGATACTAAACAGGTCGGGAAACTTCTCTTACCATTGCCAAAGGATTCTTATACTTTGGTTGGGAGAGTGAAATACCATGATATGCCAGAGATTTACCGTCAATCTGATATTGTTGTTACTCCTTCTCGCTATGAGGCGTGTCCTGGGGTAATTATGGAGGCTATGAGTTGTGGAAAGATAGTCATCGCATCTGCAGTAGGAGGCATTACTGAGATAATAGATGATGGTTACAACGGGCTTTTATTTCAATCTGAGAATGTAGAGGAACTGGCGGGGAAAATTGCTGCTGTTATTGATAAGCAAGTGGATATTGAAAAAATGAGAAGGAATACACGGAAAACAGTGGTTAACAAGTTTGACTGGAGGGTTATGGCAAAGGAGGTTTACGAGGAATATTCGAAAATGATTGGTGATGGTTGGCAGAATGCGAATAGCGATAATAACTAGGATGTTTCCGCCTAGGTGGCTGGGCGGGACTGAGATTGCTGCTTATAATATTGCGCAACATCTGACAGGAAGGGGGTATGATGTTCATGTAATAACGTCTATGGATAAAGGATTACCACAGGTAACTACAAAAGGAGGGTTTCATATTCACAGGCTGAAGTATCCTAGACTTGGTCTGTTATCGACGGTGCCATTTTCGGTAGCGGCGGTAGCAGTTTTACGTAGGATCAATCCGTCCTTAGTTCACGTACAGTGCCCATTTTATGGCATGGCTGGCTATTTATACAGTAAGCTGACCAAAAAACCATACGTAGTTTATTTCCGTGGAGATGATGCATATTTGCCCTATTCCGGTACGAGATTTTTCTTGAAGCTAATTGTTAGAAATGCAGCTAAGGTAATTGCACTGACAGAACATATGAGACGTGCTGTCAGGGAGCAGTATGACCGAGATGCTTTAGTTATTCCCAATGGGGTGGATGTAACTAGATTTGCAGATTTATCTCGGGAAGCGGCACGTGCTGAGTTTAACATAAAGGAAAATGAACAGGTTGTTATTTTTGTTGGTAGTTTGATTCCCGTCAAGGGAATTAAATATCTTGTGGAAGCAATGAATATAGTCATCCAACATTTTCCAGAAGCAAGGTTGCTGATAGTTGGCGACGGCTCAGAGCGACAGAAACTGGAAGTGCTTGTTATGAAATTGAATCTAGGGAAAAGTGTGACTTTTGTCGGGAGAATTGAGAATGCAAAAGTTCCTGAATATCTGACTGCTTCAGATGTTTTCGCTCTTCCTTCATTATCTGAGGGTTTCCCCAATGTGATTTTGGAGGCTATGGCAACTGGATTGCCAATAGTAACAACCAACGTAACGGGGTTGCCAGAAATAGTAAAGGATGGGGAGAATGGCTTTGTAGTTGAGCCACAAAACTCACAGCAACTTGCGGAAAGAATTCTGCTTATCCTGGATAATAAGATTCTACGGGAGAAGATGACAGTGAACGATAAGGGATGGCTAGAACATAATACATGGGAGAAAATTACCCAGAAGCTTGAGGGAGTATATAACTATGTTAGTGTTGAAAGAAATTGATATGTACTCAAAATTTTTGAAGACTGTAGTTTGTCCTCTGTATTGGCATAGCCAGGGCTGCTCAAATTTGAGAGCTGAATTGAAGCAACTGGAGCAAACGCAGTGGTTTTCCAGCGAAGAAATCCAGAAGTTACAATGGAAAAAGTTGGCGGAATTATTAGAATACTCCTTTGACAATGTGCCATATTACAAGAACGTGTTTAAAATGGCTGGATTGAGTCCCTCCGATATCAAAACGCCTGCTGATTTTAGAAAATTGCCGTTGCTCAGTAAGCAGGATATAATGAAGAGCTCTACTGACATTGTCTCTGCCGAATATTCGACGAAAGACCTATCACTTAATAGCACTGGTGGGTCAACTGGAGTCAACTTAGCTTTCTTTAATGATAAAAAACGAGCCTCCAATGAGTTAGCAACAGGTTTGCGAAGTAACAGCTGGGCTGGGTTAGATATAGGATGTAAAAGTGCTTACTTATGGGGATCCGCATTTGACCTATCTCGCCAAAAGAGATTAGGGAATAGAGTTGGTAACTTTGCCTTGCGAACTTTGTTTTTATCTTCCTACAACCTTTCAGTAAAAAACATGGCTGTTTATGCAAGGAAGCTGTCCCAACACAGGCCAAAGGTTATTGTTGCTTACCCTTCACCCTTATACTGGTTTGCCAAATTCCTCCGTGATAACGGCATTAACGACATCAGACCTCAATCTGTGATTTGCTCCGCAGAAACGTTGTATGATTTTCAGAGAGAATTGATCGAATCTGTTTTTCATTGCCCCGTCTTCAATAGATATGGTTGCCGTGAATTCGGAGCTATTGCCGTGGAATGCTCAGAACATAGTGGGCTACACATAAATGCAGAACACGTGTATCTAGAGTGTCTGAAAAACAATGGAGAACCGTCTAGCCCAGGAGAAATAGGGGAACTAGTGATAACTGATTTAGACAACCATGGAATGCCGTTTATCAGATACAGGATAGGTGACATGGGTACACTATCAGATAAGAAGTGTCGTTGCAGCCGCGGTCTTCCCCTGCTGGGAAAAATTGAAGGAAGAACTTTTGATGTTGTTGTAGGGGCAAACGGTCGAGCTCTGGGGGGTACATTCTGGACACTCCTTTTACGAACTTCTGTTGCGGGTATAGAGCAGTTTCAGGTTACTCAAGAGACCACAAAACATATTACTGTACGATTGGTAACAAGCAGCTTGTTTAAATCCGAATACATAGATTCTTTGGAGGGCAAGATAAAAGAATATTGCGGCAATGATATGCAAGTGCGGTTTCATATTGTAGATAAAATTCCACAGGGTAAGTCGGGAAAATTCCGATTTGTTATTTCAAAAGTTGCTTCTACCTCAAGACATGCATGAATAAGGAAAGATAATGAGAATTTTGGTTATATCACCAGCGTTATATCCTTGTGCGACAGGTGGCGTGGAGATATTCAACTATTACTTTATAAAGGAACTAGCTAAAAAGGGGCATCAAGTCTGGGTTCTTACAACCTGCGAGTATGAGTGGGATAATCCGAACATTTTCCCTGTAAAGTTAAGCAGGAGGGTTTTCTTACATCCAAAGTTGTCTGTTGGCATCCATATACTCTTCAATCTAATCAAGCTGCGAGGGCGCATCGATATTATCCACGTCCCATATACCAGCAACTCACCGCTTGTGTATCCTGTGCTATTAGCGAAGAAACTTGATGGCGTTTCATATGTCATCACAATCCATGGTGGAGGGATGTATGCCTGGAAACCATGGGCCCCACATAAAGCCTTTTTCCAATATGCTGATGGTATCGTTGCAGTTTCGGAGACCATCAGAAAGGAATATGAAAGCCGCAGTGGGAGGGAAATCAAGGTGATATCTCCATTGATCCCATTTACTGAATCGGAAATCTCAAAACATTCGGCGAGAATTCAATATGGGTTAAATGATCAGGATATTATTATACTCTATGTTGGGTCAATTAAACGGATCAAGGGGCCTGAAATATTGTTGGACGCTTTTCTAAAGTTGCGGAAAGACTATATTAAAAAGCATAGCCTGAGACTTCTCTATGTGGGAAATGGCGATATGAAAACCGTCTTAGAGAAGAAGGTGAATGAAAAGGGGTTCAATGAATTTGTCACATTCCTTGGGAAAGTTCCGCACGAGCAACTTCCTCAAATTTATAGTATGGCTGACATATACGTAATCCCATCGTTGTTTGAAGGGACTCCAGTAGCTTTACTGGAAGCCATGTTCAATGGATTGGCTATTGTCGGGGCAAACACACCTGGGATAAACAATCTAATAAATCATAAGCGGAATGGATTGTTGTTTGAGAGCGAAAATTCAGGCGATCTAGCTGCAAAAATAAGAGAGTTTGTACAGAACGGAGACTTGCCCAGAAAATTAGGTGAAACTGCAAAACGTGACTATGCTGAGAGTTATAGTTTTGATGATGTAATTCTTCAGCACATTGATTTATGTGCTGCTGCTTTGGGAAATAGAAATGGCTAGACTTCCTTCAGTACCTGTCGTAATGTACCACTCTGTCGGAATTCCGAATGAGGACTGGAGGTGGGGTTTTTTGACGTGCCCTTATACAACTTTCGAGAGCCACCTGCAGTGGATGAAGAAGAAAGGATTTCATAGCATTTCGTTACAACAGTTATACGAGTATATGAGCAAAGCTGCCAGCCTTCCTCGGAACTCGGTTGTGCTCACGTTCGATGATGGATATCTGGATAATTGGGTGTTCGCTTATCCACTATTGAAGAAATATGGTTTTAAAGGCACAATCTACGTAAATCTGGAATTCGTGGATGTTCGCGACATTCAAAGGAAGAACCTGGAAGATGCATGGAGAGGTGGTACGAAAATACATGACCTGAAGAGTCTGGGGTATTTGTCCTGGGAAGAAATGAAGCATATGGAGAAACATGGTGTTATTGATATTCAATCCCATACCATGACCCATACCTGGTACCCGATCAGCGATAGAATAATTGATTTTAGACATCCTGGGGACAGTTATATCTGGATGACATGGAATAACCATCCTGGCAGGAAGCCATATTTACAAGTTGATGCTAACGAATTGGTAGATTTGGGAGAGCCAGTTTACCAGCACGAGAGGGCAATTGGGGCCAAGCGCTATTTCCCTGATGGGAACCTGAGGGATTACATGCTGGATTATGTAAAACAGAAAGGGGGTCGGGATTTTTTCAAGTCCAGCGGATGGAGGGAGGATCTGTTTAGAGTTACAAAGAGATACAGGGCGGGAAATCGCTTAAATGGAAGATATGAAACCGATGAAGAATACGAAGCCCGAGTTTATTACGAATTGCAGGAATCAAAACAAATTATCGAGAGTAAACTGGATAAGACGGTTAAATTTCTCTGCTGGCCTGGTGGAGCTGTAACAGGGAAGGTACTAAGGATAGCTCAGGAGATAGGATATGTCTCCTCTACCGCAGGTAAAGACATGAAACATACAAAGAAAAAACTGGGGAATAGATATGGAGAAGATCCTTCGCGGATAACCAGAATGGGGGCAGATTTGTATTGGGATGGAATAGCAGGATTTGGGAGCAAAGTTGTACACAACAAAGGCTTCTTTTTCGTGATTTCTTTATATCGCTCTCAGCAAAGGAAGTTTATAAGTCTCTTTATCTCTATAGTCCGCATAGGACTTATAGGTTTATGTACAGTGATATTCAAGATTCCAAAAAGTATTGGTGTACGTGGACGGGCTAGAAAATGACAGCTTATTTAGGTTTGTTTGGAGAACAATTATCTGATTGCAATGTCAATTGCTTGGTTGATACCATAAACCCACTTGGTACGCTGGCTACAAAGATTTTCAATGCGAATCACGCGTGTATTGCTGCCTCTTTCCACGAAAATAATCCACTGAAAGGAAACAGATATTTTGAAGATAAGGAATGGATTGCTGTTTTGGCAGGTGACCTAATACGAATATCAGTACCTTGGAAGATGATAATGGAAATTTTGGATTCTGGCAAATACGAAAAACTGAAAAATTTTAACGGCTATTTCTCAATATTGGCTCTTAATAGGGAAAAGGGGGAATTGTTCATTGTTAGCGACAGAAGAGCGCAACTTCAAACGTTCTACTTAATTGGCGAAAGAGATAAAAAGATAAGAATCTGCGTATCGACAGAACTTTCAACTTTCTGTCGATTACCAGTAGAAATGACATTTAACATCGAATGGCTCTGGGAATATCTGTTCTTTAATTATCCAATAGGGCAAACGACCTTTTTGAAAAATGTTAAAGCTATGCCTCCAGCCAGCATTCTCCAGGTGAACATCGATTCAGGAAGGCACTGGTTCAGCAAATACGCTGATAGGTTACGAAAGAAGGAACATTTGCTTGAAGGTAAGGAATCACTTGATTATGCATATGATATTTTCAGAAACTCAATTCCAAAACACTTTATTGGTGGTGAAACCATTGCCTGCGCGTTGACTGATGGATGGGATGGCAGGACAAATCTATCTTTCTGTCCCAATATAAACGGTGTAGTGGCGTATACTTACGGTACTCCCGGGTGCAGTGATTTAGTGGAAGCCTCAAAAACAGTAAAGGCATTGAATATTGAACACAGGGAGATTTTATTTGACAAGACTTTTGAAGAGAAACTTCCAGCCTTAATATTTGATACAGTATTCTTATCTTCAGGCATGGAACGAATCACAAGAGCGACACTACTTTATGCTTACAGTGTCCTGACTGAATATGGCAAGTCATTCCCTCTTGTAATGAGCGGTATATCTTTCGATATGCAATTCCGTGGGCATGCGCATACCCCCGCACTAATATCGTCTGGCATGGCTAAAATTTTCTCCACCGGCATAAACGATATTGATGAGGGTTATTGGCAAAAACTCATGGGTGCCTATTACGAGCCCTTTAGAACACACATCTCAAAGCAAATTGAAAATTTGGAAAAAGACTACGGCAAACTCTCTGAATCAGCAGCACACCTTTCCTATATGTTATATGAACTATCACCAAAATATTTTGGCAGCGAACTTGCCATCGCCAAGCATTTCACCACACTAAGGGTTCCAGCCTGGGATAACGATATTATCGACCTCTCCTATTCAATAAGGAACAGTACAATATCATTTTCACAGTTCCTGGCGGATTACAAGAGAGGAGCATGGAAGAAATGATACTTCAATCCTACCTGCTTTCGAAGAATGGAGGTCCTCTGAAAACAATTCCCATACGTGGAGTCTCCCCGGAAGTCTTATTGAGGGGTAAGGCTGCTTACCGTCTTGCCCGGATCAAGTATCTGCTTCCAAAAGCAATCAACACTATAGTTTTGAGAAGAGAATCACCACTCGAAAATTGGAATAAATGGTTGAGTGTGACCCTCAGGGATACTATTGACCAACTACTCTTTTCGGGAAGCCCGAGGATAAGGGACTACCTTGAGCCGGCATGTATAAGTTCGTTAAAAGATAGACCAACAGATCCTGTCATAGCAAAACTTGCGACGGCAGAAATAATACTCAGGCTAATAGAGAATAAGTGGCAAAGATTGAGATAGATTGAAACCCTCTGAGAGAGGAAGATGTGATTTCTGAGTTTGGCTAAAGTGAGATTTAAGATTCTCAAGGGCAAATTTAGATGGAGGATATTAACTGGTGGTTGATAAAATTGATGTTACGATTGCAACAAAAAATAACGAGGACACGATTGGGAAGTGTATACAATGTATTAAGAAATATATTCCTTATAATAGAATTATCTTGATAGATGATAGCGATGATTCCACTCCTGAAATAGCAAGAGCGCTTGGGGCGGAGGTGGTGCATTTCTCTGCAAGATTAGGCCCAACAAGGATAAAACAAGCAGAAGTTTCCACTACCGAATGGATAGCGAGTATTGATTCCGACATCTTTGTATATCCCAATTGGTGGGAGACGATGAGTAGATATATAGCAAACGATGTAGGCATAGTCGGTTCATTCGTGGAGGGTTCCATCAAAGAAATGCTCCCTTCCTATGACGTGTTTACCAAATGGACAGCCGCCAAAAGATTTCGCAGGACGAAGAGGACGTCGGCAATGGGAAGTAACCTTATCAGGAAAGAAATCTTGCTTAGTTGCAAGAAGAAACTACTTAATATTCACGCGGGCGAAGATAAGATAATTGGGCAGCATATTCTGGAAACAGGATATAAATGTGCGGTCAACAAGGAAATAAATGGTTTGCACTATCACAGAGACCCGATCGCCCATTCGAAAATGGCTTGCTATCGGTCAGGTGGAAGCGCTGTCATAAACAAAGGTAAGCTACAAGGGCTAACATTGGCTTTTTGCGGCCTGCCATACACGGCAATGCAATGGTTGAGCTACTCGCTGGATTCGAGATCCTGTGATTATCGATTGTTGTCATTCCTTTTATCGTTGGAACTAGAGGCAGTGAAAGGTGCTATAAACGAGATAAAAAGTGGCAGTTGATACTTTTCGATTCCTTTACAGCAGCCGAAAAGCAGGCATCAATATGCTGGAGTTAGGCTATAAGTGAGAAACGACAGGATCATAAGGACCATTACTATCGTCTGCCTGGTCTTGATGACTGTGGCGATACTTAATGTGTGGGAATCACCTGCCACAGGATTTGAGCCATCAATTTACGCTGCTACACCACCTGCATTGTGGGCAATATTGATTTTCAGCCTTATATTTGGAATTTGTATAGTAGTTCATGGAATATATGCCAGCGAACTTGAGGATCACAAATCGTGGATTTTAGGATTGACATTAATCTTGTTGGTTTATACCACGATGCTGGCCCTGTGGATAATAAAAGGATATGCCCTGTGGGGTACGGGCGATCCTATGAGCCATCTGGGAACAACTCAAGACCTTATTGCTAATTATCATAGCGAGACAGACAACTTCTATCCCATAACTCATATATTCCTGGCGCAATTATCCCAAATCTGTGGCATCTCCGTCTTAATCCCATATAAATGCCTTCCTCTTATCTTTGGCGTCCTGTGTATTCCTTTCATGTATATGTTCGCTAAATCAGTGCTGCCTGAAAAGGGACAGGTAATATTGGCCACTGTAGCGAGTACTACTTTTGTGCTTGGATGGTATCTAAATCTAATGCCAAATGCTCTGTCGAATTTGATGATGCCGTTAGCCATCTTTCTACTCATCAAGAGCTTCTCTCCAGGCACAGTACAATGGAGAATATTGTTTGTCGTTATCATTTTTCTATATCCCCCGTTCCACCCTAATCCAGCCTTCGCACTGTTGCTGATATCTGTAACCCTATGGCTACCGAGTAAGATTAAGGCTATTTCCAGTGGAAAAACTACAGAACATACTGCCAGTGTTTTTAAAATCAACTTCCCTGCCTCGCTCCTCTTGCTTATCTGGACCATCACCTGGATTTCCTCGTTTTACCTCTGGGATATGCTTATACGCAATACACACAAGCTCCTTATTGGAAATGCAGGAATGCATGTTGAACGTATGGCAGAGATGATGCAATATGCCCAAGGATATGGCTACAGTGTGACAGAATACTTTTTTAAAGTATATGGTGGTGTTTTGGTATTTATATTGCTTGCGGTAGCTGCTTTGCCTGTGATATGGAAGAGAATGTCAACTGAAACAAATTATAGAAGCCTTGCTGCCCTCTATGGGCCTCTTGCAGCTTTTTCGTTGGGTTTGGTAGCGCTCTATTTTTCCAACATCGGCTCATCACCATCGCGGTTTCTCATATACATAACGATAATATGTATCATGTTCACCGGGTTCATGCTGTACGAAATAATGCAACGTATACGACGTTCGTATTCTACAAAGCACGTGTATAAACTGGCAGCCCTACTGGTGGCAGTTACCCTGAGCGCTGTGTCCATAAACGGAATAGCAACATTGTACCCTTCTCACTATACCCTGAGCATCAGCGGACAATCCACCAGAACGGAAATAGCGGGCATGGATTGGTTCCTGCACCGTAAAGACATTGGGAAAGAACTAACAAATTTCTCCATCGCGCCGGCGAGATTCGCGGACTTACTGTTAACCCCTGATGAGAGGCGTACTCGCTCAGATATACATCAGTTTCTGGCAGCTAATCTGCAACTTCCCTTCCACTTCGGCTATGATAAAAACCCAACTTTAGGGAGTTTTTATTGCCATGATACATATTTGGTGCTGAACGAAAAAGACAGTAGAATCTACCAAGACATGTATCCAGAGATGGCGAAGATAAGATTCTTACCTGAGGATTTTGAAAACCTTAACCGAGATACCAGCCTCGACAGGTTATATGCCAACGGCGGCTTTGATTCATACTACATTCATGGGCTTGCTGAATCTGCCTGATATTGGCTACTCTAGCTCAAGCATTGTCGATAACTTCATTGAAAACTCTGGCCAATTTCCTTGTTTGTTCTCTTCGCTTATAGCTCTTAGTGATGCTCTCATCAGGGTGGTAATATGACCTGACCTCTCCGTATTCCTTGAATTCCTCAATCCACCTTATAAGAATGTCTTTAATCTTGCCCACTTCGTTGGCTACTACTCCACAACCAGATTCTTTTAATAAACTGGCAATAGCTCCGTCCTTAAACGCAGATGCTAATATTGGTCTTTTTGCCCCCATATACTCAAAAATCTTACCCGTCAACATCCCTTTGTCTTTCTCGTGATTCCATCTTAACAATAACAACACCGTAGATTCCTTTTGTCTTTGAATGCTCTCGCTGAAGGAAACATGGCCATATACCTGGACGAATTCTGTAAGGCCGTATTCCTCTACGAGAGGGGGAACAATTTCCATGACATTGCTGCCGAAGAACCGCACTATAAGGTCATTTGGTGAAATGCTGCCCTCTTGTTTGAGTGCTGCAATGGCCAGTAGGAGCAGTGTGGGGTCGCCTCTGTGAGGATATACAGTTCCTGTATAAGTGATGGTGAATTTTCGAGTGAACGGAATATTTCTCTTGTAATCCACTTCATCAAACCCGTTTGAAATCACAATGGTTCTCTTTGAGTGAAGTTTTTCCAATTGGTCAGCCCAAAATTGGGAAACAGAAACCAGGACATTGCAATCCTTCATGGTTCTTCTTTCCCACTGCTGCCTGAGGAAGCTCAGGGGTTGTATTTTCATGGCACCTGCGTTCAGGCTCCATAAGTCTCTGAATTCTGCCATCCAGGGAATTCCTGTTTTCTGGTGGAGACGGGAAGCAATAAAATGGCAGGTTGCAGGCTTATAACTGCTGTAAATCAGGTCTATGTTATTCTTTGTTGCCAGTTCGGTTCCTATTCTAACAGCGGGGCGATACCACCCCAGAGGGTCGTACACAAGTTCATCAACCAGAGGCAGTGAGCAAATGGGTTTCAGCGGACGTATAGCTTTATATACTAGCTTCTTCCAGATTGCAAGCTCAGTATTTTTAGAACTAGCCACACCCGCCTGAGATGTCTTCTCCCCACTATTTAACTTGTGAATCACTGACTGTACCAGACCGTCATAATAGGGCGTTCTCACTATATTCGCCTTATCCATCTCCACTGACAGTGATTGGGGCGACTCCCTGCAGTTGTCAACAGTTAACATGAAGGGCTCCCACCCGAAATCCGGCAGGTATTTGGCAAATTTGCCTATTCTTACCGCGGCTATGGTATTAGCTGGAGGAAAATGAAATGAGACAATGAGAACTTTCTTTTTCTTGCTCTCCACGTTTGTCATCAGTTGCTGTCTCATTTCCTCCCCTAATAACACTTCACTAAAAACATACAGAAATCATTGAACATAAGAGCAGTCAATTGAGGGCAGAATCTAAATATGCACGCACCTGACAAATGTGCCAATTTGCTCTTTCTGCCTAGCCGATTTTTCTGAAACGGGGAATTAAGATAATACTCATGCACGTTCGTAAAATAATAATTCACTACCGTACCGGCATACGTTTCTATTTGGTTTCTTAGGGTAGCATAAGTATAAGTGTTAATATGCCCTAAGTTTTGAATGGCTTGCCTTCTGGGCTTACCCCTTTTAATGAAATTCCATACTCTGCCGCTATAACCAACCAATGGAACTTTGAATATAGCGTAACTTGAAATCCTTCTTACTTCTTCGAGAGCTTCTACTGGATTTGATACATGCTCGAGCAAATCAATCAATAAAACAAGGTCTACTTCTTTATCGCTTAAGGAAGTCCTGCGGATATCCTCATTTAGAGCTTTCTTGAGCCCTGGGTTTCTCTGTTTTTGAATTTTGAGCATTCCCGGGCTCAAATCCAGAGCATATCTATCAACATTTACGTTGTAACTCTTTTCTATATAAGATGATACTGCGCTCAGGATTAATCCAGCACCACCTCCAACATCCAGTAAAGTAATTTGGCTTTTATCGATATAGCTCATAAATCTATCAACAAGAGCGATTATTTTGCTGACCTTCCATGGAGAATCTTCCTCGTGAAGTGACGGGTTTTTGATCATATATTCGTCTTTTCTATATAAGTTTTCTATGAAATCGTCCAGATCTGACATACCAGCCCCCTTATAATATTCTCACCCCCCCCCAACCCGCGCGTGCAATTCTTGGAGAGATTGGCTCGCCGTAATAGGGTACGTTGTCATGAGCGTGGCGTAGCAGCTTGGTAAGGTAGCTACCATGCTCAGGTTCTTTCTTCAGTTCATTATATTCCTTATATTCCTTGCTGAAGCTCCTGCCCGTGATTTGTTGTGCTATCTGCCATGCAATCTTTTTCATATTTCTTTCTGCGGAGCTACTCATATTTTACCTTTTCAATAACTGCCTGGTGAGTATGTTCTTTGCATATTTTAGCTCTTCCCTGCCAACCAGCTTGAAAAGATAAACACAACTTGCGTAAATACCGATAAGCCCTATCTTTATCAGGATATTCTGCCTGTTGGCATCTGAGAATAGCATGTAACTGCTGTGATAGCACATTCTCATGTTATACCTGTGATTCTCCTTATATTATCCCTGGCAAAATTTACGAAGAAGTTTAGCTCTCCCTTGCTCAGGCCCTTAATCAGAATCAACACGGCAAAGTAAATTAAAGAGCCCCCAACTATAGATAGTATGGTTAATGTTATCGTTTCTGGCTTTATCAGCCAGATACTGAAAGCCATAACAGCTGAGGAGAAGAGGCTTTTCAACAC
>Ga0114918_10003215_pt1 | contig 14483 bp, 13 predicted proteins | sample LantaG_FD_87015 | JGI IMG/M metagenome (GOLD analysis project Ga0114918, IMG submission 87015) | Deep subsurface microbial communities from Baltic Sea to uncover new lineages of life (NeLLi) - Landsort_02402 metaG | ecosystem: Environmental > Aquatic > Marine > Oceanic > Sediment | place...
CACCGGTCAATTCGCCGGCCGCGCGATCGAGCTGTGCAGCCAGGGGGACCCGATCTGCTCGGACGGCCGTGACCGCTCGGCTCACAGCAATTACGAGCTGCCGCCGTATCCGGGTCAGGCGGCGGCATTCATCTCGGGGTTGGTCTGATCGAACAAGTAGTGCTCCGCCTTCAGTCAGGTCGCACTAGGGCAGGTCGAAGGCGGGTTGGCGGGTTGGCGCACCCACGTTCTTCTGCGTCTAGGCGCTAAAGCTGCGCCTGTGCCCTTAGATAGGATGGCTTGAGGAGGAGATTTTTGTGGGGGAGCGCGTGGGACCGAATGACGAGGTTGTGAACGTAGTCGAGGGAATCCAAGGCTTGGTGTCGGGCGGCAAGACGGTTAGTAGCGCGTGCCAGATGCTCGCCGGCTATGGGTTGTCATCGGGTGTCCTCGCCTTGGCGCGCGCGCGATACGAGGAGAACGTTGGCATAATCAGCCACCTCAAGGAGCCCATCGCAATCACGGGCGACCGCGAGCGAAACTGGTATGGAGGCCCAGGGCCGAGCCCCCTGTACTGGGGTGAGTTCAGGCAGAACATCCACGCCACGCTGCCTGAAGACGTTGCCGATGGTGCGCTGAAAGATATCGACGACGTGACCAGCCGCGTCTTGGATCTCGCGGGCGCACCCGGCTGGCCGCAGGTCAGAACCAAGGGTCTCGTCTTGGGTTACGTTCAGAGCGGCAAGACTACAAACTTCATGGGCGTAATGGCCAAGGCTGCAGACGAGGGCTACCGCCTTTTCATTGTGCTTTCTGGCATCACGGACAACCTGAGGTCCCAGACGCAAAGCCGCATTGAAGAGGTCTTGATTGGCGATCACCCTGAGCGTTGGTATTTGCTGACCCATCTTGATCAAGATTTCGCCATGACCGGAAATGCGGCGAACCTTCTGAATGACCGGACCCAGCGCTTGGTAGCAGTGGTGAAGAAGAACGGGTTTCGACTGCGGCGGCTGAAGAATTGGATCGAAACCGCGGGACCCGAAGTAGTCAAAAGCCTGCCGATCATAGTGATCGATGACGAAGCCGACCAAGCAAGCCTTGACGTGGGAAAGACGGGACGGATATCTCGAATAAACGGACTGATCGGCCAGATTATTGCCCATCCACGAAGCTCATATATCGCCTACACGGCTACACCGTTCGCCAACCTCCTGACGCAGGTTACGAGGTACGAGAGCCTGTACCCAGACGACTTCATCGTCGAGATGAGCCAGCCAGACGGATATTTCGGCCCCGAGCGCCTGTTTGGGCGTGAGGCCCTATCCGATGACGAACAAGCGACGGTGAGCGCTGGGCTAGACGTAATCAGGATCATTCCCGATGCCGAAGCCGCCATGGCAAAGCCGCCCAGCGGAAAAGGGGCGGTATACGGCTGGACACCATCCGTCACAAAAGAGTTGGGTGATGCCATTAGATGGTTTTTGCTTGCAACCACTGCTCGACGCGCACGCTGGTCGAAGTCGTCCGACTCAACGATGCTCGTGCACACGTCGATGCTGGCCGAATCACACAATCGAATGAAGGTGCCGGTCGAGACATTCCTAGCAACGATGGCAGCTCGTATCAGGTCAGACGATGCAGTCTGGTCGTCGCTTCGAGACCTCTGGATACGGGAGTCGGCAGCTGTGCCGGCAGAAAGCCTCGGCCTATCAAAGGTAAGCTGGGAAGAGGTCGAGAAGATTCTTCCAGCAGTGTTGGCGGAAACCAAGGTAATCGTCGACAACTACACGTCGCAGGACCGCCTCAACTATGTCAAGGGCGAGCCGTCGACAGTAATCGTCATTGGTGGCAACACCCTCTCCCGAGGGCTGACCCTCGAGGGTTTAGTGAGCAGCTACTTTGTCCGCGCAGCGTCCGCCTACGACACATTGCTGCAGATGGGTCGTTGGTTCGGGTACAGGCGTGGATACGAAGACCTGCCGCGTATTTGGATGCCTGAGGAGCTCTCTCGTTGGTTCCAGGATCTCGCGACCGTCGAAGAAGAAATACGCCGCGATATCCGGGCGTATGGTCCAAACCTAACGCCCAAAGAAGTTGGCGTGATGATTCGTGTCCATCCATCTATGGCGATCACGTCCGCGGCCAAAATGCGTGGCGCCGTGGATGCCGCGATCGATTACAGCAAGAAGCGCGAACAGACGATCACCTTCAACCATCAAGATAAGAAATGGCTGGGAGCGAATATCGACGCAACCCGGCAGCTTTTTGTGGATATGGTCGATGGTGCCTCAGGAGCGAGCGTCGATGACAATGAAAAAACCGGACGGGTTGTAGTTCGTGGCGTGCCGGCCGATCGAGTGCTTGAGTTCTTCGACGCCTACAAGATGCACCCAAATGCGCTCCGGCTGCGTGCTGATCTCATCACCGGCTATGTTCGCCAGCAGATGTCGCGGGGAGCACTGCTGAAATGGAACCTTGTTCTACTCGAGAATCCGAACCGTGAAATCGCGGAAGGGCTCGATCTCGGAATCGGGCGTGGAGTCCGGACGCTCGAACGCAGCAGACTCGAAAGGTACAGCAAGTACGCCAATATCAAGTCGCTCGTGTCTACCATCGATCGGATCGCCGACACCGGTGTGGCGCGGTCTGAACTTCCAGGAAACGTGAATCCTAGTGAAGACGCGGAGCTTGCAGAGTTTCGCCAGGACATCGTGGGCAACGTTGGACTTCTCGCGTTCTACCCGATCGACAAAGGCTCGAAGATGCGCCCGTACGTCCCAGGCCCAGGCAAGGAGCCTCCTCAGGATCCGAGGGCTGACCTCGCCGCCGTGGATCACGTGATCGGGCTAGGTATCTTCTTCCCCGCGGCAGTAGGAGACCCGGCCGTCAGATACAAGTCGGCGAATATTAAGGCGCCCGTTGAGGATGATTCAGACGAATTCGACGCTATGGAGCGGGCGGATGAACTCGCTGCGGAGGCTGAGGGCGACGTCTCAAATTCGGGCGCCGCAACGTGAGCATCAACCTCTCTGAGCTTGCCTGGCAGATGCTCGAAAGCGTTCCACAGAAGGAGATTACGACCCGCTCAAGCGATGTCAGGGTTGATGTGGGGTTCGTCTTACATTCGCTCGATTCAACTGGACACCGCCACCTACTGATTCCACTGGCCGAGGATGCACAGGACGTCGAAGATACAAAATCCCGCGGTGTGACCGTGGTAACTCGGACCCTGCTGCAGGGCCCACACGGCGACGAGCAGACGTTCATTGATGTGAAGTGTGAAGAAGTGGCACTCAGGGATCTGTTCTCGAAAGTGTGTGACGAGATCCTCGAGCTTTGCGATCAATCTCCGAGTGCGCCGCAGTCGGCAGTCACCGTGGTATTAGAACGGTGGCGCGAGTTACTAGGGCCTGCGAGCCAAAAGTTGCTGACTGAGTTGCAGCTCAAGGGCTTACTGGCCGAGTTGCATGTTCTCGAAGGCATAGCGGAGATTTCTAGTCAGTATGCGATGCGCCTCTGGACGGGTGCAGACAAGGCCAGGCACGACTTCACAGGGGTCAATGCCGCGTGCGAGGTGAAGGCATCCTCGCTGACCGATGAAGTTAAGGTTCACATCAATGGGTTAAATCAGTTGACGCCTCCTCCAGGATCGACTCTGTACCTTGCGGTCGAACGGTTCGAGCGAGTTCCAGTTGGCGGCGACTCAGTCCCTGCTTCGATTGACAGGCTGGAACACCGCGGTCTGGATCGGCACAAAATCCTTACCGCGATCTCGAGGGTAGGCGCGTATCCCGCAGACTTTGACGTCTACACGAGGATCCAGTTCATCTCGCTGGAACGGCGACTCTACAAGGTGAGCAACGACTTTCCGCGTCTATCTAATGAGCTCCTCAATAATACGGTCAGCGCGGACAGAATCAGCAACGTGGAGTACGTGCTGAACTTAGGCGCCCAACCACCTGTCCCCCTTGGCGACCGAGCCGTAGATCAGTTACCTTACTGGCTACTTGACGGGTTCGATCAGGTCCGATGAGTCTGCACTGCACATCAGAGAAGTACTCACCGGGTGGCTCTATGGCGGCTAGGACCCTGAGCCGTGCTGTCCGGAACACATCTCTGGATGAGTGGTCAGTACTTCTGCGTGAGACGCTCCAGAACTCGGTCGACGCCAGGCTCAGCGATAGGCGGCCGATCCACTTCTATGTGAGCGTCGATGAGGCTACTTCTGTTCAACGGTCGGCCCTGAAGCAGGACGTATTCGCCGAACTCCCTGCGCAACTCAAGGATCTACGAACCGCGCTAAGTCGTAGGCAGTTGCCACTCTTAATAGTCGCGGACTGGGAGACACGGGGACTCGGCGGACCCACTCGTGCCGATTTGGCGACCGAGGAGCGCGCTGACTTCCGTGACTTCTTCCTCAACGTAGGGCGCGAGGAGTCGAAGAGTTATCAGGGAGGGACGTTTGGACTTGGCCGCGGCGTGCTCTTCGACATAAGCGACAACGGAACGATCGTGGTCTTCACTAGGACCAATGTGGGCGGCGCGCCTGTCGTTCGGCTGATGGCAATGTCGATCGGAAACTCTTTCAACAAAGACAAACTGAAGTACACGGGCCGGCATTGGTGGGGGTCGAATTCACCGGGCGCGTGGCCAGAGCCGATCACGGGCAGGACCGCGGAACGAGTCGCCGCCACCCTTGGCTTAGACGTTATGCCCGCAGATAAAACCGGAACCGCCATCATGGTAATCGCGCCCCGTCTACCCGAAGCCGTCGAGGCGGAAGCCGGACAGTTGGTGTTGAGCGAAGCACTTGATGAAATGATTACTGCAGCAAGGCTTTACGGCTGGCCCCTGATGGTCGGCCGGAATGGACGCGCGGCGGTACGATTCGAGTTCGCGCATGCGGGTGAGAGCTGGGAACCTGAATCTCCTGACAGTCAAGACAGTCCCGTCAAGCATTTCGTTGACGCCTATCGCATAGCTGAACGAGGTTCGCCGCCGGACGAACCTACGTCGTGGCATCACAAGGAGATCACATTTACGAGTGGTCGCGCAGAACCACAACGGCTCGGTGTTCTTGTGCTTCGGCATTTCCCGCCAATAGATGATTCTATCGACGTCGAGCAGACCGGTATACCTGAGTCCGCCGTAGCTCTGATGCGCGACCCACGTATGATTGTCAAGTACCTCAAGGTGGCCAAGCACCCGCTGGGATCTTCCACTGTTGGTGTATTCGTAGCGGATACAGCTTTCGACCACCAATTCGCCGAGTCGGAGCCTGTGGCGCACGACGAATGGCTGCCAGCCAAGATTGTGTCCGCGAAGTATGCCCGTAACCCCGTCAAGCAAGCTTTGGACAAGCTCAAGCAGGGAGTCAAAGACACCTGGACATCGCTTCAGCCGAATTCTGCGTCGGCATCGGACCCAGATGGCATCGCTCCCGTGATCGGTGACATGCTGGGTGGAATGGTCGCCGACACTGTCGGTTTCAGTGGACCGCGTACACCGCCTCCCGGTAACGGTGGCGGAAAGGCCGTGAAGGCGACGCGCGCCACCGTTTCCACGCCGTGGTTGCGGTCAGGCGAGAACGGTTCTTTGCGTGCAGTGTTTCCGGTGCGGATCGACCGCGTCACCGCGGACACCAAGGTAAATCTTCGGGCAGAAGCCAAAGTGGTCCTTGATGGAGCACTTGAGGCTGAGGACAAGCGGCCTCAGGGGGCTAAGGCGCCGACGGTGATCGGTTGGCAGTCGGCAGATGGAGAAGATCATTTGAGCGATCGCGACCGAGTCACAGTGTTTGGCCGAGTCAAAGAAGTCAGCGTAGTAGTCGAACAACCGCCAGATACCGCTGTGACGGTGATGGTTTCCGCATCCGAGGTTGCCGAGTGACGCGACCAGTCAGCTACGGGTATGTGACACCGCCGCCAAACTGCGTTCAGCCCTCCGACTGGTTGGTCGTTCCGAGTGGCTGCGAACCTCTAGGTAACCCCTTGATCATTCAGCATTGGCAGTACGCTATGAATATTGTAGTAGAGCGTACGCTTTCGGTCAGGCTCGCCGACCTTCGTTCGGGTGCCAGATTGCGTCAGAACGACATAATCTGGGTCATCATTTCTTGGACTTCCACTGCTACAGGACTCCAAGGCGCCTCTCCGAGAAGGGCTCTCGTGGATGGCGCGAACGAACTACAGGTAGAAATTCCGGGAGTCGAGATCGGTGGAACACTCAAACTTCGCACCGTGGTGGCTGCGGCTGTCGGCGAGTCTAAAGGTCGTGATCCGCTCGCTGCGCATCGCCCAGGGAGTACGCTTTGGGCCGATAGCCACGAAACCCTCCTTGAAGGAGACTCGAGTCGGTTTCCCACGGAAGCGCTGGGCTTCGAAGCGAATGGCGTCGGATCGCGCAACACTGCGTGGCGGGTGAATGTCAATACCTCCGATCTCGACGCCCCAGCTCTCTCTGCGATACAGGTTGTGCTTAATACTGAGCACCCCGTGTACCGCCGCCTCACCGAGAATGCCGAGGGCGCCGATGCGCTCGTAACGCGACAATTCCTCGCGTACGACGTTGCAAGACAGCTAGTCGCCGCAGCCCTTGTCCAAGAAGACTTGGTAGCCACTGAGTACGAACGAGGGTCGATTGGGGCAATTCTGCGGGCGCGGCTGAGGGACTACTTCGGGCACGAAGGGGACGAAGTAACGCCCCTGCGTCAGCGATGGGCTTCGTCGCCAGCTGACATCGATGCCGAACTCCAATCGGCTTTCGCGCTATGAGTGAAATGTCCGCTTCACGCTACTTCCCTCGACTTCAGCGCGAAACGGCGCGACAACTTCTGGCCGATTACTCCGAGAAATCGATCCCGAGCTTGGCGGACCGGTCTAGTATTGAGTCAGAAAAGTCGTACTGGTATCCAACCGCGCCCAGCGGGCAGCGCGCGACTGCGGAAATGTTGAAGGCCTTTCAATCGACCATGCGGGATATCGCAACCAAACACGGCTATCCCGCAGTGCCAAGCCAGAAGGACCGTGCGCGAGTTCAGTTCGACAGAGATGTCGTACCCGAGATTCTTGCGGTGGCACCACTTTTGCCCGCTGAAGCCGCTAACGAGGCGGTGTGGAGCTTTCTGTCCCTCGTCGTGGTCCCAGACGTGGCACTCTGGCGATGGCCTAACACTCGGCAAAAGTACGACTACGAGCGCATCCTCGGGTATCCGCGTAACGTCTTCAGGCGGCTGTGGTGGCGTGCGTATACCTTCGGGTCGGGTGCTGATTCTGTAGGTCACTTGCTGCTTGAGGATGAAGCGGTGGCCATCTTGGAGCGAACTTCGGTCGGCGGCAACAGAGTTCTCGCTCGCGCGATCGCCGAGATACATGTTCATAGATTCCAAACTGCCGGTAAGCGGACAGACCTACTACGCGATGCGATGAAACGGATAAGGCGTCTGCACGCATTTGTTGCGTTCCATGCCCTGACAGAAGGCGAGATTCGCACGCTTGTCAGCGATGCATTCGATCAAGCGCAAGCGACCGTATCCGCTCCCGCGAGGGCGAATCGATAGTGAGCGCTAGAAGCACACCACCAACCAGCGGGTTACGCCCTGCACCGCTAAACGAAGTCGTTCGCAAGCAGATGCGCGCAATGCCCCGCAGGGATACCGGGGTGGAGGTCGTGCTGAGGCGAGAGCTCCATCGCCTCGGTCTTCGCTTCCGTATCCACGTCCGGACACTGCCTGGAACACCAGACGTTGCACTTACGAGAGCACGCGTCGCGGTCTTTGTGGATGGATGTTTCTGGCACCGCTGTCCCGACCATGGAACATCGCCAAAGAACAACTCTGCCTGGTGGGCGGCAAAACTTGATGGGAATGTGGAGCGCGACCGCCGGAAGGATCAGCAGTTGCAGGATCTGGGCTGGATGCCGGTTCACGTGTGGGAGCACGAGGATTCCGTCGCTGCAGCCGGCAGAATCTACGGCATCTGGAGGGAACGAACTGGCCCGTCGGCGGGTCCACCCGATGGTGTCGGTGATTCGTGAGACCCTGGTCCTAGCGAAAGATGAAGAGGAGTGTGCGGTGCCGAAACGCATGACAAGCGTGACTCCGTCGGCTGCCCGCTTGACGGATTCACTCCGAGACATCGGATACGACTTCAGCTCAGCCATTGCTGATCTAGTCGACAACAGCATCACCGCTGAGGCGACGGAGGTCAACGTCGTCATTGAGTTCGATGGGGAGGCATCGCGGGTCTTCATCGCGGACAACGGTAGTGGGATGACAGTCAACGGTCTGACCGAAGCAATGCGCTTCGGGAGCCGTCGAAAATATGCGCGTGGCGACCTGGGTCGTTACGGTCTCGGCCTGAAAACCGCGTCGCTGTCTCAGGGGCGTTGCCTGACGGTTGTGACACGGTCGTCCACCGGTCGTGGCCTCATCCAGACCAGGCAGTTGGACCTCGACCTGATAGCCCGATTTGATGATTGGCTCATTATCCAACCGGATCGGACCGATGTCGTCGACCGCGCCCGCAACCTGATTGAAGATGCGGCGGGCACCGTGGTGATCTGGGAGAAGCTCGACCGTGTTGTGCCGGCGAAGAATGCCGCGGGCGGGTGGGCGAGGCGTCGGTTCGAGACCTTGCAGCAAAAGACATCCGAGCATCTGGCGATGGTGTTCCATAAGTTTCTCAGCGGCGAAGTTGGCGGAGAGCGACTGGTGATCACCGTAAACGGTCAGAAGCTTCTCCCATGGGACCCCTTTGCCCGCTCGGAAAAAGCTACACAGGAACTGGTCCAGCAGACCTTCGAGATTGAGCACGGAGATGCTGCCGGGGTGGTGAGTCTTCGTCGATTCGTCCTTCCTGGTCGCGATCAGTTCAGCTCGCCTGCGGAATTCGAACGAATGTCAGGCCCACTGAAGTGGAACCGCCAGCAGGGGCTTTACACGTACCGGGCAGGACGGCTGGTGCAGTGGGGCGGCTGGGCCGGCGTTCGCAGCATCGACGAACACACCAAGCTCGCGCGAGTGAGCCTCGACTTCGATACGGACCTGGACGCGGCATTCAACATCAATGTCGCGAAGATGCGCGTCTCTGTGCCGAGTCAGCTGCGGCACATGATCGAGCGGCCAGTCAATGAGGTCTGCAGTTTCGCAGATGACCTCTACCGCAAGACATCGAAGTCCAAGCCGGGACGGGATCGGCACATCACCGATGACTTCTCGGCCGGACTCGATGTCGGACTCGCTTTGAAAGGCGCGGCACTCGACGCTGGCGAGATGCGATCATTCAAGCGGATTGCAGCGGAACTTCGCCGGTCGGAGCCCAAGATCGCTAAGACTCTGGGTATTTAACTCGAACTGTAGAGAGTGGGCGTCGACTCGAGTACCCGCTTGCCTTCCGCGCACTGGCGTTTAAGTGGGCATTCTGGGCAGTCGGGAGCCGTGGGACGGCACCTACTGCTGGCGACCTCGATCAGGCCCAGGTGGGCGGCGCGGGAGTATTCGCCGAATCCGACCATCCGGGCAACAGCGAGCCGTCCATCAGTCATCTTGTTCTTGCGATCGACATCGTTGGTCTGGAAGCGGCTCGCGACCCGTAACACCCCCTTGGTGACGAGAACAGGTTCTTCGGCGCCGGCATCGGCAGCATCGGCTGAAGTGATGGGCGTTGTGAGAACAGCCAGGTCCGCCACGGATTCCGCAACGCCGAGGCTCGCCCGTATCTGTTCGGCCGAAGCATCCAAGGTTTGGGGCGCCTTCGAGACGAGATCGCGAAGCGCGAGGATCCGATCCACACGCTGCTCGCGTCCGGTGTTCTCGACAATGAACCTGAGTTGTTCCTCGAACTGGCGCTGCTTCGCAGCGGACAGCGTCCACGGTTTGTCACTGCCCAACAGCAACTTCCATACTCTGCGCGACAGCGACGATGGAGCGCGATCCAGCAATTCTTCGGATGCGACAACGAGCCATCGCGACGGTGGTACCCCGTTTACCCATTGAAGCCAGGGAAGAGCGCGGACGTGGTTCGAGTTCCTCATCCAGTCGGCGAGTACCTGGGCCGTCTCTCGGGTGGACTGACCCGCATCCTGCGGTTTTTCCAGTGCTCGGCGGATCGCCCGCCCCATGACAAAGCCAAGCATCGGCGGCACCGCGTTGCCAATTTGGCGGAAGGCGGCCGACGGGGGACCGTCGAACCTGAAGTGGTCGGGAAAAGTCTGTAGGCGAGCCGCTTCCCGGACAGTCAGAGTTCGGCTCTGGCGTGGGTGGATGTACCAGTATCCGTCCTTGGCAATGTGGGCGGTGATCGTCCGGGACAGATCGTTCTCATTCAGCCGGTTGTACTTGTCATCGAAGATGTCGCCCCGGTAACGCTGATGCTCCTGATTGAGATCGGTGTATTTAGTCGCGTGTGTCATCGTCTCGAAAGCTTGCCGATCGTCTTCACGGACAGGTCGCGTGATGTGATCGAAGACCTTGGTCGAATCAACGGCAGCGACACCTCTGCGCATCGTGTTCTGGTACTGGGTGATCGGCCCTGAGTACTCGGCCCATCCGTGTTCGCCGCCTTCGGGACGCCACCCGCCTTCGACTTCGGGCAGATCGCCGATGGCGTTCCATACCGTCACTTTCTGGATGGTTTCTTCGGGCCATCTGAACTCGGTGTTCTTCTGTAGCGCGACAAGGATCAGGCGTTGGCGAAACTGGGGGACGCCGTAGCGCCAGGTGTCGACGACACGCTCTTCGACGGAGTAGCCGATCTGTTCCAGCTCCTCGACAATGCTGCGCAGAATGAACATCTCGCGGTCGAGAGCCATATCGGGCACGTTCTCCATCAGCACAGCCTTGGGGCGGCCCCTGTCAATGATCTCGAGAAATGAGCGCCACAGGTCCCGGCGCTGGTCGCGCGGGTCACGCAGTCCTGACTGGACGCGGTAGCGAATCATCGAGCGACCGGCCTTCGAGAACGGTTGGCACGGTGGGCCGCCGGCGATGAGGTCGATTTCAGCTTCGTGAACCAGATCGCCGAGCTTGGCGACTATGGCGGGGTCGGAAAGGTCCCAGTCGGCCGACAGTCCACCAAAATGATGCGCGTGCGTCCGGTTGGCGAAGGGCTCATTGTCGGCTCCCAGGACGACCTTGAAGCCGGCTTGTTCCAATCCGGAACTAAGTCCGCCTGCTCCGCTAAAGAAATCGGCGGCCAGCGGTGCCGTGGTCTTCTTCCGAACCGCTCGTGCGTACTTCACAAACGCATCGGCGTCATCAATGTGATCCGGGTGCGGCGCAAGGTTGAGGAAGGGGCCTCGCACAAGGCGTACGCCGTAGCTGTGCTTCTTGCGGGCTTTCGGCGGCGACGGCACGGTGTAACGATAGCCGGACGGTGGGACAACAAGTCTTCGATGCTTGGGAAGACACGGCCGATAGCGGGCGCGACTAATCGAGCACGGCTCTGAAATCGGACGGCGGTAAGGGCAGTTCGCTGGTTGGGCCATAATTTGAGTGCCGGCCTGCTGCGGAGCTGTAATGCGACGGATTATTGGGGAGCGTCTGAGCCGGAAGACACCCAGTGACGCCACTCAAGTCATGCATCGACGGCCGGTGATCTCGTGCGCCGATCTCCCGGAGTCCGTCCATGCGGAGATCGGAGACGTAGCGGCGAGTGACCTGCCAATCGTCGTGGGCTTCGATCACCACCGCGGTGGCCAGCCGTAGGAACGCCCCAGGGTTATGGAAGACCTCCTTGACATCGGGTCGGATTTGATTTGCTTGTTCAGCCGTTCCATCGTTTTCTTCATCGCACTTTCGTGGTCGAACGGCCACACTGGAAGCGGACGGGACGATCCCAGAGATGCTCACGCAGATTCTGGCAATGTGAAAAGAGCGTAGTCATGAACGAAATAGTCTGTCCGCACTGCGGCAAGGCGTTCACAATCGACGAGGCGGGCTACGCCGACATTTTGAAGCAGGTCCGAGACAGCGAATTCGAGAAGCAACTTCATGAGCGACTCGAGCTCGCGGAGAAGGACAAGCGCAGCGCAGTCGAACTCGCCGAGGAGAAGGTTGCCGGCGAGCTACAGAAGGCGACCGCGGCCAAGGACTCCGAGATTCAGGATCTGAAGGCGAAGCTCGACGCCGGTGAGGTCGCAGGCAAGCTTGCGGTGGCTGAGGCTCTCGGCGCCGTGGAGAAGGAACGCGATGCCCTGGCAAGCCAGCTTGAGCAAGAGAAGCAGAGCAAGGCGACCGCGGCTGAGTTGGCGGAGGCGAAGCGCGTAGCTGAGCTCCAGAATGCCACCGCAACCAAGGACACCGAAATCCAGGATTTAAAAGCGAAGCTCGACACCATCGAAGTCGCGCAGAAGCTCGCCATCACCGAGGCTGTCGGCGTTGTAGAGAAGCAACGTGACGGGCTGAAGAACAGCCTTGAGCGGGTCGAGCTCGAAAAGCAGCTGGCCGAAAGCTCACTGAAGGACAAGTACGAGACGCAGATAAAGGACCGCGATGACGCCATTGAACGTCTTCGGGATATGAAAGCCAAGCTGTCGACAAAGATGATTGGCGAAACTCTCGAGCAACACTGCGAAACGACGTTCAACCAGATTCGGGCGACCGCATTTCCGCGGGTGCACTTCGAGAAGGATAACGACGCGCGCACCGGCAGTAAGGGCGACTACATCTTTCGGGACTCCGACGAGGACGATATCGAGATCATCTCGATCATGTTCGAGATGAAGAACGAGGCCGACGGAACAGCGACCAAGCACAAGAATGAGGATTTCCTCAAGGAACTCGACAAGGACCGCACCGAGAAGGGTTGCGAGTATGCGGTGCTGGTATCCCTTCTAGAGCCCGACAGCGAGCTGTACAACGGCGGAATCGTCGACGTGTCGCACCGGTACCCGAAGATGTACGTCATCCGACCTCAGTTCTTCATCCCGATCATCACCGTGCTGCGGAATGCCGCACTGAACTCCCTTCAGTACAAGTCGGAGCTTGCGCTGGTGAAAGCTCAAAGCATCGATATCAACAACTTTGAGGACAACCTCCATACGTTCAAGACTGCCATGGATAAAAATATCGATCTGGCCTCTAGGCGCTTCAAAACCGCCATCGAGGAGATCGACAAGTCGATCAACCACCTGCAGAAGACCAAAGATGCGCTCGTCAGCGCAATCCGGAACCTCCGGCTTGCGAACGACAAGGCTCAAGACGTCACGATCAAGAAGCTCACCCGGGGTAACCCGACGCTGACGGCTATGTTCGCCGAGATGCAAGCCCCCGAAGCCGCCGATGGAGAGTGACCGCGGCATCGGTCGGGTGAAAAGGCGGGGTCGCTACATGGCAGAGAACGAGTCTGTGCCGCTCGCGGCCCAGTTGGTGGTTGAGGGCCTGGCTGCGAGCATGCCGGTAGCGGGTTTGTTGCTGATTTGCGGTGCGGCCACTTTCTGAGTGCGGTGGTCGAGCAGACTGGCGACGTGTTCGGGTAGCTGGCTGTTCTCGGTTTCGGCCGCGACTTGGGCCGCCCCAGTGAGTCCGGAGACCGTTTTCTTGAATCACCCTGGCATGCGCGCACTGCGATGCTCTGCCAGATGCCCTTCATCCACGGCGGTATCCGGGGCATAGCCGACTTCGTCGTCTGGGTCCGCGCCTCTGAGACTGGCGCGGTTTCTCATAAGCCCGTTTACGCCAAGCTCACACTGACCGAGGCGAAGCCGGGCTGCCCGTTGCAGCTGTGCGTCTACGCCGACGCCATCGAAGGGCTCAGCGCCACGACTGCTGAAGGGATCCACATTTGGCTGGGATCGGGCGATTTGGAGACGTTCCGCGTCAACGATTTCCTTCCGTATTGGCACCGGCTAAGAACTGGGCTCGCCGTCGCGATGGATGCTGGCCCAGCCGAGGCGACCGTCCCGCAGCGGTATGCGCACTGCGCGTTCTTCGAGTTGAACTCCGTTTGCGGGGAGCTCAGAGAGCTTAAGCGCGTGGCAGGTGGCGGTGACGCAACTCTGTGGCGCGCCTGGCCCGGCGGAAGCCTTGCCCGATGTGGGGTACAAGGTGATAGGCGCAAAGCAACTTGTCCCCAAGGAGGGGAACAGCCCCAAATCGGGGCTGATTGATCCTGCCAGCGACTAACTCGCCGCAAACCAGGTCAGGCACGGGTGCCTTCGGCGTAATCCCAGTAGGCACCGTTGGGGTCGCCCCGCAGCGATTTCGCAGGAAACCCAAGGCCGTGCAAGAAGTTGCGGATCCCGCTCACCGATTCCGTCGGTCCCCTCCATGGATGGGGTCAGCGCGAGATGCCCACAGTCCTGCCCGGCCGTACTTGTCGGACACGACCGCTACCCTGGCCTTAACGGAGATTAATTAGCGCAAAGAATGCGCGAAAAGGATTTAGCGCTATAATTGCTCTAAAGCGAGACCACGAGGCACGCCTGCGGCGACTTCAACCAGAGGGCCAAGAAACACCAGCCCGAACCGACTGAAGGGACGAAAGATGACAAGTTTTCCGTAC
>Ga0114918_10003216_pt1 | contig 14480 bp, 14 predicted proteins | sample LantaG_FD_87015 | JGI IMG/M metagenome (GOLD analysis project Ga0114918, IMG submission 87015) | Deep subsurface microbial communities from Baltic Sea to uncover new lineages of life (NeLLi) - Landsort_02402 metaG | ecosystem: Environmental > Aquatic > Marine > Oceanic > Sediment | place...
CAGATCACCCGCCCTGAGCTCGTGCTGCAGATCCCACACCCTGAGGTGGCGGACATGGGGCGCGGGCCCTATGCCGATGGAATCGACAACCAGCAGCCTGGCGTCGTGACGGGGCTCCACCGGCCGCTGAGCGATGAGTTCACTCGGCAGGCCATAGCCGTAGCTCGATAGCAGCCGATCGACTGGATCAACGCCCACAGGATCAGACCTGGAGGTAGTAGCGATAGCGGCTGAAGAGGCGGGAGCCGCGATCGCGCAGGGCAGCCGACACCAGATCAACGCTCTGGTTGAGTAGTAGGCCATCCAGCCATCCGGTGCTGATGACCTCGGGCATCAGCACAGTGAGTCGCTGTTCAGGCTGACTGCCCTCTATGGCACTGAGCTCGATGGCATGGACCATCTCCACCAGCGGATCAATAAAGGAGGCGTAGGGACTCTCTTTGAGGGTTAGGGCCACTCCCAGCGGCTGGCCGATCTGCCGATCCCATTGGGCCCTGATCCGTTGGGGGTTGTGATGGGAGGAATAAACAAACAGCACACTCACTTGGCGCGACATGCTGCACGCTTGGCGCACCGCAGCAATCGCGGCACGGTCAAATGCCTCAAGGCAAACCACAATCGGCCCCTGACCAGGGTCCGCAGGGGTGATTGCAACCTCTGAATACGGCGGCAGAACCGGTTCGATCACCTCGTCGGATTCATCCAAATCAAGGGCATGCTTAAGGCGCCCATAGCGTTTTTTGATCAGGGCCAGAATCCACACCAAAGAGGGGATAAGCAGTACCACCAACCAGGCGCCACTGCTGAACTTGCTGAACACGACGACAGCCAGCACCAGGCCGGTGAACAGGGCCCCAAAACCGTTCATCAACGCTCGCCAACGCCAGGCCGAGCCGCGCTGACGCAGCCAGTAGAGGACCATGCCGCTCTGGGAGATTGTGAAAGCCAGAAAAACCCCCACGGCGTAGAGATTGATCGCCATCGTGGTGTCCCCTTTGCAGAACACGATGATCAGGCCAGCGAGGGCAATCAGCACGAGGATGCCGTTCTGAAAGACCAGCCGATCCCCCCGGAATGCCATCAGCCTTGGCAAATGGCTGTCGCAGGCCAGCATGGCCCCCAGCCGCGGGAAATCGGCAAAGGCGGTGTTGGCCGCCAACATCAAGATCAGCAGCGTGAACAGCTGGAGAGCGGGGTAAAGCGGGTTGGAGGCGCCAAAGATCCGCTCGCCCAAAATCGCCATCGTGGTCTGATTGGAGAAAGGATCCACGCCATACATCCAGGCCAGCAGGCTGATGCCCAGGAACATCAGCGAAAGGATCAATCCCATCACCGCCATGGTGGCTCTTGCATTTGCCGCGGCGGGATCGCGGAACACCTGCACACCGTTGGCAATCGCTTCGATGCCGGTCATGGCTGAGCAGCCTGAAGAAAACGCTCGCAACACCAGAAACAGGGAGAGGGGAGCGATCGCCTGCACCGGTGGAGTGGGCTCTGGCACAAAACCATGGCGCAACACCAGATCCACGAGGCCAAAGCCCACCAGCAGCGCCACCATCGCTATGAAGGCGTAGACCGGCAAGGAAAACAGACGGCCCGATTCGCTCATGCCGCGCAGGTTTATCCAGCCCACGAACACCAGCAGCACAAGGGCGATGGGAACCTGCCAGGGAAGCAAGGCTGGCAGATAGGAGGTGAGGGCCTGGGTGCCCGCCATCAGGCTCACGGCAGCCGTGAGTGAATAGTCGATCAACAGCGCTGCTGCCCCCACCAGGCCCGTGGTGATGCCGAGGTTGGCGCGAGCCACGATGTAACAACCGCCGCCTTCTGGGTAGGCATGCAGCGTCTGTTGGTAGGAAAGCACCACGATCGCCACAAGGGCGATCACGGCCAAGGTGATCGGCAGCGACCAGCTCAAGGCCGCACTGCCGGCCAGGATCAACACCGCCAGGGTCTGATCAGTGGCGTAGGCGACCGATGACAACGCATCGGATGAGAGCACGGCCATCGCCTGCCCATTTGGCAGGCATTCCTGATGGGCCGCACTGGTGGGCAAGGGACTGCCCACCAGTGAGAGGCTGATGCTCTTGCGTACCTGCCTGAATGACATCAAATTCAGAGGGAAAGGCTTTCTGGATTGGTTTCGATCAACTGGGCCAGATCCTTGAGGAAGGCGGCGGCATGGGCGCCGTAGATCACGCGGTGGTCGCAGGTGAGGTTCACCTGCATCTGGCTGGCCACCCGGATCGAGCCATCCTTACCCGCCACCACCGTGGGCCGCGAAGCAGCCACCGCCAGGATGGCGCCGGTGCCGGGAGGCAAGATCGCGTCGAAGCGGTCGACACCAAACATGCCCAGGTTGGAGAGGGTGAAGGTGCCAGTGCTGTATTCCTGTGGCTGCAGCTGCTTGCTGCGGGCCCGGGCCACCAGATCGGCCCAGCTGCGGGCCAGCGAATAGATGTCGGTTGTATCAGCGTTGGCGAGCACCGGTGTGATCAGGCCGCCGTCCTCCATGGCCACGGCCACTGCCACATTTACGCCAGCGGGGTAGGCCATGGCACTGGCATCGGCCGTGGTAGCGGCATTCACCTGGGGATGGCGGGCCAAAACCACGCCCACGGCCTTTGCCAGCAGGGCAGTCATGGTGACGCCCTTGGGCTTGAGCTGCTTGTAGAGGGAATCGAGCTTGGTGGTGGTGATGGTGTAGCCCACCCGGAAGCAGGGCACCGCCAGGCTGGCCACCATGTTGCGGTTGACTGCGTTCTGGAGGGTGTTGAAGCCGACGCTCTCGCCAGGACGCCCGAAGGCCTCACCGGCGGGCGCAGGCGCAGGTGAGCTGGCGCCATTTCCGAGCGGAGCAGCCATGACAGCCGGGCCGGATCCCTCCGCCACACGGGGCACCGTGATCGGTTGACCGGTGGCGGCCAGCACGTCGTCGGCCTGGATCCGGCCATGGGGACCACTGCCGCGCAGGCTGGCCAGGTCCACACCGAGCTGGCTGGCGAGCTTCTTGGCCCGGGGCGATGCCACCACCCGGCCGCTGGCCGTGGCGGCCGGGGCCGCCAGTACTGGGGGAATTACGGGAGCAATTAAGGGGGCAACTAATGGAGCCGTTACTGGGGCAACTGCTTGGGGAGTTACTGGAGCAACAGCTGGGGCCGCCACTGGGACAGGCGCGGAGGCAGGAGCAACAGCAGCAGCGGCGGCAATCTCGGCCTCCGTCTCCACGATCAGGCCAATGGTCTCGCCCACCGGAGCCGTGCCGCCGGCAGGCATCAAAACGGCAGCCAGGTAACCCTCGTTAAATGACTCCACGTCCATATCGGCCTTGTCACTCTCGACAACAAGTACGGACTCGCCCCGCTCCACCTTGTCGCCGGGCTGCTTGAGCCACTCCACGATCTTGCCCTCCGTCATGGTGGAGGAGAGGGCGGGCATGAAGATTTCGTGGGTTGCCATAAACCAGTGCCCGCTTGCCTTTTGAAGAGGTGTTCCAACCCTTGTGCCAACTTTTCTCCAACAGGGGAGATGGGTCAGAGCTGGGAGTGTGGGGGGACTCTAAAACGCCGTGAAAACCCCACAAAGGCAATCTCCACAAGCGGTCTGCCGGCCAAGCACCGGTGGGAACCCCCGCACACCCCGGGCACAATTACCGATCTGCCGATAGGCTCCCACTAGCTCCTAGCCCCACGATGAAACGCCTGTTCCTGCTTGCCCTGAGCGCCACGGCCGTCCTTATGGGTCTGAGCGCGAGTGCCTGCGAGAAGCACATCAACGGGCACCAGAACAGCTCCGACACCAATCTGGAGGGCAGCAAGAAATAGGGGTGACGGCGCCCAAGCAGGCAAAGGCGATCGGGTTCAGCTGGCCTCAATCGCCTCGATCAAGCCGTCGCGCACCAGCACGGCAGCCTGCAGTTTCTCCACCAGGTTGTCGCCCACCCGCACCTCGCAGAAACTCTCAATCTGCCCCTGCTCGACGATCTGCTCCATCTCGAGTTCGCGCACCTGACGCTGCTGCTCGAGCATCTGGCGTTTCTGCTCATCCAGTTCAGCCCGCTTGCTGGCCACCTGCTCCTGCACCGACCCCACCTGCTCCTGCACCCGGGGGTCGAGGGGATTGGCGCTCTGGCGGCGAATCTCATCGATCAGCTGCTGGCCCTCCTGCTCCAGCTGGGAAAGCTGGCCATCGACGTTGGCGATGGCATTGCTGAGCTCGCGCTCGGCGTCCTCCTTCCAGCGGGGAGTCACCACTGCCCGCACGGTGATGCTGCGCTTGATCGTGAGGGTGGCGTCGGCCATGGGAAGTGCAAAGCAGCGCCCAGACTGTCAGCCAGGCGCACCTGGGTCAACGGCCGGTTGGCCGCACCTCAGCGAGGGCCGTAGATAGCGTCGATCCAGCGGGCATCCCGCTCAGCGATGCGATCGCGGCGCTGCTTGAGGGTCTGGGTGAGCAGGCCGTTCTCCAGCGTGAAGGGCTCCACCAGGGCGACGCCGGCCAGGCGCTCCTCAGGCCGGGAGCCGGGGCGCGAGGCCAGCAGCCGGTTGCACTCGCGCGCAAGGGCCCGCAACAGGGCGACATCGCCCAGATCGCCCGCCGCGGCGGCGAAGGCTGCCAGGGCCTCGGCCCTTGGCACCAGCAGGCCGCCGAGCTGCTTGCGGTCTTGCCCCACCACCATCACCTGCTCGATCAGGGGGCTGGCCACCAGGGCCTCCTCGAGGGGGCCGGGCTCGATGTTCTCGCCGCTGCTGAGCACGATCGTGTCCTTGGCCCGGCCCGTGAGCACCAGGGAGCCATCGGCCAGTAGCTGGCCCAGGTCACCGGTGTCAAACCAGCCCTCCTTGGCAAACACCGCCGCGGTGGCCTCGGGCTTGTGCCAGTAGCCAGCCATCACCTGGGGCCCCCGGGCCAGGACCCGGCCCCGCTGACCCAGAAGCAGGGGCATGCCGGTTTCGCTTTCCACGATCCGCAGCTCAGTGTCCGGCAGGGGCTGGCCGGCACTGCCACGGCGATTGCACCAGCTGCGGCGGCAGGTGAGCACCGGGCTGGTTTCGGTGAGGCCATAGCCCACGAGCAGCTCAATACCGATCGCCTCGAAGAAGCCATCCACGTGCAGGGCCAGGGAGCCCCCACCGCTGATCGCCGTGCGCAGCCGGCCACCCACCAGTTGCTGGCGCAGCTTGGGCCACAGCAGCGCCGCCGCCAGCCGGTGCAGGGGTCAGCGCAGCAGGGCCACCGCCGCCGCGCCCAGCCGCGCCGGCCAGCTCTCCGGCGTGAGGGTGAGATCCAGGGCCTGGCGGCGCCTCTGCCCGAAGGCGCGGCTGTTGGCCAGGGCAGCTCGCAGCAACCGCTGCCGCGACACCGGCATGGCCGCCAGGGCATCTTCGAAGCCGGAGAGCAGGGCCTCCCACAGGCGCGGCACGCTGATCAGATACTGGGGGCGCACCCGCTGCAGATCGGCGCGCAGCTGCTTGAGGGTGGTGTAGGTCTGCCGGCAGCCGCAGGAAAGCAGGAAGTATTCGGCGCTGCGCTCGTAGGAGTGCCAGATCGGCAGCACGCTCACTGCCCTCTCGCCGGGCCGGGGGGCCACGGCCACCCCCAGGTGGCGCAGCTGGTGTAGCAGGTTTGCCTGGCTCAGGGGCACGCCCTTGGGCTGCCCCGTGGTGCCGGAGGTGTAGAGGATGGTGGCGAGGCGGGCCCCATCCCGTGGCGGGGGCGGGGCCGGCCGGCCGCAGGCCAATGCCGTCGCCCCCCGCTCGAGTAGCTCGCCCCAGCCCAGGCAGGGCACCGCCGGCACCCCGTCGCCCCGCTCCCCCTCCAGCACCAACACGAAACGCAACCGGGCCCACACCTCAGCGGCGAGGGCGAGCTTGGCGAGCAGGGCCGCCGATTCCACCACCAGGCCGCTGGCACCGGAGTCTTCCAGGATGTAACGCAGCTCCTCGACTGGGGCGGCGCTGCCCCGCACCGCGTCGGCGGCACCGGCCCGCATCAACCCCTGGTCAACCTGGAGCCAGCGGGGGCTGTTTTCGGCGAAAAGGGCCACCACATCCCCGTCGGCCACCCCCAGGCCAGCGAAGGCTGCTGCGGCCTGCTCGATGCACTGGTGCAGCTGGCGGTAGCTGAACTGCTCAGGCGTGGCGGCGTGGGGGGCCTCCAGGGCCAGGGCATCGCCGTGGCGCTCGGCCAGCACGGGCCAGAGCTGCTCTAGCCCGGTGATGCCGCTCCAGTCGTCGCGCCGGGCCAGGGCGCGGCGATCGCGGCGGCTGCCACTCCAGTGGATCTCGGCGGGAGGGATGGGGTGGGCCACGGCGGTGGAATCGGTAGGGCTTGCCGCAGTGTTAACACCCCTGGGGCGCACGCCATCCTGCCTGGAAGGGGCCTATTCAGTGATTCTGCCGCCAGCGGCGCACCACCAGTTCGGGGCTCCGGTGCTCCAGATCCACCGCGGCATTGAGCTGTTGCATGGTGACGGCCGAGATGCGGCCCGCCAGGTTCTCCAGCACCGGCACCAGCTCCGGATGGCGCTCCAGGCTTGCGGCGTTGAACACGGGCACCGCGTCATAGGCGGGGAAGTAGTGGCGGTCGTCCAGCAGCACCTGCAGCTTCAGGGCGGGAATCAGGCCGCTGGTGCTGTCGCCTGCAATCAAATCCACCCGGCCGTCGGCCAGGGCCCGGTAGGTGAGGCCCAGATCCATGGCCGTAGGCGGCGCGGCAAAACGCAGGCCATAGCGGCTCGCCAGCCCCGGGTAGCCATCGCCCCGGTTGAGAAACTCGTAGCCGAAGGCGGCCCGCCATCGGCGGGCCGGCAGCACCGCCTGGCTGATGCTCCGGAGCCCGAGTTGCTGCCCCTGGGCCCGGCGGATCAAAATCGCAAAGGTGTTCTCGAAGCCAAGCGAGGGGAACATCCGCAGCCCGTAGCGCTCGGCGTAAAGCCGGCGAGCACGGTTCCAGAGGCTGGCGCGGTCGCTGGCGCCGGGGCTCGAGGGCTGCTTGAGGATCGCCGACCATGCCGTGCCGGTGTATTCGACGTAGCCATCGACCCGGCCCTGGCGCACGGCCTCATGGCAGAGAAAGGTGCTGCCAAGGCTGAATTCGCGCCGCACCTGGAGCGAAGTGTGCTCTTCAATTTCCTGGGCCAGCAGTTCACCGAGCAACTGCTGTTCGGTAAAACCCTTGGCCCCGATCACCACCGAGCCGGCAGGGCCTGGAGGGGCCAGCTGATGCCAGCCGAGGGCGATGGCAAGCAGGGCCGAGCCGAGCAGGGCCGCCGCCAGGACCCACCGCCGCCGGAGCCACTCCCGGAACCACTGCCATAGCCGTGGCCTTTGGAGGGGTTGCCGCGACCCCCGGGTTAGGTGTGTCTCGAGGGCTCCCAGACAAGCATCGGCAGCCAGGGCAATGGCCGCCGCCGGCAGGGCCCCGGCCAGCAGCAGGGTGTTGTTCACCGTGGCGATGCCCCGGAAGATGAATACCCCCAGCCCACCGGCACCAATCGCCGCGCCGATCGTGGCCACCCCCACGGAGATCACGGCAGCCACCCGCAGGCCCGCCATCAGGCTGGGCAGGGCCAGCGGCAGCTCCACGTAGCGCAACACCTGGCCGCCACTGAGCCCCAGGGCCTGCCCGGCCTGCTTGAGCCCGGGCGGAACCTGTTGGAGCCCGGTGAGCAGACCGCGCAGCAGGGGCAGCAAGGCGTAGAGGGTGAGGGCCACCACCGCCGGCGCGGAGCCAATGCCACCGAGCAGCGGCACGGTGAGCAGCAAGCCGAAGATCGCCAAACTGGGGATCGTCTGCACGGCATTGGCCAGCCCCAGCACCAGGCGGCGCCAGCGGGGGTGCGCCTGAATCGCTAGCCCCAGGGGCAGGGCGATCAGCAGGGCCAGCGCCACACTGGAAGCCACCAGAACAAGGTGTTCGCCGCTGCGAAAAATAATTTCCCTGGCCAGCTCAGCAGTCACAGCTTGAACACCTCCTCCTGGGGGCCAGGGGGCCGCAGCACCAGGCCAAAACGACTCGCAAAAGCCTCCAGCAATGGTCTGCGCAGCTGCTGGGAATTGAGCCCCGGTAGCCAATCCACCAGGCGCCCCACGCCGCGATCGCCCAGGCCGCAGGGCACCACCGCAGCAAAGCCAGCCAGGTTGCCGTCCACATTCAGGGCCAGGCCGTGCTGGCTGATCCAGCGCCGCGCCCCCACACCGATCGCCGCCACCTTGCGGCCCTCCAGCCAGACCCCGGTGAGCCCATCGATCCGCTCGCCGTGGAGATCCAGGCCTGCCAGCACATCGATTACCACCTGCTCGAGTTGGCGCAGGTACAGGTGCAGGTCAGCGCCGTGGCGCTGCAAATTGAGTACCGGATAGAGCACCAGCTGGCCTGGCGCATGGTGGGTCACCTCGCCGCCGCGGTCAATGCGATGCAGGGGCAGGGGCGGTGCGGCGGGATCGAAGCGCAGGAAGGCCTCAGAGGCGCCGCGGCCCAGGGTGTAGCAGGGCTCATGCTCGAGCAGGAGCACGGCGTCAGGGCCCTCGGGATAGTCCAGCAGCCGCTGTTGCAGTTGGCGCTGGAACGCCCAGGCCCGTTCAAACGGCAGCGGACCCGTCGCTTCAAAAAGGATTGCGTCGAGCTTGGGGCGCATCACCAACCGTTCTTAGCGTTGGAACACAAGAGCACCGGAGGCGTTCGCCAGCTGATGAAACTGCTGATCCATGGCCGCAATCTTGACGTCACCCCGGCCATCCGGGAGTACACCGAAACCAAGCTGAGCCGAGCCATTCACCACTTTGAAGGCCTCGTCAAGGAGGCCGACGTCCACCTGTCGGTGGCCCGCAACCCCCGGGTGCCACAGCAAACCGTCGAAGTCACGATGTTTGCCAACGGCACCGTGATCCGCGCCCAGGAGCGCAGCGACAACCTCTACGCCAGCATCGACCTGGTGGCCAGCAAGCTCAGCCGCCAGCTGCACCGCTACAAGGACCGCATCCAGGAACAGAGCCAGGGGCCCGTGCACCGCTCCGCCCGCGACGAGGAGGCAGGCGCCGCCGCCAATCTGCCGCCACCCGGCAGCACCCTGGTGGATGGCAAGGAGCCGGAACTGCCCAGCCCGGGCGTACGGCGCAAGTACTTCACCATGCCGCCGATGAGCCTCGATGACGCCCTGCACCAGCTGGAGCTGATCGATCACGATTTCTACGTATTCCGCGACTCAGCCAGCGGCCAGATCCAAGTGGCCTATCGCCGCAACCACGGGGGGTTCGGCGTGATCCAGGCCAAGGAGGCATGAGGGCAGAACGACCCGACCTGGCCCCCCTGATCGACCATGCCCTGCTGGACCCCCACCAGGGCACAGCCGCAATCCTGCAGTGCTGTTCGGAAGCGCGCCACTTCGGCTTTGCCGGGGTGTGCGTCGCCTCCCGCTGGGTGGCCACCGCCAGGAACCAGCTGCCCCGGGAAGGGAAGGGCCCTACCCCCCAACTGATTGCGGTCGTGGGCTTCCCCTTTGGAGCCGTGCCGGCAGGGGTGAAGCAGGCTGAGGCTGAGGCCGCGGCGGCAGCGGGTGCCGACGAACTCGACGTCGTACCCGATTTCGGGTCTTTGGCGGATCGCAGCAGCACTCCGATCCACGACGAACTCGCCGCGATCTGCGAGCTGGGCCTGCCGGTGAAGGTGATCCTGGAGGTCGGGCGGCTCGATCCCGAGGCCCTGGCCCTGCTGGTGGAGATCAGCATCGATGCCGGCGCCCGCTTCCTCAAGACCGGCAGTGGTTTCGGGCCGCCGGTGACCGTGGAGCAGGTAGGGCAGCTGCGGGATTTGGCCAGGGGGCGCGCGGCCATCAAGGCCTCCGGTGGCATCGCCAGCCTCGAGCAGGCCCTGGCCCTGGTGGAGGCTGGTGCCACCCGGTTGGGCACCAGCCGCGGCGTGGCCCTGGCCCAGGCGCTGCGGGGCTGATCCAGCCGTGCCGGAACAGAACCTCGAAGGTTTGGCCCTGAGCTGTAAGCCCCTCGGCGAAAACGACCGCCTGCTCACCCTGCTGAGCGAAGACCAAGGCGTGATCCGGCTTGCGGTGCCCGGGGCGCGCAAACCCCGCAGCAGCCTGGCCGCCGCCGTCCCCCTGAGCCACCTGAAGTTGCTGGTGGGCGGGGGCAGCGGCCTGCGGCGGGTGCGACAGCTGAAGGTGTTGCGTAGCTACAGCGGTTTGGCCCAGCAGCTGGAGGCCCTCGCCGCCGCCCAGGCCCTCAGCGAGCTCTGCCTGGCCCTGGTACCCGGCGATGCCCCCGCACCGGGAGTGCTGGCGGATCTGCTGATGCAGCTGGGCCGTCTAGATGCCCTGGTGCGGGAACGGGGCTGCGACCTTGAGGCCCTGGCAATTGCGGTGCAGGGCAGCGTCCACCTGCTTGCCCTCGGCGGCTACGCCCTGCCCCTGGGCCGCTGCGCCCGCAGTGGCGAGCCGCTTGAGCCCCCCGTGGGCAACTGGGACTGGCGCTGCAGCCTGATCCCCAGTGAGGGTCTGGTGATCGGCGCGCTCGCCGGCGCCCGGGTGGTGCTCAACGCCTCGGAGCTGGCCCTGCTGCAGCGGCTGCTGCGGCCCAACCTGCCCCGCCGGCGCGATGGCGAACTGATGGGGCCCCTGGCGGTGTGGCTACACCTGCTCGAGTTGGTGGAGCACTGGTGCCAGGAGCATCTGGGCCGCCGGCCCCGCGCCCTGAACATGCTGCGCTCCAGCCTCAGCACCAGCCCTGCGCCATCATGGAATTGAGCGGAGGTGCGGGCAAAATTGAGCGGCAGTTCTCGCACCACGGGCTTGCAGGGCGTACTGGCCCTGGCTGATTTTCGGCGTCTGTGGGTGGGCCAGATCTTTTCGCAGCTGGCCGACAAGTTCTACATCGTGTTGATGGTGTTTCTGATCGCCCAGACCTGGGTGAGGGGAACGCCGGAAGCCAATCCCGCCCTGGCTGAAGCCGCCTCGGCGATTCGCCTCGACCTGCCCGAGACCCGGGCCCAAATGATCACCCTGCTGGCCACGGGGATCTACGTGGCCAACACAATTCCAGCGATGCTGCTGGGCACGGTGGCGGGCGTCTGGGCCGACCGCTGGCCCAAGCGCTCGGTGATGGTGGCCTCGAACGGCCTGCGGGCTGCGCTTGTGTTGCTGGCGCCCTTCTGCCTAGTGCAGGAGCCCCTGTGGCTGGGCCTGAGCTGGGGCTACTGGGGGCTGGTGCTGATGACCTTCCTGGAGTCGGTGCTCACCCAGTTCTTCGCACCGGCCGAACAGGCCGCCATCCCCCAACTGGTGCCCTCAGACCAGCTGCTGGCAGCCAATTCCCTCTACCAGGCCACCAGCATGGCGGCCACGATCGTGGGCTTCGCCCTGGGCGACCCGATCCTGCGCCTGCTCCATCTGGGCCTGCGCCGCATCGGCATCGAAGGCGGCGAATTTCTGTTGCTACCCCTCTGTTACGGCCTGGCGGCTGTGGCGATTAGCCGGATCCGCTGGCAGGAGCAACCCCGGGCCGCCAGTCGCAGCTCGGTGTGGCAGGAAATCGGCGAAGGCCTCCAGGTGCTGCGAGAACGGCCGCGGGTACGGGGCGCCATGGTGCAGCTGGTGCTGCTCTACAGCCTCCTAGCTGCCCTATATGTGCTGGCGATCAGCCTGGCCGCGGCCATCCCGGGCCTGGGCCCCACCCAGTTCGGCACCCTGCTGGCGATGAGCGGCTTGGGCCTGGCCATCGGCGCCCTGGCAGTGGCCCAGCTGGGTCAGGGCCTCAACCGCCGCCGCCTGGCCGCCACGGGACTGGGCACCATCGGCTGGAGCCTGGTGTTGCTGGGCCAATTGCGCGGCAACCTCGTCTTGACCCTGTTGCTTTGCGGGATGCTGGGGGTGGGCTCGGCCCTGCTGGCGATCCCGGCCCAGACAACCATCCAGGAGCAGACGCCGGAGGACTTGCGCGGCAAGGTCTTTGGCCTGCAGAACAACCTGATCAACATCGCCTTGAGCCTGCCACTGGTGCTGGCGGGCGCGGTGGTGAGCCGCTACGGCCTGCTGCCGGTGCTGTGGGCCCTGGCTGCCATCGCCCTGCTAGCAGCCCTGCTGGAGCGTCCGTGGCAGCGCTGTTAGCGTGAAATGCCGAATGCGCGCGCCCCGGTGGTCCACATTGCCTGGCTGGGCAAAAAAACCCCGTTCTGCGGCAACGTCACCTACGGACTGAGTACCACCCATGCGCTGCGCAGGCGGGGCCACGGGATCAGCTTCATCCACTTCGATACCCCGCCTGGAAGCCTGGCCCGCTCCGCTGATGGCCTGCCAGAGGTTGAGAATCAAGGCGACAGCAATGGCGGCGGCCCCGAGGTGGCCCTGCCCTATCTGATGAAATCCCAGGTGTACACAATCCCGTCCCTGGGGGCCCAGCGGGAGCTGCGCGAATCCCTGGAGCGGCTCAAACCCGACCTGGTGCACGCCAGCCTCACCCTCTCTCCGCTCGATTTCCGCCTGCCCGACCTCTGCCAGCAGCTCGGACTGCCCGTGGTGGCAACCTTCCACCCGGCCTTCGATGCCAGCCTGCGCAACCTGTCTGCTGGCACCCAGCAGCTCACCTACCAGCTCTATGGGCCCACCCTGGCCAAATTCGACCGGGTGATTGTCTTTTCGGAGCTGCAGGCCGAGATGCTTCAGCGCCTGGGGGTGCGGCCCGAGCGACTGGCCGTGATCCCCAACGGCGTCGACACCACCATGTGGCGGCCGGCATCGCTTGCCCCCACCGCCAGCCCCGAACTGCAGGACCTGCGCCGGCGCTTTGCCGGCCGGCGCGTCTTCCTCTACATGGGCCGGGTGGCCACTGAAAAAAACGTGGAGGCCCTGATCAAGGCCTGGCGGCTGGTGCGCCCGGCGGGCTGCGTGCTGGTGATCGTGGGCGATGGCCCCCTGCGCAGCTCCCTGCAGGCCACCGGCGCCGAACCAGACCTGGTGTAGTGGGGCTACGAACCCAGCTTGGAGCTGCGGGTCGCCTTCCAGCAGCTGGCGGAGGTGTTCCTGCTGCCCTCGCTGGTGGAGGGGCTGAGCCTGGCCCTGCTCGAAGCCATGGCCAGCGGCACGGCCTGCGTCGCCACCGATGCCGGCGCCGATGGCGAGGTGCTGGAGGGGGGTGCGGGCATCGTGATCAGCACCCAGGGGGTCACCACCCAACTGCGCACCTTGATCCCGGTGCTGCGCGACCAGCCGGTGCTCACCGCTGAGCTGGGCCGTCGGGCCAGGGCGCGAGCCTTGGAGCGCTACACCCTGGAGGGAAACATCGACGCCCTTGAAGTGCTCTACGGCCAGCTGGTGCCCCAGGGTTCACTGGTGGCCTGAGGCCAGCTCCCGGCAACAGGCCGAAAAAGCCGCGGCAGGATCGGGCGCCGCCGTGATCGGCCGACCGATCACCAGCTGGCTGGCACCGGCGGCGACGGCCTGGGCGGGCGTCAGCACCCGCTGCTGATCCCCATGGGCCGCTCCAGCCGGGCGAATGCCGGGAGTCACCAGGGCAAAGGGCTCGGGGTGGGCAGAGCGCAGGGCAGCCACCTCCAGCGGTGAGCAGACGCAGCCGCCGATGCCGGCCGCTGCGGCCAGCCGAGCCAGCCGGGGCACGTAGGCGGCAAGCGGCTCCCCAATCGCCAGCTCAGCAGCAAAACGGGCCTGCTCCCAGCTAGTGAGCACCGTCACCGCCAGCAGGGTGGGGGTAGGCAGGCCCACCGCCGCAGCAGACTCCAGCGCCGCCGCCTGGGCCGCGCCCAGGGCCTCGGTGCCGGCGCAGGCGTGCACCGTGATCAGCTCGGCGCCGAGCCGGGCCGCACTGCGACAGGCGCCGGCCATGGTGGCCGGGATGTCATGGAACTTGAGATCCAGGAACACCCGCTTGCCCTGATCGCGCAGCTGCTGCACCACGGCTGGCCCGCCCGCCACGAACAGTTCCAGGCCCACCTTCACCCAACACAGCTGCGGTACCGCCGCGGCAAAGGCCAGGGCCTGCTCCGGCGCCATGCCATCGAGGGCCACGATGATTCGGTCGGTGGGCTCGGGCAAGGGCCGCCAGCAGCGTGGCTGCAGGTTAGGGAGCGCGTCGTCCAGGCGACATCGCCATGGCATCAGGACTGCACCAGGGGGCCGATCCCCCCGCCCAGGCTGGTTTGGCGCAAGCCGTGGCCATGGCCTTCTCCGAGTCCACCCCCCTGCCGGTGACCCTCAGCCTGGAGCCTGCCCCATGCTGCCCCCTGCCTGGCTGGCACCCCATGGGCGATGCCGTCATCACCATTCCCTGCAGTTCCGGGGATGCAATAGCTGTCCAGACCCCGAGCTGGGAAGACCTGCTAGGCAGCCGCTAGCCCGCGACCAGGCGCCGGAAGGTCTTCTTGCCCAGCTGCAGCACCTTGCCGGCGAGGGCTTCAGGGCCGGCGAACTCCTGGTTGGGATCGGCGAGCTTTTCGCCGTCAAGCTTGACGCCGCCGCC
>Ga0114918_10003217_pt1 | contig 14475 bp, 19 predicted proteins | sample LantaG_FD_87015 | JGI IMG/M metagenome (GOLD analysis project Ga0114918, IMG submission 87015) | Deep subsurface microbial communities from Baltic Sea to uncover new lineages of life (NeLLi) - Landsort_02402 metaG | ecosystem: Environmental > Aquatic > Marine > Oceanic > Sediment | place...
GATGGTATTGCTGCTGGTACTGCTGGTCGATTTGTAAAAGCGGCCACTGTTGCAGGCAAGTCTGTGCCTCGAGCCATGGCCAAGGAAGCCTTGGTTCAAGGGGCTCTTGGTTCAGGAGGTGAACTCTCTGGTCAGATTCTATCTGGCGACCCTATTCAAGCAAGAGAGATTCTGCTAGAGGGCTTTGCAGAACTAGGTCCCGCTGCGCCAGGTATTGCCTACAACATGGTGAAGGCGAAGGGTATGTCAGTATCCGAACGCGATTATGCAACATGGGCCCAGTCTCAGAATCAAAGAACTCTTTCTGCCACGACACCAATAGCCATGGCTGCAAATGATGGCGCTATTTCTAGGATTGATGCTGACATTCGTGAGCTCCAGAGAGGGTTAAGTAATCAGACAGACCCTGTCGTTAGGGATGCTACCAAGAAATCATTAGCTGAACTACGGCAAAAGAAATATGAACTCTTGCTAGAGACACAAAAAGACCTTGTGTCCTTGAGTCAGGAAGCCATGCAGGAGGCGTCTGGTCTTACGACAGAAATTTTAGCCGGTGCTGATGCCATTAAAAATGGAAATCTTTCTCCATCAGAACAAGTCGCTGTTGAGAAACAGATGAACGAACAAGGGGCTAGGCTTACTGAGTTAATCAACCAACAGCGCCAAAAAACTGGCGCTCAAACAGTTACTCCAGATGATACAAAAGAAGGGCAGCAAGTACCGGGTGGTGAGCCAGTCGGGACGGAACCTGGGGGAGTACCCCAGCCGAGAACAAGCTCAGCGCAGACTCAGGCAGGTGGAATTCTTCAAGCACGTGAAGCCGAGCAAGCGACGGGGGTAACCCGTCATGCTGCGCCACAGGCTAAGCCTCGCGCACCACGCACCATTTCTAACACAGTAAGCAGAGCACGTAAGGCATACAAAAGCAAGGGCTTCTTGAACTTGTTTGATTCATACGACGCAACCATTGCTCGCGAATTGATGGACACCATGACGCCCGGACAGCGGATGGTCATGGATAAACTCATCCTCGCTTCAGAGGCCTATCGCAAACTGAACCCAGATGCTACCCATTTCAATGTGGGCTTCGGCACAAAAGGATATAAGAATGCCGGCAAGGATGCTGGCTTCCGAGATGTCTCCGGAACAGCGGGTATTACAGCCGCAACACGTGGAGGTCGTAAGCCTGGAAAGATTCTTGCCCTGAACTTTGACTTAAAGCAGAAAGAATCAAAGACAGGCCGAGGTTATTCCGACCGATACACTCCAGTTGGTACGGCGTACCATGAGGTGATGCACAATGTGTTTTCCACTTACTTTGATAAGAACCCCGTTGATTTCAATCAGTTCCGTAAACTTGTCATCCGCCGACTCAAGGAGTCTGATGCAAAAGAACTGAATGACTTTGCAAACCAGTATGAAGAGCGCGAGATGGTCTCTGCTGGGGCGTATCGTTCTGAGGAGTTCATGGTTCAGTTGGGTGCACTGCTCGCCAACCAGCGTGTTGAGTTCTCCCCTTCGCTGTTAGAAGGGATGAAGGCGTTCTTAAACTCTATCGTCAGCAAGATTACTGGTGGTAGCGTACAGATTTTTGAAGACGCTGCCCTTGCGAAAGACATCGCTGCTTATATGGAGGGCATCGGTCAGGCTATCCGGACCGGCTCTGACATCTCACAGGTTAAGATGTCTGAACGCCTGCAGTCAGAACGATTCAAACGAGCTGAAGCAACTGTTGAGTTTGACGAGGATGGGAATGTTATTGGCGGTGAGGAGTCTCGCAATCTAGCGGGCCAGCCTGAACCAGAATCGTACGAGCGCCAACTCGACCCACTGGAGAAGATGATGTCCGTACTAAACCCGAAGCTATCAGAGATGGGCGCTCGCCTTGAGAAGTTGTTTGGTATGGAGCGCCTTCGTGATTACAACCGTAAGATTCTGCAAGCTCTTGAAGTGTCGGAGTCTATGAACATTCAGCACATCAACCGAATGTTCCTTGCTCTACAGCGGATTCGCAAGGCAATGAAGCCGTTGTCTGAAGAGCAACGTACTCGCGCATATGAATTGTCAGATACATTCTTGTATGCCGAAGACAAAGGTGCGCGTGATGCGGCAGCACAAGAGTTGGTTAACTCATTCCCGGAAATTGCAAAAGACCTCTCTGTTCTAGCGGCCATCCGCACATCTCTCCAAGAGAACATGGTTAACAGTCCGGCCTTCGACATCTTAAACGAAGACCTTAGGACTACCATTAAAGATTCTGCTGGAAAGTACGGTACTCGTACCTATCGTCTGTTTACAGATGCCGCCTTCAAGGTGGACCCTGAGTTGCGTAAGGCCGCCGAGAAAGCCCTTGTAGAGGGATACATCTTTGAGGAGGCTAACAATCTATATGAGGAAGGAATCACCGATGAGCAGGAGCAAGAGATGATATCCATGGGTCTTGACCCCGAGGATATTGATTCATATATCATGCTTGTTGAATCAGACAAGAAACTGATATTTAAAATCAAGAAGAAGGTTCAGGACAAGCTTCGCACACTAGAAAGCCTATCTGCTGCAAAGCGTGGTCAAGCCGGCGGACTTACGGGGGACCCATCTCTTGGCCAACTGCGTGTACCAACAAAGCAGTTCAGACAAAAGAAAGACTTACCCATCGAGCTTCGCAAGATGATGGGTGAAGAGACCGACCCATTCGTTCGGTTCTCCCATACTGTTTCCAACCTAGCCAACATCACTAGTCAGTACACGCTGGTCAACCGCATCAATGAGATTGCGCAGTTAAGCGGCATGAGTAACTTGATTATCACCAAGTCGTTCTGGCGTGGTCTTGAAGAGAATACATTAAACCTGCGTCAACTTGATGACATCGGTAAGCAGATGGGCCTAATCCCTGCAACGTCTAGCATCAATGCTTGGATGACAGAGAATGGATATGGAACCAAAGACGAGGCTGCGCTTGCGTTGCTTGATTACTTCCGAGAGAACTACACTAAGATTGCCGAGCCCAAGTCTCCGATGAACGGCAAGGCTGTACGCAATGACTTTGTTAGCCAACTCAAGTTGACTCCAATGTATCAGTCGGACAGTAAGTTCTGGCAAGGATACTACAACTTGTTGCTTCAGATGCGCCGTGTTCGCGTACTATATAACCTACCAACGTGGCGCAAGAACATCATGGGTGGTTGGTACTTCTTGACAGCCAATGGCGTGATGCCATACAACGAAGAACGAGGAGGCTTTACCGTTATTCAAGACCTTCGCAATCGCTTCAAGAAAATGAAGGAGGGAGAGCTTGACCCAGAGATGGAGGTTGTCCTTGACAAGATGGGTGCGCTTGGCTTGCTTGGTGCTTCACCTAACTATGGAATGCTTGGTGACATCAACCAATCATACTACGATATGATGACAGGCGTAGACCCTAATGATGCATGGGGTTGGTTGCCTCAGCAAATGCAGAAGGCACAGCGTGAGCTGAGTGTACGTCAAGCTCGTATTGCTTATCAGTATGGTTTCATTGACGACTACACCAAGATGATTGCTTACCTCTCTAAGAGAGAGAACTTTGCAAAGCGATTAGCATCTAATCCAGATGGTCGTTCGTATTCACAATTGAATCCGGCAGAACAACAGGAAGTTGACCTCGCTGTTTCTGAGCGCATAAAGCAGAACATGCCCACGATGTCGCGCATTCACCCTTCCTTCCGTCAGTTATTTAAACTCCCGATGGGTGACTTCCTTTCGTTCCGCGTTGAAGCCTTCCGTAGTTTTTACAGCATCTATGATAATGCGGCTAAGGATATTCGTGAGGCTATGACCAACGAGAATCTTAGCGAATCGCAGCGCAAGGCGTACTTGCTTGACGGTGTTAAGGCGTTGTCCATGGGAATCGGCATGGCATCCCTTTCAACAGCGGGATACGCCGCACTTACTGGCATGCTTCTCGACGACGACGACGAACGAGAGCTGGCAGAACAAGTACGTGGTGTCAACTACCTGTTGCCCGCATGGATGGTTGGCTCTAATATCCTTGCTGCTGACATGAGTGAAAACGGAAAGATTCGTTTCATCAACATCAGTTCGGAAGACCCCTATGATGAAATGCAGGGATTGATATACGGAAGAAAGGGTGTGTCAAAGAACGATGCCATAGCATCTATCCTTAAGGACTTTACAAACCCTAACCTTGCCATGGGTATGTTGTTCAACCTGTTGCAGGGTCGCAACTCATATGGCCAGCCCATTGTCAACAACCAAGATGCAAACTGGTTTAACCGCTGGGTAGTAGGTAGCACATTGAGCGACTGGTCCAATGCCTATGGTTCTTATGTATTTAAGGAGACATTCCTGCCTCCCAACATCAACTATATTACTCGCGAATATCGTAAGCGCATGAAGCAGGCAGAGGAGAATCCAGATATTGAACTTCAGCCACTAGAAACAGCAGCAGAGTTAAGCACCGCTGTTATCTTCCGTGACTATCCTGTTGACATTGCCAAGCAATTCTACTACAACATGGAGGAGCAGAACTTCCGCACTCCATATGTGGACCTTAACGAAGGAGAGAAGGGCAACCGTCAAGCGCGTCTTGATGAAATCAAAGAGGCTTATAATTTCGTATCGAACTACGCTGCCAAGTTTAACAACTTTGAACTGACCCGCAACGTGATTAACACGATTGAAAATAAGTTCTCTAATAGTCCGGCAGAGAAGATGTATATTCTTTACGACATAGACTTACCGGATTGATTTGTAACTTTGCACGCCAAATGAAATCACGATGCTTCACCCTGCTTTTTGTCACCCTTATACTTTCTGGGTGCTCTCCCGAATGGCTGCTCAAGCAAGCAATCAAGAAGGACCCAACGCTGTTAACGACGACGACGATAACTGTCACGGACACGGTTGTTACCGACCCGATTGTTGTCAGGGATACGGTCATCACATCGCAGGTGGACACGATAGAAATAGTGAAGGACAAGTTCCGAGTGAAGATTATGCGCAGCTACGACACCCTAACAATCGATGGAGGTTGTGACAGCGATACTATTGTACGCACTATTCAAGTACCTATCGAACGTGTCGTATACAAAGAGGAGCACAAAATATTCCGTTGGTCCTTCTACCTATGGGTCGTCGTCGCCTTCGTCGCGTTCGTCTATGCGCTGCTGAGAAAGGGAATCATTCCCTGGTAGTTTCCGCATCTTATTGGTATAGATATAGTCAACAAGCCGCAGTGCAGCGGACACATCTTCTTTTATAAAACCAATAGCATTATTGCAGTGGTAACATAGCAGACCACGGACATCTCCGCTGTCGTGGCAGTGGTCAACGACCGTCTTCTTGGGGAGCAATGTATCATTACATACTGCACACTTCCTGTCTTGGAAGATGAGCATTTGTTCGTACTCCTCAATGGTGATGTTGTATCTGCTCTTAAAGTTTTGCTCTCTCTTCCATTCTTTTTGGCACGACACGCAGTACCCGGCTGGATATCCACTCCTTAGGTTAGCGTTCTTAACCTCTTGGGGAGTCATTGTGGTATCGCACCGCTTGCAGTTCACAACCCCTTGAGCCTTTCCTTGTTGAGTTGATGAATGTCGTAGTGCTGTAGGCAGTACTCATGCAGCGCATGGCCAAGGTCTTCAGCTTGCGCGAGTGTCATATTCCTTACTGCATCTCGCCATTCTGCCGGAGATGAACACAGCAGTCCTGTCTTTCCGTGTATGATGGACTGTTTGTATGGTGTGGTATTACTAGCGATGATGGCCGTCTTCGTGTAGCCAGCTTCTACAACTTTTAGTTCTGACTTGCACCTGTTGAATCTAGTGTTCTGCAATGGAGCAAGTGATACATCAAACTTCTTATACAGCGAACCATACTCATGTATAGGTAGCGGTTCCATGGTATACTTAGCCTTGAGTATCTCCTTGTAGTCCATGAGCCCCACCGTATACAGTTCGTAGTCCTCGAATGTCATGCCCATCATTCGCAAATCATCCGAGTGTCCGTTAGCTCCAAGGAATCCGAATCTTACAAGGCCACTCTCGTTGGGTTCTTTTTCTATCTCTCGCCACTGTTTCTCCTTGGAGTAGACCGTGTTTGGTATGATGCGGATAGGTACTTCCTTTCCTTTGAGAACCTTCCGCATACGCTCTCCTAGGTACACTGACGGCGTCCATATCTCATCCGCTATACCTATGGTACCTAGGATGTGCTTGCTCTCTACCTTCTCGTAGTACTTGCGAGCAGGATTGTCCTTTGCTAATTCCCAAAAGTCATCGTTGTCAAGTATCAACTTAACATTGTTCTTGACCAAGAACTTTTTGAATTCTTTGTGGTTAGATACAGAGCATCTTCGCGATACAACAAGCGCAGATACGGACGTCAAGTCCCACTCTTTCATCTCGTTGAAGTTCTCAAAGAAATGAACCATCAATCCGTTCTCTTCTTTGATTCTTATGAACGGAGTCAGTAGACGGTGGTAGTTGATTCCGTTAAGGCCATCAAGGTATATTAGCGTCATCGTCGTAGAACTCCAATAGGGCAGCACGAATCATGTCAAATTCCATGTCGATGTCCCGCTTGTATTTTCTTATGGTATTGTGTAATCTCTCCGCATCCGTTCTTGGATTGCCTCTCTCATCGTGAAGCGATTCATAAAGAGCTGTCGCTGAGTGATGCATGCGAGACGTGGCTAGGTAGTATGTCTTACTCAATGATTCTATATCCATGCCCCTTTATTGTCGCTAAAAATTTGTCCTTCTCTACTTGGTCATCGTACCTGGTCGATTGCTCCGTAAAATATTTAGGAGTATCATCATCAAGGTAGCCGTGATTTCGTAGATAATCAACAAGAAATTTAGCACAACATATAGCATTGTCAACATCATAGCGACAATTGTAGCGAACATGAATCGCACATCGGTCCACATGGAATTTGTCAAACGATTCAAGCGCACCTTCAACTGCCTTCCAGTAATTGGCTTTATGTTTTGCGCGTACTGAGTAGTGGCGTCCTGCATAAAACTGGTTAAGAGACGGCGGCTTCGGTAGTATAAGTGTAATCTCTTGGTAATCATCTTCTTGCACACCTACTAATGTAGGTCAATAAGTTTAGTATTCAAAGCAAGTGGCGAAAAACTTTTTGTACCTGTACCAACAACTGTAAACCCGGTGCGTGATGCGTTCATCTGAAGTGTCACCGGCTCGTCGTATGGGCTTGGGCTACCGCCTGTCTCCTGGTTACGCATCTTGCGAACGTGTATCTCCATGCGCGAACGTATGTCGTGGTCAGGCGCCTGGACCTTCCGGTGGAACGTGATAAACGAATCAGAACGGTTGGCCCACTTGCCCCCACCTTCGCTGTCTTCTGCAAAGGGAGCAACGGGAAGACCATCCATACCCTTGCGGCGTATCGCTTCTGTAATGGCGTGGGTGTTAACCCATACCGCCATGTTGTTCTTATTAGAAAAGGTAAGGAACTCTGATGCTGCCTCGTAGTGGTACTCGTGGGTAGACATCTGCGCCGATGCCTTACCCATAGTAATCTTCAGTGAATTGTATGGGTCAATGAGGAAGCCATCGTATTTCTCTTGGCGTATCAGTTTCTCTGCAAATACAATCAGGTCTGTGTAACTGTATACCTGCTCGTTACTGATGATGGTGAAGTGTTTGTTCACCCACTTGAAAGAGGCAACCCTTTCCTCGTAGTGCATTTCATCAATCCGAATGTCTACTAAAAATTCCATCAGCCTCATTTTAACAGCGGCTGTTTTGTTTTCCGATGAATAAATAATCCAACGCCATCCATGCAGCACTGACGCTGTGACCATCAGGTACAGCGCCAAGGTTGTCTTGCCAACATTACTATGCCCATTTATGATAGTGAACTCTCTCTTGAACAAGAAGTACCTATCCAATTCCGGCATGCCTGTTGTCAGGCCCCTGGGTATTTCCCCCTTAGCGAATCTTTCAATCCATGATTGGTCGTTATCATCTGAAGAGATGAAGGACATATCTCCATCAAGGATAAGCATCTCCCTCTTGATGCGCTGCTCATCATCAATGACCTCTCGTATGGGCATCATCCGCCCCTGAGATATGCCGTCCGCAATAGTTCTCTTTGCTAACTCAAGGTCATCAACATCTCTGTTTGATACCTCTCGGAGCATGATGCGAACCGCCTCGTCCTCTTCCATGCGGCCAGCTGCTATGTAGCCACCACAAAGGACGGCTGCTCGCAGTAGGGTGAAGTGCTTCTCTCCATCGGAAGCCTTGCGTATCATGTGGGCTATGATGTCTATCTTCTCATAGTCCGTTTGTACCTTCTTCTGAACCACCTCCTCAACGGGGGTGTTCTCTTTAAGCATGTGGCCAAAGACCTGGCTATCCTCCTTGAGGATAAGGTCTGGGTCATAACTTTCAAAGCAAGCACGCGATTCATTGATTCCCGAAGGGTCAACCTCCAGGCCGTAGTTCCTTTCAAAGTATACCTGTAGTGCACGGAAGTGGTCGCGGTGTCTCTCGGTATTGCTTATACGAACAAGCGCCTTTAGTCCATCTCCAGAGGGTGATGTCCAGCATGCATACACGTAGTCATCCGTACCCAACAGCGCCTTGTAATCGTCCACATCAATGTGGTCGAAGTCAAGGATGACAAGTCCGCTGTGCCCTTCGATGTCTCCATCCTTTCTGCTTGAGAAGATGCCAGAGAAAAGTGCAACCGGTAAGTTCTTCTTCAGAGAACTGTCGCCCTTTCGTATTTTTTCAATCGTCTCCTTGCTTGTACCGTTTGTGATTCTGTCAAAGACAGTAGACAGCGAGACGTAATGAGGCTTGGCTGTGTCCTTAATGGAGGCGAACATCGTTACCTTCTCATCCAAATTCATGTGCATAATTATCTTCTAGATAAACTGATGAAACTCCAATCTGTTTTTGCTCTATGATTTCATAGATGCGTAGGCTCAAGATGCGCGAAGCACCGCGCACCTGTGATTCAGCAAATTCAATCGCCTTCTTGTCGCGGTTCAGGTGGGATAGTGTTTTGGCACGAGATACAATCTCCACGCCCGACTGCCTAAATGGCGTGGGCTTCTGCTTTCCCCTTCCTGGTTTTAAGTACACGACCTTGACGATATAATAATATATCGCTTGAGGTTGTGTCATATCTGTTCCGCCTCTATAACTTTCTGCTTGTTCCAACTTGGGTAGTCATCTACCATCATAATGAGTCGGTACTTATACCCTTTTAAATCGACGCTGTCAACCAAGAAATAATCATCAAGTAAATCCCTACCTGCATCATACGACTGTGCGTAATGCTCGTGCATACGGAATGGTTTGTCTAATACGTATGAGATGTAGTCTTGATGTCTATTCCATTGATGCAATGCAGTGCAGTGATTCAGCCCGAACTTCGCGCCAAGGTCTTGAAATGTTACGTTTGTTCTAGTTCGCATGTACGACCATATCATAGCCCTACATTCTACGACCTTACGGTTGCGGCTCTTTTGATATAGTTCCGCCTCGTTTACCTCGCATATGTTGGAGAATACTTCAATCGTCTTGCTAAACACATGCGATTCTTCTACGTGTCTGCGTATTCTTGCTCTCACTTCACGTGCTTTTTTTAATCTTTTACTTTGTGACATGTGTGTCGAGTGTAATGTTTCTTACAATTACGTTGTTCTCAATCCTTCGGACAAATATTCTTGCTTGTTGCTCGGTAGAGAAACACTTACATCTCTTCTCCCATCTGCCTGGCTTCTGCCCTTCATTCCAAAACAGTTCATAGTATACTCTCATCGTGGTTTGGTATTAAAATTTTCATTGTAATACTTCTTAGCGTCGGCATAACTTCCGTCCGATATGTAGCCACGATGGTGGGCGTTGATGATTGTATTCTTCTCCGCCTCCAACCATTCATCTTTGGTCTTTAGTATGCCTGCTATGATGCTGTTGGTGTCGCCATCAAGCATCGTATTATTGATGGTCTCAAGCCTACGGAACAGCAGTTGCATTGGAGTTTTCATTAGTACCTCTCGTAATAAACTCCACCGCCTACATCAAGGTTCTCGTCCGGACCAAAGTATACCCATGCCTCCATCTCGAGTTTGTCGTATCCGTCCTCTAACAGGATAAACTTTCTGCGCTTACGCCTATACCAATCAGGATGTCCCTCTAATATGTCAAGTCTGTTTAGCATGTCTTGGTCAACGAGATATATCTCTACCTCCACATTGTATCCTACGTTTGGCTTGTTGATTAGAAAGGGTAGCCCCCAATTCCTAATGACCAATGGATACTTGTTCTTTGTCTTGGCGGTTCCTACGAACATCGCCTCACTTAACAGCGGATGATTGCCCTTACCCCTCTTGAGGGTTCCGTAAACGGCAACGGCTTGGTTTAGAAGATTGGATTGTTTGGTATGATTACCTTGTCCATCCAATTTTGTACTCCCTCTTTTGTCCCCGAGAAAACTATCGCTCCTCTTCGTGATAACTGCCATTTGTTTTTGCTTTTATTGAAGGTTATGTTGTAGTTATTTGAAACGCTGTTTTTCTTGCTGTTCACTTTTGTTTTTCTTTTTCCATTCTACATACATCTTTGCTGCCATCGCTAACCGTTGCGGCTTGAATGTATAGATGCTACGCAAGCGAGCGTTCGCTATGCGCATGAAGTGTTCCATCTCTTTCATTACAATAAAGATTCGGCTCGTATTAAAACGCCAAGCGAAGTATTCTCATCCCCACCAGGAACACCTATTGCCTCATGCTTTGTTCGGCACAAGTGCTTTAGGCGTTCCGTTGGGATGGTGATGAAATACATGATGTCCTCCTCTTCTACCGTTACATCTTCATAACGATGTCGCAGTCCGTATTCGGAGGCAGCAATGAGAATCCAATAGTCAGCTTCAGTGTTTGCGATGCCCGATGCTTTGCCCCGGCTCTGATACTCAATGTAAAAGTTGCCAGTATTATGCACACCAAAATCCATCTTGACCTCCACGGTTCTGCTTGTCAGCAGTTGGCCGATGATTATTTCACTCATCTGTCCGATGCGTAGGTCGTACCTGAAGTCGCTATTGTATTCCATTAGAAGGGCAGGTCTGAATTAGACGCTTCTACCTTTCTGTTTGCGTTACTCTTTGAGTACTTTGAGTTGTCCGCAGCACGAGGATTGAACACAGACATGAAGGCACCGCCATCTTTCTTAATGACCATGTCAATGTTGACATTGCCAGAAGATGTAGCGTACTTCTTCAGTTCATCAAGTTGTTCAATCTTGAATGACAGCGGGTACTTCTGTACTCCCGAGTCGTAGGATTTCAACTCTCCTACATAGCCAATGTAGACATCTTTTTTGTCCATTGCTTTTGATTTAAATTTCCCCTTGTACATAAAACTTGGATGACTCTCTGTTGGTCTCACAGTAATCTTTGATTACCGAGATAGCCCTGGTCACCTTTCGTCTGCCGGAGTCAAGGGTTTCCTCCGATGCTTTGTATGCGGCTGGCAAGTAAGGGTATGCCTTCTCTTGCGCCACCCAATAGAAATCTTTAATACCGAATGCGAGGGTGTACAGATAGGCTTGCACATCATAGTCAAGCCAGTGTACGTCCCTGCGGAATCCGCTAACGCTTCGCGTTGTCTTTAGGTCTGTAATGAATCCATCACCAAGCACATCAAGGAATCCGCGCACGGGAATTTCCTCGCCATCAATCTCTAATTTCTGATGGAACTCTACCTGGTATTTACCCTGCAAGTAAATGTTTAACACACCGCAGTCATCAAGCCTGGTAATCATGTCAATGGCTTGCTGATAGTCCTCCATTGAAAGCAACTCCTTCCCTTCGGATACGGTTTCTTTCCACTCCTTGTATTGATTGGTAGCCCTTGGGTTCTTCCCGCCTATCTCTCGAGTAATCTCTTCGTCATCAAGTACATAGAAGCGTTTGTCAAATTCATCGGGCGTAAATAGTAGCACATCGTATGCGCTACCAAACGTAAGGGCTTGCGACTCCTTGCGCAACTTGCCCTTCATGTACAGTTCAAACAGCGCCATGTCCTGCAAGGCGTACTTGATGGAGGAGTAAGAAAGGTAGGGCTTACCTGTCCTCTCTACTATTACATTGAACCAACTCATCAGATTACCTCTGCAAGTTCACGCAGTTTGTCCTGACCAAGTTCACCCTTGTACTTGGCGACAACCTTATCGTGTCGTTCCTTTCGCTCGGGTTTGTTCTTCCCTTCCTTGATGTACGCAACGGCTTTGCTGAACACATCTGCGTCAGCTGGCAGGTCTTGCTTGGCGATAGCCATCTCTACCTCTTCGGCTGATGCAATGCTATCCTCCACACCGATGCCCAAGAAACCAAGACAGCGGCCAACGGCACTCGTCTCGCAGTTCTCCACATAGGATGTCTTGTTAATCATTGAAGACGTGCGGTCCTCTTGCGCCATGCCTTGCGCCACAATCTTACCTTCCGAGTTACGGATGGTAGCACGCACAACACAGGACGCCTCATCAAGGTGGAGCAGTTCTGTTTCAATGCTAAAGCCCTGGTATTCAGGTAGTTTGCGGAACGCAATGATGCGCTCATTGACAAGGACATAATCTTTGCCCTTGATTTTCATGGTCTTTAATTGGTAAGCCATATGTATTGAATTAAGATTTGGGTTTCGCTAATGTACGCTGTTTATTTTGAATGAACAAATCCTTGTTTATTTTTTCATAGCCTTTGTCCATCTCTCGTGTGTTCGCGTAATGGATGTTGCGTATGTACATCATCCAATCTCCGTATGACATGCGTCTTTTCATTCTTTAATTGATTCAAGTTTCTTTATTAGTTCCTTATCGGTTACAAGACTGCTTTCGCTATACCATTCCGAAGAGTTGTGCCACCCTACTTCGTATGTACCCATGTTGTTCTTGTATTCCTCCTCCAGGTATACGTACTGCTCGTATACAGACGAGCCATCAGTGGATGAGGGTACATCTGTTTCAAGGTAGGCATGGTATTTAAAATTTGGAACGTCCCATTCGACATTGCTTATGCATTCTCCATCTTCAAAGATGTGCTGACCTCCGAACCCCTGCTCTTCTTCCCATGTGTAGTCCGCTTCTTTTAGTTTAGACAGCAACTCACCCATGATGTCACTCGAAATAGGTGACCATGCGCTCTGAAATCGTAGCATTAGGTCATCACCTACGACATCATACTGAATGTCGCAGTCGCCCCACTTGGTTCCCCAGTATATGTACGCCCACTCGTACCAGTTCTCTGCATTGTACTTGGCCTTTAGTTCATCCACCATCTCTTTCGTTTGGAAATGCTCGGTATAGTGTTTGTTCTCTTCGCTTGTCGTTCCAAGTGCATCGCGTATAGCATAATCTTGTTTGCTAATTATCTTGTTAGGAGAGTTCGTATTACGAATCTCCTCCGGCATGGGCATGTAGTAATTGCATATACCACCTGCCTCTATGATTTCCTTAATGAAGTCCTCATTCTTTGAGGACGTTTTGATTGTTGTATAAACCCAGTTCGGCATTACTCTTCTATTTTAATGTTCTCAATAATCTCCATCAACCCAATGTTCTGATGTGGGATGAGAGATGTTATCCAGTACGAGCGTCCGTACTCCTGCTCAAGTGCATCCACTACCTCGCTTGCTGCTGACTGTGTAGTGAACAGGATGTCCTTGTATATGTGTCCCCTGTCGTCTTCAATTATGTAATAATTCATCTCTGTTTCGTTTTAAGTTATCCCCATTGTTCTGCCATAGCCTCGGCTATGCCCTTCCAAAATTTACTTCTCTCTTTTGCTGTCTTACCAAGCACCCTCTTGGACTTTTGTTTACTTGTGTAACTTCCGCACCAATACCCATCTATCGGAACGATGTTCGTTGGCTCTATTGGTTTTAAATTTTTAAGCCACAATAAAGTTCCCTTGCTATATGGGTGTCCGTATTCATACGGCTGAACCTTTTGACTTGACTTGGGCAATGCATATATAAGGCTTGGTTTTGGATTCTCAACACATATCCTTGGGATGTCAGCATTAAGGAGTGTCATGAATAAATCCTTTGCCTCCAGTCCTTTTGCATATCGCTCTTCATTTAACTCACCACCTGGATACAACCATCTTGCGCCCGCATTACTTAAGTATGTACAGGGCGGATGTGCTATCATTAAATCCCATCCATCGTTTAGTATGTCCATCACATCACCTTGGTAGTGTGGGCCTTCGCTTTCTGTGGGCAATAGGTCGCAACTCATTGCGTAATGTCCCTTGGCCGTGAATGCGTCCCTAACTATTCCGCTATACTCGCAGGCTACTAATACTCTCATTTCTCTTTGGTGTTAAAGGTTTCATTCTCACCATCGTACTCTAACGCATCGCCAAGTACATCCTTCATCTGCTGTACGTTGCGTAAGAGCATGGCACTTTGAATCACGCCACGCAAATAGCCGTAC